>Ga0182024_10025942_pt1 | contig 10315 bp, 9 predicted proteins | sample P32metaG_FD_120480 | JGI IMG/M metagenome (GOLD analysis project Ga0182024, IMG submission 120480) | Permafrost microbial communities from Stordalen Mire, Sweden - P3-2 metaG (Illumina Assembly) | ecosystem: Environmental > Terrestrial > Soil > Wetlands > Permafrost | place: Sweden: Stordalen...
CAACGCCTTCACCTACGTGCCCGCCCCGACGGTCACCGGCATCGCCCCGGCCTTCGGCCCGACCGCCGGCGGCACGACGGTCACCATCACCGGCACCAACTTCACCGGGGCCGGCGCGGTCACCTTCGGGGCCAACAACGCCACCGCCTACACCGTGGTCTCGGCCACCCAGATCACCGCCACCAGCCCGGCCCACGCAGCTGGTCCGGTCAACGTGACCGTCAACGCTCCGGGTGGATCCGGCAGCCAGAGCAACGCCTTCACCTACGATGCGCCGCCTACCCTCGTGGTGACGAACCAGGCACCGTTGTCGGCTCAGGCCGGATCGACGTATGTGAACGAGATCTCGCCGTCGATCGGGAGCGGTGGTACCGCTCAGCATGCTCCAGTGGTGACTGCGACCTTGCCATCAGGCCAGCAATTCACCCAAGCGCCGACACCGGTGGGCTGGAGTTGCTCATTGAGCTCGGGTGGGACACAGTTGACTTGCAACTATTCCGGCTCCCTCCCGATCGCCGCCAACTCAAGCCTTTCGATCATCTCTGCAAATGTTGCGGTGTCGGCCCAGGCCTCCGGATCACTCACGACGGTCGTGCAGATGACCAATGGACCTGACGGAGCCAGCCCGGTCAGTGTGACCTCCACGGTGTCGATCGCCGGAGCTCCGAGCCCACCGACTCCACCGACTCCACCGACTCCGTCCACTCCGAAGCACGTCGTGGGGTATTGGACGGTCGCCACCGACGGAGGGATCTTTGCCTTTGGCCAGGCCCAGTTCTACGGCTCCATGGGTGGCCAGCCCCTAAACAAGCCGATCGTCGGCATGGCCCCAACCGGTGATGGTGCCGGGTATTGGATGGACGCCACGGACGGCGGCATCTTCGCCTTCGGTGATGCCCGCTTCTACGGCTCGATGGGGAGCCAACACCTCAACGAGCCCGTTGTCGGGATGGCCCCTACGCCCGATGGTGGTGGCTACTGGTTGGTGGCATCGGATGGGGGCATGTTCGCCTTCGGTGACGCCGGCTTCTACGGCTCGATGGGCGGCCAGCCACTCGACTCACCGATCGTCGGCATGGCGGCTACCCCAGACGGTGGCGGCTACTGGTTGGTGGCGGCTGACGGGGGAGTGTTCTCATTCGGAGATGCCTTGTTCTATGGCTCCATGGGGGGCAAGCCGCTGAACGAGCCCATCGTGGGAATTGCTCCCACCGGAGACGGTCAGGGCTATTGGATGGATGCCTCCGATGGCGGCATCTTCGCCTTCGGAGATGCCCTGTTCTTCGGCTCGATGGGTGGCAAGCACCTCAATAAGGCGATGGTGGGGATGTCGAGCACTCCTGACGGCGGCGGGTACTGGACTGACGCCTCTGACGGCGGCATCTTCACCTTCGGCGATGCCACCTTCTTTGGCTCCATGGGTGACAAGCCGCTCAACGCCCCGATGGTGGGGATGGCGACTTACGCCCAGTAGGCAAGCCACGAGCGAAACCGGTCCCGCGAACTTCCTTGAGCCGAAGCGCCTCTCGGCAGGGGATGCCTCGATGAGGTGGAAGGCTCCGAGGAGCGTGGGCTTCGGGTAGTTGCAACCCCGAAGGTCGCGCTTTCCGAGTTGAGGTTTCCAGGGTCGTTTGATGGCTATCGTCACGCCATGGCGACTTCCGCGGATCGCTCCGGGCCACTTCGCAAGGCCGACGTTGCCACCGACCCGATCGTGCAGTTCGCCCTCTGGTTCGACGAGGCCAAGTCTGCCATGACGATGCCCGAAGCCGTGGCGCTGGCGACCGTTGACGCCGAGTGTCGACCCTCGGCCCGCATGGTCCTGTTGAAGGGCTGGGACAACCGAGGCTTCGTATTTCACACAAATTACGAGAGTCGCAAGGGACTCGAACTGGCGACGAATCACCGGGGCGCTCTGCTCTTCTATTGGGAACCCCCGGGCCGACAGGTGCGCATCGAGGGGTCGGTCGAACGAGTCTCCCCCGAGGAGTCCGATACGTATTTCGGAACCCGCCCGCGTGGTGGTCAGATAGGGGCACACGCTTCTCGGCAGAGCCAGCCAATTGGCAATCGGGAGGAATTGGACCGTCGGACCAGAGAACTCACCACGCGATTCGATGGTCGGGTGGTTCCTCGCCCGCCGTGGTGGGGGGGCTTCCGCCTGGTGCCCGATTCATTCGAGTTCTGGCAGAACCGGGATGACCGCCTCCACGACCGGTTGCGCTACGACCGCGAGGACGAGAAGTGGCGGATCGAGCGGCTCCAACCCTGAAGCTCAGGAGCCCACTACCGCGGAGTCCCGATGGAACCCTGAGACGACGGTCAGCCGGGAAGCTGCTGGTGTTGGCGAACGTAGTCCGCGGTGGCGGTGAGGAACCCCTCAAGGTCCTGGGCCTTTCTGGGGGTCAGGTCACCAAACCAGCTGGGGACGTACACCTGAAGGGCGTCGCGTGACAAGGCGTCCAATACGGCGTCCACCACGTCGCTGACGGGAACCGCTTTGACGGTCGCGGTGACCGGGTCGTTGTCGGGCAGGGTGAACAGCTCGGTGTCGATCACCCCGGGATAGACCACGAGCACCTTGATCCCGGTGTCCCAGAGGTCAACGGCCATGGCTTCGGAGAAGGCGGTGAGGGCGGCCTTGGAGGCGTCGTAGGCGGACTCTCCAGGAGAGCTCAGCGTTGCCGCCACAGATGACACATTGACGATCCGCCCGTCTCCCCGGCTGAGCATTTGGGGCAGCAGGGCCAAGGTGAGTCGGACCGGGCTCTGGAAGTTGATCCGCATCACGATGTCTACGGTCTGGGCATCGAGACGGGTGACATGACGCCGCTTCGGGATCCCGGCGTTGTTCACCAGCATGTCGACCCAGCCGAGCTCTTTCATCGCCGACTCGGCCAACAGATCAACGGCTGCAGGATCAGCCAGGTCCACCACCCACATCCTCGACTCGGGGGAGTGGTGCCGGCACCGCTCAAGCACGGTGGCCAATCGGTTCTCCCGGCGTGCGCAAATCCCCACAACCGCTCCGGCCTCAGCGAAGGCGACGGCCAGCTCGGCGCCGATGCCCGATGAGGCACCGGTCACCAACACCCGCTTGCCGGTGAGGTCGAATGTCATCAATCCTCCTATCGCCTGGCTAATCGACAGCCATTGTTCCTATGGTCTACTCCCCGGCGTGCTCTCTCGTCCCGTCGACACCGTGTCGTGCGAGGCGGCACTTCATCGCGGCGCTGAGGGTGCCCGGGTGGTCGCTGGGCGGTACCGTTCCTTCATGACGCGCCGACCCCTTTCGACGTTCTTGGCCGTGACCCTGGTCGCAACTGTTTCGGTCATCGGTGGCAACGCGTCGGCGGGTGAGCACCCCGATCGGGCTCCCTACCACGGTGCCCGGTCAGCGGCCACACCACCACCGACGGTGGTCAGCGCCCAGGTAATTGTCGGAGCGGCGGCCGACCCGGTGACCGGTGGCTACTGGTTGGTGGCCGCCGACGGTGGCATCTTCAGCTTTGGGGTGCCCTTTTTCGGGTCGGCGGGGGCCGTGCCGCTTATTGCACCGATCGTGAGCATGGCGGCAACGAGTGACGCGCAAGGTTATTGGTTGGCCGCATCTGACGGCGGGATCTTCGCCTTCGGCGACGCCAAGTTTTCCGGGTCCGCGGGGGGTACGCCTCTGACTCGGCCGGTCATTGGAATGGCGTCGGACCCGGTGACCGGTGGCTACTGGTTGGTGGCCGCCGACGGTGGCATCTTCAGCTTTGGGGCGCCCTTTTTCGGTTCGACTGGAGGCGTGTCACTCGCAGCCCCGATCGTCGGCATGGCGGCAACCGCCGACGGTGGTGGCTATTGGCTCGTCGCTTCTGACGGCGGGGTCTTCGCCTTCGGTGACGCCAAGTTCTCTGGGTCGGCCAGTGCGCTGGCGCTCTCCCACCCGATCGTGGCGATGTCGGCCGACCCGGCGACCGGTGGCTACTGGTTGGTGGCCGCCGACGGGGGAGTCTTCAGCTTCGACGCGCCGTTCTTCGGGTCCGCCGGCGGCCTCGTCTTGAACCGGGCCCTCGCAGCCATGGCGCCGACCTCGAGCGGCGGGTATTGGTTGGTAGGGGCAGACGGAGGCGTTTACACCTACGGTGACGCCCCGTATCTCGGGTCGGTGAGCGTGTTGCCTCTGGCTGGTCTGACCGTGACCATCGATCCGGGCCATGACGGGGGGAACGGGTCCAACCCTCAGATCATCAATCAGCCGATCGATGGTGGCGGATTCACCGAGCCATGCGATACCGCCGGGGCCACTACCGATGACGGCTATCCCGAGCACGCCTTCAACTTCGACGTGGCCACGCGTGCGGCGGCCCTCCTGCGGGCAGAGGGCGCCAACGTTTTGCTCACCCGCTCCACCGATGGCGGGGTTGGTCCCTGCGTCAATGTCCGGGCCGCCATCGGGAACAACGCACATGCCGCTGCCGCCATATCGATCCACGCCGATGGTGGGCCGCCCACCGGGCGCGGGTTCACCGTGATCACCCCCGCTCCGGTCGTCAGCTCGATAAGTAACAACACGGGCATCGTGGCACCATCGCAAGAACTTGGGGCCGAGGTCGTCGGTGCCTTCGCGACCGATACCGGTGAGCCGGCGTCCAACTACGACGGCCAGGCAGGATTGGACACCCGCAACAACCTGGGTGGACTTAACCTTTCCACGGTGCCCAAGGTGCTGATCGAGTGCGCCAATATGCGCAACGCTGCCGACGCGGCCCTCATCGAGAACCCCACGTGGCGCCAACAGGCGGCACAGGGGATTTCCGGCGGGATCACGGCCTTTTTGGTCGCCCAGGAGAAGGTCTGACAATCTCCGGCGTGACGGAGCGCCCAAGACCGTGGGCTGGGGATGCTCGACAGGGACCGCCGGTCATGATTCACTGTGGCTCAGATACCCGTGCCACCGCACGGCGACTAGACGGAGGAAACAATGATCGGCTCTTCGTACCCCTTGCTCGACATCTTCTGGACGATGCTGGAGTTCTTCTTGTTCTTCGTCTGGATCTGGATCATCATCATGATCTTCTCGGACATCTTCCGCAGCCACGACATGAAGGGCTGGATGAAGTTCCTCTGGGTGCTCGTCATCATCGTCCTACCCTTCCTCGGTGCCTTCGTCTACCTGATCGCTCGCGGTGGCAGCATGCATGAGCGCGCTGCACAGCAGGCAGCCCAGCAGCAGGAGGCCTTCAACCAGTACGTCCGTCAGACCGCTGGTTCGAGTGGGGGTGCCGCTGATGAACTGGCCAAATTGAGCGACCTGAAGGCGAAGGGCGCTATCAGTGACGCTGAGTTCGAAAAGGCGAAGGGCAAAATTCTCAGCTGATTCGGGCGGCCGGTACCACCCGTTGCCAAGGACCGTCCGGTCGAACGGTCCAACCAGCCGGGCCGCTCACATCTCGCCCGGCTCGAAGACGTTGACCCAATTGCTCTGGGATGACGCGCCATCAGCGATGATCGACGCGCCACTCACATATCGCGCTGCCGGGGAACACAAAAAGAGAACCATGGCGGCCATCTCGTCCGCCCTGCCCATCCGGGTGGTCGTGCCCGCGACGGTCATTTCGCCTTCGAAGGTCTCTTCTGAGTGTCCGAGTGTGTGCAACTCGGCTTCGATCATTCCCGGCGTGGTGAAAATGCCGGGAGCGAAGGCGTTGATGGTCACGCCGTGCTGCATGAGATAGGGCGCGAGAGACTTCGTCAGGTTAACGACCCCGGCTCGGGCGGCGCCTGAGTGGATGAACAGCGGTGCTCCACGATCGAACGAGAATATGTGCACAACATTGACAATCGAGCCGAAGCCGGCTTTGGCCATCGGTTCCATGAAGCGGCTGGTGACGTTCCAGGTGCCATTGAGGTTGAGATCCACCACCGCCCGCCAGCCGTTGTCGGAGATCTTCGACGGAAGTGACGGGAATTGTCCGCCGGCGTTGTTGACGAGGAAGTCCACCTTGCCGAACTGGCCGAAGGTGGCATCGCGGAGTGATGCAACCTGATCAGGCTCTCGGATGTTTGTGGGGACAGCCAGGCAGCACCGTCCCATTGCCTCGATCTCGGACTTGACCGATTCGAGGGTCTCGGTGGTCCGACCGGCCACAACGACGTCCGCCCCGAAGTGGGCGAAGGCGCACGCGGTCTCCCGTCCCAGCCCGGTGCCGCCACCGGTCACCACGGCCACTCGGCCGTCGAAAACACCCGGGGCAAAGACCGACGTCGCTTCGGTCAGCTGCCACATCGATGAGATCCCTTCCCTCGCCCTCGGGAGCATACGAGGCCGACCGGCCAGGTTCACCCGGCACCAAACAACCGCCCTGCGATCCGGTTGCTGGACCGGCGCGTCGGGCTGGCGGTCCCGACCGTTACGCTGCGCTGGGTAGGCCATTGAGCGAGTCCACGCCGAGGTGTCGGCGCCCCGCGGGACCTCCGGATCAAGCAAGGAGCTAGCCCCATGTCGAAGAACCCGCCGGACTCCCATCGGGCCGGCGTCACGGTCATTGACAACGCCGATAGGCAACGTTTCGAAGGGTGGGTCGACGGGTCACTGCGGGGGTTCATCGTGTACCAGTCGAGTCCAGGGGGGCTCGAGCTGCTCCATACCGTGGTGAAGCGGGGATTCGAAGGTCGAGGAATCGGCTCCCAGTTGGCTGCGGCAGCCCTGGACGAGGTCCGGGCTCGGGGCATCACCGTTGTACCCACCTGCTCGTTCATCGTCGACTTCATCGAGCAACACCCCGAGTACCAAGACCTCGTCGCCGTGCCGGTCCCCGAAAAGAACCACGGGAAAGGAGAGGAGCCAATTGGCTAGGCGGTGGGGACCCGCTCACTCAGGAGGGCCAGCGCGGCGGAGAGTTCGGCCGGATCGCCCGAGAGATCGACGACCTTGGTGGTCGATGTGGCCCCGGTGACGAGGGCGACGTCACTGGATCTGAGCCCGAGCGCCGCCGCCAGCGCTCCGAGCGCCGCCTCTGTGGCCTGACCGTCGACGGCGCGCTCTTTCACCCGAACGACGAGGGCTCCGTCGAAGCTTCCCCCGACCGACGGCCGGTTCGAGCCCGGGCGGACCTTGATCGTGATTCTCAACGGCGATCCGGGTCAGCCGGCGAAGTCCCACGTGCCGCCGGCCTGGTACTGGCGAAGCACGTTCTTGGCGATCAAGATGCGGTGGACCTCGTCGGGTCCGTCGGCCAGGCGCAGCGTCCTGGCGGACAGGTACATTCCGGCCAAAGGGAGGTCGTTGGAGACCCCGGCCGCACCCCACACCTGGATCGCCCGGTCGGCCACGCGTGTGTAGGCCGCCGGCACGAAGACCTTGATGGCCGAGATGTCGGTCCGAGCCTGGGGATCGTTGCGGTCAACCATCTCGGCCGCCCGGATGGTCATGAGCCGGGCCGACTGGATGTCCATGTAGCTGTCGGCGATGAATCCCTGGATGAACTGCTTGTCCTTCAAAAGGCCCCCGTGCACCTGCCGGGTCAGGCTCCTTTCGACCATGAGGTCGAAGGCACGCCACATCTGCCCGATCGCGTTCATGCAGTGGAAGATCCGTCCGGCACCCAATCGATCCTGGGCGGCCCGGTGGCCCTGACCGACCTGGCCCAGGGCGTTGTCGAGGGGGACCCGCACATCCTCGTAGCGCACTTCGCAATGGTCCGAGGTGCCGTGCCCCCAGATGCCGATGCCCCGGACGATGTCGACACCTGCGGTGTCGGTGGGCACGATGATCTGGACCATCTGGCCGGAACGACCCAGCTCCCCGGTCTTGTCCTCAGCCCGGCACATGACGATGAAGAAGTCGGCCTTCTTGCCGTTGGACGTGAACCACTTGTGCCCATTGATGACCCACTCGTCTCCCTCGACGACGGCGGTGGTGGTGAGTGAGCGGGGATCCGAACCAGGATTCTCGGGCTCGGTCATCGAAAACCCCGACTCCATGGTTCCTTCGATGAGGGGGAGCAGCCACTTGCGCTTCTGCTCTTCGGTGCCGTACTTGACCAAGATGGTTTGATTGCCCGAGTTCGGGGCGACGACCCCGAACAGCGAAGCGGCGCCGATCGCGTAAGCGAGGATCTCGTTCATGTAGGCGTGGGCGAGGAAGTCCAGCCCCATTCCGCCGTATTCTTGGGGGAGGTGCGGGGCCCAGAGCCCGGCGGCCCGGACCTTCTCTTTTACCTGCTCACGGAGTCGGCGTCCCTCGTCGAGGTCCGCCTCGTTTGCCTCGGAACTCCAGCGTCCACGCCAGAGCCGGTCTTCGATCGGCAGGATCTCCTCGTTGATGATCCGGGCTGTGCGTAACCGGATGTCATTGACGCGTTCGTCGAGGCCGGGGACGGGGTTCACGTTGATGGGCATGGGCCCTTCCTATCAGTCCGATTGCCCGGGATCCTCCGGCTGCCCGGTTCTGTGCACTTGCTTCACGCCACGGACACCCACGTGGTGGTGGTGCCCGGGTACCGTGGGTCCGGGGTCTCGGCCATCGGGCCCCGGGGAGGCGTCGATCAGTGGCTCTGAGTTACGAAGAGGCAATCGCCCGGGTGACGGGGCCGGGCCAGGTATTCGAGATCACCGATGTCGAGATCGATGGTCTCGGGTACAAGGCGTTCACCCACGCGCCGACCACCCTCCGGGCGGCCTTCGACTCGGCCCGCAATCAGGGGGAGAACACCTTCGTGGTCTATGAGGGTGAGCGCTGGACGTTCGCCGATGTCATGGCGCACGTCGATGCGCTTGGATCTGCCCTGGTCCATCGGTACGGTATCGCCAAGGGTGACCGGGTGGCGATCGGCATGCGCAACCTGCCCGAATGGGTGATCTCTTTCGCCGCCGTCATTTCCATCGGCGCTGTCTCGGTCTCGCTGAACGCGTGGTGGACCGAAGAAGAGCTCGACTACGCCTTGTCCGACTGCGGTGCGTCACTCCTGATCGCCGACGCTGAGCGCGTTGTCCGCTCCCGGATCGCCTGTCAGCGCCTCGGCATCGACACGATCGTGGTGCGGGCGGGCGAAGACGACGCCAACCCGCCGAACCTGGAGCGGATGGATGCCGTTGTCAACCTGGGCGATTCGCTCCCCGAGGTACCGATCAGTCCCGACGACGATGCCACGATCCTGTACACGTCGGGGACGACGGGCCAACCCAAAGGTGCGGTGTCCACTCACCGTGCCGTCACCCAGGCGCTCTTCGCGTTCGGTTGCGCGAGCGCGGTCCAGCGCGAACGGAGCGCGGATCGCCCCGAAAAAGCGAAGCCCACGGAGGAGGCTCGGGCGTCGATGGGTAAAGACCTGGTGGCCCCGAACGACCCAACCTTCATCCTCATCGTGCCGCTGTTCCACGTCACCGGGTGCATCCCGGTCATGATGTCGTGCTTCTACGTCGGGATGAAGCTCGTCATGATGCACAAGTGGGATCCCGACGTCGCCCTCGAGCTCATCGAGCGGGAGCGGGTCACCAATTTCGTCGGAGTTCCCACGCAGAGTTGGGACCTGCTCGAATCTCCGCGATTCGCCGAGTACGACACGTCGAGCCTGCTCAGCATCGGGGGCGGTGGCGCGCCGGCACCCCCAAAACTCGTCCACCGGGTGGAGGACAACTTCCGGGGGCGCCCCCAGATCGGTTACGGCATGACCGAGACCAACGCATACGGACCGGGGAATTTCGGCGAGGACTACGTGACGCATCCGTTGAGCACGGGCCGGGCCGTCCCCATCCTCGAGATCGCGGTGCGCGACCCTGACGGGCGAGCAGTACCAGCCGGAGAGCGCGGCGAGATTTGGTTCAAAGGACCGAATCTGATCCGGGGCTACTGGGCCAAGCCCGAAGCAACCGCCGAGACGATGGTCGAAGGATGGCTCCGGACCGGAGACATCGGCCGGATCGATGGTGAAGGATTCGTCTATGTCGAGGACCGGGTCAAAGACATGGTCTTGCGGGCTGGCGAGAATGTCTATTGCGCCGAGGTCGAAGCAGCCCTCTATGAGCATCCTGCGGTCTACGAGGCGGCCGTCTTCGGGGTGCCCCACGAGCGGCTCGGCGAGGAGGTGGTCGCCGTTATCAACCCGAAGAACGGTCAGACGACGACCGTCGAAGCCCTCCAGGGTCACGTGGCCGAGCATCTGGCTCCGTTCAAGGTGCCGAGCCGGATCGTCTTCGTCAAAGACCGGCTGCCTCGCAGTGCTTCAGGGAAAATTCTAAAGCGCGAGCTGCGGACCGAACACTTCGAGTAGTCGGCCATCGGCCATCGGCCATCGGCCATCGGCCATCGGCCATCGGCCATCGGCCA
>Ga0182024_10025943_pt1 | contig 10315 bp, 10 predicted proteins | sample P32metaG_FD_120480 | JGI IMG/M metagenome (GOLD analysis project Ga0182024, IMG submission 120480) | Permafrost microbial communities from Stordalen Mire, Sweden - P3-2 metaG (Illumina Assembly) | ecosystem: Environmental > Terrestrial > Soil > Wetlands > Permafrost | place: Sweden: Stordalen...
ACTCACCCGCCCTCCTCGCCTAAGCGCATGCCTCGATGCTCCTATACTATCGTATAGGTTCATCAAAAGCCTCAGCGTGCTGATATCAGCTTTCGAACGGCCAGCCTATCGCGCGAGCGGGCCGTTTCCGGGATCTCGAATACAAGTTAATCTGTTGCCTGCCCTAGAAAAGCCATGGCAACGCTAAGTGCCGGAAGAGAGCGCGCTCATACGCGCTTGCGGTTTGGTCCGTTACCAGGAAAGTGTTACAGCCACCCACACTGAGATTCGGGAAATTGTCGGGCATTTGGGGGTTTGTATTACGTATGTTATAACTATCTCCGTACCCTGGAGAATGGCGTATGGCAGCAGTAGTCAAAGTACGTAAAGTCGGCAATTCACTGGGCGTCATCCTAACGAAGGATGTGGTCGAGGCGCTTGGAGTGGCAGAAGGCGACGATCTGTTCGCTATCCGGACACCGGACGGTATTCGGCTCACCCCCTACGATCCAGATTTCGCCGCGGCCATTGAATCCACGCGCGACTACATGCGGCGTCACCGTGACGCCCTGCACGAGTTGGCGAAGAGGTGACGGCTCCGAAGTGGGTCACCGCATTCATCGCGACCGCCATCCACGACGAGGCCATCTACGAGTTCGGTGGATTGGCCGGAATACGAGACTCCGGGTTGCTTGAGAGTGCGCTGGATCGGCCCCGCAACCTGTTCGCATACGAACCTAGAAGCTCTATTTTCGAGCTGGTCGCCGCCCTATGCGTCGGGATTGCTAAGAATCATCCCTTCCACGATGGCAATAAGCGCACCGCACTCCTTGCGACACGAGCGTTTCTGTACCTGAACGGACAGGAGTTGGAGCCAACGCAGGCAGACGAGGTCACTACACTCGTCGCTGTGGCCGATGGCTCGCTGGAGGAACGCCGCCTTGCGGAATGGCTAAAGCGCAATTCGAGTCGCCGCGCTTAAATTGGTAGCGGGGGCATGATTCGGAATTCTAGGAACCTGACTTGTCACGAGATTTTTTTCGGCAGCGAACCGGGGGGATGCTCAGTGACTTCGTGCGTCGCGCCTGTACCCGGTAGGCTTCGGCGAGCATCTTCTGAAACCGCCGCCTAATGAGCGCTCCGCCGCAGCGGGCATAGCTGATATGGGCCGCCAAGGTTGCTGCGGATCTCGCGGCATTGCGCCGTGAGGATTTCAAGCCCGTACGCAGAGCTGGCGCGATCGGCAGCCATGCGCTCCCGCGGCGCAGCGAGCAAGAATAGGTCGCCGTGGTGCGCGGCGACGCGAGCTCGCATCGATGCCGTCAACCCGGAAGCGTCAGCCGGCCGCGCAAGCCAGCCATCGATCCGAAGCACAGGAATTGCGGGCGGCAGCGACGGAATCAGATAGGCCATCGGCTCGTCGCCAGTCATGAGCAGCATGGTGTCGCCGGGATCGGGAAACGACAAGCTGCTCACTTGTACATAGGGATCGCCCATGGCGACGTGATCGCGGAAGCCGTAGTGCCCAAACAGCGCCGCCAGCAGCAGAACAATTGCGACGGCGGCGAGCCGCACGCGTCTCGCCAGTGGCGCGCAATCGAGGGCGGCTACAATCAGTAGCGGAGCAAGCATCTCCAGCCCAACCAGATAGCGGTAGACCGCAAACGCTGCCAACCACGCGGCATAGCTGCCCGCGGCAAAGAGGAACAATATGCGCGTGGCCGGTGCCGCCACCAGCGGCACGGATCGCGGGGGCGCAACGGCGAACCACAGGCTGGCGATTGGCAGCAGCGCGTACAGCAGCGGAATGCGAAGGTCCCGAAAAGGCGCATCGTCGGCAATCCGGTAGTCGAGTAGAAAGCGGAACGGGAAGCTCAAGGTCGGCCAGAAGCCTACGGGCAGAAAATTGGTGCTGCCAAAGTAGGTGGGATCGATCAGCGGGGAATGAAATACCGAATTGTAGAAGGGGAACAGCGGATTACCGGTCGCGCGCTCGAGCGCCAGAAACCAGAACCCAGCGCACAGGAGTACGGCCGCGATTCCCCCAGCACCGCCGGCGAGCAGACGCGCAACGCGCACCGCCGGCCTGCCCGGCAGCAGTAGCAGCACAAGGGCAACGCCGCCTGCATAGAAGCCCTCTACTAGCTTGAGGCCGGTGGCGGCACCGATCAGCAAACCTGCCACAGCGGCTGCGGCAGCCGCTGGCGCGGCAGCCGTACATAAGGCATCTCGCTTGATAATCATAACCGCAAGTCCACCAAAGACGGGTACGCTCAGCACCGTGTCATAGGAAGTCCTGCCGATCATTGATAGCACGGTGCTTCCGAATAATCCGGCCAACGCGAGGGCAGCGGCAAGCCATCGATTGGCCGGTGGGATAAGCGAAGAACGAGCGATCAGATAAAGGGGCAGAACATTTAGACCATGCAGAGCGCCGATGTAAAACAGCGCGAGCCAGGCAGTGCCTGCGGTCGCCAGCCAATAGAACGGCAGGTGGATGAGCGGGTTGAAGTAAGTCGCGTGATGTGCAACGGCAACGTCAAATCCCAGCCGGGCATGCAGAAATGCGTAAGCGTCATACCAATGGTAGTTGAGAAAATCCCAACCATCATCCTTGCCCAGAAGTATCGAGATGCAGCCAAAGGCAAGAACTACGACCGCAATAAAGGCCAATTCCACCCGCGACAGACAGGTGATCGCCGCGGATGACGGCGGAGCGAGGAAGGCTGACGGGGGCAACGGCGTCGGCATGGCCATCAGTCGCGCGTCTGGCGCGCTTCCGTAGCTATTTAGTTCCGGGTCTTCATGAATACCTTGCACCTCCAGCTCCTGAAGCGCGCACGAGCTGTACTTCTGCTGATAGCCTGATCTTCTGATCAATTGCTGGCTATCCGCCCGCTGCCCCTTGCGTTAGTCAGCCGCCGCAGGCGCACCCCTGTCCCACATGGCACGTGTCCTGGCGCGAGATACAGGTATCCCCACACACACGCCTTTCCCCGTCTGCATATCTTGCAGCACTGCTGTTGTGAAGCAATGCGTCCCGGGTCCCACATTGAGTGAACCATTGAGCCTCTCGAAATCGTCAGGATCTGATCGACATCCCCCATTCGGGTCATCGCCCCAGTGGGCTCGGATCTCGCCGTCGGCCAAAGCGACTAGCCCGCCGGTGGCGCGATAAGCCGAGAGTGGTGGTAGGGGCCGGCTTGTTGAACCTTTGGATCGAACTAAGCCGATCCTGCTGCAGCGCAGCGTAAAACTTTAAGCGCGGTGAATTACCGATCGGGACCCACCGTTCGGGGGTTAGACAGTTGGCGGCAGCCCCAACAGCCTGCCGGGGCGCGCTTCAGGGCTGAGACACTGCGCACTGAGCGTTGCGGTAGGTCTGCACGCCGTTGCGCACAACCGACTGCACGAGCTGCCAGGATTGCCGATAGATGGTGGTAGTGACTTGCAGTCCGCGGATCGTATATTCGACCTTAAGGGCGCTCGGAGTCTGCGACACTCTGCCACTGCCGCCAAACTCATCCGTCTTCCCCTCTTCGATCAACATCGATCCCTCGCGGAACGTGAGTCCGCTGCCGTTCGAGAGAAAGGCCAGCTTGGTGTGCAGGCCGTCACTGTAGGTGCAGGCAAGGTAGAGATCGTCGGCGAAACCGGCGCCCGCGTACAGCAGAGCCGAGAGGGTCAACACCACTCGCATGGGCCAATTCTACGCGTGTATGCGGAGGCTGGCTGTGATTTAACCCACTCCCAGCATTCGGAATCGGTATTGATTGGTCATGACGTATGATTGCGCCGGTATGACGCTGGTCGGAGGGGCCGAATGAATGAGAAAAATTTCTGGCTTGGATCGGCACTGGCGGCGCTGCCATTGCTCTGCGGAACCGTGCAATCGGCCGCACCGGCTGGCTCGCCAGCGACGGACAGCGAGCGCCTTGGGGCGGTCGCATTTCCAACCTCCTGCGCGCCTTCGGTGCGGGCAAGCTTCAATCGCGGGGTCGCGTTGCTGCACGACTTCTGGTACGCGGAGGCCAAGCCCCAATTCCAGCGCATCGCCGCGGCCGACCCGTCCTGCGCGATGGCTCACTGGGGCATCGCGATGAGCGGCTTCCATCAGATCTGGGATCGCCCAGACGCAACGACCATGGCCATGGGTTGGCGGGAGCTGCAGGCTGCCCAGGCGCATCCGGCCGCAACCGCGCGCGAGCGGGCCTATATTGCAGCGCTCGCTGCATTCTTTCGCCCGGGCGCAGCAGATTTTCAGTTGCGCATCGATGCCTACGCGCAGGCGATGGGGCAACTGTATGCCCGCTATCCGCGCGATGTGGATGCGGGCGCCTTCTATGCGCTCGCACTGCTAGCGCAGGAACGGCCTGACGATTCGAGCCTCGGCCAGGAGCACCACGCGATGGCAGTACTCGCGCCGCTCTGGCGCAAGTACCCGGATCACCCAGGGCTCGTGCATTACATTATCCACGCGTGTGATACCCCCTCGATGGCCGCCGATGGACTCGCGGCCGCGCGTCTCTACGGCAAGATCGCCGCCTCCGGGCCGCATGCCGTTCACATGCCCGGACATATCTTTGCGCGCCTCGGGCTCTGGCAGGAGGACATCGATGCAAACCGGGGCTCGGTGCAAGCATCGCAGGCCGCGGAGGCGCGTCACGAGAGCGGCTGGATGGACCAGTTTCATTCCGATGACTTCCTTGTCTATGCCTATCTGCAGAGCGGCCAGGATGAAAATGCCCACGCCACCGTAGCCGCCGCCACACAGGCTCTTGCCGAGCACGAGGCTATGCCCGGCATGTCAACGGATGATTTCATGGCTGAAATGTTTCCGTACTATCGAACCAAGTTGCCGCTCTTCGTGGCTCTTGAAATGCGCAACTGGGAAGAAGCGGCAGCGCTCGAGCCGATCAGTGGGGCGCCGCCCGAGACACAGACCCAAGTGTTCTGGGCGCGCGCAATCGCACACGGCCACCTGCATCAGCCGGAAGCGGCGCGCGCCGATCTAGCCGCGCGCGAGGCCCTGCTTGAACAAGTGCGCAAGGGCCATCACGCCTACTATGCGCAAGGGATCAGTACCAAAATCGTGAGCAGCGAGATGCAGGCGTGGGTGGCGTTTGCGGCAGGCGACAACACGGAAGCCGTTCGGCAGATGCGAGATGCCGCGGATCTGCAAGACAAGGTCGGCCAAGGCGAGGTGGACATTCCGGCCCGCGAGATGCTAGCCGATATCCTGCTCGAGTCCGGCCAGGCGCAAGCGGCGCTCGCGGAATACCGCCAGGCGCTGGCCCTGAGCCCGAATCGCCTCAACGGACTGTACGGCGCCGGAAAGGCCGCCGAAGCGATCGGCGATACCGCGCTGGCACGCGAATACTATGCAACCCTGCTCAAGATTACCGACGGCGGCGCGCGCACTGCTCGTGCGGAGATCGAGCACGCGAGATCCTTCAGCGCAGCGGCTAGCCTGTAGCGCTATCCTGCGCTAACCCGGAGTTCCAGCGACCAAGTCGCCGTGTGCGAACATTTGTCATCGGAATAGATATCAAAGCAAGTGGTAGCGGGGGCGTGCTAAGCGACGTTCCGCAGCTAATCAGGACATGCGTGAAGGCCGGGAACGTGACCGAGTAGATCGGCTTATCTTTGTGACTGCGGGCAGCGGCAGGAATACCTTCTTGGCCGAAGTACAATCCCCCCTACTGGGTGCTCACCCATTAACGCTAACGCGTCTGGGCGATTGTACTTCGGCCAAGAAAGTATTCTAAGCTATAAATATCTTTATAAAACAGATGCTTATAAATCTTACGTTGCGCGGCAGCATGGAAAACGTGTCAAGCAATTTCCAAATTGTGCATTCCTCCTTGAAACAGGTAGCTCCTGACACTACATCAGCCGGGTGACGCAATAGCCGAACGGCGTCTGCCCGCCCGCAGGGGTCCACACCAAGCGTGGGATAACCAAGAGGATCGGCGTACAAACCCCGCTCTCAAGGCGGGGTTTGCTTTTTATGGGGGCGGCGCAGGTCGGCGGCCTCGCAGAGCTAAGTTTACCAGCACATTGAATCCCACCTTCTTCCGCCGTCTACCTTCCGGCACTAGCGTCCCATCGGACACGTAAGCGCTTTGAATGAAGACCGACACAGAGTTGGGTACATCCGTCGGCCGCACGTCAAAAAACACCCAATATTCGTGCCCCTCGGGCAGCTGTCCGGGCACCTCCGCGACAATCCTGCAGGATTTCCCCGATGGGGACCGGCTGATTTCCTGAGTTGGGGACCACCGTGAAGGGGTCACCGGCGGAGCCGTAGGCGACGATTTTTAGACTTCCTTCTTCCTGTTGGCAAGTTTTCTTGCCTTGACACCTCGATAGCTCTCGCCGGTGATGTGGATTGCCAGGGCTGAGTGTTCCAGGCGGTCGCGGATAGCGTCGGCGATAACCGGATCGCCGATGACCTCGCTCCAGTGATCGAGCGGCAGCTGGGTCGTGAACAACGTCGACTTGTTGATGGAGCGTTCCTCGAGTAATTCGCACAGATCCTGCGCCTCGGTGGCCGACAGTTTTCGCATTCCCATGTCGTCTAGGATGAGCAGATCCGGTTTGGCGAGCTTGTCGCGGTACTTGAGGTACGTGCCGCTGGAGCGCGCGAGCGCCAGATTCTCGAGCCATGTGGTGAGCGTCATGTAGAGTACGGACTTGCCGCAGGCACAGGTGTGAAGGCCCGCAGCCTGAGCGATAAATGTCTTGCCGACCCCGGTCGGTCCGATCAACAACACCGGCCTGGCATCGTGCAGCCACTGCAGGCTGTAGAGTTCCTTGATCTGCGTTTTGGTAAGCGAGCGGGAGGCAGTGAAGTCGATATCCTCGAAGGCCGGTCGCAGGGTGAACTTGGCGGCTTTGACGCGATAGCCGGTTTTTCGTTCTTGTCGGTAATCGGTTTCGGCCTGCAGCAGCGCGTCGAGCAGCTCACTGTAACTGGACTGATCGCGGGTGGCGTCGGCGAGCACCTTGTCGAAGGCACCGAGCATGCCGAGCAGTTTCATCTCGGCCATCAGATTTCTGGCAATGGCAGTACTCATAGATCTAAGCTCTCCTGGGTTGATGTAGAAGCAACGGAAGCGGTGTCGCCAGCGACGTAGCGCAGCATGGGATTGCCGGGACGGCGCACGATCTCGCGGCCAGCTTGCGGCTGCAGGGCCTGTTTGCGTGCCTGATCGAGCAGCGCCTGGAAGTACGGCACCCGGAACCTGTTATAGCGACGCATGCTGGCGATGGCGGTGGCAATGCGCTCGCTGGCCAGCTCGTGGCCGCTGCGATTGATCTCTTGGGTGCACAGGCGCACGAAGCCCTGACAACGTCGCAGGTGTGCGAAGACATCGGCATTGAACAGCTCCACGAACAACCGATTCAGTTCGGGGTGGATGAAGCGCGACTGCGACAGTAGCTTTTGCGGCGTCGCCTCGTAGTACGCCTGGGAGTTTGCCGGGAAGTGGGCGTCGATCTTTATGCGTTTTCCGTTACGATGACGGCTGCGTGGATGGATCGTCAGGCGCTCGAGTCGCAGGAAGATCTCGACCTGATTGTCGCTGATTTTCACGCGCAGCTTCTTGTGCCGATGGATGTGCGGGGCGCTGTAGTAGTCGCCGTCGATGTACAGGTAGCAGTCGGCATGGAGTTTGGCGTCTTTCCACTCCGCGCAGTCCACGTCATAAAGCGGCAGCGGCTTGAGCGCGGCCTTCTCGATCGTCTGGAAGCGCTCGCGACGCGAGATGCCAAAGCGCGTGTGACGACGATCGTTAATGCGCTCGATGCACTCGAGCAATGCCCGGTTGATCTCCAGCAGCGATGTGAAGCGACGATGCCGATAGCGGAAGCGCACGTAGCGCATTAGGATTTTGACTAGTCCCTCTGCGATGGCTTTATCTTTTGGATGTCCCGGACGCGCTGCGACCACCGCTGTGGAGTAATCTGAGGCCAGTTGCGCATAACCGGGGTTCAGATCCGGATCGTACAGGTGACACTTGAGCACGCCTTGCTTCAAGCAGTCCGGCACGGTCACGTGCGGTACGCCACCATAGTAGTTGTACATGCGCCGATGAGAGGCCAGCCAGTTGCGGCTTTTCATGTCCTCGGCTGCCCAGGCGAAGAGCAACTGACTGAAGCCAAGGCCTGCTACAAAGATCCAGGCCTTTCGGATCTCGCCGGTCTTGAGCTCGATCCACTCGATCGGATCGCCGGCGTAATCCACTTCCACGCGCTCGCCGGGCTCGAACTCGCGCGCCGTAACCGAGGCTTCGCGATATTGCGGGAACTTGCGATAGAACTGCTTCCAGAAGTTACTGTACGTGGTGAGGTGCTGCGCACGCTCCTCCCACAGGAACTTCAGCGGATGTCCCAGTCCCAGATCGTGAATGATCGCTGGCCAGTCCAGCTGCGCCATCCACAGCGGATCGCTGATTGGCTTTGGCGTATCGGGCGAGCCGCGTTCTCCGTCGCGTACTTCGCGCACCGTGCGTCGCGAACAGCCCAGGGCGCGCGCGATCTCGCGCAGACTGCGTCCTTCCGCCAGTCGTCGCCGGATCTCCTCGTACCGCTGCACCGTCATGCTCCGAAGCGCCATGCTGCCGTCTCCTTCGTGGTTACCCACGAAGGCTGCGGCACACAGCACCAGGAATCCGGCGAGGAGGACTTAATGCGTCGACAACATGCTATCGATTGGCGCGGCCAGATAATCGTAAGCGCCCGGGGAACTCACCTTCCAGGAGGCCTTAGATCGTAAGAGCATAGTGTCCACTTATTTTTAAGTGGACACGTATGCACTATGGACCAGGAAGCAGGCCGCCGTCGGCGGCGATCCTATAGCGCTGAGTTCAAGGCCGCGGCGGTGGCTGCCTGCCGCAAACCGGGGGCATCCACGGCGGCGGCGGCGCTGGAGCGTTCGATCAACGCTAATGTTCTAAGACGCTGGGTCGTCGAGGCTGGGCGCGCTGGAGGCACTGCGGCATCGCCCCGAGCTCTGCCGCCCCCACCGGGTCCGGCTGCGACGGGAAGCTTCGTGGCGTTGCCAATGCTGCCCAAAGCTGCCGATACCACGCCGATCACAGTGGAGGTACGTCGCGGCACGATGACGGTGAGCGTGCAGTGGCCGAGCTCAGCGGTGCACGAGTGCGCACTGTGGTTGCGTGAAGTCTTAAAGTGATCCGCGTTGACGCAGCCTGGTTCGCGGTCGAGCCGATGGACATGCGCGCCGGTGTCGATACGGCGCTGGCGCGTGTGGTGAACGTCTTCGGCGAGGCGCGAGCCCATCATGCTTATTTGTTCGTGAACAAACGTGCGAACCGGATGAAGGTGCTGATACATGATGGCTTCGGTCTTTGGTTGTGCGCGCGAAGGCTCTACGAAGGCGGCTTCATCCGCGCTGGCATGGCACAAGAACGTGCACTCACATTGTCGCACGAGCAGCTGCAAGCGATCGTGGTGGGACTGCCATGGCAACGACTCGATGAGCGCGCAAAGATCCGAGTTTTATAGCTAAAAAGTTACTGCGAAGTGTGTCGAAGTGACGGCAAATATGGCAGTATCGAAGTCCATGGAAGCGCCGCTTCAGTGGGCTCAGATGAACGCAGAACAGCTGCGGGATCTGACCGCGACGCTGATCTCGCAACTGGCCGAGCGCGATGCCGCGATCAGTGCGCGCGATGCTGAGCTGAGTGTCAAAGAAGCGCAGCTTGCGAGCCGCAACGAAGAACTCAAACACAAGCAACTAAAGATCGATCAGCTCACGCACGAGATGGCGACGCTCAAGCGCTGGCAGTATGGCCGGCGCAGCGAGCAGCTCGATGCTGTGCAGCGCTCGCTCCTGGATGAGAGCATCGATGCAGATCTGCAGGCCATCAGCCTTGAGATCGAAGCGCTTCGGGAAAGGCCGCCTTCGGCACCGAAGTCAAAGCCGCGCCGCTTGCCGCTGCCGGCATCGTTCCCGCGGCGTGAGGTCCCGCACGAGCCTGAGCGTACTCAATGCCGCTGCGGCTGCGGCCTGGAGCGTATCGGCGAGGATGTCAGCGAGAAGCTCGATTACACCCCAAGGGTGTTCACGGTCGAGCGTCATATCCGCGGCAAGTGGGTCTGCCGCAGCTGCGAGACGCTGATCCAGGCACCGATGCCGCCGCACATCATCGACAAGGGCATCCCGAGCGTCGCCCTGCTGGTGCATGTGCTGATCGCAAAGTACGCCTAATGCCGATATCGGCATTAGGCGTAATACGCCGCACTCCGGACTATGCTGAATCGCGCACGGCAGACACCTGCGATGGCCGTTCCTGGTGCGATCCTGCAG
>Ga0182024_10025944_pt1 | contig 10315 bp, 8 predicted proteins | sample P32metaG_FD_120480 | JGI IMG/M metagenome (GOLD analysis project Ga0182024, IMG submission 120480) | Permafrost microbial communities from Stordalen Mire, Sweden - P3-2 metaG (Illumina Assembly) | ecosystem: Environmental > Terrestrial > Soil > Wetlands > Permafrost | place: Sweden: Stordalen...
TCAGTAACCTCTTTCTTCACGGTGGTTATCGCCACCTCGGAGGCCGCCTTCTCGAGCACCTTACCTGCTATTTCGATGCTCTGCCCTATCCTGTTCCTGCGACGGTCTATCTCCGAAAGGTTCTGGTCGATGTCCCCTAGCTCCTCCGCGGCCTGCGCCTGAAGGTCGAACATCTGGGTGGTGTTCGACTCTAGCGTCTGGAGGAGCTGGCCGAAGTTCTGGACCCTCGAGTCGAGCTCGTCCAGACGTTTCTTCTCCACTCCCATGTTCGCGGCTACGACGCTCACCTCTACTTCCAGCGGGGAGAGGCTCTGGTTGATCTCGGTCAGCTTCTCCCTCACCCTGTCGTTCTGCTTCCGCCTCTTGTCAATGGTAGCGCGCAGCGTCTCCTCGGCGTCCCTCACTTCTTTGAGCTGGCCAGAGGCCTCCTTCCTGCGCGCCTCGAACTTCTCCTCGGTCGAGCTCAGCGCGTCGACGGCCGAGGTCGACGCGGTAATCGTCTTCCTCTTCTCGTTGAGCAGGACGCGCAGTGTGGGTATCGACTCGGCCTCGAGTCTTCTCATGCTGTCCTCCCGTTTCTGCATCTCCGAGCTAATCTGTTCCAGTCTGATCTTGGTGGACTCCCTCTCGTCCCTGAGCAGTGTCGGTCCCTCTCCGCCACCCTGGACCACTTCCGAGATGAACTTCTCCCTGTCAGCGGTCGCCGTAGCTATCCTGGACTCGAACTCCTCCTTCCTCTTGCGGACCTCGTCGAGCTTCCGCACCATCTCCTCCTCCTGTTTCTTGGTGGAGTTGAGCCGTTCCCGAAGCTCCGCGACCTTCCTCGAGTACTGCACGGCGGTCAGCCAGGCGACCTGCCCCTCCAGCTGCGAATACTTCACGAGGTCGTTCCGCTGCTCCTCCAGCCTTTCTAGCTGGGTCTTCATCTCGCCCGTCCTCGCCAGCTCTATCTGCAGCTTGGTGTCCGCCTGTGAAAGCTGCTTCTGGGCCTCCGCCTTCTTGTCGTCGAAGCGGGCTATCCCGACCACCTCCTCTATCATCTTCCTCTTCTCGTCGGGCGTCTGGTCCGCAACCCTAGTGGCGGCTCCCTGCGGGATGATGTTCAGTCCGCTGGGGGAGAGACCTGAAACCTCGAGAAGGTCCGAGATCTCACCCTTCGTCGTCTTCCGCCCGTTAAGATAGTAACCATTCTCGCCGTTGTTCCGGAGCTCCCTGGAGACGGTGACGAGGTCGGTGTCGACCGGGATCTTCCTGTCGATGTTGTCGAACTGTATCGTCGCGCGGCAACTCGTCGGACGCTCCTCTGAATACGAGCCCGCCGCTCCTTCCTTCTTCGGGTCGTAGATGAGTCCCGAGAGCCTGCCCTGTGCAGCCCTCAGGATCCTCGGAGAGTTCTCGCCGAGTGCAAAGAGTATGGCGTCGGCTATGTTGGATTTGCCGCTCCCGTTTGGCCCCGTTACGACGTTAAGCCCCTGCTCGAAGGTTATTGTGAGAGTCTTGGGGCCGAATGACTTGAAACCCTTGACTTCTAGCCTTCGAATATAACCCATTATTTAGGCTCCGGTTGCACTTCGGACGTATTCCAAGCGATATAAGCGTATCAAGGCGAGTCAGTCCGGTAGAGGCTCCCTCGATTCGCCTGAATTTCGGCGTGAATCGCGAGCCTAAGTAGGGGTGCCGCATTTTGTGCAGAACTTCGCGCCCACCTTCAGCGGCGCGCCACATCCTTTGCAGACAGGACTAGCAGCGACCGGGACTACCATCGGGGCCGTGGGGATCCCAGGATTGACTCTTGCTTGAGCCCTGACAGGCACGGCTGGGACGGGTGCGGGGACTCTCTTCGGTGGCGCCTCTACCTTTGGCTCAGGTCTGTCGCGTCTCACCACTATGTAATCGGCCATTCCCAGTATGCGGTCCATCGTTATCTGAATCTCTGAGTTGTCGTTGGCGGTTACAATAAGAGCGACAGAGCCGTCTAGTCCAAACGCGATGTCCTTGGCCTTGCCAAGAGCCTTGCCGGAAGCCTCGATGACGATCTTTCCGTCCACTTCTTCCTTGCGGAACATCTTAGGGGCTGACAACGGTCAATTTCCAAAGGCGACGTTATTTATTGTTTTAGAGTTCGGGCGACAGGGGAAGCTCAGTTCTCGCTGCCACAAGCGGGGCACATTCTCGACCCCAGGGTAAGCCTTGAGCCGCAGAAGCCGCAGAAGCCCGCCTCGAACTTATCCATCTCCGGGGGAAGGGTGTAGACGCCGCGCTGCATGTTTTCGATGATCTTCCTTGCCAGGGAATATTTCTCTGTCTTCGAATACTCAATCAGCTCGCGTAGCCTTCTTACAGTAAACGGCATCGTGTAGCCCGGGTTGAACTCACCAGGAACTGTCAGGCCTCCTGGAAAGCTTCCGAGCGGGCCCAGAAACTCCGAGAGCCTTCCCACCGACTCCTCGAGGTCGTCATATTGGGTCAGGAACTCGTCGACGTCCATCTTGTCCTGGAGTCCGCCAGCGCTGAACCATCCCACGAGCGTCTTGGCGAATATCTTTCGCACGAGCTCCATGTCTCCCAGCGCCGCGAACGCCATCTTGTCTACTGTGTAGCTTGCTGCCCTGTACCATGCGTTCATGGCTGACATAAGGGGTTGATTTATGACGACGGAAGTGAAGAGTCCTCCAAGGATGTGGTCCATCCCCCCGAGTCCCAATCCGACCGCCCCTGCTCCGATGTCTTTTGCGATGGTACCGGCGGTAAGATAGACAGTGTGCCCCGCCTTGATGTGACCCATCTCCCTGCCGATCATGAACTTGAACTCTTCGGTGCTGCACCTGCTCATGAACGTCGTGTTCACTACGATTATTGGATCGTCGTTCGTCCCCATGGAGTAGGTCGGGTGTGTGCTCTGAACCACCTCGGAGCTGTAGCTGATATAGATTCTCGGCATCCTCGGCACCGCGAGAAGCCTCGCGCAATCCTTTGCCGCGTGATAGAACTCCGGGAATTGTTTCTCCCCTATCCTCACGCCATCCCCCAAGAATTGAGCTTCGACCCAGGGCGTCCCAAGCTTTCGCAGGAAGATTTCCACTAGCCTGGTGGTGGGGGCCATCTGGGTCAGCTTGTTGAGGCTCGATAGACTTTGGGAGGTCTCGAAGAGACGAGCGGGGATCTCATACTCAGTGTTTAGGTTCGTGCTGCAGAACCTGCAGAAGATTGAGCTCTTCGGGTTCAACGCCTGACAGGCGTGACAATAGACCTTCTCCACTGATGGCCCGGCTGTGCTTGGCTTCGACTGTGTAACGGGAATCGAGCCCGACAGGGGCTTGGCGGCGGGGATCTTGGGCGGGGCCAGCGCATCGCGCTTGCCAGATGCGTTTGGCGGAATCGGGCTGGACACTGTCATTCAATTCCCATCCAGCACTATTTATCGATTAATCCAAGCATTCCAATCCTAGTTCTCGTTGTCTGAATGCCGATGCTCGTCGATTCCTTTGGATGCACAAAAGATTGCGTCGGAACCCCTGTTCCCCCGTTCCGGCGAGCAACGGTGATATAGGGCAAATTACGCACCGGTGCACTCGAAGAAGTCTGTCCACATCGCCCTCGTGCTCAGGAGAAGAGACTCCCTGTCCATCCCCTGGTTGCACTGGTGAGGCGGCGTGTGTCCCACCCGAGTGCGCTTTCCATACTGCCCCCGGCGATGAATACGCATGTCCCTCGTGCACGGGCGAGGAGACAATACCCTGTCAATCGTCGTGCGCTCCGCAGGACCAATCTAGCTGCACTGGGACGTCCTATGAGCAGACCTGCTCGTCATTCTGCCAAACAGACTCAGCCTGCATAAGCCCTTGTGCATCGGAGGCTCAGTGTCAATCGGGCTGTGCGCCTCCAAGCGAGCCCGAATGCCAATCGGTCTGCGCTGCGCCGTGTGAAGCTGGGGCCGCCTGCCAATCCACCTGCGAGTCTGCCCCCGCGTGTGCGGACACATGCGCACCCCAGGCGGAGCCCTGTCAAGCTGTCTGCGCGCCTCCTTGCGAGCCGGGCTGTCAGAGTGTTTGCGAAACGGCAGCGGCTCAGTGCTGCGCTCCAGTCACCTGCGAGGGGCAGGCCGCCTGCGCGCCACCCGCGTGCGAGCCAGCTTGCCAATCAGCGTGCGCGTCCACTTGCGAAAGTCAAGGCGTCTGCCAATCGGTCTGCGCGCCACCCGCGTGCGAGCCAGCTTGCCAGCCGGCTTGCGCGACTCCTTGCCCTCCGGCGTGTGAACAGGCTTGCAACCAATACTGCACAGCCCAGTGCGAGGTTCCCGGATGCCAGCAGCCCTGCACGTCCCAATGCCAGACCCCCGCATGTCAGCAAGCGTGCGCGCCACAATGCACGACTCCGGTCTGCCAATCAGCGTGCCAACCCACGACCTGTAATCAGACGTGTGCCGCCGTGTGCCAGACCCCGGTATGTGCCGCTTGTGCCGGAACCTCATACTCGCAGACCTGCTGCAGCTTCAACCAGACGGACAACGTCTGTCTGAGCCCTTGCGCCACCGCGGAGCTTGGTGGATGTACGGGCGCCAGCTGCCCCCCACCTTGCGAGGCATCCTGCGTCTCGCCCCCCGCATGCGAAGAGACGCCTCCCTGCGACACGGGCTCTGCCTGCGAATCCGCGCCAGTCTGCGAATCGCCACCGACATGTGAGTCTCCGCCAGTCTGCGAGGCGCCCGCCGTGTGTGAAGCGCCCGCATGCACCGCAGCTGAAGAGGCTCCGGCGGTCTGCGACGAGCCGCCTCCTCCTGAGTGCTGAGGGACGTAAAGAGAAGTTTTTCTAACCCCCAGTAGAGCGGAGTCAACAATGAGTCAGCCACAGGCGAAGATACGAACCCCAGCTCCCAGTGCCCCCCAGGCCTCTCCGATGTTCTGGGAGTTCGCAGACTTGGGATTCGACACGGGGAAGAAGTTGTGGTTCATTCAGTTCTACGACGAGACCAACAAGAGCGTAGGGTCCTATTTCGCGAGAGACATCACTATGACGAAAGGTTCGGCGGCCCAGTACGAGTGGAAGGACACGCAGGGCAGGACTTTCTGGCATGTGCGAGAGAGGTTCTTTGCTAAGGAGGTCGAGGGATTCATGATCACCCCGTCGGGGAGCGTCTCTATCACATTCAAGGCGGGCGCCGACACGGACTCGGGTGCCGTCCCAGAGGACTTCTCGTACCTCACGTACGCCTATCATCTGTCGAACAAGGAAGCGAGCGAGAGGGCCCCGATGGGATTCGTCGAGTTCTTCAACGCAAAAGGAGAGCTACTTCGCCGGGTCGACAACCGCTGGATAATCATCGAAGACGCGAGTAGGAAGACCACCGGCGAATACCCGAAGATAAGGCTCAGGATGGAGAGGAAAGACGTCAAGAACATCATAGTCACCAGGTCTACTATCATCCTCCAGGGCAGCCAGAGCGCGTGACCGTTGCAAATCCGCCGCGAAACGCTTTAATCTCGTAGAAAAGGTGGCAGCGTCGGTTGGCAAGAAGCATAGGCGCTGCAGCTGCCCTTGACTTTTTCATATGGGGCGTCGGTCACGCCTACCTCGGAAAAAGGAGGGCGCTCATGTTCCCCTGGGTCTTCTGGACCATTGGATTCGCGGCCTGGAACATCATCGGCGCCCTGATATGGCTCGCCGGAGGCTTTTACAACACGGAAAGTATCTACGGTATCTCGGTGGCCGTCTCGAGGAACTATGGGGGCGCCTTTGCGTTCTTCTTCATCCCGACCCTGCTGGTCGGAGGCCTGATCGCCTATGACGTCTACAAGCCGGGGAACAAGTTTACCGCTCGCTTCAGCGGCGCATCCCAGCCTCAGCAGATGGCCGCTGTCCCGGCTCAGGCTCAGGCCCGGGCTCAAGCTTCTGTCTTCTGCCGCTCCTGCGGGGCAGCCAACACCCCAGGGGACGCCTTCTGCGCCAACTGCGGGGCGTCGATGACGACGGTATCCGCCCCAGCCTCAGCCCCTCGGCCGCAAGCTCCGGCGACAGCTGCCGGCACGAAGGTCTGCGCTAACTGCGGGACTTCCAACCCTGCCAGCAACGTGTTCTGCAAACGGTGCGGCAACAGGCTCTCGTGATGACCATGAGCGCGCCCAACGAACCCGTACGTGAAATCCCGATGTGGTCCGTCGCCGTTATGGCGGTCGGATTCCTGATTGCCACCGTAAGCCTCCTGGGTGGCTTCCCTCTCATCGGGGCCATCGGAGCCATCGTCGTGGTGCTGGTCGCCATACTCACATACAAGTCCCAGGGGAGCGCTTCGGGCCTCGGGGGACTCTCGGCACCTGCGCTGCACAGGGACCTGGCAAAGACTCACTGCGGCTCCTGCGGAGCCCCAATGCGGTCAAACATGATATTCTGCCCGGTATGCGGGGCGGCACAGACGCCAACCTGAGCTACGACTTTTATACATTGGATCATGTGGCGGTCGTGTGCTTAGGAGTCTCAAGACTGTCGCGTTAATCTGCCTGCTGGTGCTACCCATCGCAGTGGTAATCCAGCCTTTGCCGGCAGCCCATGCGCAGACCCCGGGAGAGACCGAGCAGGAGTTTCAGCAGTACCTGTTCGCAAATTATTTCAACTACACGGCGATAACCGTGCAGAGTCCTGCGATAATCGGCTACGCTACCAACAGCAACATCTCGATAGACACGGCTTTCATGACCGCTCCGCAACTGACGGCTTTCCAGCAGACAGGGGACATCTCGAACTCGGTGTTCTATCAGAACGGCCAGGAGAACTACGACGCGTTGCTGGAGGTCCCCGGAACATACTACCTCGTCTTCTACTCCCCGATCGCACCTGCGAACCTGACGGGAATCTACATCGTCGATCAGAACATCGACCTTCGCAACTCCTCGACCAGCGTGGCTCTTACTATCACGATGCAACCCGGCCAGCTCTTTACCCTCCCGCTGCACGTCGAGACACTAGGTTCCGTTTCGCAGGTCGATATCTTGGGCGCGTCCAGCCAGATAGTCCAGTACGGGCTGGAGGATAAATCGACACAGTTGTTGGTCTTCCGGTCTCCGGATGTCACGATAACTAATTTCACCGTCAGCCCGACGGTAAGCTTGGGCTACAACTTTACCCTCAGCCCTGGCCTATACGTAATGGGAATCCAGAACGAGAGCCCCACCGCTGCCATAGTGTACTTCCAGTACACGATCATCCCCGCCTACGTCAATCCCTATGTCCTCAACTTCGGGCCTCCCAGCCCGACCGGGATAGCCGCATACGGGATCTTCAACAACTCGGGTACTATCAGCACATACAAGGTGGCCACGAGCTCGATAGTCGGCTTCGCGGACATCAGTCAGCTGACGGCGGTCGACAACGGCACGAACTCGGCGCTGGCATCGCTGCAGGAGAACACGGTGCTGCAGGTGAACAACACTGATGGTGCGAGCTTCACCTACTGGCCGCAGAACGTGTTGGCCTTCGACACGGCGACACCCAACGTCACCTATAGGGACAACGTCCTGAACGTGACCGGAGACAACGCCCAGCTGACGAACCAGAGCATCATCGGAGTCGGGACCACGGGCGGCATCGTCAACGGCGGAGTCGCGCAGACATACTATGGGAACTACAACTCGAACTACACCTACTCGTATACCCTACCTCAGGCGTGGGTCCTCTACACGAACGAGACTGTGGAGCAAGGGCAGGGCGTGCTCATCCAGATGGGCGTGCGCGCGCTCGACGGGCCGAACCCTAACGTCATCACCTGGTTCGACAAGATCACGATCGAGGACCCCAACGTCTCCTCGGCCGATTTCATCGTCAACGGGCAGGCATACACCCCCGCGGGCGCTGGACAGCCCATCGGCACATACTATGACGTCGAGCTCGTATTCGGAGGCGGCGCCGGAGGTCAGGCAGCTCACTTCCAGGTCAACGCGAACCTGGCCCTCTTCTATCTGGACCAGACGCTGAAGCCATTCCCCTCCCTGTACACGTTCGGGGATGATACGGCAGAGGCGGCGTACAACATAGTGATCGGCAACGGGAACGGCGTCGCGACGGCCACAGCCGGGACCCCGTACTACGGCATCCTGACGAACAACTTCAACGCATCGCTGACGACGCTTGTGACGCAGGCGGCCAAGCAACCGTCCTCGTTGGCCTCGACGGGATACATCGTCACGGCAGCTGTGATAGCTGCGATAGTAATAATCGCTCTCGTAGTCGTCATGAGAAGGAGGACGTCCAGAACGACGATGGTCCAGGTGCCGCCCGTCGCCCAGCCGGCCGCTACGTTCTGCGGGAACTGCGGGAGTCCGCTCGACCCGGGCGCGCAGTTCTGCCCGAGTTGCGGCACGCCCCAACGACACGAAGACAGCGGGACGGCCACAGGGCAACCCACCGTGTAGCTGGACGAACGCCAGTCTCGATGCTAGAAATATAAGACGCGGTCATCTCGACGGGGCCATTGAGCACATTCGGAAACAGGCGGGAGCGCATCCTTTCGCTCGCGTCGGGGTTCGATACGGTAATAGTCAGCAATCCCAAGAACCTGTTCTACCTTACGGACTTCTGGGGAGGTGGAATCGGCATCGTAGAGAAGGACGCGACAGTCATCGTCACTTCCGTGATGGAGGAGCGAAGGGCGACAGAAGGCGGGAAGGAAGCAACGGTCGTTGCCGCGAAGGGAATGGCGGCCATGGTCGAGGCGGTGAAGAAGCGCACGAGCGGAAAGGTCCTCATCGACCAGTACGACCCTAAGCTGAAGGGGACCATAGGCGAGGGGCTCTTTCTGGAGGCGCGAAGGAAAAAGGACGCAGAGGAGGTGCTCAGGATATCCGAAGGAAGCAGGAGGGTGGAGAAGCTCTATCATCTGCTGGAGAAGGAGATCCGACCGGGCCGGACGGAGCTGGAGATAGCTGGCGAGGTGATGCGCATGGCGACGGCGGATGGATTATCGCCGCTTCCCGCGGAAGGCTCGCTCAGCCCGATCATAATAGCATCGGGGCCGAACTCGGCGCTCCCGCACGCCGAACTTGGCGGACGAAAGGTGCGGGCCGGCGACATGGTGGTGGCGGACATCTTCTTCCGGTATCGTGGTTACTGCACCGACTGCACAAGGACATACGGCGTCGGGAGGGTATCCAAGGAGCAGCGGGACGCGTATCAGGCCGTCCTGGATGCGCAGCTGGAAGGCGTCGAGCTCACAAAGAAGGGCTCCGACTCGAGGGAGGTGCACGCCGGCGTCAGTGCGGTCCTGAGGAAACGGGGCCTTGAGAAGCATTTCACCCACGGGACGGGCCACGGCGTAGGGATCGACATACACGAGAGGCCTGCGATTGGGGCGGCGAGCGCCGACGTACTCGCTGAGGGGGATGTCGTCACGGTTGAACCTGGAATCTACATCCCCGGGGAGTTCGGGGTGCGCATCGAGGATACGCTGGCGCTCGGCAGAGGCGTGAAGGACCTCTACAGCTATACCAAAGAGCTCCTGGTCCTCTAGGACAGCTGGCCACGACACAATCGACTTCGGCAGGAAGAACGAGTCGAAGACCCCCTTCGCAGGCGAGCAGGGAGCTCATGCGGTATCCACGACCTATCGAGCCTCCTCAGACGCGGTCACGCTCAGAATCTCTATAGATATATAGAGTATCTAGAGGTTGTATTAATTAGTCGATGGCTACCCTTGCAGCTCAGTTGAAAGCACTCGCGCTTTGCCCCACTCACATCACCGGGTTCTTTGAGATCAGGGACTCGGCCTCGGACCCACTCAGGAGAGGGTCTAGAGGGGCTGGCGTGAACCTCATGAAGAAGGTCGAGACGGAGGTAGAGACCGTCCCCGAGCCGGGCATACGCACGCTGATCAACGGCCAGGAAGTCGACGCCAGGGTGTCGAGGAGGGTGGCTGAGAGGCTGCTCGCGCTCGCCGGGGGCTCGCAAGGTCTGGTGGTCCGTCACGCGATTCCGGTGCCGGTCGGGAGCGGATTCGGCACCAGCGGCGCCGGGGCGATAGGCGCGGCCATGGCAGGGTCTGAGGCGCTCGGTCTGGGGCTCACGACCCTTGAGGTTTATCAGCTGGCGCACTCCGCCGAGGTAGACCTCAGGACGGGGCTGGGCACGGTCCTCGGACAATTCTGCGGCGGCCTTGAGGTCAGGGAGAAGGAGGGCGCACCCGGAATAGGCACGGTCTTTCAGATACCGCTGTCCGGAAAACACACCGTAGTGGCCCTCCATAACGGCCCGATGCTCACCAGTGAATTCCTGTCAAATCCGGAGTACAGGAAGAGGATCAACGAAATAGGCGGTGCATATTCGGACGAGA
>Ga0182024_10025945_pt1 | contig 10315 bp, 12 predicted proteins | sample P32metaG_FD_120480 | JGI IMG/M metagenome (GOLD analysis project Ga0182024, IMG submission 120480) | Permafrost microbial communities from Stordalen Mire, Sweden - P3-2 metaG (Illumina Assembly) | ecosystem: Environmental > Terrestrial > Soil > Wetlands > Permafrost | place: Sweden: Stordalen...
CAAGATCGTCACCCCTGGCTTCGTCGACATCCACACCCACTACGACGGCCAGGCCACCTGGGACCCGCTGCTCGCGCCCTCCTCGTGGCACGGCGTCACCACTGCGGTGATGGGCAACTGCGGCGTCGGCTTCGCGCCCGTCCGCCCCGAGCATCACGACTTCCTCATCGACCTGATGGAAGGCGTCGAGGATATCCCCGGCACCGCCCTTGCCGAAGGCATCGACTGGAAGTGGGAACGCTTCCCCGAATACCTCGACGCGCTGGAGGCCATGCCGCGCGTCATGGACGTGGGCGCGCAAGTCCCCCACGCCGCCGTGCGCGCCTACGTGCTCGGCGAGCGCTGTAACACCGACTATGTGCCCAACGAGGCCGAGATCGCTGAGATGGCCGCGCTGGTGCGAGAGGGCGTCGCCGCCGGCGCGCTGGGCTTTTCCACCTCGCGCACGCTGCTGCACCGCGACCTGAAGGGCGTGCACATGCCCGGCACCTTCGCCGGCTCCGACGAGATGCTGGCGCTCGGCATGGCGATGAAGGGGCTGAAGCACGGCGTCTACGAGCTGGTCAGCGACCACCTTGGCGAGGACGACGAGTGGGAGTGGGTGAAGGCCTTCGCCCGCGAGAGCGGCCTGCCGGTCACCATGGTGGCCACGTCCGGCGGCGCCTACGAAGGCAACAAGATGTACAACATCGCCGAGGAAGCGCGGCGCGAGGGCATGGAGATCCGCCCGCAGATCGCCGGGCGCCCGACCGGCGTGCTGCACGGCCTCACCTCCAGCCTCAACATCTTCGCCAGCCACCCGACCTTCCGGCGCGACGTGGCCCCCCTGCCGCTCGAAGAGAAAGTCGCCAAGATGCAGGAGCCGGCGATCCGCGCCGCACTGCTGGCCGAGGCGCCCACGTTCCGCAACGGGCCGATGGCGATCGGCGCCGACGAGTTCCTCTACCGGGTCTTCCCCCTCGGCGACGAACCCAACTACGAGCCCGATCGCGCCGAGAGCGTCGGCGGCCTCGCCGAAGCCGCCGGCGTCTCGCCGAAGGAGATGATGTACGACCTGCTCATCCGCGACGGCGGGCGCGAGCTCTTCTACCAGCCGTTGGGCGGCTACCTGACCTACAACTTCGACTTCTTCCGCAAGAACATGCAGCATCCGAACGTGGTGTTCGGGCTCTCGGACGGCGGCGCCCACTGCGGCGTCATCGCCGACGCCGGCATGCCGACCTTCATCCTCACCCACTGGGGCCGCGACCGCACCAAGGGCGAGCGCTTCCCGCTGGAGTTCCTGGTCCGCAAGCTGACCCGCGACACCGCGATGGCCTACGGCCTCTCCGACCGCGGCCAGCTGAAGCCGGGCCTGAAGGCCGATCTCAACGTCATCGACTTCGACAATCTGCGGCTCTACCGCCCCGAGGCGATCTACGACCTGCCGGCCGGCGGGCGCCGCCTCGTGCAGCGCGCCACGGGCTATCGCTACACGGTGAAGTCAGGTCAGGTGACGTTCGAGGACGGCGAGCACACCGGCGCGCTGCCCGGCGCCCTGGTGCGCGGCGGTCGCGAGGCGCACATCCTGGCTTAGGCGCCGCCGAGCGCCCCGGTCAGAGGAAGCCGAAGCCCTCGCGCCAGCCGAACCCCGCGGCCACCTTCGGCCCGGATTCCTCGATGTGCTCGAAGTAGCGCTCGGCGCCCGGCAGCGATCCGAAGTCGGCGGAATCGTATCGCCGCGTCCCGAGACCCTGGACGAAGTAGCGAACCTCGCCAGTCCCGATCACGGCGCTTTCCCAGAGCACGGCGCAGCGTCCGCGGCGCAACGCGTGTCTCGGCTGTGGGCGCATCGTCGGACGACCTTTCAGGGCCGGAGCGAGGCGGCCGTCGCCGTCCTTAGCTCGTGGTCTGCCAGCAGGGAGGCGCCAGCGGCGGTGATCTGCCAGCCGCTGCGGTTGCGCGCGGCGAACCCCAGGTCGGTCAGTCCGAGCGCGTCGGCGATCACGATCCAGCCCACCTGCAGCCCCGCTCTCTTGCGCCCGAGGTTGCGCAGCGCGTCCAGTTGGCTGGCGGTGAGCCTCAAGGCCGCGAGCCGCCGAGCGCGGCGCGTTGGCCACGCAGCCGCTCGAGTTCCTGCTGCAGCCGGATGACCTGCGCGTTCAGGTTGGTCACGTCTTCCTGCAGCTGCGAGCATCTCAGTTTGAGATAGGCGTTCTGGCGCCCGAGCTGCAAAGCTTCGACCGCGTCCCCGCCCGGCCCGCTAGGGGCGGCCGGCGTCGCGGAACCGTTGGTGTTCATCACTTGGTCTTTATCGTGCCGCGGACGGCCGAAATGTCGCGCACGCGCGTCGGCGGCGGGGCGGCGCTGGTCGAGCGCAGATCGTTGAGGCCCGCGTTGGCGCGCGGGATCTGGCGGGGCAGGCTGGGGGGCATGGTTTTGAGCTTTCGGGCCGGGACGGCGCCGAGCGCGTCGACCGAGCCGAAGACTTATAGCACGAACTTGTCGCAATAAGTCGCTCGCTCACAAATAAAACCAAAGAACGATCAATATATTGGCGGCGCCCCGACCTGCACCTATATCGAAGTTATGCGAGCTGATCCGGTCGTCGTCCAGCGATGGCGCCAATTGCGCCAAATGTTGACTCTCCAGCTGGAGATGTTCGACCACGGGAGCCTTAGCCTGAAGTCGGCCGGCATCGACGTGTCGGAGGACGCAATCAGGAACCTCGAGCGCGAAATCTTCGACTTCGACGCCCTCATCTCAGATGATGAAGCAAAGGAAGCGGCGGGCCACTGAGGCGGAGGCGTTCCGCGCCGGGGCGTGCTAGGCTCGCCGGGCAGGAGGACCGCCCGATGGACCTTGCGCCGTTCGATATCCGGCCGTTGGACGCCAGTTTCGGCGCGGTTGTCACCAACCTGAAGCTCGCCGAGCTTTCCGAGCCTGAGTTCGCTGCGCTCTACCGGACGTGGCTCGACTACGCCCTCTTGATCTTCCCGGGCCAGCACCTGACCCGCGAGCAGCAGATCGCCTTCGCCCGGCGCTTCGGCCAGCCCGAGTTCGAGATCGCCCCGATCAGCAACGTCCGACCCGACGGCTCGGTCCGCCCCGAGGACAACACCGACGCCGTCATCAAGGTGCTGAAGGGCAACATGGGCTGGCACTGCGATTCCACCTACATGCCGGTGCAGGCCAAGGGCGCCGTCTTCACCTGCCACGTGGCGCCGCCCCCAGGACCGCCTGGCGAGGGCGGCGAGACCGGCTGGGCCGACATGCGCGCCGCCTACGATGCGCTGGACGCGGCGACCAGGGCGCGCATCGCCGGCATGAGCGCCCACCACTCGCTGGTCTACAGCCAGGGCAAGATCGGCCTCGGCGACTACACCGGCTACGGCATGAGCGAGACCGACGCGCCGCTGCGCCCGCTGGTGAAGACCCATCCGGAGACCGGCCGCCAATGCCTGATGGTCGGCCGCCACGCCCACGCGATCCCGGGTCTGGGCGCCCACGAATCCGAACGCCTGCTGCAGGAGCTGACCGACTTCGCCGTCCAGTCCCCGCGCGCCTATCACCACCAGTGGACACCGGGCGACGCCGTGGTCTGGGACAACCGCGCCCTGATGCACCGCGCCTGCCCCTGGGACATGACGAAAGCGCGCGTCATGTACCACTCCCGCATCGCCGGCGACCCGCTGAGCGAAGGCTGGAAAGCGGCCGCCTAGGGCCGCGTTTCACCACAAATCACCACAAACAGCGGTTCCCCGCCCCGCGACCGCAGACCGCAATTCGCCGTTGATAACGGCGCCCCGTCCGTGCGGCCGCTTCGGCTGGGCCAGCTGTCGTCTCGATCAACGATTTCAAAGACCCGCCGGCGTCGCCGCCGACCGGGGCAACGAGCGCAGCGGAAATAACCACCGTCAATCCCACCCCTCGATGTCATCCCGGCCGAAGCGCAGCGCAGAGCCGGGATCTACTTTGCGCCGCCGCCCCCAAGTGATCCCGGACGAGTCCCGCCTGACGGCGGGCTCTCCGGGATGACGTGGTTGGAGTGGATTGTCGTCGCATCGCCGCCCGGTTACGCCTCACGTTGTGATCAAGCATCCCGCCCTTTCGGCTCTCGCTGCCGCAGCGTGCGCCGCCGTCCTGGCGACCCTCCCGGCCCGCGCGGACGATGGCGCGCGGACCGCGCCGCCGGGGATCGCCAGCTTCCGCCTCGGCGAACTCGAGATCACGGCCTTGCGCGACGGCGGCTTTGTCTCGCCAAACGACGGCGGCGATTTCGGCGCCAATGTCGGGCCGACAGCGGTGGCGAAGCTGCTCGCCGCCGCCGGCGCGCCGACCGATCACGTCAGCTTGGCCGTCGACGCGCTGCTGGTGCGCGGCGGCGGCCGCGTCATCCTCATCGACACCGGCATGGGCCCGGACAACCAAGGCGCGCTTCTCGCCAGCCTGAAGCTGGTCGGCGTCGCGCCGGGCCAGGTGACCGACGTGCTGATCACCCACGCCCACTTCGACCATGTCGGCGGCCTCATCGACGCCGCCGGCCGCTCGGCGTTCCCGAAGGCCGCCATCTGGTTCAACGCCAAGGAGTGGGCGGCGATGCTGGCTGTTCCCGGTCCGCACCGCATCACGCCGGCGATCGCCGCGCAGGTTCGCACCTTCGAGGCCGGCCAGCAGATCCTGCCCGGGATCACCCCGATCGCCCTCTACGGCCACACCGCCGGCCACGTCGGCTACCAGATTGTCTCCGATGGCCAGCTGCTCGAGGACATCGGCGACACCGCCCACAGCGCGATCGTCGAGCTGGCCGAGCCCGCTTGGCCCGGCGGCATCGACGAGGACCCGGCCGCCGGCGCCGTCACCCGCGTCGCCGAGCTGAAGCGGCTCGCCGCCACCCACACGCTGATCTTCGCCCCGCACTTCCCCTTCCCGGGCGTCGGCTGGCTCACCCCGCACGGCGACGGCTACGCCTGGAAGCCCGATCCCCAGGCTCGCTGAAGAAGCATTGCCGCCGCGTCCCCACCCGGCTACGCCGCGCTGGCAATCGCCAGGGACCCCCGCCATGCCCGAAGTCATCGTCCACGCCGTCGAGGGTCGCTCACCTGCGCAGAAGAAGGCGCTCTGCGCCGATATCACCGCCGCCGTCGTCAGGCACTTCAACGCGCCGATCGATGCGGTCACCGTCACCATCATCGAGGCCCCGCGCGAGACCAAGATGAAGGGTGGCGTGATGTTTTCGGAGCGCTAGAGCGCGTTCAGCGAAAGTGAAATCGCTCCTGCGGTTCGAACGCGCTCCAACGTGTGAATCTACCCGGCGACGGCGGCCTCGGCGCGGCCGATGAAGTCCCGGATGCGCGGGTAGATCTCGCCCTCGAACCTGCGGCCGTTGAAGACGCCGTAGTGGCCGACCTTCGGCTGCACCCAGAGCTCGTGCAGCGGCTCAGGCAGGTTGGGCGTCAGCGCGTGCACCGCCTGGGTCTGGCCGACGCCGGAGATGTCGTCGTGCTCGCCCTCGACGCTCATCACGGCCACGTCGGTGATCGCGTCCAGTCGCACCGGCCGCCCGCGATGGGTCAGCTCGCCCTTCGGCAACAGGTAGCGCTGGAAGACGACGTCGACCGTCTGCAGGTAGAACTCCTCGGTCAGGTCCAGCACCGACAGGTACTCGTCGTAGAAGGCGCGGTGCCGCTCGGCCGGGTCGCCGTCGCCCTTCACAAGGTTGTCGAAGTAGCGCTGGTGCGCCGCCTGGTGCCGCTCCACGTTCATCGAGATGAAGCTGTAGAGCTGCACGAAGCCCGGATAGACGCGCCGCAGCATGCCCGGATAAGGGGGCGGCACGGTGTGGATCATCGCCTGCTGGAACCAGGAGAACGGCTTGTCCTCGGCGAGCTTGTTGGTCGCCGTGGGCGCGAACCGCGCGTCGATCGGGCTCCCGAGGAAGCTCAGGCTCGCCGGCCGGTGCAGATCGCCGTCTTCGGCCATCAGCGCGGCCGCGGCCAGCACCGGCGGGCCGGGCTGGCAGACCGCCACCACGTGCGCGCGCTCGCCGATGTGGCGCAGCATCGCCATCACCTGGTCGATGTAGTCGTGGAAGTCGAAGCGGCCCTCGATCAGCGACACATCGCGCGCGTTCGACCAGTCGGTGACGTAGACGTCGAAGTCCTGCAGGAAAGTCTCGACGGTGCCGCGCAGCAGCGTGGCGTAGTGGCCCGAGAGCGGCGCGACGATCAACAGCGGCGGCGCGGCGAGGGCGGCGCGCGCGCGGCGCAGATCGATCTGCTCGCGCGAGAACCGCCGCAGCTTCACCCACGGGCTCGACCACACCACCTCCTCGCGCACCGCGACCGGCTGGCCGTTCACGGTCACGCGCTTGATCCCCCACTCGGGGCGGCCGTAGCGGCGCGTCATGTTCTCGACCAGGTCGGCCGAGGCGTAGAGCGTGCGGCCCCACTTCGAGCCGCTGGCCGGGTTCAGCGGCGAGCCCCAGAAGTCCCGCGCCGCCCGCGCCGCCATGCGGACCGGCGTCGCCGAATTGTAGGCCGCTTCGTGCAGGGCGTAGAGCATGGAACCTCGGCGATTGTGCGCTGCAACAATATCGTGACGATGGTGAACGAAGTCCAGCACTCTGCGGCGCCGCTTGTCGCACCCGCGATCTCCTCACCCGCACCGCAGAGTGCGGGGAGCGGGACCACGAAGTGGTGGAGGGGGCATGCGCCGGTCTCGCCGCTTGCCGAGGTGGCGCCGCCCGCTAGACTGTCGGCTATGGGAGGGCGCAGCCATGCAGCTCACCGAGCGCGTCGCCGCCTTGAAAGCGGTGCTGGACGCCATGCCGGGCGCGACCACCGTGGCGCGCTCGCAGCCCAGGTCCACGAAGGGTCCGCTCGTCCTCGATTACAAGGTGATGGGCAAGACCTTCGCGATCCTGCAGGTGCGCGGGGGCGAGCGGGTGATCCTGAAGTGCGACCCGCACCTCGTCGAAATCCTCAAGGCGCAGTACGCCGGCGTCGGCCACCGCTCCCACCTCGACCGCCGCTACTGGATCTGCGTCGAGCTTGACGCCGACGTCCTCACCGCCGAATCCGAACGCCTCGCGGCGGGATCGTATGACCTCGTACGGGCGGGCCTGACCAAGAAGCAGAAGGCGGAACTGGCGGCCCTAGGGGAGTGAACTCGGCGCGCTCCCTTCCCCCTCGCGGGGAAGGGTTGGGGATGGGGGTGTTAGCGCTATGCCGGCGGGCTTGGCTTGTTGCGCGCTTTGCTACCCCGTTCCAGCTTGCACCCCACCCCTAACCCTCCCGGCAAGGGGAATTCTATCATTGACAAACCCGGGGGGCCTCAGACGAGGCGGATACCGAACTCTTCGCGCAGGTCGATGAGAGAGCGTTCCTGGAAGGATGCGGGCGGCGTCCACGGCCATCGTTTCCTCATACGAAAAGCCTCGATCGTCGCGCGGCAGATGCGCGGAACGGCAAGGATCGTCACCCAAACGCTCTTCAGGTAGCCCAGCTCTTTGAAAATGGCCTTCGCCGCCGGGTCGTTGGTCAAATAGCGAACGTAGGTGCGCCAGCCAACGTCGCAGGAGAGCAGCGTGCGGACATCGGCCATGGCTTCGTCGTCAAGGGTCGTATTGAGCCCGAACACGACGTGGCACATGTCGTGGTTGCGGAAAAGAACTACGCTCTCGGGCGGTAGGTCACGCGGGCGAACGACCTTGCCGACGTTCGCGGCGTAATATTCCTCCAGTCCGTCTGCGAGCGTCTGCACGCTATCCTGCTGTTGGTAGTGCAGGAGGCCGAGCGCGGGTCTCGTCTCGCGGTTCATCACTCTGGGACATATACACCGCAGGGCCGCGTTTTTCGAGTCCTGGCCTCCGCTAAGACCCCTACGCGCGCTTCCCGGAGGGGGAGGGGAACGCCAACTCCGAATCCGGGAAGGTGAGGCGAGACGCTTCGGCGCCCTAAGCCCCGCTCATCGCCGCCGAGATCGCCTTGGCGTCATCGTCCGGCGTCAGCCCATCCGCGATCACGCTGTGGAAGTGGCCCTGCGGGTCCATCAGGTAGAGCGCGGTCGAGTGGTCCATCGTGTAGCCCGGACCCGACCCCTCCTTCTGGTAGTAGACCACATATTCCTTGGCCACCTGCGCAACCTGCGCCTGCGTCCCGGTCAAGCCCATGATGTGCTTCGGGAAAACCCGGCTCGAGAGGTAGGTCTTCAGCGCCGCCGGTGTGTCGCGGGCCGGGTCGATGGTGATGAACACCACCTGGGCGTCCTTCGCCTTCGGCCCCAGCTCGTCCATCGCCTTGCCGAGCGTGGTCAGCGTGGTGGGGCAGAAGTCCGGGCAGTAGGTGTAGCCGAAGAAGACAACGCTCCATTTGCCGTCCAGCACCCGCTGGTCGACCGGCTGGCCGTCCTGGTTGACCAGGGTGAACGGGCCGCCCGGGCCGCCCGCGTTCGCAGCCGTCTGCGTGGCCGCTGCCGGGCCATGGTGGCAGCCGACCAGCGCCATCGGGAACCCAATCAGCGCCAGCGCGCTCGCCAGTTGTGCGAGCTTCAGCGCACGTCGCCTTTGACCGGCCCGCCTTTGCGGACCAATCTGCCAACCGTTGATGGCCATGGCATCTGCGCCTTCGTCCGCTACGCCGGCCCCCGTCAAGCCGGGTCCGGATACGCTGGGGCAGGCGGCCGCGCAAGCGGCCGCGGCCACCGCGCCGCGCCCCGGCCGGCTGCGCGTCCGCACGCTGATCACGCTGCGCTGGCTGGCGCTCGCCGGTCAGGCCGTGACCCTCACCGTCGCCGCCCAGGCGCTGCGTTTCCCGGCCCCCTACGCGGCCTGCGCGGTGGTGGTCGGCATCGGCGCCTGGCTCAACCTGCTGCTGACGCTGAATCCCATCAGCCGCCGCACCGCGCGTGACTGGGAGGCCGCCGCGCAGCTCGCCTTCGACATCGTGCAGCTGGCGGCGCTGCTCTACTTGACCGGCGGTATCGCCAACCCGTTCGCGCTCTTGCTGATCGCGCCGGTGACCCTGGCCGGCGCCGGCCTGCCGGTGCGCTACGCCGGCGCGCTCGCCGGCCTCGCCATCGTCGCCACCATCCTCTTGGCGATCACCGCCCTACCGCTGCCCTGGGCGCCCGGCCAATCTCTGTTGCTGCCGCTCGTCTACCGCTTCGGCCGCGCCATCGCGCTGATCCTCGGCATCGCGTTTGCGGCCGGCTACGCCCACCAGGCGGCCGCCGAGGCCGCGCGCATGGAGCTCGCCCTCAACGTCACCGAGACGGTGCTGGCGCGCGAGCAGCGGTTGTCGGCGCTGGGCGCGCTTGCCGCCGCCGCCGCGCACGAGCTCGGCACCCCGCTCGCCACTATCGCCGTCGTCGCCAAGGAGATGGCGCGCGAGGCGCCTGAAGGCCCGATGCGCGAGGACGCTGAGCTGCTGATCTCCCAGGCGCAGCGCTGCCGCGACATCCTCCGGCGCCTCGGCGAGCAGCCCGCCGCCACCGACGAGGTGCACGAGCGTATGTCCCTGCTGCAGTTCGTGCGCGAGGTGGTCGAGCCCTACGCGGCCGCGGAAGTTGTGCGGGTCGAGGCGGTGGTCAGCGGCACGGCCGGCGTCGAGGCGCCGGACGTCTGGCGCTGGCCCGAAGTGCTGCACGCGATGACCTCGCTGGTGGAGAACGCCTTCGACTTCGCCCGCAAGGAGATCCTGGTCACCGCCCGCTTCGATGCGACGACGGTGGCGATCGAGGTGCGCGACGACGGGCCCGGCTTCTCGCCGCAGGTGTTGGCCAAGCTCGGCGAGCCTTACGTCACCAGCCGTCCGGGGGCGGAAGGCTCGCGCACCGGCCACATCGGCATGGGCTTGGGCTTCTTCATCGCCAAGACTCTGCTTGAGCGAACGGGGGCGGTCGTGGAGTTCCGAAATGGTCGCCGCGGGGGCGCGATCGTGGCCGCTAGGTGGGCGAGGTTACGGATTGAGGCAACCCCCTTCGTTTGAGGTAGTTCTACAGTCTTCGAATGCGCAGCTTATGAGCGAAGAGACGGTCCGCCAGGCCCCAGTTCACGGGATGGCGGTGCTAAACTGGAGCAAGCGCCCATGACGAGTATCGAGTCCACCATCGCCACTCTGCCGGAGAAGTCGCTGCTTTTGCTCGATGACGACGCGCCGTTGAGGAACCGCCTCGGCCGCGCGTTGGAGAGCCGCGGCTTCCAGACCACGCTGTGCGAGTCGGTCACCGACGCGCTCTCCGCGGTGCGCAGCCGCCCGCCGGCCTTCGCCGTGCTCGACATGCGGCTGGAGGACGGCAGCGGCCTGAAGGTCGTCGAGGCGCTGCGCGAGGCGCG
>Ga0182024_10025946_pt1 | contig 10315 bp, 11 predicted proteins | sample P32metaG_FD_120480 | JGI IMG/M metagenome (GOLD analysis project Ga0182024, IMG submission 120480) | Permafrost microbial communities from Stordalen Mire, Sweden - P3-2 metaG (Illumina Assembly) | ecosystem: Environmental > Terrestrial > Soil > Wetlands > Permafrost | place: Sweden: Stordalen...
GAAGGTCAGTCCTGCCAAGGTGACCCCGACGGTGGCCGCCGCGCCTACGCCCGTCCCGGCACCGACTCACCCCGCCACGACCAGCGGCACACCGGCGCTGACGAGCTTCGGCTCACACCCGGCGTCATCGACGCAGCGCCGAACGGTTTCCCACCACCACGGCGCCGCTCGCGCCCGGCGGTCCGTCGCCCCCCGGCGAGGGGCGTTGACCTTCCGTGGCCTGGACAGTCTCGGGACAGGAGCGTCCAGCCCCGCCGGCGCGCTCCCCGCCCTGGCCGCCAGCCGCACGGTGTCGGCGCGGATCGTCACTCCCGAGCGGGCCGAGATTCAGACGCACGGACTGGCCAACATCCCTGGCCTGATCGGCCGGCTCCTGCCGCTGACGCTGCCGATTCCCGACTGGAGCAAGCCGATCATCCTCGCGCTGCTGGTGATTTGCGTGCTGCTGGGTATGCGGAACTGGCTGACCGCGCTGCGTGCGCGACGGCTCGAGTCACAGCGCCGAGAGCTCGCTGCAGATCTGGACTCGATGCAGGCAGCGCTGGTTCCGGCGATTCCCTCCAGCCTGGGCGCTCTGGACCTGTCCGTGGCCTATCGCCCGGCTGACGGGCCGGCCGCCGGGGGCGACTTCTATGACGCGTTCGCGCTCGATGACGACCGCGTGGCGATCATCGTCGGCGACGTGTCGGGGCATGGCCGTATCGCCCTGGCTCGCGCTGCTCACATGCACTACACGCTGCGCGCCTACGTCGAGATGGGCCTCGATCCTCGCGATGCCCTGAAGCTCACCGGCAGAGTGCTCAAGGCCGAGGAGGACGACCTCTTCACCACGGTCGCGATCGCCGTCTACAACGCCGGCTCCGCGACCCTGACCTACGCCACCGCGGGCCATCCCGCGCCCCTTCTGCTCGGCTCGGACGTGTACGAGCCGGTGACCGTCTGTGCCTCTCCAGCTCTCGGCTGGGGAGCGCCCACGGGCCGCCGTCAGACGACGGTTCCGTTCCCCGAGGGCGCCCGCGCCTGCTTCTTCAGCGACGGCGTCACCGAGGCCCGCATGCAGGAGGACATGCTCGGCCGCAAGCGCCTGGCCCAGATGTTCGCCGACGGCGGCCCCCGCTCGTCAGCTTCAGCGCTGCTCGAGGGCGTTCAGCACCGTGCGCGCGCGATCACTGACGACATGGCGGCGTGCATCATCGAAGCGACCACGGGCGCGGCTCACTCCGAGAGCCGGATCGAGGAGCTCGAAGTGGACCTCGCGCAGCTCGATGCCGGGCATGGGGAGCGCTTCCTGCAAGCCTGTGGAGTGTCACGCGGCCAGATCAGGCCGGCGATCGCCCACACTCGCGAGATCGCCGCCGAGTTCGGGGCTGCGCTGCTCCGGGTTGAGCTGACCGGGAACTCGGCGACGGCGACGGCCTCCGAGCCGGTCGCGCTCGCCCTGCGGGCTCCAGCGGATATGCCGGCGAAGCACCGCGGCGCCGAGCCGAGGCAGGCCCGGATCCAGCAAGCGCTCGAGCTGCCTCTGGCCGGGCACGCGTTTCCCGTTGAAGGCTAGGGCCGTTTTCAGCGCCGCCGTGCGCACGACGCCCGCTCCGATGAGAATCTGGATGCGGACCGAGCCGCAGCGTGGACGAGTGTTGGGCCGTAGCCGATCCGGGGTTCAGGATGTCCGCAGGACTGCCGATAATTGATTCAATGAGCTCTCTAAATCTCTCCCGCGACGCGGTCACGGTGCTTGGACTGGCCGGCTCCGCGCTTCCCTTTGCCCAGTCGATCGATGATGAGGTCGAGCGGTGGCTTCGCCCGCTGCGCCTTTACGGCGAGGCCGGTGCCGCGCTGCAGGGGCTGGGAGTCGGCGAGAACCCGCTGGACGCATCTCAGCGCGTCCCGCCGAAGTCAGCTGAGGACACGCCCCAGGAAACGCTTCACATCGTGACCACCGCTGCCACTCAGATCGCCGCCGAGCGAGGCGCCTCGACCGTCGGCACTTCGGACATCCTGATCGCCGTCATGCGGCACTACGGGGATGCCTTCGATCGCGCGCTGAAGAGCCGCTCGAGCGACAGCGCCGAGCTCCTGGGCCGCCTCGCCGGCCGCGCCGGCTGAAGTTCCCGAGTCCGCTCGCTGCTCCCATAGACTCACCCGACCGTCCAGCGTTCCGCCGGGTTCATGTCCTCAAGGGAGCACGATGTCCACGTCGCAGGCAGACTTCAACACCCAGATCATCGATGAGTTCCGCGCCAACGACGGGCGCGTCGGGGGCATGTTCGAGGGCATGCCGCTGCTGTTGCTGCACCACACCGGCGCCAAGTCGGGCAAGAGCCGCATCAACCCGCTTGCCTACCAGAGCGACGGCGGGCGCTACGTCGTGTTCGCCTCCAAGGCGGGAGCGCCGACCAACCCCGACTGGTACCACAATCTCAAGGCCCAGCCCGACGTAACGATCGAGGTGGGGACTCAGAAGATGGATGCCGTCGCGCAAGAGGCGACCGGCGAAGAACGCGACCGCCTGTATCGCATGATGGCCGAGCAGGCCCCGCAGTTCGGCGAGTACGAGAAGAAGACCTCGCGCGTCATACCGGTCATCATCCTGACGCCCGGCGACACCGGCTGACCACCCTCGGTCAGCCGGCCGGCAGACCGGGCGCCCCGAGGATCTCGATCCCGTGCTCAGCGGCGGCGGCGACGACCCGTTGCATGTCGGGTGGTCCACCGGGCGGCGGCGGGGGCGCCAGCTCCTGTGCGGGTACGGAGAGCGCACGCATGAAGCCCTCGAAGCCCGCCGGCTCGGTCACCAGCAGGAAGCGGGCGGGCGTCTCGGAGGTGACCAGGAAGGTATGGGGAATCCCCCGCGGGCCATAGATGAACGATCCGGCGGGTGCCGGAATCACATCGTCTCCGACCGCGAAGGTGAGTTCGCCCTCGATCACGTAAAACCACTCGTCCTCTCGCGTGTGGCGGTGCAGGGGCGAGCCGCTGCCTGGAGGCGAGACGTGCTCGATGACCGCGACTGCTCCGCCGGTGCTCTGCGCATCTGACTTCACCAGCGCAAGGCTGCCCATGAACCACAGCGCCTCGCCCCCGTTCGGGGGGAGAGCGATCGGGGGTGTTCCGCCGTGTTCGGTGGTGCTCATTGGGCCTCCTGCTGCTCGAGAGATCTAGGTCGTGCAAGGTCTTGTTTCATGAAAGCCTAGGGCTCTGAGGCCGTACGGCGACAAGGAGACCCCGGGGCGCGACCGGCTCTGCCGCGGCTTTGGCAGAATCGGGGCGGTGGGCGGCAACCGCATCTCCTCACCCGCCGCCCTGTCAGTCCTGGCCGCCGCCGCGATCGCCGTTCTTTCGGTGTTCGCCGGCCCGGCGCTCGCGCTCGCCGGCGAACGTCACGCCCCCGCCGGACAAACCTCCGCCGAGGCCGCCCCGGCGTCCGGACTGACCATCGCGTCCACGCCGGCCGGAAACCCCATCCCCCCCGGGTTCCTCGGGCTCTCAGTGGAGCCCAAGGGGCTGGCACATTACGCCGGCACGAACCCGCGCGCCGTCGATCCACCATTCCTGCAGCTGATACGAGACATCGCTCCGAACCAGAGCCCGGTGCTCAGGATCGGCGGTGATGGCACCGACTGGACCTGGTGGCCGGTGCCTCACATGCGGCGCCCGCCGGGCGTCAAATACGACCTGACGCCGCAATGGATGAGCGTCGCCAGGACGGTCGCGACCACGCTTCATGCCCACCTGATCCTCGGGATCAACCTCGAGGCCGACAGCCGCAGGGTCGCCGCGGCCGAAGCCCAGGCCATGATCAGCCGGATCGGTCGCCAGGCGATCGACGCGCTGGAGATCGGCAACGAGCCCGAGCTCTACGGAGTCCTCGGCTGGTATCGCTCCGCGAGCGGCCAGCATATTCTCGGCCGGTCACCCGGTTACGACTTCGCGGATTACGCGCGCGAATTCGCGGGCATCGCCCACGTGCTGCCCACCGGCGTCGCGCTCGCTGCGCCGAGCACCGGCGCGCCCACCTGGCTGGATCAGCTCGGGACGTTCCTGCCGGCCGAGCCACGCGTCCGCCTGGTCACGCTGCACGCCTATCCGTTGGAGAACTGCGTCCCGGGTGAGGTCGCGACCGTGAGCGAGCTCCTCTCCAACCAGTCCTCGCGTGGGCTGGCCGACGGGCTGGAGCCGTACGTCGCCACCGCTCGGGCCCACGGCGTACGGGTGCGGGTGGATGAGATGAACGGGGTCACCTGCGGCGGCGCCCGGGGCGTCAGCGACACGTTCACCTCGGCGCTGTGGGCGCTCGACACGCTGTTCGAGATGGCGCGGGTGGGTGTCGACGGCGTCAACTTCCACACCGTCACGGGGAAGATCAACGAGATGCTCGTGCCCAGCTTCACACACGGCCGGTGGCAGATGCGAGTGCACCCGGAGTACTACGGACTGATCATGTTCGCCCAGGCCGCACCCCCGGGCTCACGGCTGCTGGCGCTCTCGGGAACCCCGGCGATCGGGGTCAAGGTGTGGGCGACGCGAGCGCCGGACCGAACCGTTCGTGTGGTGCTGATCAACAAGCATCTCGTCCATGCCGAATACGTCCGCCTGCGGATCCCCTCGACGCGCGCGCCGGCCACGGTCGAGCAACTGCGTGCGCCCAGCATGACCGCCAAGAGCGGGGTGACGCTCGGCGGCCAGACCATGGATCCCCAGACGTCGACCGGTGTTCTTGCCGGACGGGCGAAGCTCGTCACCCTGGCGCCGAGCGCAGGCACCTACCGCGTCCGCCTGCCCGCGGCCAGCGCGACCATGTTGACCCTTCGGCGTTAGGTCCCGCCGGTGACCTCGGGCGCTGAGTCGCCCGCGAGGTGCTCGTCGAAGAAGGTCAGGATCCGGCGCCAGGCATCCTCGGCCGAGGGATGGTGGTAGTCAAAGCCGGTGAACCGCAGCACGGGATTGAGCGCCGGGCCGACGTTGATCCGGTTCATGAAGCTGTGGCCGGCGTCCGGATACTCCTTGACATCGTGCGTCACGCCAAGCTCGGTGAGGGCGCTCTCCAGACGCCGCGACCGCCCGCGCAGTGTGCGGTCTCTGCCGCCGTAGCTGGCGACCACGGGGCAGGCTCCGGCCAGCCTCTGCACCGCATCCGCGGGGACCTCGCCGTAATTCACCGCTGAGGCCGCGAACTCGAATTGGGGCGCGCTGAGCAGCGCGAACCCGCCGCCCATGCAGAAGCCGATGATCCCGATCCGCCCGGTGCAGTCCTCGCGCTCAGCGAGTCGCCCACGGGCGCCGTCGATCTCGGCGTACGCCTGCCCCTCGCCGGACCGCGAGGCCTGCAGCGTCGCGATCACGCACCGTACCCCCCTCCCCGAGTACAGGTCGGGGGCGAGCGCGAGGTACCCGGCGGCGGCGAGCCGGTCGGCCTGCTCGCGGATGTCGTCACTGAGACCGAGCGCATCCTGGATCACCACCACGCCCGGCCAGGGCCCGGTGCCACGGGGAAGCGCAAGGTAGGCGCCCAGTTCGCCTGCTCCCATGGCATAGGTGATATCCGGCACGCGGCGCAGACTATTCCACGGGTGCCGCGCCGGCGCGTGTGCGACCGAAAAGACGCACCTCGCCTCCCCCGGAACGGTAGGGTCTACGCGACCGCAGGCCGGACCCCCGGAGGAGGACCAAGCTAGATGGACGATTCGATCGTAGTTGGCACCGATGGCTCGGAAACGGCCAAGCAGGCCGTGACGGAAGCCGTCCGGCTGGCCAAGGCACTCGGCGCGGAGCTGCACGTTGTCTCGGCCTTTGAGCCCTTGCGCGGCGCCCACGTGACCGGCGCCCCCGCGGGCGCGGCGAAGGTCTGGGCCCCGCTTCCCGATGACAAGGTTGAGGCCACCTTGAGCGAAGCCGCGGCCGGTGTACGACTCGCCAACGTCAAGGTGACCACGCACGCGATCCGGGAGGACCCCGCCGACGCGCTGCTCAGCGTCGCGGACAAGGTGGGCGCGACGATGATCGTGGTCGGCAGCAAGGGCATGCACGGCGCCCGCCGCCTGGCGCTGGGCAACGTGCCCAACAAGGTCTCGCACCGGGCGAGCTGTAACGTCCTGATCGTCGCCACCGGCCACCCGGCCGGGTAGCGCTTCCCGCCCTGCCGGCTTTCAGTCAGACGGGGACCGCCTCCGCGGATCCCCGGCGCGACTGCGCGAGCGGTTCCGTGGCCGGCTCGGTCTCGGCTCCGGCACGCCGCAGGAACAGATGCACCCCGATCACGACGCCCGCGAACGTCGGCAGGGCCCAGGCGATGCCCTGGCCGAGTTGGGTGGCGATCGGACCGGGGCACGCGTCGGAGATGCCCCACCCGAGCCCGAACAGGAGGCTGCCGACGATGTGCCGGCGCTGGACGTGCTCCCGGGTCCAGGCGATCGGCGCATCGACCAGCAGCGCGCGCCGCTGCCGGCTCCCCAGCAGCGCCAGCCCCACAGCGGCCACGAGCACCGCGGAGGCGAAGAACAGGAACAGGTAGGCGTGCTGGAAGAGGAGCGCCCCGCGGATGACGTTGGGACTGCTCATCCCGCTCCAGGACAGCAGGACGCCGAATACGACCCCGATTCCCAGTCCGGCGAGCCGAGCCCGCATCACAGCACCGCCCGGATGGCGAAGCTGACGATGATCGCCGTGGCAAAGAAGGTCGCGGTCGCCGCCAGGCCGGCGGGTGACAGCAGCGAGGTTCCGGTCAGCCCGTTGCCCGAGGTGCACCCGCCCGCGAGCTTGGCGCCGTAGCCGATCAGGACGCCCGCGATCACCAGGATGGGCACGATCGCCACCTGCGCGGAGCCGTGCAGGTGGGCGGTCAGCCAGCCGTACCCGGTGAAGTCCGGGCCGCCGGCGAGAACCGCGAACAGGGTTCCCCCGAGCAGGACACCGATCAAGAACCAGCCCCGCCAGTCAAACGACATCCGGCCGGCCCGCAACCGCCCCACGATCTCCGAATAGCCGCCGGTGATCCCCAGCCTGCCGTTGAACAGCGCCCGGCAGGCGATCACGCACAACCCCAGCACCGGACCGGCCAGATACCACGGAAGCTGAGAATGGTCCATTTCTGGCGATCTCCGATCTGAATTCGGGAGTTTGTGACCAGAGCGTAGCGTCCGCGGCCGGGGCGCGAACGCGGAGCTGCTGCTAACCTAATGCTTGCCAGCAAGCAATCAACTTCCCCAGGATTTCTTTGGTCAGCTCCCCTTTGCTCATTGATGCCGACACCGCGGTCCGCCTGCGGATCGCGATCGCACGCCTGTCGCGGCGCCTGCGCCCCACCGCGGCCGGCGCGGCTGCCGGTCTGACCCCGACGCGGGTCTCCGTGCTCTTGACCATCGTCCGTGAGGGCCGGATCAGGATCTCCGATCTCGCCAGCGCCGAGAGCCTGAACCCGACCATGCTCTCGCGGGTCATCTCCGATCTCGTCGACGCGGGCCTGGTGGCGCGGGTCAGCGACGATGGTGACCGGCGCGCCGCCTGGGTGCAGAGCACTTCGGCGGCCAAGAAGCTCGCCGAGCGGATCCGCCGCGAGCGCACCCGCGCGCTCAACCAGGCCCTCGAAGGCCTCTCAGAAGACGACCGCCGCATTCTCGAGCAGGCGCTGCCGGCCCTCGAAGGGCTCGCCGAGCAGCTCAGGGACGAGCGCCCATGACCCGCGTGGTTCGCGCCGGTCGCCTCACCTTCGCCGCCCTCGCGGTGCCCAATTACCGCCGCTACTACAGCGGCCAGGCGATCTCGATGATCGGCACCTGGATGCAGATGACGGCACAGGCGTGGCTCGTGCTCACTCTTACCCACTCGAGCACCTGGCTCGGGGTGGTGATCGCCCTGCAGACGCTTCCGGTGCTCGTGCTGGGGCCCTACGGCGGAGTGATCGCCGATCGCGTTGACAAGCGCAAGCTGATGGTCGTGCTGCAGAGCGCGATGGGGCTCCAGGCCCTGGCGCTCGGGCTGCTCACCGTGACCGGCATGGTGACGGTGTGGGAGATCGGCATGCTGGCGGCGCTGCTCGGATTCAACAACGCCTTCGAGAACCCGGCACGCCAGTCGTTCATGCTCGAGCTTGTCGGGCCCGAGCACCTGCGCAACGCGGTCAGCCTCAACTCGGTGCTGGTCAACGTCGCCCGGACGATCGGGCCCGCGGTGGCGGGCATCCTGATCGCCACCGTGGGTGACGGCGTCTGCTTCCTCGTCAACGCGGCCAGCTTCGTCGCGGTCGTCGCCTCGCTGCTGACGATGGACCGCGCCGCGCTGTCGCCGACGGTCCCCACCCCCCGGGCTCGCGGCCAGCTTCGCGAGGGCCTGCGCTACGTCCGCTCGATGCCGCAGCTCGCCGTGCCGCTGGTGATGATGGGCGTGGCCGGCTGCCTGACGTACGAGTTTCAGGTCACGCTGCCGGTGATGGCCGACCGCGGGCTGAACGTCGGTGCGACCGGATTCGGCTTCATGACCGCGTCGATGGGCATCGGTGCGGTCATCGGCGGGCTGCTGGTGGCGGCGCGTGGGAAGACCGGGCTGCGGCCCCTCGTATTCGCCGCCTCGGGATTTGCCGTGGCCATGACCCTGGCGACGCTGGCGCCCAACCTGGCCTTCGAGATGGCAGCCCTGGCCCTGGCCGGCGCCGCCAGCATCGCCTTCATGTCCACGGGCAACTCGACCCTACAGCTCAGCGCCGCGCCGGAGATGCGCGGCCGCGTGATGTCGCTCTGGTTCGTCGCCTTCCAGGGCTCGACGCCCATCGGCGGTCCGATCGTGGGCTGGCTCATGGCGGTGATCGGTCCGCGCGCCGGACTCGGTCTCGGCGCCGTGACGGTGCTGGCGGTCGCGCTCGGCGGCCTGCTGGCCATGCGCCGACCGCCGCGATCGCGCCCGGTATCCGCCGGAGCGATGCTCGGCGGCGGCGTCGCGGCGGGCGGCTAGCCTGCCCGCTGGCTCGGCGGGTCGCGAAACCTCTTGTCGAATTTGCAGCGACCTGTTCGACGCATCAGCGTAAACACTCACTGACCTGCATCGAAAAGGGGTTCGCAATGAGAAGGATCGTTGTCACCGAGTTTGTCTCGCTGGATGGCGTGATGGAGGATCCGGGCGGGGCCGAGGGCACCGAGCACGGGGGCTGGACGTTTCGCTTCGACGACCCCGAGGGCATGAAGTACAAGCTCGACGAGGTCATGGAGCACGACGCGATGCTGCTCGGGCGCGTCACCTACGAGGGCTTCGCGGCGGCCTGGCCGGGGATGACCGACGACGTCGGGTTCGCCGACAAGATGAACGCGATGCCCAAGTACGTCGTCTCTCGCACGCTCGAGAGCGCCGACTGGAGCAACTCGACCGTGCTCTCCGGGGACATGGCCGAAGAGGTCGCGGCGCTCAAGCAGCAGGACGGCGGTGACATCCTCGTCGCCGGGAGCGCGCGCCTGGTTTCCGAGCTGGTCGCCCATGACCTCGTCGACGAGTACCGGCTGATGGTGTTCCCGATCATTCTGGGCAGCGGCAAGCGGCTGTTCGCCGGCGCCGCCGGCACGCCGGTCCTGAAGCTGATCGACGTCAAGCGGCTGGGCTCCGGCACGGTGATCCTCACCTACCGCCGGGACTAGAAGGCGAGCGACGGCGAGCGCGCCGGGTGGCTAGCCTCGCAGGCTTGGAGGCACCCAAGTTCGACCTGCAGAGCCATTCGGTCCATTCCGACGGCGCGCTCGCCGCGCGGGAGGTGGTGCGGGCGGCGGCCGCGGCCGGGGTGGAGCTGCTCGCGCTCAGCGACCACGACACGGCCGACGGCGTGGCCGAGGCCGCCCAGGCGGCTGCGCAGGCCGGCATCGGGCTGGTCCCGGCGACGGAGATCACGTCGATCTTCGACGGCCGGCAGGACCTCCACGTCCTCGGGTACCTGATCGATCCCGAGCAGCCGACCCTGCGGGCAGCACTGGAGCGCTCCCGCTCGGACCGCGAGCTGCGCGCGGAGGCGATGGCCGACGCCCTGCGCGAGCTCGGGTTCGAGCTCGACGAGACGGCGCTCTCAGGGCGCGCGGCCCAGGGCAAGTCGATCGGTCGCCCCCACCTCGCGCAGGCGGTGGTCAGCGTGCCGGCCAACCATGCGCGGCTCGCGGCGGAGGATCTCCTGGATCCCACCGCGTTTCTGGTCGCCTACCTGATCGAGGGACGCCCGGCGTTCAGGCACCGCGCCGCGCCCTCGGTGGAGGAGGCCATCGAGTTGATCCATGCCGCCGGCGGCCTCGCGGTCTGGGCGCACCCGTTCTGGGACGTGAAGGATCCCGAGGGGGTGCTCGCGGCTATC
>Ga0182024_10025947_pt1 | contig 10315 bp, 9 predicted proteins | sample P32metaG_FD_120480 | JGI IMG/M metagenome (GOLD analysis project Ga0182024, IMG submission 120480) | Permafrost microbial communities from Stordalen Mire, Sweden - P3-2 metaG (Illumina Assembly) | ecosystem: Environmental > Terrestrial > Soil > Wetlands > Permafrost | place: Sweden: Stordalen...
CAGCGGATGCGCCAAATCCGATGGCGACACCGATCCCCGCGCCGAAGATAGACACGGGGGTGAGGTTTGGTCCCGGAATACTCCTTGTCGCAACGGTCGGGCGCAGCGCCGGAGCATACACGCTGACCGTGCCGCAACTCTGCCCGTTGGAGCAAGGGCTGAGCCCTTCGTTCAGCCTCGTTGTTTCCTACTATCCATCTCTGCCTCAAGGCGGCTTCGGCCCGACGGTTAGCGAAAACCTTGGTACGTTTACGGTGATTTGTGCACCGACGTCGCAGACCGCTCAAGCGACCAGCGCACCGCAAGTCATGTCCTGCGGTGGCACTACCAATCCACTGACTGCGGACAAATGCAGTAAGACCGCAGGCAACCCTACAATGTCCGGTTTTATTGCGACTTGCGGAGCGTCCACAACGATCACCGGCAATACGTTCCCAGCCGAAAGCTCAGACTGGCTGGAATTTGTTGTCCCGGCCTCACACATGACTTGTAAGACCGCATCCAATGGGACGCCGTACGTTAGCGTGCACATCTCGTCGAGTGGCGGGATCCTTTTTGACGTCTACCAGTCGCCAGCAGCTGGGATGCTGGCAGCTTGCGGTGAAGGAAACTGTGCCGGTACTGCTGCAGCAGGCGTGCCACAGTATGCCGGCCTCGGAACAGGGACGACCGGGCTCGCGCCGGGCTCCTACTACATCAAGATCTATGGCATGACGCAGTCCACGGTCGGCACATGGACGCTAAAGGTATCGAGCTAATAGCGCGCGCGAACGCTGCATCTAAGCCGCTCCGATCGCAGCGCCACGCAGCACGGCGCGGGAAGAACTCGGGACGGCTACATCATCGCGACAGCCGTGCGCGACGCGATGAGCAAGCGAGACAACGGAACATCCGGGCGCAACCAATGCAATAGCGGAGCAGATAAGGATCGATCTAGGTGTTAAGGACAATCGCCGGCTCGGCGGCGGTTACTTCGCGTTTTCGTCGAGCTGGATCATCCCGAACGGGATGCCCTCGGGGTCCTTCGCGTAGCAGAACCAGCCGACAGACGGGATCGCGTGCTTCGGCGTAGCGATCGAGCCGCCGTTCGCCTTCACTTTCTCCATCATCGCGTCGAGGTTCTCGACGCCGATCGTATTGACGACCGGCCCCATCGCGTCATCGGCCTTCATCATCCCGCCATCGATCCCCGGGTTATTGTCGCCGGTCGTGATGAGCCAGTATTCCATGGGTCCGCCCATCTTCGAGAACTTCCATCCGAACGTGCCGGCGTAAAAGGTCGTCGCTTTCTCGGGGTCGCGCGGAGCGATCTCGAAATGGATCACGCGATTCATGCAGGCACTCTCCTCTCAGGTTTTCGGTACGGTTGGAAGCTGGTCGTGGCTCCACTCCATCCACGAGCCGTCGTAGACGGCAACGTCGGCGAAGCCGGCGGCCCGCAGCGCAAGGTACGAGCCCGCCGCGGAAACTCCGCTGCCGCACGACACGATCGTGCGTTTGCTTCGATCGAGCCCCAACTCGTCCACGAGCGATGATAGCCGCTCGCTCGTGGCGATCCGCCCGCCCCGCGCATCTTCGAGCAGCTCCGAGCCGGAAAGACGCTTCGCGCCCTTGATGTCGCGATCGCGCAAGGCGTAGGTGGTATCGCGCTGCGTCTCGAGCAGTTGAACGTGACTGCGCCCCTCGGCGACCGCCAGTACCTCATCGCGTGCAGCCCGCAGCTCCGGCCGCAGGCGCGGCGCGAAGCGGCTCGCAGGATAGACGGGCGTGCGCCGCGTGATCGCGCCGTGCGCGGCTTTCCACGCCGGGAAGCCGCCGGCCAAGATGCAGACCGCATCGTGCCCGTAATAGCGAAGCATCCAAACCAAGCGCGCGGCATAAGGGACGTTGCCGTCGTCATAGGCGACGACCGTCATGCCGCCGCCGATTCCGTGCGCCGACATGACCTCGGCGAAGCGCTCCGGCGGAGCGACGCGCGCCGCGTACGGCGTCGCCGGATCGTGCAGGTCCTCGGCGTAGTCGAGATGGACCGCTCCGAGGATGTGCCCCGCGGCATACTGCTCGTCGCCGCTCGGGAGCTTCAACCCCGGCGCGCCGTGCGGCGTGCTGCGCGTGTCGACGATGCGAACGCGCGGGTGCAGCAGCCGCTGCATGAGCCAGTCGACGTCGACGAACGGCGGTTCGAAATTGCCGTCGGCGCTTGGATGGAAGCTCATGCGGAAACCATCGCTTGGCGTAGATCGAAGCGTCTCTCGGCGTCGTCGACGATGTATTTCCCGATCGCGAGCGACGAGGTCGCCGCCGGCGACGGGGCGTTGCGCACGTGCATGATCCCCCCACTCCCTTCGAACACGAAATCTTCAACGAGCGATCCGTCGGGAGCCATCGCCTGCGCGCGAATTCCGGACGGTCCGGGCAGACAATCCTCCGGTTGGAGTTCGGGAATGTAGCGCTGGAGCGCTTTGACGTAAGCGCTGCGGACGAGATCGCGATGCATCTCGCCGGCGCCGATCTTCCAATACTTGGTCGCGAGCTTGACGAATCCGGGATAGGTGACCGCGTCCCACAACTCCGGCGGGTTGATGTTCCAGAACGAGTAGCCTTCACGCGCGAAGGCGAGGACGGCATTGGGGCCGAGCCAGATCGACCCGTCCATCCGCGGCGTGAAGTGCACGCCGAGGAACGGGAACTCGGGATCCGGGACAGGGTAGATGTTTCCTCTGACGAGATGCGCTTTCTCGGGCTTGAGGATCAAGTAGTCGCCGCGGAAGGGAACGATCTTCGGATCGCGCTGTCCGCCGGTCATTTGCGCGACCTTGTCCGAATAGAGGCCGGCGCACGCGATCACGTACTTTGCTTGAACTTCGCCGCCGGTCGTGTGCAGGACGTTGACGGCGCCCCGGCGCGTGATGTTGTTGACCTCGTGCTCGAAGAAGAAGTCGGCGCCGAGCTCGCGCGCATCGTCGGCGTAGGAATTCGCGACGCGCGTCCAGTCGACGATCCCCGTCGCGGGCGAGGAGATCGCGCGAATCCCCCGCGCGTGCGGTTCGCGGTCGCGAATCTCGTCGGCGCCGAGGAGCTCGAGGCCTTCGACCCCGTTCGCCTGACCGCGTTCCATGAGATCCTGCAAGCGGCCGAGCTCGCTCTCCTCGGTCGCAACGATCAATTTGCCGACTTGCTTGTACGGGATCCCCTTCGCATCGCAATACTGCCACGCGAGCCGGCGTCCGTCGACGCAGAGCCTAGCTTTGAGCGAACCCGGCTTGTAGTAGATCCCCGAGTGGATGACGCCGCTGTTGCGACCGGTCTGATGCTTGTTGAGGCCGCTCTCTTTTTCGACGTCGGCGACCTTCAGCTCCGGATGGCGCATCTTCATTTCGCGGACCGTCGCCAGGCCGACGATCCCGCCCCCGACGACTGCGATGTCGTAGATCATGCCGGGGGGTATTCTAGGTCGCCCGGGAGCGTGCCGCCTGCTGTGGAAAAAGCGACGGCCCCCGCTATGAGAGGACCGTCACGTGGCCGTCAGCCTCGATCGCACCGCGCCCTTCAAGAATGAGGCGATCCGCAACTTCGCGGGCTCGGAGGATCGAGCGTCGCTCGAAGCGGCGCTCGGGCGCGCGCGGCGGAGCCTCGGCGCGCACTATCCGGTCATCGTCGACGGCGAGCGCGCCGAGACCGAGAAGAAGATCGAATCGCGAAACCCCGCGCGCCCGGACGAAGTGATCGGGACGGTCGGCTCGGCCTCGCTCGAGCAGGCGAACGCCGCGATCGAGGCGGCCTTCCGCCGTTTCGAATCGTGGCGCCGCGTCTCGTGGGAAGATCGCGCCGCGTTCCTCTTCAAGGCGGCCGAGCTCATCCGCCGCCGCCGCGACGACTTCAACGCGCTCTTGGTCCTCGAGGTCGGGAAGAGTTGGCCCGAAGCGGACGCCGACACCGCCGAAACGATCGACTTCTTGGAATTTTATGCGCGCGAAGCGCTGCGTTACGCGAACCCGCCGCCGCTCGTGCCGATCGCGGGCGAAGAGAATCGACTGGAATACGTTCCGCTCGGCGTCGGCGTCGTGATCCCGCCGTGGAACTTTGCCTTCGCGATCATGGCCGGGATGACGAGCGCCGCGATCGTCGCCGGAAATACGGTCGTCCTCAAGCCATCGAGCGACGCGCCCGTCATCGCCGCGCAGTTCGTCGATCTGCTGAATGAAGTCGGCCTTCCGCCGGGCGTGGTGAACTTCGTCCCGGGCTCGGGCCGCACGATCGGCGACGCGCTCGTCGCGCACCCGAAAACCCGCTTCGTTGCGTTCACGGGTTCGAAGGAAGTCGGCTTGCACATCAACGAGCTCGCGAGCAAGACGCAGCCCCGCCAAATCTGGATCAAGCGCGTCATCGCCGAGATGGGCGGCAAAGATTCGATCGTCGTCGCCGCCGACGCCGATCTCGAGGCCGCAGCCGAAGGCGTCGCGGTCTCGGCGTTCGGTTTTCAAGGACAGAAGTGCTCGGCATGCTCGCGGGCGATCGTCGACGAGTCCGTCTACGATGCGTTTGTCGGCAAGTTGCTCGAACGGGTGAAGAAGATCAAGGTCGGCGATCCGTCGCAGCCGGAGACGTACATGGGCCCCGTGATCAACGAGGGCGCGATGACGTCGATACTCGGCTACATCGAGCGCGGGAAGGCCGAAGGAAAGCTCCTCGCCGGCGGAAAGCGCGCGACCGGCGCGGGCTGGTTCGTCGAGCCGACCGTGATCGGCGACGTCGCCCCCGGCGCCGTCATCGCGCAAGAAGAAATCTTCGGTCCCGTGCTCGCCCTGATAAGAGCGAAGGACTACGACGACGCGCTACGGATCGCGAACAACACCGAGTTCGGGCTGACGGGTTCGGTTTACTCGCGCGACGAGGCGAAGCTCGAGCGGGCGCGCGACGAGTTCCACGTCGGTAACCTGTACTTCAATCGCAAGAGCACGGGCGCGATGGTCGGCGCGCATCCCTTCGGCGGCTTCAACATGTCCGGGACGGATTCAAAGGCCGGCGGCTACGATTACCTCGCGCTCTTCACCCAGGCCAAGACGGTCTCGAAGAAGATATGAAGATCGCCGAACGCACTCGGTTTGCAGCGCCGGCGCTGCGCGCCTTCGTCGAGCGCGCGCTCGTTGCGGTCGGTGTGAGCTCGACCGATGCCGCGCTCGCTTCGGACGTTCTGGTCGCGTCGGATCTGCGCGGCATCGAATCGCACGGCGTGGCTCGGCTCGAGCGCTTCTACGTCGATCGTATCCGCGAAGGCGTCATCGATCCAAAAGCCGTCGAAAGCACGGTAAAGGAAACGCCGACGTCACTTTCCGTCGACGCGAACCTCGGCCTCGGTCATCCCGTTGCGCTGCGCACCATGCGGCGGACGATCGAGAAGGCGAAAGCGAGCGGCGTTGGGATCGCGACCGTGCGCCGCAGCAATCACTTCGGCATCGCCGGCTACTACGCGATGATGGCGATGGAGAGCGATTGCATCGGCATCGCGAGCACCAACGCCGGCCGGCTTGCCGTGCCGACCGGCGGCCGCGAGCCGATGCTCGGAACCAATCCTTTCGCCTACGCGCTGCCCGGAGAGAACGGCGATTCGTTCGTCCTCGATATGGCGACGACAACCGTCGCGCTTGGGAAACTCGAGATCGCGCGGCGGCTCGGCAAGCCGATACCCGAAGGCTGGGCGGTCGATAAGGACGGTCACTCGACCACCGATCCGGAAGCCGGAATTCTGGGCGCGCTCTTGCCGCTCGGCGGCTTCGGTACGGAGACCGGCGGGCACAAAGGTTTCGGATTGGCGGTCCTCGCCGATATGCTCTGCGGCGTTCTCGGCGGCGGCGTTTTCACGCCCGACATGCCCTCGCAGCGCAACATCCTCGACCCTGGGATCGTCAGCAATTTCTTCATGGCATTTCGGATCGACAACTTTCGCGATCCCGCGGAATTCCGGCGCGACGTCTCCCGCTCGCTGCGCGCGTTCCGCGAGAGCGCTCCGGCGCCGGGTTTCGATCGCGTCTACACGGCCGGCGAGCACGAGAAGATTCGGACTGAAGAACATCTGCGAAACGGAATCGGGCTCGACCCGATCGTGGTCGCAACCCTGAACAACGTTGCAGAGAAACTCAACATCGAACCACTCGCCCCATTGCGCGGGTAATTTTCGGGGAGCCGGCTAGGTCTTTGGCGGAATGAGCGTGATGCCGTGCTTGGCGGCAATCGTCGACATGAGCGCCGGAGTTAGGTGATCCTTCTGCTCGGTGAGGTCACCGAAGAACGCTTCAATCCCGGCAGGCGTGAACGAAAACAGGACCCGGCCCGGCGTATCGCCGACGTTGGCGTAGCGATGCGGTAGGCCGCGCGGAGCGTGAACGAACGTCCCAGTGCCTCCGCGCACCGTATCTTTGCCGCAGGTGAACTCAAATTCGCCTTCGAGCACGTAGTACGTTTCGTTCTCTCGACTGTGCACGTGGAGCGGCGGGCCGCCCTTCGGTGGAATCAGGCCTTCGATGACGGTCAGCTCGCTGCCGGATTCTGCACTCGAGAGCTTCACGTTGAGCACCAGCCCGCCGTAACCGAGACACGGCCCCTCTCCGGGGTTCACGTGATGGATACTGTGCAATGCGTCGTCGTTCATGGCGACGGCTTCGATTCTCGAGAGCTACGTCCTGGCGCCGCTCTAGAACGAGCGAGGCATCCCCAGGATGTGCTCGCCGATGTACGAGAGGACGAGGTTGTTGGCGACCGGCGCCGTGATGTAGAGGCGCGTCTCACGGAACTTGCGCTCGATGTCGTACTCTTCGGCGAAGCCGAAGCCGCCGTGCGCGTCCATCGCGGCGTTGGCGGCCTGCCACGACGCTTCCGAAGCCAACAACTTCGCCATGTTCGCTTCGGCGCCGCACGGCTTGCCGGCGTCGAACAGGGCGGCGGCTTGGCGGCGCATCAGATCAGCTGCCTCGAGCGCGGCGTGCGCCCGCGCGATTGGAAACTGCACGCCTTGGTTCTGTCCGATCGGCCTTCCGAAAACGACACGTTCGCCGGCGTATTTCACCGCGCGCTCGATGAAGAAGCGGCCGTCCCCGACACACTCCGCGGCGATCAGGACGCGTTCGGCGTTCATCCCGTCTAGGATGTAGCGGAACCCCATCCCCTCTTCGCCGATCAGGTTCTCTGCCGGGACCTCGAGGTCGCGGATGAAGACTTCGTTGGTCTCGTGGTTCATCATCGTGCGAATCGGGCGTACTTCGATCGTCCCCGGCTTCGCCGCGCGCAGGTCGACGAGGAACGTCGAGAGGCCGAAGGTTTTCTTCTTGCGGTCGTCCGAGGGCGGCGAGGTGCGCGCCAGAAGCAGCATCAAGTCCGAGTGCTGCATCCGCGACGTCCAACATTTTTGACCGTTGACGACGTAACGATCACCGTTGCGCACGGCGGTCGTCGCGATCTTCGTCGTGTCGCTGCCCGCGGTCGGTTCGGTGACGCCGAATGCCTGGAGGCGCAACTCGCCGCTCGCGATCGCCGGCAGGTAGGCGCGCTTCTGCGCTTCGCTGCCGTGTCGCAAGAGCGTCCCCATAATGTACATCTGCGCGTGACAGGCCGCCGCGTTGCCGCCGGCGCGGTTGATCTCTTCGAGGATCAGCGAGGCTTCGGCTAAGCCGAGGCCTGCGCCGCCGTACTCGCTTGGAATCAGCGCCGCGAGGTATCCGGCGTCGGTCAAGGTCGCGACGAACTTCTCGGGATATGCGCGCTCGCCATCGAGCCGGCGCCAGTACTCCTGGGGAAACGAGTCACACAGCTCACGCACGGCGCGGCGCAGCGCTTGTTGATCCTCGGTCAGCTCCAAACCGATGCGGCTGTCGACTCCCGAGGTCTTCGCGCTCACTCCGGTTTTGCGTGATCGGGGAGCGGACGATTTCCCTGTGGCCGGTGTCCGCGCTTGTAGACCATGAACGTCCGCTTGTAGGCGATCACGATCTCGTTGGTCTGTTTGTAACCCTCGGTGCGAACCTCGATGATTCCGGCGTATGGCCGCGAACTGGACTCGCGTTTTCCCAGCACCTCGGTCCGCGCATAGATCGTGTCACCTTCGAAGACCGGATGCGGCAACGTGATGTCGGTCCAGCCGAGGTTGGCGATCGCGTTCTCCGAGATGTCGCTCACGCTGAGCCCCGTGACGAGCGAGAGCGTGAAGCAACTGTTGACGAGGGGTTTCCCGAACGGCGTGATGCGCGCGAAATGACGGTCGACGTGTACGGGATTCGTGTTCATCGTCAAGAGCGTGAACCACGTATTGTCGGTCGGCGTGATCGAGCGGCCGAGGCGATGTTCGTAGATGTCGCCGGTCTCGAAGTCCTCGTAGTAACGGCCTTCCCAGCCGGGTTTAACGCTCATCGCGATGCCTCGGCCATCGACGGCTCTGCGCGTGCGAGCACTCGCCGCGCCGAAGCGACGAGCGGCGGATCGACCATCTTGCCGTCGACGACCGCGACGCCGCCGCGTTCGATCGCGGCCAAAACGGCGCGCGCGTGGCGGATCTCCGCTTCGCTCGGCGTGAAGGCGGCGCGAATCGTCGCGACCTGATTCGGGTGGATCGCAAGCTTCCCGTCAAAACCATACGCGACCGCTCGTTCCGACTCGGCGCGCAGTCCGGCCTCGTCAGCGATCCCCAGAAACGGCGCGTCGTGCGCGAGCTTGTGCGCGAGACGCGCGGCACAGATGACGGCGCTGCGATGCGGCGCGAGGACTTCGGGCGTCGGCTGCGCGCCGAGTTCGGCGCAGAGATCGTAGGCGCCGAAGTCGAGCGCGATCACCTTGTCGAACGCAGCGATCTCGTCGATGTTGCGCAGGCCGCGCACGCTCTCGATCAGGGCGATGAGGGGCGCGTCGATCCGCACCGCCTCCAAGTCTTGCGCGGATTCGGCCTTCGGGACGAGGACTGCGCGCGGATGCAGGCCCGCAAACGCCGCGATGTCGGCTTGGCCGAACTCGGTCGTTGGGGAGTTGATGCGGAGCGTGGCGTCGAGCCCGGCGGCGAAGGCCGTCCGCGCCTCGAGGCGGGCCCGGGCCTTGTTCTCAGGCGCGACGGCATCTTCGAGATCGACGATCGCGGCGTCGGCGCCGCTCGCAATCGCCTTTGCATACCGCTCCGGTCGATCGCCCGGAACAAAGAGAAGTACGGTCATCCCCATCCGGGCCCCATCCGAGTTCGATTCCTCGCCGACCTGCGAACGAAGGTCAGGGACCGCTGTATTGGGACCCGGGCGCGTGGGGGAACGGCCGCGCAAAGCAAGTAACCGCTCGTTTGTCTAGCGTCCGAGGAGGCGGCGGCCTTCCTTATATGTGTGGATAACTCGAGGCGCTGGGGGTCCCCGTGCCGGCGGCTCCCGCCGTCCGGGCCCCGATCGGGTAGCCGGCCGGACGATACGGCAAAGTCGTCGTGGGGCTTTCGCCTTGACGGTCTCTAAGCGTCGGTGCTATCATACTCGCCGTGACTCCGACGCCACGTCTCTTTCGGCGCGGTCAAGTGATCCGGTCCGGGATGGCTGGTGTCGGCGTTCGTTCCTTGAAAACTGAGCAGTACAGTAGCGCATAAGTCTGTGGGTCTCCAATCGGAGAAGCAGGCAAAATGCGGCGCAAGCCGTTTTTTTGTTTGTCTCGCCGATCTGGAGAGTTTTATAGAATATGACTGATCTTTCGTAGCGATGCTACGGAGATCTCGCAATCGAGCTAACGCTCGAAAGCGAAAGCTTAGTCAGCGATTATCAGAGCCTCAAACTTCTGCGAGTGATTTTGCGCGAGATCAAGAAGCGAGGCCGCGAAGTGTGCGCAAGCACATGAGCGGTTGAGCGCCGACGAGATCGCGTCAAAAGCAGCGCAGAGAAGCTCCGAAAAAACTTTCCGATCGTAAGATCGGGCAAGTTGTATATGGAGAGTTTGATCCTGGCTCAGGATTAACGCTGGCGGCGTGCCTAACACATGCAAGTCGAACGAGGTAGCAATACCTAGTGGCAGACGGGTGAGTAACGCGTGGTCAACCTACCCAAGAGTGGGGGATAACTAGCCGAAAGGTTAGCTAATACCGCATAAAACGTAGCGAGGCATCTCGTAACGTTGAAAGGAGCAATCCGCTCATGGACGGGACCGCGTCCGATTAGCTAGTTGGTGAGGTAATGGCTCACCAAGGCTCCGATCGGTAGCTGGTTTGAGAGAGCGACCAGCCACACTGGGACTGAGAAACGGCCCAGACTCCTACGGGAGGCAGCAGTGAGGAATTTTCCGCAATGGGCGAAAGCCTGACGGAGCGACG
>Ga0182024_10025948_pt1 | contig 10314 bp, 11 predicted proteins | sample P32metaG_FD_120480 | JGI IMG/M metagenome (GOLD analysis project Ga0182024, IMG submission 120480) | Permafrost microbial communities from Stordalen Mire, Sweden - P3-2 metaG (Illumina Assembly) | ecosystem: Environmental > Terrestrial > Soil > Wetlands > Permafrost | place: Sweden: Stordalen...
CCCGTCCTCGAGCTCTGGGTGCACCGTCAACGCCTCGACCGGGCAGGTCAGCTTCGCGGGGCCGGCTGGGACCTGCGTGCTCGACGCCTACCAGGACGGCAGCCTCGCCGACGCCGCAGGGCAGGCCCAGCAGACGATCACGGTCGCCAAGCTTCCCCAGACCGTCGCCTTCACCTCGCCGCCTCCCGTCGCGCCGGTCGTCGGCGGCAGCTACCTCGTCGCGGCGATCGCGACCTCGCAGCTCGCCACCACCTTCTCCGTCGATGCGAGCTCCACCGCGATCTGCAGCGTGAGTGGTGCGACCGTCACGCTGCTCGCGGCGGGCACCTGCACGATCGACGCCACCCAGCCGGGTGACCCCACCTACCTCGCCGCCCAACAGGTCCAGCAGAGCGTCGTCGTCGGGCGCGGGCCACAGGGGATCTCGTTCACCTCGACGCCTCCGTCGTCCCCGAAGGCGGGCGGGACCTACGGGGTCTCGGCTGTCACCAGCTCGGGCCTCCCCGTGGCCCTCACGATCGATGCGAGCGCCGCGGCGGTGTGCTCGATCTCGGGAAGCTCCGTCACGTTCCTCGCCATCGGCACGTGTCGCATCGACGCCAACCAGCCCGGCAACGTCAACTACCTCTCGGCGGCCCAGGTGCAGCAGTCGATGACGGTGGGTAGGGGCACACAGACCATCTCGTTCACGTCCACCCCACCCGCGCAGACGAGGTCCAACGGCACCTACCTGGTCTCAGCAGTCGCGTCGTCGCACCTCAGCGTCACGCTCACGATCGATCGAAGCTCTCGGGGGACCTGTGCCATCACGGGAAGCACCGTGACCTTCCTCTCCCTCGGGTCGTGCCTCATCGACGCAAACCAAGCCGGCAACGCCAGCTTCTCCGCGGCGCCACAGGTCCAGCAGGTGGTCCTCGTCGGCACCCAAGTCATCACCTTCACGTCCACGCCGCCCACCACGCCGAAGGTTGGCGGCACCTACCTCGTGGCCGCCATCTCGACGTCGAACCTCGCGGTCGCCCTCACGATCGACCGCAGCTCTCGGAGGGTCTGCTCCATCCGAGGCACCACGGTGAGCTTCGTCGCTCCTGGACCGTGCACGATCGACGCGAATCAGGCCGGCAATTCGAGCTTCCTACCGGCAGCCCAGGTCCAACAGACGGTCACCGTGCCCTGACGGCTCGTGCGCCCGCTGCGTCCAGTAGTGCGTCCAGTAGGGCGTCATCCCGAAAGGCATGCCCGACGGCGCGTCGGTCGGGCGCTGCGGACCGGCTGGGCATTGGCCACCCGCTCAACTGCGCTGTCGATCAACGCGGATCGAACAATGGCCGGGTGGCTCGTCGACTCGGCGTGCTTGCGTCGTACTCGCCTCGCCGAGTGCTGAGCCCGTCACGTCCCACCGACGACAGCTCACGGAGGATCCCAGCACTCACGACGACGTGATCGACCATTGCGTTGTTGGGTCGCTTGTGCAAGCGGTCCCAGGCATAGAGCGCGACGAGGGCCTTCACCCAAGGCGCGAAGACGACCCACCGCCTCGTCACGAGGGCCACGGCGAGAGCGATCGGCGCCGTCCCGAAGAGGAGCGGATAGAGCAACACCTCGGGCGTCTCAAAGACGATCCTCCGTCGGCGCTCGGGGTGCAAGAGCCACTCGCGCGCCTGCGCCTCGCCGTAGCGGAGGTCTCGTCGCAGCTGGCGCCGCCGGTCACCCCAGTCGATCGTCATGATCGCGTCGGGGACCGAGACGACGACCTCGCCGAGCTCCCTGATGCGCTTACCGAAGTCGCCGTCCGAGCCATAGTCGTACCGCTCGTCGAAGCCCCCGACGCCATCGAAGAGCGCTCTCGTGAACGCGAAGTTGCTCGTGACCACGCTTGGCACCGCGGCGCCTCGCGGCACCTCGTTCAAGGTGCCGTAGGCAGTGGGCCGTCGCGAGCGGATCGGACCCCCAGTCGCCGCGGCGTCGCCATCCCTGATCGGCGCCGTCAGGCGCGACAGCCAGCCTTCCCCCGGGATGCCGCCGGCGTCGCAGAACGCGATGATCTCGCCCTTCGCGAGGCCGACACCTGCGTTGCGCTGGTGGGGGATCGTGACGGACCGGCCCCCACGAGCGGTGAAGTCGTGCCAGCGCACCCACGTATGGGTGTCACGGACGTCGCCCATCCCGCCCCCCGAGGCATCGACGACGACGCACTCTGCGTCCATCTCGTCGCACTGCGCTCGCAGGGCCGCCAACGTCTGTGACAGGAACACCTCGTTCTTCGAGATGATCACCACGGAGACGTCCGTCACGACCAACAAGTATTGCTGCGGCGCGCTGGGGCAGCGGGGACGGTGCGCACGGTCAGATGCTAAGCGCGGGAGCGGACCGATCCTCGCCAAGCGCGAACCTGCGGCGCGTCCCTTGGGACCGCGGGGCGCCGCGGTGACGCACTCGCGCTCGCTCCACTTTGGCAAACAACAAGAGATCAGCGGTGCGGCGCTCGCGAACTGCCCCAGCGGGCCGAGCGGCGTCGACGCTCGGTGCGATCCGCTGCCCCGACACACCAGGGTTCGGCGGCAGGTGACGGCGCTTGCCGCACGGCATGATGGCGTCGTGGATGCCAAGGAACCTGACGCTGCTCGACGGATGCTCGGCGGTCGCGGGTGACAAGGGACAAGCGCGCCGGCCGGATCCAGGGCGAACCGAAGGAGTCCCCGGTCGACGCCACGCTCGAGACGGACATCCGCCAGGTCGTCCAAGCCGTTGACGACTATCTCTCCAGCCCAAGTGACGCGCAGCGCGAGGAGCTCGTCGCCCAGCTCACTGCGCTGGACGACCAGATCGCCAAGAGCGATCTCTATGAGAGCAGCGTCTTCGGCTCGGGCATCCTCGGGCTCGCTTCGAAGGGAACCGTCATTGGCGAGACGAGCGGAGAACCTTTCGTGGAGGAGGTACCCTCCGCCGAGTTCCGGGCTCAGATCGCACTCGTGAGGGCCGCGAAGTCCGAGATGGCAGCACCAACGTCTCAAACGATGGACGTCCTCATGGCCGCAAGGCAAGACCTGAAGGCGCTGTCAGACTGAGTGGATAGCCGATGACCCACGCTCCGGTGCTGCCGCGGGGAGCTGGTGCCTCGGTGACCTCCCGGTCAACCGAATTGGACTCGGGGCGATGCGGCTCACCGGAAGCGCCGCATTCCACCTCGGCACTCCGAGCAACCGGGAGCAATCCTTGGCGATCCTCCGCGGGGCGGTTGAACTAGGCGTCAACCACATTGACACCGCTGCCTTTTACTTTTCCTCCCTTCGCTCCGCGAACGAGTTGATCAACACCGCGCTCTCCCCGTATCCCGACGAACTCGTGATCGTGACAAAGGTGGGTCCGAGCAGGGACGCATCGGGCCAGTGGATGGCGCAGGCACGTCCGGATCAACTGCGAAGTCAGGTTGAGGAGAATCTCCGCCAGCTGGGACGCAACCACTTGGACGTCGTGAATCTGCGCCGACAGCAGGAGATGCAGTCCGTCGCCGAGCACTTCGGCGCGCTGTCCGAGCTTCGCGAGCGCGGCCTGATACGGCATCTCGGACTGTCCGGCATTGAGCCCCGGCATCTCTCAGAGGCGCTGGCGATCGGACCCGTGGTGTGCGTGCAGAACCGCTATGGCGTCGACCACAGGCCTCTCCCTACCGAGGCGCTGGTGGGCCTCTGCGCTGAGCAGGGGATGGCGTTCGTCCCCTTCTTCGCCGTCGCGGGTTCCGGAGGTGCACAAGGGGCCCTGGAAGTCGAGTCCGACGAAGTCGTCTCGGTGGCACGCGAGCTCGGGGCTTCCCCCGCACAGGTGCGCATCGCGTGGACCCTGCATCGAGGTCGACACGTGCTCGCGATTCCCGGCACCTCCAATCTCGGTCACCTGCGCGAGAACATCGCGGCGGCTTCGATCCGGCTTGGTGCGGATCACCTGCGTAGGCTCGACGCGATCGGGCGATCGACCTCCTAGGCAGGCGGCAAGGCGGACCATGTGGACGAACCGTCGACGATCAGGGGCACCTCGCGTCCGATGACAGGATCGACAGATGGCCTTGCTGCCGGACGTCGTTGAGTGCGGCCAGTTCGAGCTTCGAGCTTGGCGGCCAGCGCTCGCACGCCAGATGCTCACCGCAATTCAGGAGAGCCTTCCCGAGCTCGAGCAGTGGATGCCGTGGGCCCAATCGGCGCCGGGCGAGGCGGACCTTCGAGGCGTCCTTCGTCAAGGCGAGCTCGACTTCCGCGAGGATCGAGGCTGGGACTACGCCATGGTCGCGCCGCCGTCGGGGGAGGTGCTGGGAGCCGCGGGGATCCACAGGACCGATCGGGCTGAACGGTTCGCGATCGGCTACTGGGTGCGGTCCCGCCGCACCGGCGAGGGGCTCGCCACGGCCGCGGCCCGAGCCCTGACTGACGCTGGATTCCAATGCCTTGAGCGCGCGCAGCTGATCGTCATCACGATGGATCGAGCCAACGCCGCCAGCGCGGTCATCCCTCGAAAACTCGGCTACTCGCTCCTCGGTACCGAGGATCGAGAGATTCAGGCACGCGGGCACACCGGTCGAGGATTGGTGTTCGGAATGGATCGCAGCCAGCGCACCTAATGGCCGCCCGGAAGTGGCGCGGCGACACCATCTGGGTACCCTGCACTGATGGGTTCACAATCGGCTGCCGTTGGATGCCGATCTCACTCGGGGTGGGCCGTCCTTGTCGCCGTCACCGGATCGATCACCGCACCGGTGGTGCTCTACCGCATCCGGATCGAGCTTCTCGACGGTGCACTTCCGGCGCACCCATATCACGAAGCGGCAGAAGCAGGAATGTCGACGCGAGAGGCTCGCTCGTTGATCCGGAAGGTTGAGGTGTTCGCCGCGAAGCGAGCGTCGGCGTCACTCTCGGCGCTCCTCGCGGACATGGAGCAAGACAGCCATCAGGTTGCGGGCATCGCGGTCGTGGCGACTGACCGCGCCATTCCAGATGAGCTCGAGCGGGTGCTTCGGTCGCACCAACTGCTTCACGCCGCCGAAGGCGATCTCTTCGAGGAGGCGCTCGTGGAGGGAGCGTCCTCGCTTGGACGACCCGTTGCTCGGGTCGTGCCGCCTACGTCCATCCCCCCGGACGTTGATGCCCTCCGAGGAACCATCGGCTCTCCCTGGCAGAAGGACCACAAGCTGGCAGCGGCGGCGGCATTCACGCTCCTCTCGTGAGGGGTCTTGGCCGACGCAGTAAGCGCCCGCGGTTCCCCGTCGACACCAGGAGGGCCCAGCGTCGACGGGGATCCGCGTCTCGCCTCCGACGGCACCAGAGAACGGCTCAGCCCGTCGACACCGCGCTGTACTTGATGGCCAGCTTCGTGTAGACGAGCGTGAGCGACTCAGAGGGCATCTCGTCGCTTGGACCCGACCACGTGTCAGCTGACACCACCGCGTGCGTGAGCGTGATCACCACAGAGTCGCCGGCCTCGCCGCCGGGTGGGCTGACGGAGACCTCCACCGTGCCGAGCTCAGTGCCACCGGACGCGGCCACGAAGAGCTTCGGACTGGTCGCGTCGATCGACCGCACGATGCTGAGCGGCGAGTGCTGCCTCTTGCCAGTGAGCTGGCTCTTTCCTGTCGCACTCTCGCTGACCCCGAAGGAGAAGGAGCTGATCTCGATGGTGCCGATCTTCGGGATCGTCATCGAGTAGGTGTCCCCGGCCGACAGCGCGTGCGGAACGAGCGTCGCGGCGGCCGCGTCAGTTCGTCCAGCCGTTCCCCCGACAATCGACGTGCCGACGAGCACACCCACCGAGATGAGCGTGACGGCAAGTCCGAGGGCTATCCAGCGCTTCGGCGACCGAGCAGGCATGCTGCCAGCTGTATCAGTTGCTGCTTGCATTAGTTCCCCTTTGTGTTGAGCGACGGTGCGTCGCAGGATGAAGACTAGGAAACCGCTCGCCGCAGCGGGAGGGAAGTTGCCGCTGGTTGCCAACCGCCTGCACGGATGAGCGGCTGCGCCGGGACGCTCTCCCTCGACCTCGTGGCGCGTGGCGCGTGGCGCGTGGTTCGCGGAGGCCACCTCGGCGACTCGCCGCGTCGGGGCCTTTTGGCCCTACCACCCGAGGCGCGTACCACGCCATGCTGCCGCTGAGGGTTTGATGATTGCGCCACGTACCGGAGGAGGACAGATGCTTCGTCGACTTGGGGTTGTGGTCGGGACGATGATCGCTGCGGCACTGCTCGTCGGCGCCGGCGCAGCGGCGAGTCAGGCATCGCTGGGTTCGGGCTCAGCGAGTGCGAACGCCAATCGGCAGCACGGCGTCTGGCGCTCGGTCCAGGCATCGACTGACAGTCGCGTCTTCCGCGCTGTGCCAAGCCTGCGAGCGAGGGTCTGCGCAATCGGCGAGGTCAGCGTGACCGTGAGCCTGAGCGGGGCCGGCGCGCCCATGCTCGTGCAAGTTCACCAGGACGACGGGCCGGTAATCGCTCCCGGCGCCGTCACATTCGCGCCCGAGGCTTCGGGAGACAGCACGTCGTTCACCTTCCTCGCGCGGGTTCAGCCGTTCGAGGCGAACGACCATCACTACTTCCAGGTCGAGTGGCGTTCATTGACCGGAGGACGCGCGACACTGCTCGCCGCCACGATGAACCTCGTCTACCAGCAGGGGTCGCACGCCTGTTAGAGGCGGTAACCCGAGGGGCGTGGTCCAATGTGTCCATTCAGGTGCCCTTGACACACCGGAACCGGTTCAACGATTCAATCGCGACAGATCAGGTCCCACCGATTGCCTGAGATGTCCCGGAATACGGCGACCTTCCCGTACGGCTCGGAGCGAGGAGGCGAGACGAACTCGACCCCCGAGGCGACCATCCGTTCATGTGTGCGATCGAAATCGTCGATCTCCAAGAAGAAACCAACTCGATCTCCGGCCTGACGTCCGAGCGCTGCGGTCTGTTCGTCGCCGTCGGCTTGCGCAAGGAGAAGCCCGGTCACGGCATGAGGGGGACGGACGATGACCCATCGCTTCGAATGGTCGTCATTCGTCAATGCGTGGGAGTCCTCAAGCAGGTCAAAGCCCAGTCGTTGTACGAAGTAGTCGATGGCCGAGTCATAGTCCTCAACCAGCAAGGTCACGAGCTGAAGCGACGCCATCAAGAGAGCCTCTCACTGAGAGGGTGGGCTGTCCCTGACCGCCATCAGTCAGCGGGACTGCTGAGGCTGTCGCGACCCGGCCAGCCGTGTCACGGACAGACCACTAGCGATCGGGAGTGGGCTCGGACGACGGCCGCCATTCACGCCTGATCAATCCGTAAACCCACGAGTCCGACACCTCGCCGTTCACGACGCAGTCTTCCCGCAACGTGCCTTCACGCACGAATCCAAGCTTTTCCAGTACGCGAGCGGAAGCCGCGTTGCGAGTATCGGTCTCGGCCTGAACTCGATTCAGATCCAGCGTATCGAACGCCCACTGCAGTAAGGCGCGCCCAGCCTCCGTTGCGTAGCCGTGACCCCACGTCGCATCGTCAAGGCAGTAGCCCATCGACGCGCTGCGGTGGTCAGGATTCCACCGGGTCAGACTGCACCATCCGATAAATGACGTGTCGGAAACACGGTCTATCGCCAGCCGCGCCCCGCTTCCTTCCTCCGACATGCGCACGCAAGCCGCGAGAAATCGCTCGGCGCGCGCGTGTTCACTCCATGGCGGCGCATCCCAGTAGCGCAGCACGAAGGCGCTGCTGTGCAGCGCGAAGAGGGCGTCCGCATCCGCGCTGGTGAACGGACGCAGCAACAGGCGAGCGGTCCGGAGCGTCGGCGTGGGCAGGGACATGCGTGCCATCTTGCCTAGCCTGAGCGAGGGCCGGGCAGCCCGATCAGCGTGCCCCAGACCCCCAACCCGACACCCTTTGAGCAAAGCCGTGGCCCCCCCGATCGCGCATGGCGATCTTGCTTGAGGATCCGGGAGCGATCAGGCGTCCTGTTGGCGACCCATCCGGCATCCGGCAATCCCAACCGGTTCTCCAAAACCTGAGCGCGATAGGCAGAAGCGATGAGTTTTGTACAGGTCGTTGCGTCAGTGCCTTCAGTCCTCATCAATAACAAGGAGATGGTGCCGTGCGCAAGGTAGTTGCCTCCCACTTTTTGTCGCTCGACGGCGTGGCAGAGCAACCGGCCGTATTCGTCACCGAATGGGATGGGGATGAGGATGAGTACGGCAGTCGCGGCATGGCCAACCAGGACGCAGTGCTCCTCGGTCGCCGGACCTACGACGACTGGGCCGAATTCTGGCCGACCAGTGGCATCGAACCGTTCGCCAGTTTCATCAACGGTGTTCAGAAGTTCGTGGCGTCCTCGACGACGCCCGGACTGACCTGGGCGAACACCACCGTCATCGACGGCGACCTTCCCGAGTTCGTCACCGAGCTGCAGCGACAGTCAGGTGGTGACATCGGCGTGCTCGGGAGTATCTCGCTGACACAATCGCTGCTCGAATGGGGCCTCGTCGACGAGTTGCGGCTCGCCGTCGCTCCGGTACTACAGATGCACGGCCGAAAGCTCTTCAACGGGACACTGTCGAGGCGGTTAACTCTGACCCGCCACGTCGCGACTCCGGCCGGTTACCTTCTGCTCGACTTCGATGTCGATAACTGAGATTGAGGGCGGTCGATCTTCACCTTGAGCTAACGCGAACGATCGTCTGGAAAGTGCCGATCCCAAAATGACCCATCGTGCCCTGAACGCCGGGACGCGGTAACCGCACAGGATTTCCGGCACAGCATCGACAGATGGAGCGGGCTCTCCCGGCACGCGCCGTTCCCCGTTTATAACGCAATCGCGGTGAGCCTCGCGAGCTGAGAGCAGCGACGTTGCGGTCCTGCCCCAACCGCGAGACCGCGAACACCTGGTCGGGTTCCTGGCACGCCGGTCTGTGCGGCTGCGGCGAGTCGGGCGGCGACGTGGACCGCGATGCCGCGGTTGTCGTGACCGACTCGTTCGACCTCACCGCAGTGCACGCTGGCCCGAGCCGAGAGCCGGTGCTCCGTCAGCTTGAACGCCGATGACCTGCTTGGCGTGCGAGAGAACGCCGGTGATGGTCACGGCCGCTTGCGGGAGCTATCTGCCCCACTTCGACGGCGATGGGGACACGCCTGACGCTGAGAGTCACTAGCCTTGGCGACGCAGATTGGCGGTGATCTATGACGCAAGGTCGAGGTTCCGATGGGGGGGGCGATCCATAGCTCCCGGACCAGCCGCACTGTTTCCGCTTGGCTCGCCATCAGTGGGTCGATCGTCGTTGCAGTTGCCACGTTCCTGCCCTGGTATCAACGGAGCATCGGTGGCGTGAGGTTGACCCGATTCGCACCAAACCTGTACGAGTTGGGCTCGTTTGCTCGATGGAACTCGTTCGCTCCGGTCTTCGTGGACGCTGGAGCTGCTCTGCTCCTCCTGTCAGGGTTATTCGTGCTCCTCGGACGAGAGCCTTTTGCCAAGCCGGCTTCCGCCGGAATGTCAATCGGGGTCTTGGTCGTCATCGTCAGCAGCGTCATCGTCCGGGGCCCCAGAGCCTTCAACGAGAGTCACTTGCTTCTCGGCTATTTCGGACCTGTCGGGGCGCAGCGCGGACCCGGTCTCTTCATCGCCTTGGCTGGCGCGGCTCTGGGCGTGGCTGCGCTCGTGGTGCTCGTTACCAAGCCTCGGTGGAGCGAGATTCACAATGCGGAGCCGTCGACCGGAGTTCGAGCACCAGTACCCTCCTAACCGAGGCTGTCGCCGTGGACCTGCGGCTCCTGCGGTCACTTCGCGATCCACGGACCAACGGGCCACGTTCTGTGGACCTCGGAGCCGGTGAACCTTGGGATCCAATGCATCCCTGGTGTCTTGCTGCTGCCCGTGACGCTCACGGTCCCATTGGAGCGTGCCGACCACCCTCCTCAGCAAGGGCACCTACACGGTTCGGATGGTGAACATTGTCAACGGGCTCATCACGGGGCCGGCCATCGCCTCAACCACGTTCCGCGTCGGATGGTTGAGCTCTGGGCTGCAGCCCAGACGGCGAACCGGCCCAGACCTTCGACCCGCCGACGGCGATCGCCTGGGGACGGGGCCAGGAGACCGACGGCGGCGGCCTGAGCCTCGGCGGCAGGGTCGGGCGCTACGACCTGACGCCGCCGGGGCCGTCCAAGACGTAGGTCGAGCTCACCAACGCCTGATCCGGCGCACCGGATGTCATTCGCCCGCGCATCGGCTTCTCCCCATTCCTCCCGGAGCCCCTGGACAACTCCCTCACTCATCTCGCAGAACTTGCCGGATCGCGCGTCCTGAGTGACGC
>Ga0182024_10025949_pt1 | contig 10314 bp, 10 predicted proteins | sample P32metaG_FD_120480 | JGI IMG/M metagenome (GOLD analysis project Ga0182024, IMG submission 120480) | Permafrost microbial communities from Stordalen Mire, Sweden - P3-2 metaG (Illumina Assembly) | ecosystem: Environmental > Terrestrial > Soil > Wetlands > Permafrost | place: Sweden: Stordalen...
ACCATTGCCGCAGAGACGTGCTTGGTCCAACGTCTTTCAGCCAGGCGTCTATGCGCAAGTCGGATTTCTTGATTCCACGAGGCCAGAGCCGCTCGACCAAAAAACGCTTGCCGTCTTCCGAGGCGGCCGGGACGTAGACACGCTTAAGCTGGATCATCTTCATTCTCTTCTCCGATTCCCCGGCGAACACGCACCGTTTACTCATAGCAGGCCCGGGCGGATAGGTGAGCCGTGTTCCTTCGACGTGAGCCCACGGAGTCAACAAATGAGGACGTGTTCGCGTCGTGCTCTGGATCTCCTCGACCGGAAACCCCCGAATGAGGAGCGCATCGGCAATCAGCGAACGATGGCACCGCCAAGGTACAGCTTCAGCGCACATTAATGCGACTTGCTTCCGCCCGGCAAGCCCAGTCAGCTGCTGCAGCGCCATTTCGAAATCAGACGCCTGCATGTAATCCGCATACCCTCGGAAACTCATGTTCCGCCAGCCTGTGTTGATCGAGTCTCGTTGGGCATGTCGCAGCCCACCAAGTCCGGCCATGTGCCGATAGCCGATGCCAGTACGTCGCAAGGTGCGCGCCAATACCGCGCGGTTAAACTGCGGATTGTGACGGGAGCGCGGAATGGTGCGCACATCGATGAGTTGGCGCACGCCATGCGCCCGGAGCAACCCGATGAAGTCCGTCCGCTTACGCGTGGAATGGCCCACCGTCAGAATCAGCGGCATCCCTCCCCGGTGGCGCGTCGGAAACGATGCTCCATGATCGACACTCCGCTCCGCCATTAGTGACTCCCGGTGAGGTCTCTTCCCTGCTTTAATCCCGATTCGCGACTCGCTGTCGTAACCGCTCTTCGATGTGCCGCTGGCTGATAGGTGCCCGGAACAGAACGGAAGCTGATCGCCAGCCGATTCCAACCGTTAATCGCGATGATAGCCAGCGTCAGGTCCACTAGTTCCTTTTCACTGAAATGTTGATGACCACCCTCGTAGACTTCTTCGGGGACGTGCTCCTGACTCACCTGAGTTACCGCTTCCGTCCAAGCCAGCGCGGCACGTTCTCGTTCGGTAAAGAATGGCGTTTCGCGCCAGGCAACGACCGCGTAGAGGCGCTGCTCTGACTCGCCTTCCGCGCGCGCGTCCTTCGTGTGCATATCGATACAGTAGGCGCATCCGTTGATTTGCGAGGCTCGCAGCTTTACCAACTCCAAAAGTGCAGGTTCCAAACCGCTCTGCCGCACGTAGTTCTCTAGGCCGGACAGCGTGGAGATCCCGTCCGGTGCTGTTTTCCGATAGTCGATTCTCGGTTTCATTGTCCCCACCTTTTCTTCCTACACACTTCCAACAGACCGGCACGTTCCACGTTTGATTGACATCCGGCCTCCCGGGGCTTTAACGGACACAACGCTGTCCCTCCGTGATCGCCCGATCGAATTCCTCAACATGGAGCCTCTCCTGCTCGAAAATTCCTCTCTTTGTCACAGTCGTCATCGACACCCCGGGACAGTGCACTCCGCGCACGGCAACGCAATCATGCTTGGCGATCGCCTTCACAATGCAGCCGGAGGGCTTCACTACGGACATGAACGCATCGGCGATGCTCGACACCAACTCCTCCTGAACAATCAGTCGCGCAGCCAGGGCATGAACCAGACGCGGGATTTTTGATACACCCACGAGCTGACCGTTGGGTATGTAGCCGAAATGAATCTTCCCTCCGTACACCAGGAGATGATGGGGACAGAGAGAAAAGAAATCGATAGCCGAAACCGCCACAAGCTCGCAGGCCTCAGACCGAAACGTTTTCAAGATGGTTTCAGGTCTCACACAGAACCCGCTCGTAAACTCTCGATAGAATCGCGCCACTCTTTCCGGCGTTCCGCGAAAGTGTTGATTGGCGACGTCCACTCCCAATTCCACCAGCAACAGTTTCACGATCTCCGCTAATCGATCACTGTGGGGAATCGCCGTCTCGCGGTGGACTACTGGAAGGATTTCTTCGGGCGTCAGCTCGAGCCGACCTTCCAATGTCGCGACAGCGCTCAAATCCTGTTTTCCATTTCTGTTTTTCACGCTAACTTCCTTTCGTCTCTGCGTTACCCCTTGTAGGTTACGACCCGCCCCCAGAGACTTGCCGTTCCCCATATTCCGGAACGCAGGCATTCCAGCTGCACGATCTGACTGTGGTCCACAAATAGATTTACTTCCGGACCATAGTTCTTGATGTACCAGGCGAAGACCTCGGGATCGGCCGCCTCAAACATCACTTTGTCCAAGCCCAGAGCATTGATGATCTTGGCTGGAACATCTGTTCGCCAGGCTTTCACGTTCTCCGTGATTCCTTCCGACTCGATCATGACCATGTAGGCCCCGGCCCCAATAAACCGTTTGGCAAGCAGGATTGGCCACTCAGGATCACGCGTCCCTTCGGCCTCGAGCTCCTCCGGTCTTGTTGCGCCACCGGCTCCAAATTGAATGCCTACCTCCGGTTTAGCTTTTAGCCCGGCCTTCTGAACCTTGCCCACCAAGCGCAACCAGTCGTCAGCCGGCAGAGTGATGAATCCACTCGATACTTCGATTATGTCGAAGCCGAACTCCTTACATTCCTTGATATAGCTGTTTACGGCGTCCGAACCTTGCGTGAGGACATGTTCGATAAACCCACCGGTAGAGACCATTACGTTGTGTTCGTGGCACAGAGAAATCAGTTCTCCTAACGCCTGTCGAGGCATCAAACTGAAGGACCCACCCGCGAACTTTAGAGCATCGACATAGTTTCCCATCGTCTCGAGAATGTCTTCTAGGTGCCTTTTGCCGAGCGGTGAGTAGTAGGGACCTCTTATCTCAGTTATCCCGTGTTTCCGCGGTTTGGAACCACGGTCGTTGATTCTGAGGAAACCAAATGCCCGTTCGTCGATCGGGTGTTGTGTGCGAATGGCCATCACAGCTTCTTCACGTGGTGCGACGTCTTCAGATCGCGCTTTGCATGTCGCCCTTCGACGTTGTTGAGAAATCGCATGAGGTCCCTCACTTGAATCAACTCCAGGTTCTTCACAGCATCAGCAATTGAGCGACGCGAAGAAACGGTCGTAAAGAGTTCAGTAAGCCGCTCAAACTTCTCGAACGCCATTTCCCAGGACATAGGCTGGGTGACAAAGCCTGGATAATCATGAATTTCCTTACTCAGCACGCGACCGTCCCGAACAGTAATCGTGAGTCGGCAAGGCATCTCGTCCGGGAAGCGCTTGGAAAACTGATCCGACGGATGGATCGACACCTTATTCAACAATCCCTGAACATCGCGGCGGTTGATTCTCTCAGTCGTGTACTGCTCGGGCATCACCTGCCCGTCCAGCAGCGCAACACTTATCAAATACGGGAGACTGTGGTCTGCTTCCTCCTTCGTGCTCACCAGGGTCTTGTCTCCTTCATCGCCACCCCCAATAATGTGGTAAGCGACATCGAAGGTTTCCACGTCGATCTGCTCTATCTCCGTTGGAGTCAATTTCTCTTGCCCTCTCAATTGCAAAGCACACTCAATTGCCGTTTGTGAGTGAACTTCTGCGTTGTATTTCTTGAGAACAGTGACCGTGACGCGTTCAAGGTTCTCCCGAGACCAATCGATCTGAAAGCACCCCGCGATGGCGTCCATGAAGCCCTTTTCGCCTTCGAATACTTCCAAGGGGCCCGTGACACCTCTCATGGCAAGAAACGTCGCAAACATGCAAGCGGCGGCGGTGTTCGGGTACGCTAACCCCTTCCAGTGAGAAAGCTTGCCCGTACGGGTGACCCGCAAGGCATTGAAAGCCGTGCCGCAAATGCCGATGGCGTTGGCGGTCTGGGCGGGATTGAGTCCGAGCGCTTTGGAGACTCCTGCTGCCACGGCATATGACCCTTGCGTCGTGTGATCGAAACCCGCCGCCCGCACGGGTGCGACATCACTGAGGCGGCACTGAACTTGGTAGGAGACCGCGAGAGCGGTCATGAGTTCACGGCCGGTGCCGTTCGAGTATTCGACCGCCGCGAGCACCGGAGCCAGATTGTCGCTCGGATGGCAGGTTTCCCCTTTGCTGAGATAGCTGTCATTAAAGTCGAGGTAACGGACCAAAGCCCCGTTGTAGAAGGAAGCTCGGTCCGCAGCGGCCCGCCCGCCTCCGATTAATGTGCAGCATCCCTTGCCGTCGAACTCTTCCACCTGATCACGTACTAGCACAACGGGGCCACCGCCTGTCGCACCGATGGCACAGCCGAGGGAATCAAGGACACGAATCTTTAGCTGTATGCGAGCGACCTTTGAAATGTCATCGAACGACGTTCGGCTCACAAACTCAGCGAGCTGTTCGGCATACGTCATGTTTTCCTCTTGTGGCTCGGCAAGATAGATAACGGTGAGACCTTCTTCTCCATTGCCATCCTCATGCTGGAACTGTTTTGAACTTGTAACAATGGTCCGTTTATACCTTCGAGAGAAACGCCTGTAACAGTTGCTAAAAGAAGGAAATCTCTGCGCAAAATGAAACGAAGGCGATGGCTCCTACATCCTCCATCAACAAGCACATCGTTAGCCTCCCCTTGCGACTTCGCACATCAAGCCTTTTGCCGGATGCTGCGATTCAAGCAGGTTCACTCCTCTCTGTGCCAAATGCGTATGCTTCTTCCGTGACCACTGGGGTCATTGTGAAATTCTCAGTGGGGGGCGGCGAAGCAGTCGTCCACTCGAGTCCCTTGGCTCCCCACGGGTTGGGGCCAGCCACCGGACCGTATCGAACTGACCAAATCAAATAGATGAGCGGGATAACATAACCAACCGCCAGGATGGATGCGCCTGCCGAGGACAACACATTCAATGTCTGAAACTCTGGTGGGTAGACAGCATAGCGCCTGGGCATCCCCAGATAGCCGAGGATGAATTGGGGACCGAAAGTAAGGATAAATCCAACAAACACCATCACGGCCGCAATCCTGGCCCATCGCTCCGGGTACATCCGCCCGGTCATCTTCGGCCACCAGTAATGGATGCCGCCGAGGTATCCCATGACCGCACCGCCCACCATGATGAAATGAAAATGGGCGACTATGAAATAGGTGTCATGCACGTGTACGTCGATTGCCAAGGTGGCCAGAAACAGGCCTGTCAATCCTCCCATCGTAAAAAGACCAATGAACCCCAGTGCATAAAGCATCGGCGCATCAAATGAAATCGACCCTTTATACAGAGTAGCCGTCCAGTTGAATACCTTGATCGCCGAAGGAATCGCCACGGCAAAGCTGAAGAATGAAAAAACCAGACCGGAGTAAAGGGACTCGCCACTGATGAACATGTGGTGCCCCCAAACGAAAAACGAAAGAACCGCAATGGCGACACTTGAGAAGGCGACAAAGCTGTATCCAAAGATGCGCTTTCTCGAAAATGTGGCGATGAGTTCGCTGATCACTCCCATCGCCGGCAAGACCAGAACGTATACCTCCGGATGTCCAAAGAACCAAAACAAATGCTGGAAGAGAATGGGGTCGCCTCCCAGCGCCGGGTCGAAGAAGCCAAAATGCAAGAAGCGCTCAAGCATTAACAAGACCATCGTGATCGCAATGACCGGCATGGCGAGAATAAAAATGATGCTGGTCGCATACAGGGACCACAGGAAAAGCGGGAGACGGAACCAGGTCAAACCTGGAGCTCGCATCGTCTGGATCGTTACGATGAAGTTAAGTCCCGTCAGAACCGAAGAAAAACCCGAAATGAAGACTCCCATCGCCGCTGACATGACATTGGAGTTTGCGTATGTCGAGCTGAGCGGGGTGTAAAACGTCCAGCCGGTGTCCACGCCGCCAGAGAGAACGGAATAAAGGAAGACCGTCCCACCGGCCATGAAAATGTACCAGCTGAGTAGATTCAGCTTTGGAAAGGCAACGTCTTTTGCGCCAATCATCAAAGGAATTAAAAAATTCCCCAGGACCGCCGGTATGGAAGGCGCGAGGAAGAAGAAGATCATGATGAGGCCATGGAGGGTGAAGAGCCTGTTGTAAGTGGACGGCTCGATCAGGGATCCCTGCGGTTCGATGAGGTTCAAGCGCATGAGCGTTGCTGCCGCGCCGCCGACGAAGAAAAAGAACGTAATCGCAGCGAGGTACAGCCAGGCGATCCTTTTGTGGTCGGTGGTAAACAGCCAAGACTTCAGCCCGTAACTGGCGTTGAGATAGTGGACTCGCGGAAAAACGCTGGCTTCCGTCAGTGCTTGACTCATGGCTTCGCCGCCTTTCGCCCTTCGCCTTCTTGTTTCGCAAGTGATTTAATATAGGCGGTAAGCCGCAGGATTTGTTCTTCGTCCAGTTGCCCCTGGAAGGTCGGCATGATGGGCGTGTAGCCAGCCACAATCTTTGCCGATGGATTAAGTATGGACTCGCGAATGTAGGCGTCGTCGGCCATCACGGTCTGGCCATTACTCAGTTTGACGGACGAACCGTACAGCCCAACGAACGACGGTCCGCGTCCGATGTCGTGGCAGGTGCTGCAGGCGTATTGCCGGTATAGATCCGCTCCTACCTCCGCCAACGATTTTTCGTCACTGCTTTCTTCCAGCCACTGGGCGTATTGCGCCAGCTCCATGACGGTAACCCACCCGACCATGGCGGAGTGCGAAGTCCCGCAGTACTGATCGCAATACAAGTGATACTGTCCAGTCTTTGTGGCCTTAAACCATAGGGTTGAGTAGTGGCCGGGCACGACATCCTTCTTGATTCGGAATGCGGGAATCGCAAAGTCGTGAATCACATCCTCAGAAGCCATCGTGAGTTTTACCGGAACGCCCACCGGCACATGGAGCTCGTTGATGTCGCGCCTGCCATTTGGATACTGGATCTTCCACATCCATTGCTTTCCAACCACGAAGATTTCCATAGATGCCGCCGGCGGGAGTGCATTGCGAATGAAAAGCAAAGCGCCCCATAAGAACATCACGACGCAGATGCCAGCCGGAATGACGGTCCACGTGATTTCAAGAAGGAGATGGTCTTTGGTTGGTGGCGGCGCTTCATTCCCGGGGCGACGACGGTATTTCACCGAAAAATAGAGAATTACCCCAAAAATCAATACGCTAAAAAATACGAAGATTCCCACTTCGAAGTAAAACAGGTTTTGCCAGTCACTTGCCCAACTGGAAGCTTGAGTGAAGTTGCTGGGGGGCTCAGGCGTCATGGATTTCCTGCACTCTTCCACCGGAGCGCAAACTCACATGGCACGGGCGATTCATGCCGCCGCGCGCTTCTTGCCGAGAGACATTGCCAACACCAGGCCACCGAGCGAGAGGACCGTTGCCAGGGCCGCGAGTTTAAGCACGTGGGAAACGATCACGCTGTACTTCCCCGTTGCGGGATCATATTGCGAGCAGTACAACAGCACCTGGTCGACAGGGGAGCCGATCTTTCCCTGTGACGCCTCGACCAATCCAAGACGCAAGTTTCCGGCCGGGTACTGAATCCCGTAAAAATACCTTGCGAGGCGGCCGTCCGGAGTCAGAACCATGATCCCCGTAGCATGAAAGTATTGTTTGGTCTGCGGATCGTAGTTGTACCGGAACCCCACTGCTTGCGTCAGTTGACGAATCGAGGGCTCATCACCGGTGAGAAAATGCCAGCCTGCGCTTGCGTTCGGCCGGCCATACAGCCCGACATAAATCGCTTTCTTCGCGGCAGCAAGCGAAGGTTTCTCGGTGGGGTCAAAACTGACGGTCACGACTTCAAACTCCTGCCCGATGTTGTATTTCAGTTCCTTCACGCTGTGCAGCACACCGTTAAGCACGATGGTGCAAAGCATCGGACAATCGTAGTAAGCAAGTACCAGAACCACCGGCTTCTGTCCAAAATACTCCCCCAGCTTGACCTCTTTCCCGGTCTCATCTCGAAACACGAGATCGAGCGGCACCTGACTGTTCAGCCTCTGATCGATTCCGACGTCGCGGAGCAGTGGTGGAAGACTGTTCTGAGTCGGCGCAGGCATAGGAACTTCCGCCCAGAGCTCTGTCGAAAGCCCGCAAACGAACAAGACCAGGGCACGCGAAAGAAAACGAAGAATCCGTCTCATACGATTAAACTCCCTCAAACACCCGTCCGAACAAACATGACCCGACTGGAAGTGATGAACGTCGGACCGCAACGTCTGTTCGATCACCGACGATCTCGGCGAAAGAACGCCGCGAGGTTGACTCGTAAGCAGCAGCCGCCTGTCAATAACAGGCCCTCTAACTGCCAGAGCTATCTCCTTCTTCATTTTGATTGGCATCCTGAAACCAAGCTGTTTTTGTGACAATGGTCCGTTTGTACTTCCAATGGAACATTTGTAATGCTCGGCAAGTACGGTTGCAACTCGCGATCGAGGTTGGGAAGATGCCGCGCAAAGACCCGCCCGATTGCGGGCGTCGCCTGGCGCTGGTGCAACTACCACCAGTTCCAACGCGTCACCAAGAGTTGCCGCATGAATCATCTTTTCTCTTTCCGCTTTCTCGTACCTTACTTTTTTCTTCAGAACATCACTGAGCACTTCGCTCAACTCGCCCGGTCTCAGCATGTGTGCGTCGGGCCACGTTCTACCGCGTAGGAGCGCAGGAACCCACAGGAAGCCGTTTTCTACGATCGTGGAAAGGAATAAAGTCGAGGTCGATCCTATGAGCTGCTCTAAGAGGGGATACGCCGCCCGATCCGGTAGGTCGTACTCACTAAGCACGAGATCGTAGTCGGAGCGAGAAACTAGACCGCAAGCTTGTTTGCAGTTGTTCGCGAAGTGACAGCCACATCCGCGGCTGCCCAGCCACTGCAGGAGTTGCGAGGAGCCACTAGCCGTCGGGCCCACAAGCAGAACTTCTACTGTTAAGACACCCATGATATTTCTCCTTCTCCACCGCAGGACTAAAGAACTTGCGCGACTTCGAACTTGCGCCGCCGTTCACGCTCTTGAAGTGCATTTTGAGTGGTCCACTCGATAGCTCCGTGGCGAGACGGCCAAGCCAGGTAGTCAAATGCTCCCATGCGGATCGCTTTTAGGTACTCACCCCATTCGCCAAGGCGAGAAACAACGATGATAGGTACTTCTTTGGCGGTTCTTTCCACTTCTTCTACCAGATCGCGATAGTTGCCGTCCGCTACTTGGTCTTCGCAGAAAACAATACAAATCCCCTGCCGAGACAGAACGGAGCGACTCTCCGCCACGGTGGTGGCCAAGATCGGCTCAAACCCTTTCGCTCTTTTTCATCGGGACGCTCCAAACTTCGCTCCTGCAACGCGCGGTTGACGACCCATCGCAGTTCTCCGGTGCGAAAGGGATAGCGCAGACAATCAAACGCACCCAGTCGTATTGCTTCCAGATATTGATCCCAGTCTGCGAGCCGCGAGAAGACCACCACCGGAATATGGCCCGCCACACCACGAGAAACTCGTAGGACCTCCTTGTAATTGCCGCCAACAAGGACCTCTTCGCAAACCAGTACCGAGATTCCAGGCTTTCCAATACAGGATCGTAATTCGGCAACCGTGGAAAGCAACACAGGCTCAAAACCGCATCGGTCGAGTACTTCACCGATACATTGGGACGCGTCCGGGTCGATGGCAAGTATCAGGGCTTTGCCACCCTCATTCGTGCCATTCTGCAGCGCCGTGTTTGAAAAACGCACAGCCTCAACACCGGGATTAGACAACTTAGGTTCTTTCATGACTTTTCTCTGTACTTCTTTCCTTGAACTCTGCCTCGCATCCTCTAGTCACAACATCTCTTTTAAGGGACGCGGTTGGATCACGACAATTAGAAAATAAAGTACGGAATCAACGGTTTGAACGAATTGATTTCTAGAGGATAGACAATCCGGAGGTCGCCAAGTTTCCCGCTGAAGTCAACATTCTGTACGGATGATGCGCGCTGTAGGGGTGACGATTCGACATTTTTTTCACGCGGGAAAAGTCCATCCCTGGCATTGATGAGCGTTACTAAATCGCACGGAGTGCACCACAGAGCGAACATCGCCGAGGTCACGCCGGGTGTGAGCCTGACTCAAAAGAAAGGATTGATTCTACTTCTTGCTAGTAGAACCTAAGGCGGCCAATGGGTATTCCTTGTTTTCCTACTAGGTTTTGGCCCAATCGCTACTGGTATTGGTATGGCAACTGTTCATCTGGTGGCGGGCCCGCTGACGATCGGACTCTCTGGATCCCCATTCGCAGGGGCCTTCTTCGCGGGGCTACCGGTGGAGCAATCAGTTGCTGCTATAAACTCCATCAGCGGTGCTCCATTCTTCCGTGGGAATATTTTGTTTGACAACGCGAACGTTTGTTTG
>Ga0182024_10025950_pt1 | contig 10314 bp, 10 predicted proteins | sample P32metaG_FD_120480 | JGI IMG/M metagenome (GOLD analysis project Ga0182024, IMG submission 120480) | Permafrost microbial communities from Stordalen Mire, Sweden - P3-2 metaG (Illumina Assembly) | ecosystem: Environmental > Terrestrial > Soil > Wetlands > Permafrost | place: Sweden: Stordalen...
AAAAAGACACAATCCAGTCTCTTCAATCCACGTCCGGGCGTCCTCAAGCGTGAGCGCTCCGTGTCCGTTCTGGCGCATCCTTTCGGCGCGCGATGCTTCCAATTGCTCTGCTGTCAAAGAAAAACCTCACTTCCAGGCTGGCATTGCGGCAAAACCGGTGAATTTGTGTCCTGTTTTAGCCCCACTCAAGGCCGCCGCTCCCCGATGGTCGCGTCGACTGAATTGCTCTGATCCGGGATACATCGTCTCTGGTTTTGCGATGTCGCCGGGCAAGCTCCGCTCCTGAGACCGGAGAGATTGCCACCTTCCTAATGTTACCTGTGTTTTAGATGCGATGGAAGGCCCGCTGGATCTCCTTCCAAGAATACAGCAAAGCGATTGGACGTCCATGCGGGCAACTAGTTGGGTGGCTGGTCTTTGCCAGCTCCAACAGTAACCATTCCATTCGAACCGGGTCAAGGGCGGTGTTGATTTTGATGGCGGAGTGGCAGGCAATGGAGGCCGCAATGCGCATGCGAAGAGCCGCAAGATCTTGATTCTGCTTTACTTCATCGGAATCAGCGCTGGATTGCTCGATGACCTCCGCGAGCATCCGCTCGAGAGCCGCACCCTCCAGGCCCACCGGGGCGGCTTTGACCGCAAGTGTTTGTGGGCCAAAGGGTTCCACCTCAAAGCCGTTGCGGTCCAATTCTTCGGCGATGCGCGCAAAAACCACCATCTGGGACGGCTTAAGTTCCACCAGCATGGGCATAAGTAACCGCTGGCGCTGCACTTGCTCGATTTGACGGTCGCGTAAAATTTTTTCAAAAAGCACCCTTTCGTGTGCAACATGCTGGTCGATGATCCACAGGCCATCGTCCCCGGCGGCCAGGATGAACGATTCCCGCAACTGCGCCAGAGGCCGGAGCGAGCCTAGATGGTTGAGCGTAGACGCAGCCTGCTCGGCTTCGATCTGGGCGGTTGCTGTCGCCGGACTTAGTCCGTTGGCCGTTGCACCGTACGATCCGGGCGAGCAGCCGTCCATGGCCGGGGGCGCTGATGGCTGAAAAAGCGCCGCAGCAGCTTCGCCCCATGCTTGCTGATCGCCCCAACCTCCTGAATTGGAGCCTCTTGCGTCAAAAGGGAGCTTGCCGGGAATGGGTGTTTGAAGCCGCGGAGTCAGTTGGAAAGGCGCAGCTCCTGACTGGTCGGTCTGGGAGGGCGCGGGCTCCGAGTCGGCTGGCGGCCCGAGGTCCGGCGCGCCCGGCAGCGGCGATCCCGGCGGCGGCATCAGCGAGGGGCTGGCCAGCGGAGCCGAGTCCAGCGCGGCCAGAAACGCGGCGGCCGGACGCGCCTGGACGAGCGCTGTCCGCAGGCTGTCGCGAACAAAGTCGTGAATCAGGCTTTGCTGCCGGAAGCGGACCTCTGTTTTGGCCGGGTGCACATTTACGTCCACCTCTTCGGGCGGCATCTCCAGAAATAACAAGACGACCGGAAAGCTGGTGGGCGGGATCACATTGCGATAGGCCTCGGTGATCGCGTGGATCAGCAGCCTGTCGCGGATAAGCCGCTTGTTCACAAAGATATAGATCGAGTTCCGGTTCAGCTTCTGCAGCTCCGGCTTGGAGTAGAACCCGCTCAGCCGCATCGCTCCGGGGTCGCGCCTGGGCTCGTCCGGGTCTTTCTTCCACGGCGGAGGCTCGGGCAGGCCGGCGTGGACCAGCGGTATTTCGGCAGCTACGGGCAGCAATGCGGCGAGCGTATCCTTGCCAAAAATCTGATAGATGCGCTCGGCAGTGCGGGCCACCGGCGGCGCGGAGACGATGGTGTGCGTGGCCGAGACCAGCTCGAAGTGTTTCTCCGGGTGCGCCAGCGCGTAGTGGGTCACCAGGGCTGTTACATGAGCCAGCTCCGTGCTCTCGGCGCGGAGAAATTTGCGCCGTGCAGGAGTGTTGAAAAACAGGTCGGCGACCGCAAGTGTGGTTCCGCGCGGCAAGGCCGCGTCGTCCACATGCAGAATCTTGCCGCCGGCGATCTCGATGCGGGTTCCGGCCGCATCCTCGCCTGTAGCCGTTTCCAGCGTTACACGGGCCACGGAGGCAATGGACGGCAGCGCCTCGCCGCGAAAGCCCAGAGTCGCAATGGAGAGCAAGTCGTCGGCGGTGCGCAGCTTCGAGGTAGCGTGGCGCTCGAAGGCCAGCAGGGCATCGTCGCGGTTCATCCCGTGGCCGTCGTCGGTGGTGCGGATCAACTTCCGCCCGCCCGCCTCGACCTCGACGCGGATGCGGTTGGCGCCGGCGTCCAAAGCATTTTCCAGGAGCTCCTTGACCACGGAGGCCGGCCTGTCCACCACCTCGCCCGCGGCGATCTGGTTGGCGACCTGGTCAGGAAGAATGCGGATGCGGCCCATAAGCCCTTAGGGTACCGCAACCGAGGCTGTGCAAGAGACGGTCGCAAAGCGCGATGGAAAATCGCGGCGGCTGACATAATCCCCCGATCCCGGCATTCCTGGTGCGGAATACATTTTCTGAGCCGCGGTCGGTACACTTCGATTCCGCTGACCTCTGGCCAATCCGCACACCCTGCAGTGAACTGAATGACGATCTTTCAGCCACGTCGGTCCAGGCGGATCGATTCGCGCGATTTTAAAATTAGTGAGAGAGCGATTCTCAAGTAGGGCCGTCAAACGCAAAAGGAGTCGCAAATGGAACGATGCATCGGGCCCCGGCGTAGCTCATTCTGGGCCCCCGGACAAGTTGTTTGTGAGCTGCAGTCTGTTCGTGTGTGAACACAAATGTCCGGAAATGGACGGCGGCTCGCGTGGCGCAATTCGGGCTCAGGCTGTTCTCCACCCCTATCCACAACAAGCGGTTGGAGATGCTGTTGGAATTGCAATCGAGGAATGTGGAAGGTCGATTGCAGAGAAACGTCAGGCGCAGGCTTTTCCCCGGAGGTCCAGTCAGATGAAGCAGTTTGATTGTTTTGGGTTGGACACTGCCAATCAGTGTCTGCTGCACCATGGCGCGCCCATCGACCTGCCGCCCAAACCCTTCGCGGTGCTGCGTTACCTGATTGAGAATCCGGGACGGCTCATCACCCACGACGAACTCCTGGACGCCCTCTGGCCGGAGACCTATGTACAGCCGCAGGTGCTCAGGACCTATATGCTCGACTTGCGCAAGGTTCTGGGCGACGATGCCGGACAGCCGCGATTCATCCAGACGGTGCACAAGCGCGGCTTCCGTTTTGTAGCTCCGGTAACGGAGCGGAACGGAGTGAAACACGACGCGGCGGCTGGAACGGCTGCTCCCGACGCCGGAGTTGCGGCGATTGTCGGGCGGGAAGAAGAACTGGCCTTCCTGGGGACGCAGCTTCGCCAACTGGCGAGCGGGCGGCGGCGCGTGGTCTTCGTCAGCGGAGAAGCCGGGATCGGCAAGACCGCGCTTGTGGACGCTTTCTGCCGGCAGTTGGAACCCTCGCTGGCAACGCGGGTGGCGCGAGGGCAGTGTCTGCAGGGGATTGGCGGGAAAGAAGCGTACTACCCGGTGACGGAGGCGCTGTGCCAGCTTTGCGCAGGGCCGGATGGGGAGGCAGTATGTAGCGTTCTGGCTCGAGTTGCGCCGGCCTGGCTCGCTCTGGGCCGCGATCCGCAACCAGCAACTTCGCCTTCAACGCGGCCCGCGGCGCAGGAACGGATGCTTGGCGACCTTTGTGGAGCGCTCGAAGAGCTGGCGTCGGGGAAACCGCTGATTCTCGTCTTTGAAGACCTGCACTGGGCGGACAATTCCACTCTCGACCTGATTTCGGCCCTGGCCCGCCGGCGCGCGCCAGCGCAATTGCTTGTGCTCGCAACCTGCTGTCCTTTGAAGGGCGCAATGAACGATGCGCTCAAGGGATTGAAGCAGGATTTGTTGCTGCGGCGATTGGGTGTTGAGGCAGCGCTCGAGCCGCTCAAAAGGACGGCAGTCTGCGCCTGGCTCTGCAAGGAGTTGGAGCAGGAGGCGCTGCCCGCGGGGCTGGCTGAGTTTGTCTACCGGCGCTCGGAGGGGAATCCGCTGTTTGTGGCTGCCATTCTGGCACATCTGATTGCGCAGGGCGTCCTGGTACGCGCCGGAGTGAACGGCACTGCGTGCTGGGAGCAGCATCAACCTTTTCCGGAGATGGACGGCGGTGTGCCCGATCAACTGTCAAGAATGATCGATCTGGAGATCGAACGCCTGAGCGAGGAAGAGCAGCGCCTGCTGGAAGCGGCCAGCCTGATGAGTGTTGCATTTCCGGCATGGGCCGTGGCCGCGGCGCTCGAAAAGGATGCGGTGGAGACGGAAGAAGCGTGCGATGCGCTGGCGCGGCGGCTGCACTTTGTTGTCCGCGCCGGCCAGGATGAGCTGCCCGACGGCACCACCTCGGCGTTCTATGTGTTCGCGCACGGGCTCTATCGCGAGGTGCTGTACCAGAGGCAGGCCGCGGCGCGGCGCGCCAGAAGACACGTACGCATCGCGGAGCGTCTGGCGGAAATGTTTTCTGGACGCGAAGCAGATGTTGCGCGCGAGATGGCCATGCACTATGAAGCCGCGGGCGACCAGGAGCGTGCCGCCAGAGCATTGCAGGCGGCTGCACGGAATGCGCAACAGGCAGGCGTTTGCTGACGTTTCGAGAGCCGCCCCAAAAAGCTTAACGATTTCTCAACGGGAACTTGACGACTTTATTTTTCAGAATCGCTAGCGTGGGTTGCGTAGGCAGGAGGTCACACCCATGCGATCCAAATTCAGCACTCTCGTTCTGGCGTCGGCGGCATTGGCGGCAGCGGCGCTGGCCACCATTCCCGCGATGGCCGAAACATCGACAACACTCAACATCCCCTTCAGCTTCACGGTGAACGGTCAGAGCCTTCCTGCCGGCGCATATTCTGTCAGGCGGGATATTTTAAGCAACTTCATCAGGTTTCAAGGCAAGGATGCGTCGCAGAGTTTCATCTGGCTTTCCATTCCGGGCGCAACCCACGGCGACCGCGTAATTCTCAAATTCGAGGGCCAGGGCCAGACGCATGTCTTGCAATCGGTTCAGTACGGGCCGTTCGTCACGAACAGGCTGAACAAGAAGACGCGGAGCACCGAGGATCTGTCTCCGCAGCCGACACCGGGGCTCTAAGCGGAACCTTGAGTTTCATTTGAGCGCAGTCACAAAACGAAGAGAGCATCGGCTAGAGCCGATGCCCTCTTCGTTTTGTGGGAGCCTGCGACACGCAGTAGAAAAATAAAATGCCGCCCCTGGGCGGCATTTCTCAATCTCGATGAAGTGCGTTGTCTTAGATGCCCATCCCAAACTCGCTGGCCTGTTGTTCGCCGGCATTCGCGTAGAAGTCGTAAGGGGTGCGGCGCTTGAACTTGTAGCGGCTGCGCAGCTCGCTGCCAAGGTAGATGCCCAGCGCGGCCACGGCCATTCCCACGGAGAACCAGCCAATCACACGGAGAGTATTGCTCTCTCGCGTTTCTTGGGCGATCTCTTTTTCGGACGGAAAATCTTCGGGTTCAATGGACATGGTCTTGCAGCCTCCTTACACGAACATGATAACCCAGTTTTCTTTGGACTGGTGCGTGGGGTCGAAGGTGAGCCTACCACTTTTGTCTACGGCACGGCTTCGATTCGGGTGATCCATACGGACTTTGCCGATTCGGGAAGAAAGCTGGCGCGGATGGAGTTGGCCGCCAGCTGCCGCAGTTCCTCGCGCGTAAACCCCTGCACCGTGTGCGCCAGGCGGTATTCATTTGCCAGGTCGGAGCCAAAGAAGGCCGGGTCGTCGGAGTTGAGCGTGACCAGCAAGCCGGCATCAAAATAGCTGCGCAGCGGATGTTCGGCAAACGACCCGCAAACCCCGGTGCGGACGTTCGAGGTCGGGTTCAGCTCCAGCGCCGTGCCCCGCACTTTCAATTCATGCATCAGGTCCGGATCTTCGATAGCGGAAAAGGCATGCCCGATCCGCTCCGAGCCAATACCGAGCGCTTCCCAGATGGCTTCAGGGCCGGTGGTTTCGCCGGCGTGGTTGGTCAGCCGCAGCCCGGCCCGCGCAGCCCGGTCATAGAATGCGCGAAAGGGTTCGGAGCCGGCCCTGCGCTCGTCGCCGCCAAGACCGATGCCAATGATCGACGGATAGTGGGGTCGCATCTCGGCCGCCTTGCGGAAGACCCGATCCGCTTCTTCGACCGTGAAATGCCGCACGGCGTCGAAGATCCAGTAGAGCGAGAGGCCCAGCTCGCGTTCGCCGCGCTCCCGTGCTCGCTCCAGCCCGGCGAAGATCGGCTCGAACGCGCGGGGGTCGAAGTTGCGCCACATATAAATGACGCCCACCGAGATGTAGACCTCGGCGTGGACCACGCCCTGCGCAGCAAGCTGCTCGATCATGCGCCAGGCGACGAGCTCGTAGTCTTCCGGGCTGATCAGGCGCCGGGTGACGGCTTTGAAGCTCTCAATAAAGCTGGTGAAGTCGTCGAAGCGATAAAGCGCCTCGGCCTCGGCCAACGTCAACGGGATTCCATCGTGGCGGGCGCTGAGCTCGACGAGAGTCGAAGGCAGGATGGTGCCTTCGAGATGCAGATGCAACTCGGCCTTGGGCAGCCGGCGGATGAAAGCAGTGATGCCTGACACGTCAGATGCCATACGATTCCGCTGAGGATTCCTGGTTGATCAAGGGTATGTCGCCAATTTGGCAGGCATCGACAAAATCGGCCGCGTTATAAGTAAGAAAGAAGTCAAAAATACGCTCTTGACCAAGAATCATCGCCCGAAGCACGCGGTCCACTAAGCTGAACGCACGAGCGCCGCCCTGTATATGCTCATTCAGCGGCAGATCTCGGAAAGGGCTGTCATCCACAAGGACGAGTTGTCCGGATTCGCTCAGGTAATTCCAGTGTTGGCCGAACTGGATGGACTTTCGAGGATCCCTTGCGTACCTTGTGCCAAGACACTCATAGAGGATGGGCCAAGGGGTGACGAGTTGATGACGGGCGGATTCTTCACCAAAAAGCGCGGCGAAATGAGTGACTGCTGTGTCGTGATGCTGATCGTCCCTATCGTAGAGGCCGATCAGGAAGCAGGCATCGACGCAAACCCTGGCCATTAGGACTCATCCACCGAGTCTACAGTAGATGCAGCAAATCCTTCCCAGGGAGCGGCTTTGCGCCCTCCGGCGACAAACCTGCCGCCTTGCTTCATCGAAATAATATAGGCGCGAGCTCTTGGTGCGCCTTTGAGAATGCGTTGAATCTCCGCGCCCAATTGATCGCGGGTCTTGGAGGAGGTGATCGTTGCCACGCCTGGGCCGCATTCCTTGGCTCCCAAGGAGTCCAGCCATTCATACACCCGGCTGTAGTTGCCCATCAGACCGAGGTCGAACGATAGCCAATACCTGCTCTTCGCGGCCGACTTTCCATTTCCGTTGGTTGTTGAGCGAGCCGTCATGCGATTCTCTCTTTCGCCAAGTATATCTCCATTGCACATAGGCCTACCGGGATTTGGCGAACTCCGACCGGTGGCGGCTGTAGAAGAAGTAAATCACCAGCCCGATCGCCAGCCAGATAAGGAAGCGCATCCACGTGATGATGGGCAAGCCGGCCATTAGCAGGAAGCAGAAGATTACGCTGAGCGCGGGGATGATCGGTCCGCCGGGAACGCGGAAGCCGCGGCGGCGGTCCGGTTCGCGATAACGCAGCACGATCACGCCCACCGAAACCAGCACGAAGGCAAACAGCGTGCCGATGTTCGACAGATCGGCGAGCGTACCAATGTCGAAGAGTCCCGACGGGATGGCCACGACAATTCCCGCAACCCAGGTGGAAAAGGCCGGCGTGCGAAACACCGGATGCACGTTCGAGAAGACCTTGGGCAACAGGCCGTCTCTGGACATGGAGAACCAGACCCGCGACTGGCCAAGCTGGTAGACCAGCAGGCTGGACAGCATGCCCATGATGGCGCCGAACAGGACCACCAGCCTGATCCAGTGAAGGGAATGTCCGCCGGGAAGGACGGACAGCTTCTTGAGCGCGTTCACCACCGGGGCAGCATCGCCCACCATCGATTGCCACGGCACCAGGCCGGTGAGGCAGACGGCGACAGCTACATAAAGCACCGTGCAAACAATCAGCGTAGAAATGATGCCGATAGGCAGATCGCGCTGCGGATGCCGGCACTCTTCAGCTGCGGTCGAGACTGAGTCGAATCCAATGTAGGTGAAGAAAATGATGGATCCGCCGGTGAGAACGCCGGAAATGCCATTGGGCATGAAAGGATGCCAGTTGTTGGGATGGATAAAGCTGATGGCGGCAGAGACGAAGATCAGGATGGCGACCAGCTTGATGCCCACCATCATGTTGTTGGTCGAGGCCGACTCGCGAATGCCGCGCACCAGGATGACGGTGAGAAGCAGGACCACGAGGAATGCGGGGATGTTGAAGCCGAAATGCCATCCGGGATGATAGAGCCAGTTGCCGGCCAGATCCTGCAGACCCTCAGGCAGGTAGGCTGGCGAGATCCACGTGGCCGAGGGATGCAATCCGAACCAGTCCAGCAGGTCCACCACGTGCGCGGCAAAGCCAACGCTGACCGTCATGTTGGAGCCGGCATACTCCAGGATCAGGTCCCAGCCGATGATCCAGGCAATCAGTTCGCCCATGGTGGCGTAGGTGTATGTGTATGCCGAACCAGCGATGGGAATCATGGACGCGAGTTCGGCATAACACAGCCCGGTAAGGGCGCACACAAAGGCCACCAGCACCAGCGAAAGCGCGATTGCCGGACCGGCGCCCGGACGCCCGGCCAACGCGGTGTGGGTGATCAGGTAGCTGGCCAGCGGTGTATTCAGCACGCTGGAGGTGTCAAACTGCTCGCCGGAGATGGCCGTGCCGATGACGGTGAAGATGCCCGAGCCAATCACGGCCCCAATGCCGAGCGCGGTCAGCGACCACGGCCCGAGGGTCTTTTTCAGTGCATGCTCGGGTTCTTCCGAGTCCCGGATCAGCTTATCGATCGACTTCCGGGCAAGCAGTTGGCTGGGCAGGGCAGTTTTCCTCATCCGATGGGTTGCGGGGCGATGGATTGCGGGGCACTTTCAATTGCTGGCTTCCGCCGGCAGCGGGGCGTTCTTCCAATGCAGGATGCCTTCGCCGCAGTGTACAGGATGAGGTTCCCCTGTTGGAAAGAAACATCACAAGCCGGTAATGTGCAACGATTGACCGGGGATTCTGCATGCCAACCCTGTGGGAACCTGCACGGAGGGAGGCGATGGGAAGTGCAAATGGAAAAGGGTTCCGGAGGCGCCATCAATGGAGATGACGCCGGAACCCTCTCTTGATCGCGAAGCCGGAGCTTAGCGCTTCGAAACGCCGCGAGCGAGCTTCTTGACCTTCTTCTTCTTCTCTCCGCGTGCACCGGTCCGTTTTGCCTTGGGAGCGGCCTTCTTGCGGGCAGCGCGTTTCAGTTTCTTGCGTTCCAGCTTGTCTTCAACCTTGGTGGTGTCTGCCACGTATAACCTCTTTCACTGCAATCTTCTCTGAATTTCCCGTCAATACGGTCGATAAGATTAGGATAACAGGGAAATTGCGCCGGCGAAAGCGGCAAGTCCGCATGAATCGAGCCTTTCCGATGGATTCTTGAGCGGCGTGGGAGCCGTTTCCAGCGTACAATGGAAACAGACACGCATCCTGGAAGAAACCAGCCTGCTCGACAGCGGCCGCCCGACTCCGATCGACTGACCGCTTCTGACGAGCTCCGCAACCCACGCGTCACTCCACTCGCACCCTGTTTGCCGGAGTTCTCCATGCGTTCCGATAAAATTCACCGCGCACTTGCGCAGGGAATGAACCGTTTTGAAGTGTGCCAGCTTGTGGCCAAGGGCGTAAAAGCCACCCACAAGACCGGCTCGCGCTTTGAAGATTCCATCAATGACGTGCTGCAATACCTGGGCACCCACGAGACGCCCAGAGAAAGCCTTCATCCCGCGGTTCCGCAGGTCAGCGTGAAAAGCCTCAAGCCGGCGGCATAGCTGCGCAAAAGACCAGGTGTCAGGGATCAGGTGTCAAAGATCAGTTCCCGAATGGCTCTCTGGCTCCATCAGGAAGATTCAATTATACCCATAGATACAAAAGAGGGACGGCAGCTTTGCCGTCCCTCTTTTGCGTTGATTCCGAACTGCGAGCCAAGGCGTTAAGCCTTAGACGGCCAGATTTAGACAACCTGAACGTTCTCAGCCTGCCAGCCCTTGGGGCCCTTGGTCACGTTGAACTGAACGCGTTGGCCTTCCTGCAGTGAACGGAAGCCGTTCGACTGAATGGCGGTGTGGTGGAC
>Ga0182024_10025951_pt1 | contig 10313 bp, 8 predicted proteins | sample P32metaG_FD_120480 | JGI IMG/M metagenome (GOLD analysis project Ga0182024, IMG submission 120480) | Permafrost microbial communities from Stordalen Mire, Sweden - P3-2 metaG (Illumina Assembly) | ecosystem: Environmental > Terrestrial > Soil > Wetlands > Permafrost | place: Sweden: Stordalen...
ACACTTTGCCGACCTATTTCAACATCGCCTACAGCGCCGACAGCCACTTCCTTTACGTCTCGTATGTGACACCCGCCAGTTCCTTCGGTGTGCTCGATCCGGCCGGCAAGAGCGTGCTCGGCGAAATCGACACCGCCGGTTGCGTACTGGTGATTCCATCGGGGCCGAACCGGGTATCGTCGATCTGCGAGAGCGGGCGATTGCTGACGGTAACGCTGGGCGCCGACGGTCATGAAGCCTCGCGCGCTCTGTCCGAGCCGTTCTTCGATCCGGATACCGATCCGGTGTTTGTGCAGGGTGTGCCGAGCAATGACGGCTACCTGTTCTTGTCGTTTCTCGGCCAGGTGCACGAGGTCGATCTGTCAGGACCGCAGCCGGCATTTCGCCAGCCCTGGTCGATCGTCAGCGCCAATGAGAAGGACAGGGAGCACTGGCGTCCCGGTGGACAGAGCGTGGCCGCACTGCACCGTGGACTCGGCCGGCTGTACGTGCCGATGCATCGCGGCGGTGAGGGCACCCACAAGGATGGCGGCACGGAAATCTGGGTGTTCGACATGAAGACCCACCAACGGCTGGCACGCTGGCCGCTTGCCGCCCTCAAGCTCAGGCCGGTGGTCGCGCTGCAGGTGTCACAGGATCCGGCGCCACTGATGTTCGCTGCCACCGACCGATCCGACGTGGCGGTGTTCGATGCCCTCACGGGCCGCCTGAATCACGTCGAGAAGCAGCTCGGTCAGACCTCCTGGTTCTTCCTGAATCCCTGAAGGCATGACGATGCGTTCAATCGACCGACTGTTTGAAAACTCCTCACGCTCGCTGGCGCAGCGCACCTCGCGCCGCAGCGTGCTGGCAACGCTCGGCCGCATGCTGACCGGCGCCGCGCTGTTGCCGCTGTTACCGATCGATCGCTCCTCGCGCGCCGCTGCCGCCGAGGACGGCCCGGGTGCCGCGGCCGATGCGCCCAAGGGTTCGCACAAGTCGCAGGCCGACAATCCGGACAGCTGCGAGTACTGGAAGTATTGCGCGATCGACGGATTTCTCTGCTCCTGCTGCGGTGGTTCATCGCATTCCTGCCCGCCGGGCACCGCGCCTTCGCCGATCACCTGGATCGGCACCTGTCGCAATCCGACCGATGGTCGCGATTACATCGTCTCCTATAACGACTGCTGCGGAAAAACCAGCTGTGGCAATTGCGAGTGCAACCGCAACGAGCGCGAGAAGCCGATGTATCGGCTGTCGCGCAACAACGACGTCAACTGGTGCATGGCAAACGCCGATTCCAACTACCACTGTTCGGTATCGGTGATTCTCGGCGTTTCCGAGCAATGACACCTCCCGGACGCGCGGCGCGGCTGTCGCTGCTGCTGGCATTGGCATGCGGCGAGGGCGCGATCGCGGCGACGGCGCAATACCCTGAGGGCGCCGCGGTGTTCGCCAGCAACTGCGCTGTATGCCACGGCAGCGCCGGGGCCGGTCAACCCGCATTGGCGCCGCCGCTGCTGGTGAATCCCGCGCGCTATGCCGCGCTTGCCGAAGGACGGCGGCAGCTCGCTCTTACCGTGCTCTTTGGGCTGTTCGGCGATATCAGCGTCGACCAGAAACGCTACAATTTCAAGATGCCGGAATTCGCGCAACTCGACGATCAGAAGCTGGCGGCGGTGCTCAATTTCGTGGCATTCGATCTGGCGCACGCGGCGCCGGAGGTGCACCCGATCGCCGCCGATGAAATCGCCGCCGAGCGGGGTAAGGGACTGGATGGCAGCGCGGTGCGTGCGCACCGGACCGGCGTGCTCGAGGCGCTCGGGGGCGGATGAGATGCGCCGCTGGTTGTGGGGCGCGCTGGCTTCGCTGACCCTCGGCGGTGCTTCGGCGAGTCCGGGCCAGGATTACATGCTCTATTGCATGGGCTGCCATGGGGCGCAAGCCCAGGGCATACCGGGCAAGGTCCCGCCACTCGCGCACGCACTCGGGCACTACATGCGCAGTCCCGCCGGGCGCGACTATGTGTTGCGCGTCCCGGGCGCCGCCAGTTCGGTGCTCTCCGATGCGCAGTTGGCGGCGGTGCTGAATTGGCTTGCGGCACAGTTCAACGCCAGCGAGCTCGCCGCCGGTGTCGCGCCGTTCAGTACCGAAGAAGTGGCGAGCTCGCGCCACAGGCCGCTGGCGGATGTCCTCGCCACGCGCCGCGAGGTGGTACGCGCGCTGGCAGCGGATGGTGCGGCGCCGGGCGTGGATTACTAGCTTAGGACTCAGGCGTACAGCCGCAGCAACTCGTTGACGGCGCGATCCGCCTGATCGATGGCCGAATCGGTGTAGGCCGCCCCACCGGAATCCGAATTCGCGATCGTCAGGCGGCCGAAAGGCGCGCGGCCGAGCACATTGGCACGCTGCTCAGGCGGCACTTCCGGGTCCCACAAAGGGTTGTACTCGGGTGCGTAGCCGTGCGGCCAGCGATTGACCGTGATGGCCTCGATATCGACGGCCGGGTCGAATCCACCGGGGCCCAGCATGCGCGCCAGCTGATCGCGGATCTTGCGTTCGAAGGTTGCGAACGGCGTGGCCAGTAACTCCGTTCGCCCGGCCTTGTTCTGCTCGTGCTCGGACAGGCCCGGTTGGCACGGGACGCGTACCATGCGGAGCAGCATCGGCTGATCCGGCCGGGTTGGGCTGTGATAAACGTCGACATCGACCTTCGGGTTTAGCAGCGCGGTCGAGTGATACGACCCGGGCGCATAAATATGGTCGACGCCGAGCCGGCTGAAAGCCTGCCAGTTGCGCAACGCCACGCTGGTGTAGACCAGCGGCGATTTGACCAGGTCGTGCAAGGCGGCCTTCTGCGGCTCGGGCAACTCGGGCACGAGATATGGAATCATCATGTTCCAGCAGGCCAGCACGCAGCCGCGGGCGCGCGCGCGGTAGATTTGATCGCCACGCACGTAGCGCACCGCGAGCTCGCGCGCGCTGGCCGCATCACCCCGGTGAGTGACACCGATCACCGTGCTGCTGAGGCGCAGTCGCGCCTTTGAGCCCGGCCGATCGAGGCGCGAGTAGTCGATGCGCGCGCCGACGATATCCTCGGCGCTGCGTCCAGGGACGGCCTCGGGGACCAGCGAGCGCACCAGCAGGCGTGCGATCGTGGCATTGCCGTCCGGAAAATGCAGCGTGGCCGAGCCGCCCGTATCCTTGTAGCCCGACGGGGTGTAGCCCATGCGCGCGATTGAGCCGCCCTGCAGCCCCAGACCGCGAAAGCCCGGCAAACCAAAAGCCCAGCAGTCGAGCGCCGAGACCGCATCAATGCCGACGGCCCATTCATCGTGTGTCCGCGGCTGGTAGTAGGCGATTACCTGCGGGTCGACGTGGGCCAGATCGCGCAGAAAATCCCGGTAGCTGATCTTTGAAAGCCGCAGCTTCTTGTCGTCGGAGGAAAGGCCCGGCAGGTAGTCGACGCTGCCTTTCTCGATGCGCACCAGGTCGGCGCGCGCACGCGCCGACAGCGGTGCGTGCGCGAGGGTGCCGGCCGTCAGTTCGGAGCCGGTCCCGACCACCAGTCGGTCGGCGCCGAATGTCTCGCGATCGAAGAAACTGCCGCGCCGCAGCCCGAGGCCGCGGTAGAACTCGCGGTTTTCGATCTTGCGCCGCATTGCATCGACATCGATACCCAATTCCCGCAGCAGGCCGGTCGCGACCGCGCTGTAGGGACGCGGGCTGTCGATCTCGAGCGTGCCGCCGTTGGCAAGCTGCAAGCCGCCGCCGACATGGAACTCGTTGCGTTTGGCGTGCCCGCCAAAGTCGTCGTGGTTGTCGAGGATCAGCACCCGCGCATCGGCGCCGTGGCGCGCCAGGAAGAAGTGCGCTGCCGCCAGTCCACTGATGCCACCGCCAACCACGATCAGGTCGTAGGATTCCCCGCTGTCGAGTTCCGACCCTTGGGTACGGCCGTCGCGCAGCGCGTGCGCAGCCTCGAACGAGCCCGGATGGCTGCCGCGCAGGCCGGTCAGTATCGGCGGGTAGTAGCCCGGCTGATCCTGCGCCGCCAGCGCACCGGTGCCCATGTCCGCCGCATGAGCCCGCAGCAACGGGCCGCACAGCGCGCTGGCCGCACCGACCAGCGCGCCCTGCAGAAAATCCCGCCGCGGAATCGGCCGGTGCTCGCCCAGGCCACGATTCAGAGGCGGTCGTTGATCACGACCCGACACGTTGCAACCCCCCGCTGCCGCGAGTTTAGAACTTGAACACGGCGGTCACACCGAAGGTCAGCGGCCGATACGAGATATTGCGATACAGCGGGCTCGCTAGCGGCGCGCCGGTGTTCGGATCGCTGGTCATGACCTCGTGATTGGAGTTGAGCAGCTGGTGGCTGTTGGTCAGGTTGTCGGCGAAGATCGACAGCTGCATGTGATTGATCTGCGTGCCGGCACGCATCGACAGGATGTGCTGGCTGAACAGCGGCAGCGTCAGCGTCGGCAAATTGCTGGCGCCGGCATCGTACTGGCCGGTGCGCGAGTCGCGCGAGGCCGGCAGCCACTTCTCACCACTGCTCCATTCGTAGTCCAGCCGGACGTAGGACTGATGATCGAAGGCCGTAAACTTGTACTGCGGGCCGATGGTGGCCGTCCAGGGCGCCGTCTCAGTGCCGTTCTCGCCGACGATGGCATCGCCCGTGGCGACCACCGGCGTCTGGCCGGGGCCCGACAAGCCGATGAAGGCATTTTCGGTGTACTGCGCATCGGTGTAACCGAGCGAGGTCTCGAGGCTGGCGCCGGAGCCCAAGTCGAAATCGGCCTGAACGTCGAAACCCTTGGCCACGGCCTTGCCGAGGTTCTGCGTCCATTGAATCTGGCAGATTGGCGGTACCACGTTCTGCTGAATGTCGTTCCACCTGATGTAATAAATGCTGGTATCGAGTTGCACCGTGTGGTTGAGGTTGTTCTTGGCGCCGACCTCGAAGCTCTGCACCGAGTCGGACTTGTAGGTCGGCGGCGCACCGCTGATGCCTAAGTTGATGAAGTCCTGGCCGCAGACCGCGCCCCCCGGCACGTTCGGATTGCCGCCACCGGGACGGAAGCCCTTGGCGTAGGTGAAGTAGTACATGTTGTCGGCATTGGCCTGGTACTGCAGACCGACCTTGGGGGTGAAGGGCGTCTGGCTGGCGGAGTTATTGGCGGGGCTGGGGCCGCCATTCTGCGGTCCATCCGACAGGCTCTGGATCGAGAACTGGGTGTAGGCCACGCGACCGCCGAGCAGCAGTTTGAGCTTGTCGGTGATGTTGATGTCGGCCTCGCCGAATCCGGCGAATTGCCGGTCGTGGCTGGTCAGCCGATTGAAGTAGGAATCGCCGAACGGCAGCACCGAGCTACCGTCCGGATTAGTGGCGGTGCCGAAGTAAGCGGCAATCGGGGTACCGAACTCCTGGTTCCAGAAGTCATCCGCCATCGGATCATGGATCTGCTCGAAACTGAACTGACGGTTCACCGACATGAAGAACCCGACCGTCCAGTTCACGCGTGAATCTTTTTCGGCGTTCTGCAGCCGCAACTCCTCGGTGAAATTGCGCTGCTGATTGGTCACCGTGTTGGGCGAGCGGTAGTTGGTGAGTCCGGCGGGCAGGTGCAAGCCGCTGCCATCGATGAGCGGAAATCCAGGGATCAGGTTGCCGGGTCCGGCCACATTGGTTTCGTCGGCTCCGATGGATTGGTAGTAGCTGAGGTTGTAAAGCGTGCCTTCGTAGTCGCTCTGGTCGTCGCGGTGGAAATAGCTGGTGGTCGAGATCAGCCGCACCGGTCCGGCTTCCAGCTGCACATTGAGGGCCGGCACGAAGAACACGTCCGGCTCGGGACTCGCGGTCGGGTTGGCGCTGAGGTACTTGTTGCTGCCTGGATCGGAATAGGTCGGCCACCAGATGGTGACGTCATTGCGTTGCCGATCCTGGTAGAAGAAGCTCGGCGTGATGGTGAGCGCGTCGGTCGGCTTCCAGACCGCCGCGAAGCGCGCCGCCGTGGTCTCATCGTGATTGGCGTTGGCATCGACCACTGCCAGCGAGGTCGGGTTGATGCGATCGATCCAGCCGCCATCGCGCCGGTAGTAGATGCTGGCCTTGACCGCCAGTACTCCATCGATCAGGGGCGTGCCGCCGGAGATGCCAGCCTCGTAGCTCGGCGAGCCATTGAGGGTGTAGCCCCCTTCGGTGCGCGCATACAGGCTCGGAGTGTGCAGATCCGGCTGGCTGGTGATGTAGCGCACCGTGCCGCCTTCCGAACCGGCGCCGAACAGCGTGCCCTGCGGGCCGCGCAGGATCTCGATGCGATCGAGGTCGAACACCTTGATCAGCGTGTCATCGGGATTGAATCCAAGGGCGCGCATCTGGATCGGTACGTCGTCGATGTAGATGCCGGTGGTGCCCGAGCCGCCGGAGGAGGCGATGCCGCGAATGGAGATGGCGTTGGTCTCGCTGTTGTCGAACGACACACCCGGGGTGTATTTCACGACATCGGCGAAATCCTTGATGCCCTTGAGGTCCATGGCATCCCGCGTTTCGACACTGACGCTGATCGGTACGCGGTTCAGCGATTCCTCGGTACGCGTCGCCGTCACGGTGACCTCTTCGAGCACCGACGTGCCGGTGTCGGCGTCGGCCGCCGATTGCGACTCCGCAACCCACCCCACGCCGGGAGCGCAGGTCAGCAGCGCGGCCGCCAACTTCACGGCGGTCGTGGTAGCGGTGCGCCCGTGGCCGGTGTCTGGCTGCGATGTGGATTGCATGATCTCTCCCTAACGCTCGTTTCTCATTCTGTTGCCCGGTCGCATCGCTGCGGCGCCGCGCCTTCGAAGCCCCAAGTTAACGCCGCTTTGGCGTCTCGGCAATCGCGTCGCGTCGCCGCAACGACCGCTGCCCGGTCGCGGCACAAGCAAAGTGCATCCCTTCCCCTGGCGGCCGCGATGTGCCCGATGGTGGTGCGGGGCGCTTGAATGAAGTGACGTCGAGTGCGCAATCGCGGTCCTGGCATCGCCGGCACCGTATCGATAAACGATACTTTATTATCGATTGGGTTTACTCTAGGCCACCGGCCCCGGGGGCGTCAACGCGACTCAGGCACGCAGTCGCGAAGCGGTGCCACCGCTCGCGGCGCGCGCAGTCTCCAGCAGCAGCGGTGCGAACCTGGCGCGCAGATCGGCCAGCTTCCAGCGGCTGGTCGGGGCCGAGACGTTGACCGCCGCGACCGGCCGGCCGTCGTCGCCCAGCACCGCAGCCGCGATGGTCACATCGCCGCGATAACATTCCTGGTCCGACCAGGCGTAGCCCGCCTTGCGAGCCGCCTCGATGTGCTCGAGGATCACCTCGGCATTGATCAGTGTCTGCGGTGTGAACTGGCGCAGCGGCGAGCGGCGTACGATGCGGGCTGCCTCCCCCGTCGGGAGCGCCGAGAGAAACGCGCGCCCGGAAGCGGTGCAGTACATCGGCAGTCGTCGACCGACCGGCATGTGCCAGAAAAAGCGCTTGTGGCTCGGAAAGCGTGCGACGAACACCATATCGGTGTCATCGGGCTCCGACAGGCTCACCGATTCGCCGGTGGCCTGGTTCAAATCGATCAGATGCGTGGTGGCCTGCTCGACCAGCGGGTGCCCCGATAGATAAGCGTTTGCCAGCGACAGCGTGCGCGGCGTCAGCACCCAGCGCTTGACGTGCGCATCGCGCGTCAGCAGGCCGATGCGCTCGAGCGTGTGCGTGCAGCGCTGCGCCGAACTCTTGGTTACGCCGACCAGCTGGGCGATCTCGCTCAGATTGAGCGCGCGACGCTCGCCGCCGAAGGCATCGAGTATCGCGAACGCTTTCTGCACCGACTGGTTGAACAGCGGATCGTGCGCACCGACGGCCCGCGGTTTGCGCAGCGCGCGCTTGGGCAACGGGCTCTCCTGAGCGGTTATCGATTATCGATAATACAGCGACTGCAGGGCGCGTTGCCACGCCGATGGATCGGTCAACGCCACGAACAGCAGGCCGGCCCAGGCGCCGTTGAAATGTGCCTCGTGATTGATGCGGCCGCGTGGATGACGGCTGGCGTAGAAGCTGTACACCAGGTAGCAGACGGCGAACAACGGCGCCGGGATCGGTATCGGCAGCGGCAATATCATGATCGATTGGCGCGGGTAGTAGACGATCGACGCGAACAGCACCGCGAGGATCGCGCCCGAGGCGCCGAGGCAAGCGTAGTCCGGGTCGTTGCGATGTTTGAAGTAAGTACCGGCATCGCTGGCGGCAATGCCGACCGCGTACAACGCCAGGAAGCGTCCCGAGCCGATCAGCTGTTCAAGCCGGAAAGCGAAGAACCAGAAAGTCAGCGAGTTGAACAACAGGTGCGGCAGATCGGCGTGCACGAACACGCTGCCGATAGGGGTCCAGTACTGACGGCGGCGCAGCAGCCAGTACGGCCGAAACAGATTCCATTGGACGATGCGCGGGGAAATCCACAGCCCGGCGAGGCTCGCGATCACAGTCACGGCCAGTATCAGCGCGGCTGCCATGATCCGGGGGCCGTGCGGCCTCAGGCTGGCCGGCGCCGCAGCGCCAGCGCGGTGCCGCCGAGGCAGGCCGCGACACCGGTGAAGGTTTCGAGGTGCCAGCGCAGCTGCTCGAACGCGGTCGAGAGCAGCAGCGCCACGATCGGAATCGCCACCGCCGTGTAGGCGGCGCGATCCGCGCCGATCCGGCCCATCAGCGTCAGGTAGGCGCCGAATGCCAGGGCCGAGCCGAACAGCGCCAGAAACAGCAGCGAAGCGATGTACGGCCAGGAGCAATCGAACGCCAGCGGCTCGCCGCCCACGAGTGCCACCGCTATGACGAACAGTGCGCCATACAGCATCGACCAGGCGTTCACCTGCATCACCGGCAGTCCGTGGCGGTGATTGCGCGTGGCCACCATGTTGCCCAGCGAGGCGACCAGCGTCGCTGCCAGCGCCAGCAGCAGGCCACGCAGCTCGCTGCCGGTGCTGCTGCGGACCGACAGCAGCTCACGGCCGAATATCAATGCCACTCCGCTGACGCCCAGGCTGGCCGCCAGCACGGCGGTGGCGCGGATCGGCAGCCCAAAGAACAGCCGCATACCGAGCGCATTGGTAAACACCACCAGTGAAAACACCACCGCCACCAGGCCGGAAACCAGGTACTGCTCCGACAGATAGACGCCAATGTAGTTGACGCCGAACAGCAGCACGCCCTGCAACGCAATCCAGGCGTGATCGCGCCCGGAAAATCGCAGCGAGCGGCGCTTGAGCACCGCGTAGATCAACAGCATCAGCGCCGCCAGCGCGAATCGCCAGGCAACCGATACGATCGGCGACACCTGGCCAAGCTGAAACTTGATCACCAGCCAGGTTGAGCCCCAGATCACCACCGACACCAGGTAGAGGGTCAGGTTGCTCATGACTTCAGCTGACGCTCTCGGCGCTGTAACGCGCCAGCGCCGGTCGGGAACGCCATCGTGACGCCATTACCGTGCCGCACCTCGAATGACACAGCATCCACGGCCCGGACTTCGCCGTAGCGCTTGCACAGACCGGACGCCCTGAGCGCGAGGGTCGGCATGGGCGGGAGATCCTCCGACGGCGGCCGATACTGGCCGGTGCGGGATGCTAGCGGAAAAATGCTGCCTATACTGACGCCGTCAATGCTCGCGGAACGCAAACCATGACGGCACTGGTGCTGTTGTTCGGCTGTCTGGCGCTCGGCGTCGTGGTCGCGCATTGCGCGCGTCCGCCGGCCGGCCTGGCGCAGGGGTTGAACTGGTGGGTCATCAACGTGGCGTTGCCCGCGCTGGTGCTCAACCTCATTCCACAGGTGCATTTCGAACGCCAGTTCTGGTTTCTGGCGGCGGCCAACTGGCTGGTGTTCATCGGTGCGGCCGTGCTGTTCGCGGTACTGGGTCGGGCGCTGCGCTGGTCGCGGCAGCGCATCGGTGCGTTGACCCTGGTCGGCGGTCTCGGCAACACGGCCTTCATGGGCTATCCGATGATCGAGGCGCTGCACGGCGCGCCGGGACTGTCGCTGGCAGTGATCGGCGATCAGACCGGTTGTTTCCCCGCGCTGGTCATCGGCGGCGTGGCGGTGACCGCCCTGTACGCCGGGCGGCAGCTGCGGGTGGCGGACATCGTGCGGCAGATCGTGCTGTTCCCGCCGTTCCTGGCGCTGGTTGCGGGTGTCGCGCTGGGACTTGCCGGCGATCCATTCACAATCTTGCACGGCGTCTGTGAGCGGCTGGCCGCTACGCTCTCACCGTTGGCGCTGTTCTCGGTCGGACTGCAGCAGCGACTGCGCCTGC
>Ga0182024_10025952_pt1 | contig 10313 bp, 8 predicted proteins | sample P32metaG_FD_120480 | JGI IMG/M metagenome (GOLD analysis project Ga0182024, IMG submission 120480) | Permafrost microbial communities from Stordalen Mire, Sweden - P3-2 metaG (Illumina Assembly) | ecosystem: Environmental > Terrestrial > Soil > Wetlands > Permafrost | place: Sweden: Stordalen...
GGATCGCGTCCGCGACCGGTTGAAGCAACTTTCCGCTCGCCTTGGCAGTGCCGACTGGCTCGATGGTGGGTTCAGCGCGGGCGACCTGATGATGGTGTCGGTGCTGCTCAGGCTGAAATTATCGGGCATTCTGGACGAATATCCGAACCTCGCGGCCTATGTCGCCCGCGGCGAAGCGCGGGCCGCCTACAAGCGGGCCTTCGCCGCTCAATTGGCGGTTAACACCCGCTAGCCATCGACCGGCTGATTGAGGTCCGTCCTGGGCTCTAAGTCGCCATCCGAGTTTTTCGCTCAGTTTATGGGTCCTGACCCGAGATCACTTCATGTAGATGGATGGCCAATGGTACTTCAAGCAACGAAAGTTGATGGTCGACTGGATCGACAACCGCTTCCTGGGCGCTGGCTAGCGCGGCACCCGCGCTTGGAATTGGCGTCCTGCCTTCAGCACCTATAATATCACTCAGAAGAATGAAGGCGTTTCCTCATGGTGAGGCCGTCGAAGCATGATATCCGGCACGCGGAACGCGACGAAGACTTCGCCCGCGTCTTTCCGATCATGCGCGTGCTGCGGCCGCAGCTCGCGAGCGCCGAAGAATTTCTGTCGCGCGTCCGCCGCCAGCAAGAGCAATCGGGGTGGCGGCTGATCTATGTCGAGGATGACGACGCACCGGTTGCCTGCGCGGGGTTCCGCATTTCCGAATGGCTCGCATGGGGCAACGCGCTCTATGTCGACGATCTCGTCGCGCTCGAGAGCCATCGCGGGAAGGGATTTGCCGAAGCTCTGATGCGCTGGATGCTGGAGCACGCAAAGGCGGAAGGCTGCGCGCAATTCCATCTCGACAGCGGCACCCAGCGCCTGCCCGCCCACAGATTCTATCACCGGCTCGGGCTCGCCATCACCAGCTTCCATTTCGCGCGAGTGTTGTGAAGCAAAAAGATTCAACGCAGAGGGCGCAGAGGATGCGCAGGGGACGCGGAGGAAAGTACTTTTGCGCGCTTCGCGCGCGATTTTTCTCGGCGACCTCAGCGCAGCCTTCGCGTCCTCTGCGTTAAATCTTCTCCTGTTCTTCGATGCCGGTCCGCAGGCTCAACGTTGCGGGGGTGTTCGCATGGGGACCCAACGTCAACGCGGCCCGGGAGCCTGTTTGAACAAGCCCCGTCTGGCGGGGCCGATTGTCTCACGTGAAACAATTCCGCCTCTGCGAGTGAGCGTCATTGTCCCTCAGACCGCGCGCGTCTCGCGCGTACCCAGGCGCGAGCGGATACGCCCGCGGTCCCAGGAGGTTGCGTGCTCTCGTGGTCTGTTCCGGCCTGTTTCCCGTCTGCTTTGCGCCTGTTGCGGGACAATAATTCATTTTGCGGATGGCATTGATCTGCAACGACATTCGGCGGTATGGGCGCGGAATGTTCCGCGTTTGCGCGAGTCACCCCTGTATTTCGCCTGATAAACAGGAGAGTGCCCGCCGGGACTCACAGGAATCGATGGCGCATGCCCGCGCTTTGGACGGACGGGCGGCGTAGAGTGGGGCCATGCGATATGGCGAGGGCCTGCTCGAAGAAATCCTGCGGCGGACGGATCTCGTCCAGCTGGTCGGTCGGCGCGTCAAGCTGGAGCGCAGGGGCCGAATCTTCTGGGGGCTGTGTCCGTTCCACAAGGAGAAATCGCCCTCGTTCAAGGTGGAGAACGAGCGGCGCAACTACAAATGCTTCGGCTGCGGCCTGGGCGGCGACGCGTTTCGCTGGCTGACTGAGACCGAGGGTCTGTCTTTTCCGGAAGCGGTGCAGCGGCTGGCGGGCGAAGCCGGCGTCGATCTGCCCCAATGGACGCACGAGGACGAAGCGCGCGAACAGCAGAAGAAGTCGCTCTACGAGATTGTCGAATCCGCATGCGCGTGGTTCGAGAAGCAGCTGCGATTATCGGCCGGCTCCGGGGCGCGCGCCTATCTCGCGTCGCGCGGACTGGACGAAGAGTCCTGGCAACGATTCCGTCTTGGCTATGCGCCCACGGGACGCGCTGCGCTGATTGAGCATCTGAAAGGCCAGCGCGTCGCGGTCGACGACATCGTGGCGGCAGGTCTCGCGCGCACCGGCGACGGCGAAAGCGGGCCGCGCGATTTTTTCTTCGACCGGGTGATGTTTCCCATCGCCGATGCGCGCGGGCGCATCGTGGCCTTCGGCGCGCGCGCGCTGGCCAGCGATGCAAAACCCAAATACATCAACACCGGCGAAACCTCTCTCTTTTCCAAGGGTCAGCTTCTCTACAATTTTGCCACTGCGCGAAGCGCGGCGCTCAAATCGGGCACAATCCTGGTGGCGGAAGGCTACATGGATGTGATCGCTCTGGTGCGCGCGGGGTTCGAGGCTGCGGTGGCGCCACTCGGCACTGCGCTCACCCAGGACCAGCTCGCGCTTCTCTGGCGCACGGCGCCGGAACCGATCCTATCCTTCGACGGCGACGAGGCCGGATTGCGCGCCGCGCGCCGCGCTGCCGAGATGGCGATGCCGCTGCTGAAGCCGGGCATGTCGCTGCGCTTTGCGCTTCTTCCCACGGGCGAGGATCCCGACAGCCTGATCCGCACTCAAGGTGCAGGTGCGATGACGGCGCTGATCGAAAACGCCACGCCGCTGGTGGATATGATCTGGAGAACCGAAACGGAGGGGCGCGATTTCGACACGCCAGAAAGAAAAGCCGCGCTGATTGCGCGATTCAACGAGCGGCTGGTTCCGATCGCGTCCACCGATGTCAGGCGTTTCTACCTGGACACGCTCGCCGAAAAACTGTCGGGGCGGCTGGGGCTGAAAGCCTATGTCTATAATGACCGGCTTCATGCGTCAGGATCATCACGGAAGAAGCCCGGCAAGGACGCGTGGAAAGCAGCGCGGGCACCATCGCAGCGGGGCTTCGAATCCGTTTCGTCAGCCCTGAAGAGCAGCAGGCTGATCGCGCCAAGTGCGGGAAAGGCGGGGGATGCGAACGGGGACATCCTTGCGTCGGGCATTCGCATCGCCCGGGCGCCTCCGCCGATTGCGCCGCGCCGGGGTGCTGTAGACGGTTGCGCGGCTGGACCGGCTCCCAATGCCCAAATCCTGCGGGTCAAGGAGAGTGAGGTCTTCGAATTGTTGCTCGAAGCGCCGGAAATCCTCGAACGCTGCCATGAGGTTCTTGCTTCGCTGCCCCTCTCGGATCGCTCGCTTGACAGCTTGCGGCACGAACTCCTAAACCTCGCCGCTTCCGGCTTCAGGCTTGAAACTGGAAGCTTGGAGGACCATCTCGTTCGCGCAGGCATGGCCGCGCTCGTCGAGCGTCTGAAGACGCGGCGGGCGGGCAATTCCGTTGAATCGGACTCCGTTGGATCGGACCGGGCGCGACAAGGTGCAGAGCGGGGAGGCGCCGATGCCGACGAAATCGAGGTCCGATGGCTGCGCGCCGCGGCCCAATTGCGGGAAATGGCGCAAACCGGTCCCGAACGGAAGCAGGCCTTGGAGCGTTTCAAATCCGAGGCAAGCGAGGAAAGCTGGCTGGATTGGTGCCGGCTTCAGTCCTCGGGCGTGCTTCCAAGCGAATAGCGCTCAATAGGTCTTCAGACCTCGGGCAAGTGATTGATGAACGATGCCGCCGGCGAGGCGGCGCAGCGACGAATGACGGCATGGCGACGAAGCGAACAGCCCACATCAGAAAACCGGCCAGGAAAGCGGCAAGGCGCACGCCCGTGACAGCAAAGTCCGCGAAGGCCTCCCACGCCAAGGCCGTGGCCATGCGCAAAGCCGTGCCCAAGGTTTCGGCAAAATCAGTCAAGCCGGCGAAACCGCCGGCGCCGCCGCATCCCAAACCGAAACCCGAGCAAAAGCCGGGCAAGATGCAGCTCAAGGTCACCGCGGTTTCCGACGAAAAGAAAAAGCTCGCCACGATCCCCGAGCAAAAGAAAAAACTCGTCACGATCCCCGAGGAAAAAAGAATTGTGCCGCCGGCGAGCGTCCGCATTGAGGGCACAAAGGTTTTGGCACAGCAAAAGCCCGGCGTGAAAGCGTCGGGGGAGACGACCGAGGCCGCCGCGACGCGCGAAGATGCGGATTCCCCGCTTCTCGATATGTCGGACGTCGCGGTGCGCAAAATGGTCACGCGCGCCAAGCAGCGCGGCTACGTCACCTATGACGAGCTGAACAAGGTGCTGCCTTCCGACAAGGTGTCGTCCGAGCAGATCGAAGACACGATGTCGATGCTCAACGAGATGGGCATCAACGTCATCGAGAGCGAGGAACAGGACGAGCAGAGCGAAGTGCCCGCGCTCGCGCAGACCAAGCAGGTCGTCGTCAAGACCGGCGACGAGGATGAGCCCTACGACCGCACCGACGATCCCGTGCGCATGTATCTGCGCGAGATGGGGTCCGTGGAGCTCCTGTCGCGCGAAGGCGAGATTGCCATCGCCAAGCGTATCGAGGCGGGCCGCGAACTGATGATCGGCGCGCTGTGCGAAAGCCCGCTCACCTTCGAGGCGCTCACCGTTTGGCGCGACGAGCTCAACGAAGGAAAGGTGCTGCTGCGCGACATCATCGACCTCGAGGCGATGTATGGCGCCGGTCCCGATGCACAGCCCGTGCCCGTCGTCATCGGCCCTCCCGTTCCGTTCATTGTCCCGGTGGTCAGCGAGCCGAAGCCTCAGCTGGTGAACGGACATGCAGCGCCGCCCGCATTCGGAGAGCCGCGGCTGCCGAATGCGGATGAGCCCGAAACCCCGCTCGATCCCGGCGAAGCGGCAGCTGCAGCCGATGCGGCGGCGGAGGCCGAAGATTTCGACGACGAAGGAAGTCTGTCGCTGGCGGCGATGGAAGCCTCGCTCAAGCCGCAAGTGCTCGAGACGCTCGACCAGATCGCCAGCCTCTACAAGAAGCTCGGAAAATTGCAAGACGCTTCCGTCGAGGCGGCGCTCGCCTCCGACGAATTGTCGAGTGGACAGGAGCGGCGCTTCAAGAAGCTCCGCACCGAGACGGTCGATCTCGTAAAAAGCCTCAAGCTCAACAACAACCGCATCGAGGCTCTGGTCGACCAGATGTACGGCATCAACCGCCGCCTGGTATCGATCGAGGGACGGCTTCTGCGTCTGGCCGAGGCGCATGGCGTCGAACGCACGGATTTCCTCAGGCAGCATTTCGGCAACGAGCTCGATCCGAACTGGGCGCGGCGCGTCGGCCGGTTGAGCGGCCCGGGCTGGCACGATTTCGTCCAGGAAGAGCGCGAACGCATTCGCCAATACCGCGACGACATCCAGACGCTGGCGCAGGAGATGCGCCAATCGATCAGCGATTTCCGCCGCATCGTTCAGACCGTGCAGAAGGGCGAGCGCGAAAGCGGCCAGGCCAAGAAGGAGATGATCGAGGCCAATCTCAGGCTCGTGATCTCGATCGCGAAGAAATACACCAATCGCGGATTGCAGTTCCTGGATCTCATCCAGGAAGGCAATATCGGCCTGATGAAGGCCGTCGACAAATTCGAATACCGGCGCGGCTACAAATTCTCGACCTATGCCACATGGTGGATTCGGCAGGCGATCACGCGCTCGATTGCCGATCAGGCGCGCACGATCCGCATTCCGGTCCATATGATCGAGACGATCAACAAACTCGTGCGCACCTCGCGGCAGATGCTGCACGAGATCGGCCGCGAACCGACGCCCGAGGAACTCGCAGAGCGCCTCGCCATGCCGCTCGAGAAAGTGCGGAAGGTTCTCAAGATTGCCAAAGAGCCGATCAGTCTCGAGACGCCGATCGGCGACGAGGAAGACAGCCATCTGGGCGACTTCATCGAAGACAAAAACGCGATCCTGCCGATCGACGCGGCCATTCAGGCGAATCTGCGCGAGACGACGACGCGTGTGCTGGCCACGCTCACGCCGCGCGAGGAGCGCGTACTACGCATGCGTTTCGGCATCGGCATGAACACCGATCACACGCTGGAAGAGGTCGGCCAGCAGTTCTCCGTCACGCGCGAACGCATCCGCCAGATCGAGGCCAAGGCGCTGCGCAAGCTCAAGCATCCCAGCCGATCGAGGAAACTCCGAAGCTTCCTGGACAATTGATTGTCCAGGGGCGCGTGACCGATTCCCTCCGGAACGACTTGTACACGGCGCTCATCTCATAACGCGGTTTTCATGGATGGCCGGGACAACGGCCCGGCCATGACGAGGTTTGGGACTGGCGGCGCAACCAGCGACCTCATTCGCCGCGCCTCGCGCAACTTGTGAACTACCTGAGCCGTCCGCGCGAAAAATTATGCCCCTATAACTCCGTCATGGCCGGGCTGTTGTCCCGGCCACCCATGAATATCGAATTAGCCATTGTGCCCTGTGACGCTTCATCGCCGTTTGCATGAGCAGCAGGAAGCGCGGCACGATCTATAGGGCGCGCACTTGAGCGCGCTCGCATCGAATCAACCGGCGTGTGCGTTGCGTGCGGCAGCCGTCCGCGTCAGAATCGCGGCCATGCACTTTTCAGAAGCCAGCCGCCCCTACAGCCGCGCGGAACATGCGGCCGACGCCGTCATCCATGTTGCGGGCGTGCTCTTTGCCATCAATGGCGGGCTGTGGCTCCTCTTCCATGTGACGGGATTGAGTGTGGTCGTGAGCGTCTCTGTCTATTGCGTGGGGCTCGTTGCGATGCTCACGGCTTCCGCGATTTACAACCTCGTGCCGTACGGCAACGCGAAAGACTGGCTGCGCCGTTTCGATCACGCGGCGATCTTCATCATGATCGCCGCGACCTACACGCCCTTCGCCATGAACCGCCTGCAGCAGCCGACCGGCGACATCATTCTTGCGCTCATCTGGCTGGGAGCGACGATCGGCGTGATCGTGAAGATGCTGTACCCCCGCCGGTTCGAATTGGCGAGCATCGCTCTGTATCTTGGCGTGGGCTGACTGATCGTAACCGTCCTCAGGCCTCTCTCTGCCGCCATGGCCGCAACGGATTTCTGGCTGCTGATGGTAGGCGCCCTGATCTATTCGGCCGGCGTCATTTTCTATCTGCTCGAACGGCTCTCCTTTCACAAAGCTATCTGGCATGGCTTCGTGCTGGCCGCAGCCGTTCTGCACTTCACGGCGATCGCGAGCGAATTCGCGATCTGATACGGCGCGCCCGTCGCCGGACGACATGGCCGCGTTCGGGTCTGGCGCGTGCGGTCCACGCATGAGACTGTAGCAACGCCGTTCGGACGGTCCTTGCCGCTTGATTCTCGACCTTCCCTACAATTTCCACTGGATCAAGCGGGGCGAGGCGGCGCGGTCCGCGCAGGCCTATATGGGATTTCTGCGACCGTTCCTGCGCGCACACGGCATCCGGGCGCTCGTCAATCTGAGAGGATCAAATCCGCGCTATTTCTGGTGGAGGCATGAAACGCGCGTCTGCGCGAAGGAACACGTCATGCATCGCGACGTAAGGCTCAATTCGCGCCAGCTGCCCATGCCCGCGATGCTCGTGGACCTGCTTGACGCGTATGAGGAAGTGCCGCGCCCGTTCCTGCTCAAATGTTCGGGAGGTCAGGATCGGACCAGCCTCGCTGCGGCGCTCTTCGTTGTGCATCGCCACGGCTGGAGCGCTTTTGCGAAGGCCGAACGCCAATTCGCCCAATGGCCCTATCTGCACCGGCCGCGTGCGCAGCAGCGATGGCTCAGGCTCCTACTGCACTTCGCGCGCGAACAGGCGGCAGGCGCTTCGCTGCGGAACTGGGTCGAGCGGGATTATTCCGCGTGTGCATTTAAGGAATGGCTCGAGGCGCGGGGGGAGGGACAATCGTTTCAGGGCCTTTATGGCGTGCGGGGAAATGCTCCAAGGCGATGATGCCATGCCGCATTCCCTTCGAAAACTGGATGTGTCTCCGGGCGTCGTGCTCTGGCCCGGCTGTCTCGAACCGGCCGCGCAGACCGCGCTGATCGAAGACGTGCTCGTTCGCGTTCGCGACGCACCATTCTACCGGCCGCGCATGCCGCGCTCGGGCAGGCCTTTCAGCGTCGAGGAGACGAATTTCGGAACTCTCGGATGGTACTCGGATGAAGCCGGCTATCGCTACCAGGCCTGTCATCCGCGAACGCGATGCCGTTGGCCGCCAATGCCGGAAAGCCTTATCGCGCTCTGTAGCACTTTGACCAATCATCCCGCGCTGCCGGAATGCTGCCTGGTCAACCTCTATCGCGGCGACGCGCGCATGGGGTTGCATCAGGATCGTGATGAGGCGGCGCTCGATGCGCCGGTGCTATCGATCTCGCTGGGCGACGACGCGATTTTTCGCATCGGCGGTACGACACGCCAGTCGCCGCCGCGCCGTTTCACGCTGAGATCGGGCGATGCCATTGTTTTCGGCGGCATCGCGCGGCTCGCCTATCATGGCATTGACCGTGTGATCGCGAATTCTTGTTCTCTGGTGCCAGGTGGCGGGCGCATCAATCTCACGCTTCGCCGCGTATCGCCCGTATAAGAGAAGAAGGCGCCGTGAAAAAGAAGACGCCCGACCAGGGGGCTGATCGGGCGTCACTGCGCCGTTACGCGCTGGCGCCGGGAGGGGATGACCGGCGCCGATGGAAGGACTCCACCCGGCGTGCGAGCGGGGGGGCAGTGCCTGCCGGACGGTAAATCGTCCTTCCGAGGTCAAAGCTATGCACTGATGCCACAGTTTGCAACTATTTTTTTCGTGATAATTCTGACAGCTCTTTTGTGCGTGACAGTGCCATAAGTATCACAAAATCGAGATGCGGATCATTTGTTTGCCGGCGGCAAATTCGCCAGCGCGCGGCGCCAACTTTCAGCAAGCGCCGGCGCGTCTTGCACCCGCTGGCGCACGGATGACGGGATGCGCGCATCGTGGCGTGCGAAGAATGTCTCGCGGACGTTCGGTCCGCCGCTCGCCGAAATGCGCACGCATGCTGCGTGATGCGTGGGCGCCCAACCTTCCTGCGTCACCCGCAGATACCAGCCGCAGCGTCCGGACAACGTCATGGCGTGAGCCACGTCGGAGCGGCTGTTGAACACATCCACAGTCGCACAGGGCCCGCGCGGCTGGGCGACTTCCAGAATGACGTTGCCCCAGCGGAATCGGTCTCCGATGGAAACATCGCCTTCGTCCGCGCCGGCGACCGTAAGGTTTTCGCCAAAACATCCCGCAGAGCAGACGAAACCCTTCTCGGCCTGCCACCACGGCCAGTGATCCGCCGAATAGGCATGCACCGCCTTGTCGAAGCCTCCGTGTACGGAACGATCGGCCTGGACGTCCCCCGCGATGCCCTGGCCGCCGACGAACACGATCGGCTCGGCAATCCCCGACTTGGCGATCGCCGAAATGATCGGATCGCCGTCTCGAATGCCGATCGGGCTGGCGATACCGCAGTTTACCGATACGAGGATCAACTCCACGGCGTCATATCACGCCGAGATCCCGGGCGGTGCGGTCGATCGCATCCTTCGCCCGGGAGATGATTTCCTCGATCTCCGACTCGCTTGCGACAAGAGGTGGCGCGAGAACCATCGTGTCGCGGATGGCGCGCATGACCAGGCCGTTTTCGAAGCAATAATTGCGGCAACGCGTGCCCACGTCCGAATCGCGAGGGAAAAATCTGCGGACGCGCTTGTCGGGCACCAGCTCGATCGCCGCCAGCATGCCGCTTCCCCGCACCTCGCCCACGATCGGATGGGATTCGAAGGTCTCGCGAAGCCGCCTTTGCAGGTAGGGACCGATCGTGTGCTTCACGCGGGGAACAAGGCCGTATTTTTCCAGCACTTCGAGATTCTTTAGCGCGACCGCTGCGGCCACCGGATGCCCCGAATAGGTGAAACCGTGCACGAGCTCTTCGTTGGCGGACATGATCGCTTCCGCCATCCGCGAACCGAGCGATACGGCCGAAATCGGTTGGTAGCCCGACGAAAGCCCCTTCGCCATCGTCATGATGTCAGGAGCGATCGCATAGGTGTCGGCGCCAAACCATTCGCCGGTGCGGCCAAAGCCCGTGATCACTTCGTCGAGGTGCAGGAGCACATCGTACTCGCGGCAGATTCGTTGCACTTCCGGCCAGTAGGTAGCGGGTGGAAAAATCAGGCCGCCGGCGCCCTGGACAGGTTCCGCGGAGAACGACGCGATGCGGTGCGCGCCGATTTCGCGGATCTTTTCTTCGAGGCGCTCGGCGATCAACAGCCCGAATTCCTCCGGCCCAATGTCGCCGTAGCCGGCCGTCTTTGCTGCGAACCAATAGGGCGCCGGCACTTTCTCGAAGCCCGGCAAAGGCAGATCCCATTGCGGATGCATCGGCGAAAGCCCGGAGAGCGAAGCCGCCGCC
>Ga0182024_10025953_pt1 | contig 10313 bp, 7 predicted proteins | sample P32metaG_FD_120480 | JGI IMG/M metagenome (GOLD analysis project Ga0182024, IMG submission 120480) | Permafrost microbial communities from Stordalen Mire, Sweden - P3-2 metaG (Illumina Assembly) | ecosystem: Environmental > Terrestrial > Soil > Wetlands > Permafrost | place: Sweden: Stordalen...
CGGTCCGGGAGCATGAAGGGCTCGGGCGGCGCGGCGCGTTCGACCGGGCGGTCGAGATGCTGGGGCTGGTGGACATCCCGAACCCGCGCAGTCGGGCAGCCGACTATCCGCACCAGTTCTCCGGCGGGATGCGCCAGCGCGTGATGATCGCGATGGCGTTGTCGTGCAACCCGCAGCTATTGATCGCGGACGAGCCGACGACCGCGCTCGACGTGTCGATCCAGGCGCAGATCCTCGATCTCCTCGGCGAGTTGAAATCCCAGTTCGGCACCGCGATCATGTTGATCACCCATGCGATGGGCGTCGTCGCCGAGACGGCGCAGCGCGTCGTCGTGATGTATGCCGGGAAAATCGTCGAGGAAGCGACGGTCGAAGAGCTGTTCGCCCGGCCCCGGCACCCCTATACGCAGGGGCTTATCCGCTCGATCCCGCGCGTCGACAGGGCCGGCGCCAAGACCCGCCTCGCGGCGATCCCGGGCACGGTGCCGAGCCTCGCCGACCTTCCGCCCGGGTGCCGCTTTGCACCGCGTTGCCGCTTTGCGATGCCGGTCTGCACCCGGGCGGTTCCGCCGCTGCGCGAGGTCGCGCCAGGGCACAAGGTTGCGTGCGTGCTGTGACGGATGTCGATTGTTTGCCGCTGACAGTCGTAGGGCCGTGCGTCCTTCGAGACGCGCCCCTGCGGGACGCTCCTCAGGATGAGGGGCATTTGTATCTGGAATTGAAGGCTTATCCTCATCCTGAGGAGGCCGCGAAGCGGCTGTCTCGAAGGACGCACCACCCGCTGTCCGAGACCCGGTGGGTCGGCATGAGATGAGTGATTTGCGTGGGGAACAGGCCGAGGCAAGCAGCGCGGCGCGCACACCCCTGCTGCGGGTCACCGATCTGGTCAAGAACTTCCCGGTGAAGCGCCGTCTGTGGGCGCGCGCGGCCGAACAGGTGCACGCGGTCGACCGGGTCAGTTTCGAGATCGCCGCCGGCGAGACGCTCGGGCTCGTCGGCGAAAGCGGCTGCGGCAAATCGACGACCGGGCGCTGCATCCTGCGGCTGACCGAACCGACCGCAGGCGAAATCTGGTTCGACGGCAGGGATGTCACCACGCTAACCGGCGCGGGCCTACGCGCCTTGTGCCGCGACATGCAGATCATCTTCCAGGACCCCTTTGCCTCGCTCGACCCGCGCATGAAAGTCGGCGCGATCATCGGCGAAGCGCTGACGATCCATAAGCTGGCGACCGGCCCGCGCCAGTTCGAGGAGCGCATCGTCGAACTCCTCGAAACCGTCGGCCTCGGCGCCGACCACATGCGGCGCTATCCGCACGAGTTCTCGGGCGGCCAGCGCCAGCGGATCGGGATCGCCCGTGCGTTGGCCGTGTCGCCCAAGCTGATCGTCTGCGACGAGCCGGTCTCCGCGCTCGACGTGTCGATCCAGGCGCAGGTGATCAACCTCCTGGAAGACCTCCAGGAGAAATTCAACCTGACCTACCTGTTCATCGCGCACGATCTATCGGTCGTCGAGCACATCAGCACGCGGGTCGCGGTAATGTATCTCGGCCGGATCGTCGAGACCGCGGCGGCGACTGACCTCTACGCCGCGCCCAAGCACCCCTACACGCAAGCGCTCCTCTCGGCCGTGCCGATCCCGGATCCGACAGCGAAGCACCGGCGCATCCGCCTCAAAGGCGACGTGCCGAACCCGATCCACCCGCCCGCGGGCTGCCATTTCCACACCCGCTGCCCGCAAGCAATGCCGCGCTGCGCGATCGAGGCGCCGGTGCGCCAGGAACTCGCCCCCGGCCACAGCGTCGCCTGCCATTTGTATTGAGGGCGCCTCAGCGCCGCAGATGCGGCATCACCTCGGCGGCGAAGAGGTCCATGTTGCGGCGGGTCAGATCGTCCGGGAGGATGCCGAACTGGAGGAGCGCGACGAGGATGCCGAAGCCGGTCCTCTCGCGCATCCGCTCGATGCCGGCCAGCACGGTCTTCGGGCTGCCAATGAGGGCGGTGCCGCTGTCGATGAGACCCTCGGCGGTCGCTTTCCCACCGCCCAGCCCTCGCCGCATCTGCACGAAGTTCTTCATTGAATTCATCGAGGTGTAGCCGGGCGGCATCAGCATCTCGAAGGTCTGGCGCAGGAAATCGTTGAAGAGGGTTTCGACCGCCCTCCCCGCCTCCTCGCGCGCCCGCTCGTCGGTCTCGGCGACATAGATCGGGCAGGCCCAACCGAGTTGCTCGGCCGCCGCCTCGTAGCCGTATCGCCGGGCCTCTTCGCGGTAGGCGTTGTGGTAGCGCGCGACCAGATCGGCCGAGGAAAAGGTCACCAGGAACGGGTATTTGCGTTTCGGATCGGCGGCCCAGGCGACCGTCTCGCTCGACCCCTGCGAGGGGATCCACACCGGCGGATGCGGGGTCTGATAGGGCCGCGGCCACAGATTGACGTAGCGCAGGCTGAAATGGTCGCCGTCAAAGGCGAAGGGGCCGGGCTCGGTCCACGCCCGGATGATCAGGTCGTGCGCCTCGTGGAAGCGCTCGTGCGAGAAATAGGGGTTGGTGCCCGAGGAATGATATTCCGAGCCGATGCCGCGCACAAAGCCGGCGATGATGCGGCCCTTCGACAGATTGTCGAGCATCGCGAACTCTTCGGCGATGTAGATCGGATTGTTCACCAGCGGCAACGCGCGGCCGAGGATCGCGATCTGGACCCTCTTCGTGCGCTGGATGAGCGCGCTGGCAATGAGGTTGGGCGCCGGCATCAGGCCGTAGGCGGTCTGGTGATGCTCGTTGACGCCGATCGCGTCGAAGCCGAGCTCTTCGGCATAGACGAGGGCGTCGATGTGGCGCTCGTATTCCTCGGCGCCCTTGACCGGATCGTAGAGCCGGTTCGGCAAGACGACCCAGGGCGAGCGGTGCTTTGCCGCCTCTTCGAGATCGAGCGGCCGGTACGGCATCAGATGAAAGGAGACGAGCTTCATGACGCCGCTCCTTCCAGGAAATCGAGGACATGGCGCGCGACGAGCGGCGCCTGCTCGACATGCGGGAGGTGCCCGCACCCCTCCACCATGACGAGGCGCGCATCCGGCAGCCGCTCTTGCCACAGCGCGGCATAGGCCGGCGGCATGATCTTGTCGTCGTCGCCCCAGAAAACGAGCGACGGCAGCTTGATGCGGTGCAGCCATTTCTCGAGGTCGGGATTATACAAGCGCGGCTGCCAGCCGAGCTTCGCGACGGTGAAGCGGTTCTTCAGCATCACGTCCATCTGCTCTTCGCTCGGCGTCAGCGCCAGGATGCGGTCGGCGAACGACTGGTCGTGATAGAGGTTTCGCACCGCCTCTTCCGGCCCCCAGATGTAGATGTCGCCGCACGGCACGCCCTTGACCCGGATACCGGCCGGCGCAAGCTGGACGAGGCTGCGAAAGCGCGAGCGGTCGCGGATCAGGATCTCGGCGGCAAGCCAGCCGCCAGCCGAGTTGCCGATGAGGTGTATCCGGTCGAGCCCCGCCTCCTCGATCAGGTCGAGATAGAACATCGCCAGATCCGGCATCGAGCGGATCCACGGCGGATCGTCGGAGCCGCCAAACCCAGGATGCTCGGGCACCAAGACCTCATAGCGCTCGGCCAGCGCATCGAAGAACGGCAGCCATTGCGGGACGCCCCCCGCGCCGTGGAGAAACAACACTGTCGGGCCTCGCCCGGCGCGGTGCAGCCTGACCCTGACGTCCCGGATTTTGAGCTCGATGAGTTCCGCCGGCATGTCGTCCGCTCCTCTTCGAAGACGCACCCTATCGGACCGCGGACCTCAGCGCGCGATGCCCGGCGCCCCGGCCGGGACGTCGTAAAAGGCGAGGGTCATCGAGACGCTGGTGTAGTAGCCCATCAAGGTGATCACGTCGGTGATGCCGACATGCCCCAATGCCTTGACCGCGCGATCGTAAAGCCCCTTCGGGGCCCAGCGCGCACTCGACAGGCAAATCGCCATCTCGTAGACGATCTGCTCGCGCTCGTCGGCGAATGACGTCGGCAGCCCGCTCAGCATCGCCTCGACCTTGTCGGCCGGCAGCCCGACCTCCTTGCCGCGCCGCTCATGCGCGTTGGTCGGGTAGGCCGAATGCCATTTGCTGTTGATGATGATGACGGCGATCTCGCGCTCGCGCTCGGAGAGCGAGTAGCCGCCGGGGTGAAAATGCGCGCCGAGCGGCGCCGAGGCCTTCACCAGCTTGGGATTATGCACCCAGATCTTGCTGGGGCCACCGGCCGCGCCGCGGCGCTCCACGAGGAAGCGATAGCCCTCCTGCTGCTCCGGCGTCATCTCGTCGTAAGGGATCTCGGCGTAACGGCCAAAGGTTGGCGTATCGGGCATGGCGGGTTTCCTTCGCGGGATGGCTATCGGCCCATCCTGCAACGGCCGCCCCCACCCTGTCGACCGGCAGTGCCAGCGGCGCTATTCGAAAAAGCGGCGGGTCTCCGCGATCACCCGGTCGGCCTGGTCGGCGCCGAGCTGCGGAAAGATTGGCAGGCTGAGGATTTCGCGCATCGCGCAGGTCGTTTCGGGGAGGCCGGCGGGGAATTCGCCGAGCCGGCCCTCATAGGCCGGCTGAAGATGCACCGGCACGGGGTAGTGAATGCCGGTACCGATCTGCGCGACGCGCAGATGCTCGCGCAACTTGTCGCGCTCGGCGGTGCGGATCACGTATTGGTGAAAGACGTGGCTGCATCCGGCGCGCCGCCGCGGCAGCGCGAGCGGCAGGCCCCGGAGGCCCTCGTCATAGCGGGCGGCGATCGCCTGGCGGCGAACGTTGTCGTCAATGAGGCGCGGCAGCCTCGCCGCCAGGATCGCCGCCTGCAGCGGATCAAGCCGGGTGTTAACCCCGGTGCGGGCGCTGACATAGCGCTCGCGCCAGCCATATTCGCGCAGTTCGCGCAGCGCGACGGATAGCTCGGGGTCATCGGTCGCGGTCATTCCCGCGTCGCCCAGCGCGCCCAGGTTCTTGGTCGGATAAAAGCTGAAGCAGGCGATATCGCCAAAGCTTCCGGTTTTCCGTCCGCGATCAGCGGCGCCGTGGCTCTGTGCGCAATCTTCGATCAGGTGGAGGCCGTGATGGCGAGCCAACTTCAGGATCGGTGCCAGATCGGCAGGCTCGCCATAGAGATGCACCGGGAGGATTGCCGCCGGCCGGCTGGGCGGCGGGTTGCGCAATGCCACGGCCAATGCCGCGGGATCCATCGTGAAGCCGCCCGGCTCGATGTCGACCAGCACCGGGACCGCGCCGGCCCGCTCGATCGCCGCAACGGTCGCGACCGCGGTATGCGATACCGTGAACACCAGCTCGCCGGGGGCTATGCCACAGGCGCGCACTGCCAGCTCGATGGCGTCGGTACCGCTGCCGGTGCCGACCGCATGGCCGATCCCGAGCCAGGCGGCAAACGCCGCCTCGAACGCTTCGACCTCGGGCCCGAGGATATACCGGCCGCTCGCCAGCACCCTTGTGATCGCGGCATCGATCTCGGCCTTCTGCTCGAAATAGCCGGCGCGCGGATCGGTCTGCGGGATCGGAGCGGTTTTCATCGCCGTCTCAGACATAGCTCGCCAGATGGCGGCGATAATAGTCGAGCGAGCGCGCCAGGCCGTCGTCGAGGCCAGTGCGCGGCGCCCACCCGGTCAGCTCGCGGAAGCGGCGGTCGTCGGTGACGAAATCGCCGATATCGATGCGCTTCCTGTCGGCCGGGAATTCGCGCTGCTCGAACCCGCCGCCGCCATTCGCCCGGATCAGCGCCTCGGCCAATGCCAGCAGCGTATAGGGCTCGCCGCCGCCGACATTGAGCGCGAGGCCGGCGGTGTCGCGGTTGAGCGCGGCGCACAAGAACGCCTCGACCGCATCATTGATATACAAGAGTTCGCGGCGCTGCTCGCCGCCCCAGACCTCGAAGGCATCGCCTTCGAGCGCCCGGCGCAGCCAGATCCCGAGGAAATTCTGTCGCGCATCCTTGATCCGCATGCCCGGCCCATAAACATTGGTCAGCCGCAGCGAGCGGGTGTTGAGTCCATAAGCATCGTGAAACAGCAGGTGATAGGCCTCGCCCGCCATCTTGTTGACGCCGTTGACATCCGCCGGCCGCAAGGGGTGCGCCTCATCGACCGGCAGATAGAGCGGCCTTCCGTAGATCTGGCGCGTCCCGGCGTGCACGATGGCCACCGCCGGGACCACTGCCCGGCACAGTTCGAGAAGCTGCAATTGCGCCATGCAATTTACCCCGAGGTCATGCTCCGGCGCGGTCATCGAATCGAGGTGGCTGGTCTGGCCGGCGAGGTCGAACAGGAAATCCTGCCCGGGCAACAGGTGGCGCAGCGCGGCAATATCGCGGATATCGGCGATATTGACCCGCACCCGCTCCTTTATGTCGGCAATGTTGGCGGAATTGGCCCCGGCCTCGGCGACCATGCTGTCGACGAGCAGCACCTCGGCGCCAAGCGCCACCAGGCGCCGCGCCAGCGCCGAGCCTATCAGCCCGACGCCGCCGGTGATCATCACATGCGCCCCGTGGAAGGCGGCAAACCGTCGGTCAGCGTGTGGACTCACGAACCCTCGCCCTTGTCTCAACGCCCGCTGCCCAAGAACGAGCGGCAGGCGGTCCTATTCCGGGCCAGGCATGTCGCGGCGTTTCACGCGGTCGAGGCAAGCCGCGCGGGCGCGGCGATGCGCTCGACGGTGATCGACGACACGGTCAACGGCACCGCGCCACCGGTCCACACCCGCACCTCGACGGGGAAGGCGGGTGTTGGCCGCGCACCGATGTGAAACATCACCTCGTATTCCGGCCTCAGGCAGTCCTCGGCGCGCAGTTGACGCTGGGCAAGATAGGTCTTGCCGTAACGCGATACGACCTCGATCGTCGCGACCGGCTGACCTGGGGGAACATGCCGCGTCGGCCGCCCGGCCCGCCAGTGCACCCGCACGCGATAATCGCCGGCGCCGAGTTTGACATAAGGGCCATAGACCAGGTGGCCGGGCTGCCCGGGTCTCGCGCATATGCCGGCTTCCCGGCGTTCGCCGGCGCTGCCTACCCGCATAGCCGGCAGCCACTCGATCGCCACGCCGCAGATCTCCGGCCATTGTGCGGCGAACTCGGCGAAGCCAAGCCGGCCAGTGCGCCACGGCGGCGGTGTCGCGGCGATCGGTGGCGGCGACACAGGCCGGCGCGGCAGCTTGGCCGCGACCCGCTCGGCCAGTTCGAGCAGCCCGGGGGTGGGACTCCGTGGACCGGAGCCGCCCTCGGCGCGCGGCCGGGTCGAGCGCTGCACGCGATGCCGCGCCAACAAGATGGTCCGGGCGAGCCCGGACCGGTCGATCGTTGCGCCGTCGCCGGCAAACAGCAGGCGTTGCAGTCCGGCGCCCAACGCAGCCGCCGCCCCGGGATCGCCATCGCCCGATGCCTGTGCGGTCAAAGCGAGCGCCATCGAAAGGTGGCCCTGCCGACAAAGCTCGGCGACAGCCGGGGCGATCTCATCGCCGGTTACCGCGCGCCGATGGGCCAGGATCGCCGCGGCGCGGGCACTCGCCTCGCCCCGGCCGGCCCGAGCCATGCCGTCGAGCAAGGCAGCGATCAATTCCGCGGGAGGCGCCGGGTCGAGCGCGGCGCAGGCCATCAGCAGCGGCAGGGCTGCCTGGCCGCCGGTGCGATCCAGCGAGGCGAGCAATTCGTCGACCAGCGCCCGGCGCGGAATGTCGATTTCCAGCTCGGGAAATTGGTCGTAGGCGTCGTCGATCCGGGCGACGGCGTCGATCAGTTGCTCGCCGGCCAGGCGGGCGAGACGGAGCGGCGCGGCGCGCAGCCACTCGCTCACCGCGGTAATGCAGTCGGTTTCCTCCCCCCAGTTGTGCGAGGCCTCGGCAAGGGTCGATCCTGCATTGCGGACCCACGCCGACGGCGAGCGCCACTCGGCCGTATTCTGGCGCTCGATGCCCTGGCTCATTGCGCCCGCCGAGCCCGCCGGTCATGGGCGCCGATTGCGGCGATATCGGGCACCTCCGGCGCCTGCGACTTAAGCAGATCATCGTCGTCGATCAGCGCGATCATCTCGCGCAGCGTTGTGGTCGCGCTCGCGGGCTCGGCACCGTCCAGTTCGAGCGCTGGGGGCGCCGGCGGGCACAGCGCGACGGCGTGGCGCTCCTCGAAAGAGCCGCGAATGATGTTGCCGATGCGGGCGGCCTGCGCCGCCCAGCTGTTGCCGCTGACCCAGTCGCGTTGGCGCCGCACGATCGCGTCGGCGAGATCGGGGTTCTCGAGCAACGCGACAATGCCTTCGGCGATGTCGGGGGCGGTGCTTCCCGAGAGCTGGTGAACCACCCCGGCCAAATTGGCGAAAACCGGTAGCGGAGTGGTCACCACCGGACGCCCCGCGGCCAGACCCAGGCGAACCGCGCCGCTGTCGGATTCGGCGCTCTCCTGGTAGGCGAAGACGGTCAGGTCGCAGGCATTGAGCAGCAAGAGGATTTCTTCGGTTTCGAGGAATTCGTCGATCAGCTTGACGCGATCCTCGAGGCCAAGCTCGCCGATCAGCGCCAGGCAGCGCTCGCGTTCCTCGGACGATTCGACGGCGCCGGGGTAGTCGGCGTTCAGCATCAACAGCGTCGCTTCGGGGACGTGGCGGAGCACCAGGGCAAAGGCGTGGATCAGCTGCTGCAATCCCTTGGGAGGCAGCAAGAAGCCGAAGGTTCCGACGATCGGATCGTATTGTGGCAGGCTTAAGAGGCTGCGCAGCGTCGCCGCGCTCAGCGCCGGCCGGTCGACTACGCCGGGGGGGATCATCACGACATTGTCGACCAATCCGAATGTCTTGAGCCGGGTAATGTCCGCCTCGGTATGGACAATCAGGCGGGTACAGGACCGCAGTACGTCAGCGATCTCGCCGAGCGAGACCGCCCGCCCGTCGATCACCGTGTCGATCGTCTTGTGCAGGGTGACATAGGTGTCGATGGCGGCAAGCCGCGCCGCCTCCAACATCTGCGCCAGATCGTGAATCTCCATCAGGGAAAAATGGAAATTGACGAACACCGCATCAAACGTGCGGATAAAGTCGCGCACCGAAGCCAGCGAACCGGAACGATCCGGCCACAATCGAACCAGATTGGCCGGGTCGGGCCCCACCGGCTCCTCGTGGTTGCCGATGACGGTGATGTCATAGAGCTGGCGATCGAAATGTTCGAGCAGGTGCTCGCTGTGCGTTGCCAGGCCGCATCGCGAATTATAGGTCGAGACCCAGGCAAGGCGGATCTTGCGGTTCATCACCGGCCTTTCGTCCAAGGCGACGACAAAGTCGTCGATTTTTTCGGCAACGCCCTGCCAGCCGAGGAACACCGCGTCTGCCAAGGCCCGCTGAGCGCGGCGGGCGCTTGTGGTTTCCGGGGCGCGACGATCTTGGTAGGCCGCCTTCATTGCCGCGATCAGATCGGGCACCGCCAGGCGGATCTGCGGCGCCACCGGCGGGTTCGAACGGTTCGCCGAAAGGTCGAACGCATAATCGATGAGCTTGGCGTTCTCGGCATTGCAGTAGTCGAGATGCCCGCCCCAATTCGCGGCAATCAGGGGGATGGCGTGGCGCATCGCCAGCGCCGCCGGATTGGACTCCTCGTCCAGAATCGGCAGGACCGCCGCGTCGGCCAGCCCGTAAAGCAACGTGCGCTCGGCCGGGTTGAGCGCTTCGGGGACGGTCTGAACCGGCGGTGAGAAGGCGCCGCCGGCCAGCCGCTTGACCCAGAAATCGACGGGGTTTTGCTCGCGGCTGGCGGTGCAGATCACCAAGAGGACCGGATCCTCGCTGGTAAAGGCGAGGCAATACGCGATCAGCAGCTCCTCGATGCCGCTCGCGGGCTCGGCACGATCGACGTAGAGGAAGGTAAACGGCGCCGCGGCACTCACCGCCCCGCGCGCGGCACGGCGCTCGGCGAGGGATGGCGAGCGGGCCGGGGCATCCACGCCGCGGCCGATGATGCCGATCGGCACTCGCACACCGCTGTTGCGGACCGCGCGCTGGGAGAATTTGGAGGCGACCAGAACTCCGTCGAGGTGAAGGTTCATCAGCCCCGCCAGCGGCGCCGCGATCGTGCTGTCCGCCTCGCTCACGTAGAGGAGGCGCAGATCGCCCAGCATCCCCACCGGGCAGGGCGGGTGCGAGCGGCGGATCGTCACGATCCGGTCGGCGCGAGCCGTCGCCAGGCATATCTGATCGCCCGCGGCGAGCTTGCGGGGTGGCCCCGGCGCCGATTGCTCGGCCGGCTGGAGCGAGACCGTCCGCCCGGGCAAATGGTCGAGCGCGAGCGC
>Ga0182024_10025954_pt1 | contig 10313 bp, 11 predicted proteins | sample P32metaG_FD_120480 | JGI IMG/M metagenome (GOLD analysis project Ga0182024, IMG submission 120480) | Permafrost microbial communities from Stordalen Mire, Sweden - P3-2 metaG (Illumina Assembly) | ecosystem: Environmental > Terrestrial > Soil > Wetlands > Permafrost | place: Sweden: Stordalen...
ATCGTGCGGCAGTTCCTGTCGGAAAGCGTCCTCATTTCGGTAGGCGGAGGGATTGCGGGAATTGGTTTCGGGCTAAGCCTGTCGTGGCTGATCGCGCACACGGCGGAGTGGAAAACGATTGTCACTCCGGCGTCGGTGATCATCGCGTTTTCGGTGTCGGTTGCGGTGGGCGTCGTATTTGGCATCTACCCGGCGATGAAGGCGGCGAGGATCGACCCGATTGAGGCTTTAAGGTACGAGTGAGTGGGGCGGCGCCATGCGCTGCCATTGTGGACCAAAAGACAATCGTAAGGCAGCGCATGGCGCCGCCCCACAAGAAACTGGCGGGAACCAGTCGAAGTCGAATCGACCAACAGTCCAAAGGACCGTTCAACGGTTTTGAAGACCGCGCCTGCCACCGGGCAAGATTGGCTCCCACAGGCAGTCTATCAACTCTGCCTGTGAAAGACGAAGAAAAACACGGCAACGGTCAGGCTGGCGAAGGAATAAATCAGCAGTGGGAAAATGTTGATCGCCGGAACCAGGCCGGCGGTCACATTCACGATCGTCGAGATTAGATTGTAGACCAGCAGCAGCGTCGTCAGGATGGTTCCGATCAGCGCCAGAAATGCCGCGTTCTTAAGACTCATAATCGCCTATTATGACTCCATGCGAAAGAATTCGGTGTATACGGTTCATCCCGGGTTCGCGATGGAAGAGTCTGGGATGGCGCTTCTGAAAGAGCGCACGGGGCGCACTTTGGAGGAGTGGGTTCGCATTGTGAAGAAGTCCGGGCAAGGGACGGAAAAAGAGCGGATCGCGTGGCTGAAAGAGAAGCACGGGATTACGACCAATTACGCTTTGTGGATCGCCAGGCGCGTGGACGGCAGCGGCAGCGCCGCGAGTTACGATCCGGATGCCTTGGTCGAAGCGATGTTCGCGGGCAAAAAGGCCGGCCTGCGGCCGGTTTACGATCGGATGCTTGAGCTGGCGTTCGAGCTCGGCAAGGATGTACGTGTATCGCCCGGCAAAACCATCGTGCCGTTCTATCGCAAGCACGTCTTCGCGCAGGTGAAGCCAACTACCGCGACGCGCGTCGACGTGGGATTCGCGCTCAAAGATCTGAAGCCTTCCGGGAAACTTATCTCCACCGGAGGGTTTGAGAAAGGCGATCGCATTACCCATCGCATACCGGTTGCATCCGTTCAGGAGATCGACAAGGAAGTCCGGAAATGGTTAAAACAGGCTTACGACGGGGATGTTTAAGACCATCGTGTTATCCTGATCAGGCTTCATGACACGGAGGGCCGCACTACCGCGCATTTGTATCGCTCTCGGGTTCCCCGAGGTTGAATCGTTGCTGGCTCATGCGCGGGAAGAGTACAACGCGGGGGAACGTTTTTTTGAATTTCGGCTCGATTATCTGGAATCCCCCGAACAAGGAATCGCTGCCATGCGCAAGTTCCTGGCGCGATGTACCGATTGCACGGTGCTGGCCACCTGCCGGCGGCATCAGAACCATGGAAAATTCAACGGCAGTATCGAGCAGCAGGTAAAAATTCTCGACGCGGCGATCGAAGGCGGCGCGCAGGCGGTCGACATCGAGATTGAGAGCGCGGAAAATTGCATCGAACCGCTGGAAGGGTTGCGATCGCGCGCGCGAGTGGTGGTTTCCTATCACAACTACGGAGGAACGCCTCCGCTCGATGCGGTGATGCGGCGCATGCTGCGCATTGCCGCCGACGGGTACAAGATCGTCACCACCGCGAAGAAGCCGTCAGACAACGCGCGCGTGCTAGGCCTCGCGAAAACCTACGCCAAGACTCCGACGATTGTGCTGGCGATGGGGGAAACCGGTTTCCCGACCCGCGTTCTTTCGCCCGCGGCAGGCGGTTTGTTCACCTATGCCGCCCCGAACTCGGCCGAAGGAACGGCCACGGGGCAGGTGAGCGCCCACCAGCTTCGCCATCTCTATCGAGTGGAGAAATTCACCCGCGACGCCCGGATTTACGGCGTAGTGGCGGATCCGGTGCGGCATTCCATCTCGCCCGCGGTGCACAACCGGGCGTTTCAAGCGCGACGCGCGGACGCTGTGTATCTTCCGTTTCTGGTGAAGCCGGCGCAGCTCAAGGATTTTTTCATACTCGCGGAGAAGCTGCCGCTGGCGGGCTTCAGCGTGACCATTCCGCACAAGCAGAAAATCCTCCGCTATCTGGATCTGGTGGATCCTTTGGCGCGGCGCATCGGCGCGGTGAATACGGTGTGGCGCAAGGCGGGAAAATGGCGCGGCACCAATACCGACGCCGACGGCGTAATCCGGCCGCTGGAGCGTCATGTCCGGTTGGGCAAGACGACGGTGCTGCTTGCGGGCAACGGCGGCGCCGGCCGTGGAGCCGCGTACGCGTTGCGGGCTGCCGGAGTGAAGCTCGCGATCACCGGGCGCAATATCGACCGGGTCCGCGCGCTCGCCAAGGCCTGCGATGCCGAGCCTCTTACGCGGGAACAGGCGGGCGCCCGCATGTTCGATGTGCTGGTTCATTCCACGCCGCTGGGGATGTATCCGAAAGTCGAGCAGTGTTTTTTCGACGATAGGATTCCGGCCAAGCTGGTATTCGACATGGTCTACAATCCGCTGGATACGCTGCTGGTGCGGATGGCGAGGGATCAGGGAGCGATGGTGATCCGGGGTCTCGAAATGTTTCTCGAACAAGCCTCGGCGCAGTTCGAAATATGGACGGGCGAGACGGCTCCGCGCGCGGTGATGGAAAAGGCGGCGACAGAGGCGCTCGAAGCACACTGTGCGGCGGGTGCATGATAATGGCCTCATGGCTGTGAATAGAAAAGAAGTCACTCGCCGGTCGCTGGCACGAATGCTGGCTGTCGCGGCCGTTGCGCCGCAGGCTGGAATTTCACAGGCCCCCGCGGCCGGCGATGCGGATCTGGAGTCCGCGCGCGAACTATTGCGGACCAACCTGGAGCAGATCGCCAAGGTGAAGCTGCCGATGGCCACTGAGCCTGCGTGCCACTTCAAGGCCTGACCCATGGCGAAGTTCAGTTTCACCGACGACATCTTCTTTAGCTCCATCTCAGAAATCTCAGGCGCTCTGCGCACCAAGGAATTCTCGACAGTCGAGCTGACCAGGGCCTTCTGCGATCGTCTGGAAAAGCTGGGGCCGCGTTATAACGCGCTGGCGCTGTCGCTGCGCGACTCCGCGCTAAAGAAAGCCAAGGCCGTCGACCGCGAGTTCAAACTGGACCGCGTTCGCAGTCCTCTGCAAGGGATTCCGTACGGCGCAAAAGATCTTCTCGCGGTGAAGGGCAAGCCGACCACGTGGGGCGCGAAACCGTACGCCGGCCAGGTATTCGACGAAGATGCCCGGGTGATCGATCTGCTCGACAAAGGGAATGCGATTCTCATCGGCAAGTTGTCGATGGTGGAGCTGGCGGGCGGCGGAGGCTATCGTTTCCCCTCGGCGTCGCTTACCGGACCCGGCTTGAATCCGTGGGACCGCACGCGCTGGAGCGGAGGATCGTCCAGCGGGCCGGGATCTGCAACCGCCGCCGGACTGGTGACATTCTCGATCGGATCGGAAACGTCGGGATCGATCCTCGGCCCAAGCGCGTACTGCGGCGTCACCGGATTGCGGCCCACCTACGGGCTGGTCAGCCGGCGCGGGGCGATGGCTCTCTCCTGGACGCTCGACAAGATCGGGCCGATGTGCCGTTCCGCCGAAGACTGTGCGCTGGTGTTGAGCGTGATCGCCGGCGTGGATTATGAGGATCCCGGCTCCGCTGGAAAATCGTTTCACTATGCCCCGCAGTACGCGCGCAAGCTGGACGAAATCACCGTCGGGTATACGCCTGCCGATTTTGAGGAATCGGCTGCGCCTGAAACGCGCGCAGGCTTTGAGGAAGCGCTGAAGGTGGTGAAGTCGCTGGGCATGAATATGAAGGAGGTCAAGATTCCAGACTTCCCCTACAGCGCGCTGGTCAGCACCATCATCGGCGCGGAAGCGGCGTCCATTTTTGAGGATCTGATCCGCAGCGGAAAAGTGGATGAACTCGCCGATCATCGGCAGGCGCAGGGTTTGAAGACCGGTCTCGACATCAAGGCGACGGATTATCTTCGTGCGATGCGCGTCCGCTCCCTGGTGCAGCAGGCGTTTAAGGACCTGTTCGTCGACGTCGATTTTCTGCTCTCCCCTACGCGGTTTACGACCGCCTCGAAAATCACCGACCGGTTGGATAGCGCGGCGCGCGGGCTCGGCGGACTCATCCCGGCAGGCAATCTTGCGGGCCTTCCCGCGATTTCCCTGCCTTGCGGATTCGCCGCTGGCCTGCCCATCGCGATTTCCGTTGTCGGACGGCCTTTCTACGAAAATCAGTTGATCGCCATCGGCAAATCATTTCAAAGCCATACCGACTGGCACCGCCGCCGGCCGCCGGTTACGGAGTAAACAGTTCGTAAAAAGGTCGGGCAGCTACCGGCGCGGCGGCGCGTTCTCCGCATATACTAGAAAATCGAATGGAAAGTACTACACGTAGATCCTTTTACTCGGCCGTGATCGCCGGGCTTGGCGCAGTGATGACCGCCGCGCTGGCGGTACCGGCCGCCGCCTATCTTCTGTTTAAACCGCGTTCCCAGAAACAATCCGACTTTGTTCCGGTCGCCGATCTCACCCAGTTGACCGTCGGCAGGCCCGAGGAGGTCGTATTCCGGCGCACCCGAGTAGACGGATGGCGCGTCTTGAACGAAAAATCGACGGCCTGGGTGGTGCGCGAAGACGATCACAAAGTGGTTGCGTTCACTCCGCAATGCACGCACCTGGGCTGCGCGTATCATTGGGACGACGCGGCGCACAATTTCCTCTGTCCCTGCCACACCTCGACGTTTTCGATCGATGGAAAAGTGCTCAGCGGACCTGCGCCGCGGCCTCTGGACCGCTACGTCACCAAAATCGATCAGGGGAAGATTCTGATCGGCTCTGAGATTCAAAGGGCATGAGAACGCTCAGGAACGCGATCGATTGGCTGGAGGAGCGCACCGGCGTCGAATCCGCCATTCACCACTTTCTGTATGAGGACGTTCCCGCCTCTGCCGGCTGGCACCAGGTGCTGGGCAGCGTGGCGATGTTCGCGTTCCTGGTCCAGGTATTCACCGGGATTCTGCTGGCGTTGAACTACGCGCCCACGCCGGGCGAAGCCTACAACAGCCTGCGCTACATAGTGACGGAGTTAACCGCCGGACAGATGATCCGTGGCCTGCATCATTGGGGCGCGAGCCTCATGATCATCGTCGTGGTTCTGCACATGACGCAGACTTTTCTCTGGGGCGCGTACAAAAAACCTCGCGAAACCACGTGGATGGTCGGCGCGGTGCTGCTGCTGGTAACGCTCGCCTACGGGCTCACCGGATACCTGCTGCCGTGGGACAATCGCGCCTATTGGGGCACCGTGGTGACCACGCAGATCGCCGCGCTGGCGCCCGGCGCCGGACCTTATGTTCTCCGCCTGCTGGGCAGTGACGGAGGATCCATCGGCGCCGTTACGTTCGCCCGCTTCTACGCCGCGCATGTGCTGCTGCTGCCGCCGCTGACCATGCTCCTGATCGCGATTCACGTGTACCTTGTGCGGCGGCACGGCGTCACGCCGATTGAGGCGGACGCGGAATTACCGAAGGAAAAATTTTATCCGCAGCAGGTCTTCAAGGATACCGTCGCCACGTTCGTTTGGTTCGCGGTTCTGGTGGTGATGGCGATTGCGGTCCGCGTTCCGCTGGGCCACGTGGCCGATCCCACCGACACCAGCTACATTCCGCGCCCCGAATGGTATTTTCTCTTCCTCTTCCAGATGCTGAAAGTGTTTGAGGGGCCGCTCGAAATTGTTGGGGCGGTGATTCTGCCGACTCTGGCTATCCTGGCGCTCTTCCTGGTCCCGTTTATCGATCGCGGCAAAGTGATTCGCCTGCGCGAACGCACCGGAGCCATCGCTCTGATCGTTCTTGGCGTTCTGGGATGGACCGCGCTGACCGCTCGAGCGGTCGCAACGACCCCGCCGAGCACCGAATCCGCCGACGCCGGCTTGGCGCAGATCGAAGCGTGGCAGGAACTGCCTCCCGATCAGCTCGCCGCGATCGGCGCGTTTCGCAAGGACAACTGCGGAAGCTGTCACGCGCTGGGAAGACCGGCCGCCGGTCCGGATTTGACGCGCGCCGTATCGCAGAGGCCCGCCGACTGGCTGTTGCAGCACTTCAAACAGCCCGCGCCCAACGTTTCGACTCAACTTAAAAATCCTGAGTTGCGCGGCCTAGTGGCGTTCGTCACCAAGCACAACGACACGGGCGTGAAAGCCTGGGAAAGCGCTCCGCAGGCGGCCGTCGAAGGGGCGATGGTGTATCAGGCGAATCAATGCAGCGCGTGTCACAAATTAAACGGCGTCGGAATGAACGCGGGGCCGCCGCTCAACGGCGTTTCCGATCGCCACAATCGCGAATGGCTCGAGGGGCATTTTGCGGATCCGCAAAAATTTTCCCCAGGCTCGACCATGCCCGTTTATAAACTCAGTTCGCGTGACCTGGACCGGCTAACCAGTTACATTATGGAAATTCCGAAGTAGTGAGGAGTCTATCATGGACCGCCGATCATTTTTGAAATCGACAGGCGCGGTTGCGCTGGCACAAACGATGCAGGCACAAAGCAGCGTCATCACGAGCTCAGTAATGATCTGGACCCTCAAAGGTCCCTTCGAAAAACGCCTCGAAGTCGCATCGCAAGCCGGCGTCGAATCGGTGGAACTGGTCTCCGAGCACGTCGACTGGACCGACGCGCAGATCCGCGAGATGAAAAAGCTGGCGGCGTCCCTTCATCTGAAGATGGACACGCTGCTGGCCCAATCCGATTGGAAGCATCGTCCCGTGTCGATGGTGAAACCGGAGGATCGGGAGCGTTTTCTGGCCGACGTGCGCCAGGCCATCGTGTTCGCCGATAAACTGGAGATCCCGCAAATTATCCTGATGAGCGGAGACGACGTCCTCGGCCGGACTCATGAGGAACAGTACGCGTCGATGCTCGAATCGGTGAAGCGCGCAGGGGATCTGGCTGCGAAAGCGAACCTGACGCTGATCGTCGAGCCTCTCAACAACAAGGTCGATCACAAGGGCTTTTTTCTGACCACCTGCGGCGAGGGTTTGAAGCTGGTGAAGGAATCGCAGAACCCGCACGTGAAGCTGCTGTTCGATATTTATCACGAACAGGTGCAGGTGGGAAACGTGACTCGCACCATGCGCGAAGCCGCGCCCAATGTAGCCGTGTTCCACATCGCCGACAATCCCGGCCGCAACGATCCCGGCACCGGGGAAATGAATTATGAAAATATCTACAAGGCCATCGCGTCGTTCGGATACAAAGGCTACGTGACCATGGAATATCTGCCCCTGGGGGACCAGACGGCCAGCCTGACGCAGGCGACTAAGAACATGCGCGCTACTCTTCAACCTTCCCGATCAGTATGATCGAAACGGCGGTATCGCCCAGCTTCGTGTTCAGCACCCAGTCTTTTTCGCCTTGTTTGTCGAAGCCGGGTTTGTCGCCCGCATCGGCCTTCCAGAAGCTGAGCACGGCCGGATGCGGCGTGCCCGAAGCCTTGCGCGATAGCTCCATCAGCGCGTCGAAATCCGCGATCACATCAGCCTTCTTATCCAGCGCCGCGGGCACCAGAAGGAAAAAATCCCTCTGCGGCGCGACTCCCTGATGATTCCCGTTCACCGGATAATTTCCATAGCGCAGGGTGTAAACACCCGCGGCAATGTTTTGCCCTCGCCGGTCGCTGCCCTTGGCGGCAAATCGGATCACGCCCAGCAGCGATCCCGGAGGAATCGTCGGCAGCGTCACGCTCGACTCGCCGGTGTTGGGACCGGACGGCATGGTCGACCGCAGCCAGATTTCGGCGTAGGCCGATCCATTGTCCGCAACGATCTTCGTGCCGGTTTTATTCAGCGTGGCTAAGATCGGCGCGGCAACCTCTGGAGGAGGCTCGCCCGCCGGCTGAGCTTTGTATTGTGCGAAGACGGCAGTCGCCGCAAGAAGGAAAGAACAGGTTCGCGTCATTATTTCTATTGTAGGGCGGGCAATACCCGATCTAGCTCCACATCCGTCCATTCTCGAATCTCGATATTCCGATGCAGGGACCAGCGCTCCACATGTTCCACCGTTGCCCCCGGCGCTAATTCTTCCAAAGGCCCCAATGTTTCCAGCTCAAGGAAATCGCCATTCGTGAAGGTTTCATACGATGCGCCGAAATCCGCATAGCGCTTCGAAGGATCCGCGTCGTAGCACTTGACGAACAGATCCGAGCCCAGCAGATAAGCGCCCATCGTCTTCTCGTTGAAATGGCCCAGCTTCTGTGGCGCCCGGTTACCAGGGTCCTGGCGCAATATTAGATATTTCTTGGTGAACGTCCACCGTGGATCGCTCAGGTCTGTAAAAGCCCACATGATCAGAGGATTCGTCGGCGGAAGGTCCTGCGGATGTGCCGCGCGGCGGGAATCTCGTGATGCCTACGCCGCCCGGCGCCATCATGGATAAAGCCCAGGGAGCCAAAGTTCGCGCCTTCGAAGCCACGTTCTTAATCCGATGCATAACCGTTACGCGGCCTGATAAGAGTTGCACCTCGATCGATTTCTCGAGCCGTGTTTCACGCTCCACCGGTTGCGTCAGCTCGACACCATTCTCGCGAACCGTCGCACGCACCGGCAAATTGTCCGGCGCATAAGTAACCGGCACGATCTCCGGCGCCACCCAGATGCGATGGCCTCCGCGCGGTCGCCATTCGGCCTCGCCGCTGCCGCCCATCTGATCCGCGAACTCTTTGAACAGGTTTTGGCCGCCGATGAAACCGTAGCGAATCACGCGCGGGCCCACATCCGTGGTCACGATCAGCTCGACCTCTTGGTCGGCAATGCGCAGACAATTCGGCCATCCGCCGTAGGAAACTTTCTCCACCATGAACCTGTCTACTTTAGCGCGAGCACCACGTCCAGCGGCGCTCCCGTGCTGTGTCCGCTCACCTCGCGGAATCCGGCGCTATGTAACAACGCCGAGTATTCGCTCAGCGTGCGCTCGCGGCCTTCCGTGCAAACCAGCATATTCAGGGACTGCATATGGGTCGCGATCCCGCCGCTGCGATCTTCCTTCAATAGCTTCTCCGCGATCAGCAACCCGCCGCCATCCGGAAGCGCCGCGTAGATCTTTTGGAGCAGCGCCGCGATCTTCGCCTCCGTCCAATCGTGCAAAATGCGGCCGGCCGCATACAGATCCGCCTCCGGCAATGGATCGGTGAAGAAATCGCCCGCAATCAGCGAGACGCGATTTCCCACGAACTCTTTCGTTACCTCGATCACCGACGGAAGATCGAACACCGTCGCCTTCATCGCGGGATACCCGTCGCGGGCGGCAAGTGCCAGGTGGCCGGTGGCTCCGCCGAGATCCACCAGGGAAGAGAATCGCGAAAGATCGAAGGCCGCGATCACCGATGGCGAACTGATCATTCCAAAACCGTGCATGCCCATCAGAAAATCGCGCTGGGCCTCCGGAGTGCGGAAAAAGTGAGTAAACAAACCCCCGCCGCTCCCGAATGTCTGCGTCCATCGATTCGTGCCTTCCATCACCGCGTCGTCAAGATGTTCCCACAGACGGTAGAGCGCGTCGTTTGAATAACGAATATAGCCGGAGAGCGTGCGCGGGCTCGATTGCTTCAGATACTCATCGGCCAGAGGCGTGTTGACGTAATCGTCTCCGCGCTTCACCAATAAACCAAGGCCGACACACGCGTCCAGTAACCGATCCATCGCCGCGCCCCGCTGGCGTTCACCATCGAAGATACCCAGCTTGACCGCGGTAAACATGGTCTTCGACCGCCGAAATGCATCGATCAACTCGAGAATCGGTGCCGGATCGTTCATGATCTCTTCCGAAAATGATCATAGCCGCGCGCTTCAAGCAAGCTGCCGTGAAAATAAACGCGCCCCGCCACGCCGCGAACCGCCCGTCCGATCCGCCTGACGCCCCGGGGAGCAATCGCGCCTTCGGGCAGCGTGAACAGCAGTTCGTAATCCTCCCCGCCGTGAAGGGCGCGCTCCTCGGTTGCGCCTCGCATTACCGGCACCCGCTCGATCTCGGCCGCAACATCAGACGCGATACACAGCCGATGTAGGTCAAGCGAAAGGCCGTCGCTCAAATCGATGCAGGACGTCGCCACTCCCCGCAAGCTCCGGCCGAGCGCAAGCCGCGGCTGAATCCGGCGATCCCAAGGTTTCCCCAGCCGCCCGGAGACAAAAA
>Ga0182024_10025955_pt1 | contig 10312 bp, 5 predicted proteins | sample P32metaG_FD_120480 | JGI IMG/M metagenome (GOLD analysis project Ga0182024, IMG submission 120480) | Permafrost microbial communities from Stordalen Mire, Sweden - P3-2 metaG (Illumina Assembly) | ecosystem: Environmental > Terrestrial > Soil > Wetlands > Permafrost | place: Sweden: Stordalen...
ATGAAGCGGAATTTTCACGGAAGCGTACATTCCGGGGACCAGCTCGAACTTGGGATTGGGAACATCCACTTCGGTGTGCATGGTGCGAGTGGTCATATCGATTTGGTCGGAGAAGCGGATAATTTTTCCTTCAAAGGTTCGGTCCATGCCGGACACGTTGACGGCAACCGGCTCGCCAATCTGGATATTGGAAACCGCTCTTTCCGGAACGGGAATCACGAGGCGCAGAAGATCGTTTTGCGAGAGGCGGCAAAGCGCGGAATCGCCCTTACTGGTTGACGACGTTCCTGCCGGGAGCAAGGCTCCCGTGAAAGCATAAATCTGCGTCACCACGCCGTCGAACGGAGCTGTCATGCGAGCGTAATCGAACATGGCCTGATCCTTTCCGAGCGCGGCCTTTGCGGCGAGCAATGCCTCATCGGCTGCGGCCATTGCCGCTTTCTGCGCGGACACTTCCGCATCCGCTTCCATGTTCTTTCCCTTCGCGACGTCGATTTCCTCTTGCGAGATTAGTTCTGGACGCGCCTTCTGCACGTCGGCGAGACGCGTATAGGTGAGGTTTGCAACCGTATATGCCGACTGCGCGCGGTTCAAATCTTCGCGTGTCCGCGTCAACTCCTGGTCGCTCCGGCGGATCGAGGCCTGATCCTGCTGCAATTGCTGTTGGAGCTCCGGAATTTCCAATACGGCGAGGATTTGCCCTTTTTTTACATGGGTCCCGTAATCGACATAAAGCTTTTGGATGTAGCCGGAGACTTTTGCATACACGTCGACTTCCTGAAACGGCAGGAATTCCGAGGCGATTTCGAGGTTGTCTGCGATATTCCCCCGCGCCACCTTAACGACGGGGGCCGAAGGAGCGTTCGCCGCATCGTCGGCAGCCGCCTTGTGTTCTCCGCCACAGGCAATAAGAGCGGTGAAACAAGTTAGGGAGACAAAAAAGCTCAAGGTTCTATGGATGCGCCACACTGGATAACCTCCGCGATCTCGTTTATTGCCTCAGGGCTTGAAATTCTTTCTCTTTATTCGAAGAGCAGCCACATCCGAGCGCAGTTTTTCCAGCGAAAAGGCTCCGGATTGGCAAAATTCAATGATCTCCCGCTCTTCGCCGCTCATCCTTCGCGCGACAGCAGGAATCTTTTGCGCGATCTCGATCGGAACGGTCTGGACTCCGTGGCGGTCTCCATGCAGCAGGTCGCCCGGCTTCACATGCATATTGCCGACCTGTATGGGGCCTCCGAAATCGAAAACGTGAGCAAACGCATGAGAGACTGACAGATTTCTTGCGAACATTTGAAACTTGAGCGCTCGGGCCGCTTCGACGTTGCGGACCGCGCCGTTTGTCACTACGCCTGTGAACCCGAGGGCCCGCAAAAGATTGACGTGAACGTCGCCGATATAGGACCCGAGACCCGGACGGGGATCCATGTCTTCCACGACAAGCACTCGGGGTGGCGGAACGCTCGATAGATGTTCCAGCCAGTCAAGGCGATAGTAATAGCTATCCCCCTCCATGGGCGGTTCAGTAGTGCGGACACGGGCCGTGACCGCGTAGCCTACGAGGGGAGGAAAATCTTCAAAAATGCAGCGAACTGTGGAATCGGCAAATCCCGTATTGCGCAATCGCACGCCGAATTTTTCGATGGCGTTGGCCACGCTGCAGGAATCCAATTTGCGTAATTCCTCCAGCACGGCCTGTTCTATATGATTTGGGTTCATCGGTTCTCCAGAATTCAAAACCACCGCACGATGTCCTCGATCAACCAGAGCCGAATACATTCCTCGCCGCATTTCGCGGGCGCCGATGGCTCGCGGACGGCTTGCCGCGTCGGCGCAAAAACATGGCCCGACGTCCGTCACAATTCAGCCTGCACTAATTTTTCAGCGGGGATCACCACAGGGACGGAGCCCTGCTAATTCTTATGCTGAAGGTGGCGCGCGCAGCGGGTGGTAGGAAAGAAAAAAATCATCCTTGCCGGAAAATCGAACTTCCGGCGGATGTGGAATTCTGGTCGCGATCCTCCGCATGGTGATCCTCGATTGCACGAGGCACGGCCTCAGCCCATCACCGAACAGACACTTGAAAGGCGCCGCAAACTTCGACGAATGGCCTCCCGACATTTCCAGAACGCCCGTGCTCGCTACCGGCCCATTCTGAATTAATATGGGGAGGAAACTCCATTGGACTATGCCGAGAACCAATACGCCCGATAACAGGAGAAGGCAAATGACGTACCGGCGACTTGGCGTGCGCGTTGGATTCATCTGTGGCCTCCGTGTACCTTACGGAGGCTGTGCTAATCTATCGAGGCTAGCATCCTGCGAGAAAACGTGTCAAGAATCCAACTGGAACGCTCGTACCTTTTTAGGGCACATGGAACGCGTCCTCACAAATAAGTTGGACGCAATGGCGGTGAGTTTGGATGCGCGGAAACGTGCTTTTTGTCGAGGATGAACAGGCCCTGCAAATGACCGTCGGCGACCGCCTGCGGAACGAGGGCTATGCTGTCGACTACGCCGGCAATGGCGATGAGGGATTCGAGAAGGCCACGCAGCTTCCGTTTGACCTGATTATCCTCGACGTCATGCTCCCCAAACGAGACGGCTTTGACGTGTGCAAAGGCATACGCGAAGCGGGACTCATCACCCCGATTCTGATGCTCACCGCCCGCGGGCAGACCAGCGACAAGGTCAGCGGACTGAAAATCGGCGCGGACGACTACGTCACGAAACCTTTCAATATGCTGGAACTCATGGCGCGAGTCGAGGCACTGATGCGCCGCGCGCCCATTCGCCCGTCGGCCCACACCGGCGGCCTTGATTTCGGATCGATTCACGTGGACATTACGGGAACAGAAGCGACGCGCGACGGAAAGCCCGTGAACCTTTCGGCGCGCGAATTTCAGTTGCTCCGGTATCTTGTCGAGCATCGCGGCGCGACTCTTTCGCGCGAGGAGCTGTTGAAACAAGTCTGGGGCTATAGCGCGGACATGTACACGCGCACCGTGGACGTGCACGTCGCCAGCCTGCGCCAAAAACTGGAAGACGATCCGAAGCAGCCGAAATTCATCCTCACGGTGCAGGGCTTCGGATACAAATTCAAGGCGTAGCTGGCAATGGATTGGCTTATGTAGCGCCCGCCTTCAGGCGGGTATCAGTTTGCTTATGAAGCTGCACATCAAAGAGCGTGAATTCTCGACGGTCATCATCATTCTCGCCGTTATGGTGGTGATTGTTTTGGGCGTTCTGCAATACCGCTGGAGCAACCAGGTCAGCGAAGCGACCAGCATTCGCCTGGCCGACAGTTTGCAGATGTCCATGATCAACTGGCATCTCGATTTCTTCCGCGTCTTCTCCGAGATTTGCGTCGCCCTGCGCGTGGACCCGGACTCCAGCACGCCGGCAGATTGGGATCAGTACGCCCGAAGATTCGCGGATTGGAAAAAAACGACGGCGAATCCGAATCTGGTTTCCGGGCTGTATATCCTGCGGCTCGACGAACCTCCCGCCACGCAAGTCCTCAGCCTTGCTCCCTCCGGCCAGCGCTTCGAGCCCGCGGACTGGCCGGGAAGTCTGGCGGGGCTGCGCGAAGAACTTCAGCAGTCCACTCCGAAGCCCGGCGCCGCTGGGTCCACTGGAGCGTCCGGGGTAACGAATACTGCCGCGGCGTTGGATGCGAATCCCGACTTCACAAACCGTTTTTTTACCGGCGGACCGCTGGCAGGTTGGGAATTCGAGCCGCGAATCCCCGCGCTGGTCCAGCCCGTGACGCGCAATCCTTCCGCCTCCTCCGCCCGCCAGGGTTCCTCTAGAAACGCCGTGGACTGGATCGTGATCGCGCTGGACCAGAATGATGTTCGGAACAATATTCTTCCCGCCCTCGCGCAACGATACTTCAGCGGCACGGAAGGGCTCGACTATCAGGTTGCGGTCACTACCGGCAGAAGCACGGGGAGCCCTCTTTATTCTTCCGATCCGGGCTTCGGCAGCGCGGAAATCGCCGACGCGGACGGGACGATGAATATCTTTGTGCGTCTGCGCGGTGACAAAAAAGGGTCTCCGATTCAAGTTTTCCATACGCCGTCCCAGGAAAATGGGCCTGCGGCTTCGGTAGCGGTCACCTGGTTTCCGCTCTTGCGCGATGTGGGCGCGGATCAGGACTGGCGCTTGATCGTGAGGCATCGCCGGGGAGGCGCACTCGGGGCGTTCATCGCGGATTCGCGCCGCCGTGATCTGGCGATCAGTTTCGGCGTGCTATTCCTCCTGGTGATCAGCATGGCGATCCTCATCTTTACGAGCACGCGCGCGCAGCGGCTGGCCAAGCTGCAAATGGATTTCGTTACCGCAGTTTCTCACGAGCTGCGAACTCCCCTGACCGTCATCAGCTCGGCCGCCGAAAACATCGCTCACGGCGTTGTCGAGGGAAAACCGCAGCTCGAACAATACGGAGCCGTGATCGGCGCGCAGGCCAGAAAACTATTCGAAATGGTCGAGCAAATCCTGCTCTTCGCCGCGATCCGCGAGGGCCAGCAACGCTACAGCATGCGCCCGCTGGAAGTTCCGGAAATTCTCGACTCCGCGCTTACCGGCACGGCCGGGCTCATCCGGACAGCGGGGTTCCACGTGGAACAACAGATCGAGCCGAGTTTGCCCCGGATCGTGGGCGATCTCCCCGCCCTTTCCCAGTGCGTGCAGAATCTGATCACCAATGCCCTGAAATACGGCGACGAACAAAAGTGGATCGGAATTCAAGCCCGCCTCGCCGAACACGGTTTGACCGGAAAAGAAATTCAGATCAGCGTCTCGGATCGAGGGATTGGAATTGCTCCCGAGGAATTGCGGCACATCTTCGAGCCGTTTTATCGCAGCCCTTCCGTGACGGCCGCGCAAATTCATGGCACTGGCCTGGGCCTGCCGCTGGCGAAAAGCATCATGGAAGCGATGAATGGCCAGGTCACGGTGAAAAGCGCTCCCGGACGCGGCAGCACTTTTACGCTTCATTTGCCTTGTGTGGAACACTCGGTGCGGGCCGTGGAATCCAAGACGCCCGAAGCCGTTTCTTCTTGATCAATCTGAGTAGGACAGGCTTCAGCCTGTCTGCCTTTTCGATCCCAACCAAACTCTAGACGAGACAGGCTGAAGTGTCTGTGTGACAACCCAGAATTTTCACACTTATGTAGCGCCCGCCTTCAGGCGGGCACTTTGGAATCAAGGAGATGCCCGCCTGAAGGCGGGCGCTACATAAACTAAAACCGGGTCCTCACACAGACTCTGAAGCCAGTCCTGCCTCAGCTTTTTACAACATCCTTACAGCAGCGCTTCTCGATTCCAGTGTAATTTCAAGCTCACAGAACCGAAGTGCTCGAATCTCGGGATGGTTGGCTGGCCCTTTGGGTGTCGACCTTTTTCGGAGGCTGTCCCGTTTCGAAATTTCAACCGTGCAGTAGCGGGCAGGAATCCTGTTCATAAGTCGAGGCCTTCTTGTGCTGAGGCAGTTCACAGGCGTTCTCCGAATGGCAGCTCTTCTGACTGGCTTGTTTGTGTTTGCCGCGCTTCCGGCGCAGAGTCAAATGAACACTGGGGAAATCGGTGGAATCATCCGGGACCCTACAGGCTCTGTCGTCCTAGAGGCCGCCGTCACAGCTGTTGAGTCTGGCACACAGCTGAAATTCACAACCAAGACAAACGCCTCGGGCGAATACCTCCTGGCCGGGCTTCCCGTCGGGCAGTACAGCCTCACTGTGAATATGCAGGGATTCAAGCAGATTGTGCAGTCCAACATCGAGTTGCATGCCGGCGACCACCTCCGCCAGCCATTCACACTGGAACTCGGGGAACAAAGCGAGACTTTAACGGTAAGCGTCACACCCGGTTTGCTGCAGGTGGAATCGGCCGCCATTCAAGACACCATCCAGCAGCAACAGGTCATAGACCTCCCGCTCAAAGGCCGCGAATTTATCGATCTGGTCGCGTTAACCCCCGGGGTGACGACCCCGCCGGCGGGCACGCGCGGATCGGCGCTGCAGCAGACCGGGCAGACCTACGGAATTCTAGGACAGCGCGGAGGGCACAACCTGTACCTCGTTGACGGCGTTTCCGTCACGGACGAAGCGTTTAACAACCTGGTTCTGAGCCCATCGGTGGACGACGTCCAGGAAGTGAATATCAATCAGACTTCCTATGATGCGGAGTTTGGCGGAAAGTCGGGCGGCGTGATCAACGTCATCACAAAATCCGGCAACAATGGCTTTCACGGCAGCGTGTTTGAATTCGTGCGGAACGATATTTTCGACGCGAAGAACGTCTTCGTCTCCCCGGCATCGCCCAAACCCCCTTTCAAGCAAAACCAATTCGGCGCGTCGATCGGCGGCCCGATTCAAAAGGATAAATCGTTTTTCTTCGCCGACTTCGAAAGCCAGCGAATCCGTCAGTCTCAAACCCAGCTATTCCATGTTCCGACCGCTCTGGAGCGGGCCGGTAACTTTACGGGATCAGGCATCACGGTCGACATTCCGGGCACAACAACCATGTTTCCAAACGACATGATCCCAACCATCGACCCTGTCGCCGCCGCCATACTGGCAAAAATCCCCATGCCGACCCCGGGCCTGACTGGGAGCAACAATCTGGACGAAACGGCTCTCTCCACAACGGACGTTAACCAGTACAACGCCCGGATCGACCATACCTTCAGTTCGAGCGACAGTGCCTTCGCCCGCTTCTCGATCTTCGACGCCAATGGATTTCTCCCCTTCGGATCGACAGCGTTAAACGAAGCGCTTTTTCCGGCGTTCGGGTACGACCTGCGAACGCATACCGACAACCTGTCCGCGACCTGGAGCCACGTCTTCAGCACGTCCTGGCTGAACGAACTGCGGTTTGGGTGGATGTGGGTGGGTGGCGGAGAAACCAGCCCGAATGCGGGAAACAATTTTGCCGGACAGACGGGGCTGCAAGGAGTGAGCGCCAACCCGCTGGACACCGGCTATCCCGATGTGACTCTCACCGGCTTTTCGTCCATGGGCGAATCGACGCAGTACGTCTCACGCAAGGACAACGACTACGAGTTGTACGACAACGTGATCTGGCACCATGGAACTCATACGGTGAAATTCGGCGGCTATTTTTTCCACCTGGATATCAATCCCGTAAACGCCACCAACGCAAGAGGGACGTTCGCATTCACGGGCAAATGGACCGACAATGCCCTGGGGGATTTCCTGCTGGGAGATCCGAATCAGGGCTCGGGTGCATCGGAGGGGCGGGGAGATCTTATGGGCCGCGCCGATTGGGCGCAACTCTACATTGAGGACGCCTGGCAGATCATTCCCAGCCTCAAGCTCGATATCGGCGTCCGGTACGAATACAACCATAATCTCACGGACGCGAATAACAACATGGCCATCATCAACACCCTGGTGAATGGCGGGGAGTTGGTCATCGCCAGCGGCGGCACGGGACAACTTTCGCCACTCGCGTCCTCTCTGGTCACCAACATTCCGGCGGGCCTCAGCTATGTCACTTCCGCGCAAGCCGGATGGAATAACAGTCTGCTGACTGCCCGTCCTCTTCGGCTGGCTCCGCGCATCGGATTGGCGTGGGCTTTGCCGGACCACAAGACCGTGATCCGTGCGGGATTCGGAATCTACACCAATCAGGCGGCCTACAACATCATTCAAAACGCTGCTTTGAATCTGCCCTTCTATGTCGCTAAGACGGTGACGAATAGCACGGTGACCGGGGGGACGCCCGGCTTCAACACGGAAAACATCCTCACCGCCTCGGGCTCGTTCAGCGGGAATAATATCAATCACGATTTCAAGATCGAATACAACAACGTCTGGAATCTGTCGTTGCAGAGGAGCCTCACCTCTTCCACGTCGTTACAGGCGCAATATATTGGTTCGTACACCGTGCATGCCGATAACGAGACGTACCAGAATCTCTTCCCGGACAGCGAATTGGTCTCCACTACCGCCAATCCCAATCCCCTTCACGTGCGTCCCATTCCGCAAATGAGCGGATTTCCGAGCGTTACCTGGGACGGCTGGGAAAAATATCACGGGTTGGCCGTGACCTTTACGCAGCGCGTCTGGCGAGGTCTCGCCGTCAATGCCAACTACACCTGGTCCAAAGCGCTGGACGATGCCTCGAACCCCGGTGCGGACAATGCCGAGCCCAACTTTCCTCAAGATCCCGCCAATCTGGCAGCGGAAAAAGGGCTATCCGATTTCGACCACCGAAACCGCTTCGTCGCCAATTTTCTATATCAGATTCCGTTCCTGAAGAATTCAGAAGGCTGGATCCACGCGGCCTTTGCTGAATGGCAGATAGGAGGGATTTGGACGCTGCAAAGTGGGGCGCCCTTCACAGTGAACCTCTCGACCGACGTCGCCAATAACGGCGAACCGTTGTCCGCGCCATCGCAAAGGCCGAATCTGACATGCAATCCCAACAACGGCCCAAGAACGACTGCAGAATGGTTCAATACTTCTTGCTTTGCGTTGCCCGCTTCTTTCACCTATGGAAACGCGGGACGTGACATCGTGATTGGGCCCGGACTCGACGACTTCGATGCGTCGATTCAAAAGGAATTCCTGGTCCGCGAGAATATGAGGCTTGAGTTTCGGCTGGACATATTTGATTTCTTCAATCACCCGAACTATAACGCTCCTGTCGGGGCCGGCAGGACGTTCAGCACTTCCTCGAGCTTCGGTTCGATCACCAGCGCAAACGATCCGCGCGATATGCAGTTTTCATTGCGCCTCGCCTTTTAGTAGCGCACGCTTCAGCTTGCGGGGGTTAGTCCTTTCAAGAACCAAAACCAGACGGGCTGAAGCCTGTCCCACTTAAGCAGCATCGCTGCGCCTGGCCGGCCGCACGATCCGCGGAACCATCATCCGCGTTCCGGGCGCCAGGATGTGAACGGAGCGCTGGAAGACAAATTCCAGAAAGCGCCGCGCAACCGACAGTTTTGAACTGACGGGATCTCGATCGCGAAATCCTTCCGCGCGAATCACGAGGAAACCCGGGCCATTTTCAGCGTTCAGGCGGCGGATTGCCCGATACTGTTTCCCCTGGAACGCATCGGCCAGCCGCAAAATGGCAGCCAACCGGATGAGCGATTGCCGCAACGGCAATTCGTAAATCCTCAGCTTCTCGTGATCCGGATACGGCAAAGCCCGCCGGTGAAATCGCGCGACGAGCGCCGCGAACTCAAGGTCCCTCTTCGTCCAGCCGGGAGGAGGAGAAATCTTGCGAATCATCCGGTAGGACTCTTTGTGGTACGCCTTGCCCCTCTTGAACCGCCCGCTTTCCTGAAGCAGCGCCGCCGCGTGCAGAATGAACCGCTCTTCGATCGGCGAATCCTTTCCGATCAGACCGCAATTTGCAAGGCCATCGTACAACTGGACGGACAACCGCGCCGTCCTGCGGACTCGTGGAAAATCCGGAGTTACGAAGGAGGCCCATTCGCCGAGCCGCGCGAGTCCCGCGGAACGCAAATCTTTCTCCGCCGGCAATCCTTCGCGCCAAATCCGCAGGGGAGACGCCTTCCCCGCCATCTTTGCGCGATATTGCCCGAGCCGCGAGGATCGTTCCTCCTCCACTTTCGCGCGCCACGCCGTGAATGCGGTTTCCTCGAAGAGGCTTCGGCATTTCACGATCATTTGATCGAGAACCGTAAGATCGTGAATTTCACCAAGCAAGTCCTGGACGTGTTTCAGGTCGGGCGACCAGCCCTGGTACATCGATGGCAAAAAATTTTCCACGGCGTATCGAAACTTTTTAAGTCCAACGCGCAGGCGGTGGTAAGCAAGCAGGCTCCGGCTTCGCTGCGCGCGGCGATTCAGGTCGCGTACGCTTTCCCAGATTTCGAGGACCACGGATTCGCAGGCGGGCCGGTCGGACACAACACGGCTGTAATGTTTCGCGCATTCCCTTCGCCATGCCCGCCACTGCTTCCGGTCAAATTCCCGTATGGCCGCGCGCGCATCCGTCCGGTCCTGCTCATGCTTTTTTTTCAGCGCCTCCAGGAGCACATTCGATGATGCATCGCCCGGCGTGCCAAGCTTCTCGATCCATTCCGTAAGGACCTGTGTATCGCGAAGCGTCCCCAGCCGTTGAAACGTGCGCCGCGCCGATTTCCGCATGGTCTTCCAGTCGCATGCGGGATCGAGATCCCTCATTACATCCGCAATGAGGATGCATCGGCGCAGCGAGATTCGCAGGTCGTGAATCGGCTGCGCAGGCAAAGCTCCGCCGACGTTTGCGTGTTCCTCAAGAACTCGGTCCGCCCAATAGGCCAGGCCGA
>Ga0182024_10025956_pt1 | contig 10312 bp, 12 predicted proteins | sample P32metaG_FD_120480 | JGI IMG/M metagenome (GOLD analysis project Ga0182024, IMG submission 120480) | Permafrost microbial communities from Stordalen Mire, Sweden - P3-2 metaG (Illumina Assembly) | ecosystem: Environmental > Terrestrial > Soil > Wetlands > Permafrost | place: Sweden: Stordalen...
GCGCGCCAGGCGTGCATTCCTTCACAGAATCTGGCCGCTCGTTGCGAAGCGGAGCTAACACAGCACCGGGAAAGACCTTTGCCTCAATACGCGACCGAGCCGGAGATCGAACGCCAAGCAGCCGGAGAGCAAAAACTCAAAGGTCGTTACGATGAAGCTCTCGCCGAATGGCGCGCGCTCACCATCGTCAGCGCGCGGGCGCAAAGCGAATGGGCGACGGCCGTGGCGAAATATGATTCGGCTTGCTTCGCAGAACGATTGGCGCGTTTGCCCAGCGAAGGCGAAGAGCCGGCCACCAGTAAGTTTTCGCGCGTGGCATAAATGGTCAGTCCGGTCGAAATTGCGTTTTGTCTTTCCTTGATCGCGCGTGGCGTCGAAACGGTCGAGCGCGTGCGTCAGTTGATTTCAGTTAGTCGAAGCGAGGAAGCGAGGTTGCGCGAGTTTCTGGACCCGCTCGAAGTTGCGCGCGCTTTGGCCGCTCGCCGCGAGTTTTTGGCAGAGTTCGAGCTATTGATAAAACCCAAAGGAGAAACACGTGGAAAATCCAAAGCCAATGGCAACGCCCGCGGCCGAGCCGAAGCAGCCGCCGGAACGAGAAACAATCCCGATGAGCGTCTCGCTCGACCAAATGCGCGAGAACAACAAACAGTATTGGCCAGATGCCGACGCGTCGCGATCGGATAAGGAGTCGATTTGAAACTAAAACGCGCGACGAAATCCAGCGCCCATGCTGCGCATTGCACGATCTGCAAGAGCCCACAGCGGCGCGAGATCGAAGCGGAGTTTCTTTCCTGGGTTTCTCAGGCGCAAATCGTGCGGGACTTCAAACTCGGGAGTCGCCAGGTGATTCGCCGGCACGGGCTGGCTTTCGGACTCTTCGCGAAACGCGATGGTAATGTGAGACAGTTGCTCGGAGATTTTCTCGAACGTGGTTTGCGCGTCAAACCCACAGGCCAAAGCTTTGTCGCGGCCGCCGTAGCGTTGAGCAAGCTGGATGAGCAAGGGCGCAGCATTGAACGAGTTGAAAGTGTGAATGGCCTCGGTGCATTCGGAAAAATGACCCGCGGTGAGTTGAGAAAATATGCGGAAGACGGCTCGCTTCCTTCGTGGTTTTCTAAAGATTCAACCGATACATAGTGCGAGTGCAGGAGTGTGCAAATGATTGACAGGAAAAGAAAAAACACCAGCCCATCCGATACACATTCGGACTTGTTAAATTTCCCTCTTGGATCCGTTGAATCCAGGGCATCGGCTCGCATGATGCTCGAATCGAGAGACGTTCCGCCGCCCATCGTCGTCGTGTTCGTGAAACCGATCAGAGATTCCGCGGGCGATAACATCTTCGGCGGCGAAGAGTGCGACTCCCATACTGCGAAGTGCGGGGAGAAACTGTTCACTCGCAGCGAAAGCGAAACTCTCATTGAGTTTAAAGCGCGCGTCCACGATGCAATGCCGGTGGGCGGACCGCCGAGCTTCATAATTTTCGAACCGGACGAGCCCAAAGCGAGGGAGCAATGAAAAAATACACCAGCTCGGAAGCGGCCAAGTTAATCGGAGTGACGCGCATGTCTTTATACAATTGGGTCCGCTGGGGCAGAATTCAGGCGCCACCGATTCCGCCCGGACGCAAGCGCCCCCGTTGGACCGTGGCGGACATCGAGCGCGTGAAGAGCGCCCGTAAAAGGTTCATCTCACGCAAAGGGCGACCGCGAACGATCGTGGACGCTGGCACAGTGGCCCTTGCCCGCGCGCAGGGGCGGTCCTGGAGCGAAATCGCGCGTCAGTTAGGCTGTGCGCCTCAGACCGCACGAGCCGCGCTCTAGTTCGATAAGGTGCGGCGAAAACCCTCTCGCGAGCCTCGCTGCAAGCTTGTGAAACCACACGCCGCAGGAAGGACCTTTTCAATGTGGCAAAAAGAGTTCTTTTCGCCCTCCTGCCATTTTCAAACCAGAAGGCGCGCCCTGTTCTCCGCGGTGGTTTCGGAATCGCAGTCTCGGTGCTAGACTTGCAGCGAACTGGCTCATACTTATCATCCCATTAGGAGATTGCTTAGTTATGGATCGCATTACCAAGTCCCTTCTGGAAGAGTTCTCTCGTGAACATGATTTAGATAAATTGCCAGAAGACAAACAGTTCGAACATTTCGCGTCGTACCTGACAATCCAACGTCATCACTCCGAGACCTTTGACACTTTTGACGTCGTAACGGGTTCAGGAGGCGACACCGGCATCGACGGTCTAGCGATCCTCGTGAACGGATCCCTAGTAACTGATCGCGATACCGTTGCTGAGCTTGCCGACCGGAATGGATACCTCGACGTCCTGTTTATTTTCGTACAAGCAGAACGCTCCCCAGCATTTGAAACGTCGAAGATTGGACAGTTCAGCTACGGCGTAGTCGATTTTTTTAAGGATGCGCCGAGCCTGCCACGAAACGCGGCGATCGCTCAGGCTGCCGAAGTCATGTCGGCCATATATGAGCGCAGTCCTAAATTCAAGCGCGGAAACCCGATATGTAAGCTCTATTACGTCACAACCGGAAGTTGGGCAAACGATCCGCAGTTGGAGGCGCGCCGGGCGGCCGCGGTTTTAGACCTAACCGCCCTTAGGTTGTTTCGAGACGTAGAACTTTCTCCTGTCGGCGCTACTACGATACAAAGACTGTACAACCAAGCAAAAAACGCCGTATCTCGCGAATTCACATTCTCGGAACGCACAGTCATACCTGAGATTCCAGGAGTAACTGAAGCGTACCTCGGACTGATTCCGGCTTCAGAATTCATTTCGATTCTTGCGGACGAAAATGGGGACATCACGAAGAGCTTGTTCTATGACAACGTGCGTGATTTCCAAGATTACAACGCTGTGAACACAGAGATGCGGCAGACCTTGGAATCTGAACTTCAAAAGAGACGATTTGCGCTCATGAACAATGGCGTCACCATCATTGCAAGGACACTACGTGCGACTGGGAATAGGTTTTACATCGAAGATTTTCAAATCGTGAATGGATGTCAGACGAGTCATGTTCTTTTCGACCAGCGCGAGAAACTAGACGCATCAATCATGGTCCCTCTTCGTCTTATCGCAACGCAGGACGAAAGTGTCACCGCTTCGATCATTAAGGCAACCAACCGTCAAACCGAGGTAAAGGAAGAGCATCTCCTCGCGTTGTCCGACTTCGGTAAGAAGCTTGAGCACTTCTTTCGGACTTTTGAGAATGGGAAACAACTCTTCTATGAACGTCGGTCCCGCCAATACAACAGCCTCAGCGGCATTGAAAAGACGCGCATCGTCACACCCGCGAACTTGATTCGAGCATATGCGGCGATGTTCCTTGAAGAACCTCACCGCACAACCAGAAATTACGCGGCGCTTCTGGATCGCGTTGGCAAGGACATTTTTGCTCCTGAGCACCTGCTGGACCCCTATTACGTAGCTGCTTACGCATTGTACCGACTGGAATACCTTTTCCGAAATCAGAGCCTCGACCCAAAATATAAACCCGCGCGTTATCATATCCTGCTTGCATGTCGGTTTATTGCTGCTCCGTTCGCATTACCTAAGTCAAACTCACACGAGATGCAGCGTTACTGTGATTCGATTCTGAAGATTTTATGGGATGTGCAGGAAGCAGACGGACTTTTTACGACTGCAGCAGCGGTCGTCGATACAGTCGCCAAGGGCAATTTCCATCGTGACTCGATTCGCACGCAGACTTTCACGGAGTCCCTGATAGAGGAATTCAAGCCCACGCAGCGCAATAATAGCTAGTAGCGAAACTACCTGATTTATCCGCGCGAAAAATCCACACGAATCGTTCTGCAGTTTCAGGCGCTTGCGAGCATCCGCGATTCGGGGTTTTTGTCCATCATCCGTTTGACCGTGGGGAGTAATCCTTCAGAAGTGGACTTTTGCCACGCTCGGCGGCATGTTTTGGCGGAACACTCCATAACCCTCGCGATTTTGCGCCAGGAACGCCCCGACGCGCGCAATTCGGCTATCCTGCGAACGTCCAAGACGACTCGGGGACGGCCGAGCCGTTGCCCTTTTGCAACTGCATTCCGCAGCCCGGCTTTTACTCGCTCTCGTATCAAAGCGCGCTCAAGCTCCGCCACGGCGCCCAGAACGGTAAAAACCATCTTGCCCGCCGGCGTGCTAGTGTCGAGAGATTCGCTGAGACTCACAAACCCGATGCCAAGCACGTTGAAGGTTTCGAGTGCGCGGAGAAGATGCGACACCGACCTGGCGAAGCGATCGAACTTCCAGACGATGACCGAATCAAAGCGACGCCGATACGCATCGGCCATGAGCTTGTCGAGTTGCGGGCGTTTCTCTTTCGCGCCGGAAATCCCTATATCTACGAACTCGGCTGCGATCGTCCAGCCACGGCGCTCGCAGTATTCGCGCAACTCACGCAACTGCATCTCGGGAGATTGCCCGTTACCAATTGTTGATACTCGCGCGTAAATCGCCACGCGAAGCGATATAGAATTTGTCTCAGCCACTTTTGCACCTCCGTGCAATTGGGGTCAGCCTCGCGTCGGTGCTCATACACCGGCGCGGGGCGCTTTTGTCTCTAAGCTTCTTTCATCAGTTTTCGGGCTCTCTCGACATCGCGATCAGACCAAATCCGGACCTTCACATTGCCAAGCTGCCTGATCTTCGGTGCTTTGATCCAGTTGCCATCGGCAATATATCGCTGCAAGGTCATTAGACTGATTCCGAGCTTCTTGGCCACTTCGCGTGACGAATGAGTCTTCATGTCTGTTGTACCCTATAACAATTGTTCTTGTCCTGTCAAATGATTCGTGGGAGAATCATTTCGTGAGGTTTACAATGAAAACCTTGGCGCTGAGACTTCTTTTCGTTGCAGCCTGTATTTCGGTTGCCCCTTTGAGGATACCCGCACAGAATTCTGCTCCCCCATCTGGTTCCTCTGCACGTACGCAAGCAAGTTCTCCCGAGATTCTCGTGACGCTTTACGTCACGTCCAATCCTGACGGAGCGGAGATCAACGTGGACGATTCTTTCGTAGGAAAAGCTCCGATGACATTGAAACTTTTACCGGGGAGACACTCGATTCGGATGTTCTTGAATGATTACCACAATTGGTCTCAATGGATCACAGTTGAGTCGGGCCCGGACGTACACATAGCAGCTACGTTGGAAAAATCCCTTCACTTCGAGCAAACTGTGCCGAATGGAGATGCCGTCCTATTCGTCTCGCCGCAGATCGGTGGAAAGAGTTTTGGTTTCTTTCGCGCTCCTGACGGAACGGCCGCAGCCGTTCCAGTGTCAGAAGTGAAAGACGCGATGGACGCGGGGTACAAGCCTGTCACGTTCGGAGACATGGTCCAGGTAATAGATAGCTATGCGAAGACAATCCAAGACCAACAGAAAAAGCTCAACGATTTCGCCTCAGACTATAACGCCTTAGTCGAACGGTTCAATCGTCTGGCAGCAGTCAGCTCGACGCCAGCAGCGAACTACGCAGCATCCCAAGCCAACGATGAGAGGCGAGCTATGAGGCTCATGCTGTTCCAGTCGCTGCTATCGCGGACCACACCCCAAGCTCCAGTCCGAATTGAGGTAACGAATTGCTCGGCCTTTCCTGCATTGTGCGTGCATTAAGGCGTACCGGAGCAGTGTTGGATACGAAATCAGCAGGTTGATTCCACCTGCAAGCTGTACAGCAGTTTGAATTAGTTACCGAGGGCGAAAGGCTTAAGAGGTTTTTGCCCCGGAGAGAAAAAAGCCCCGGTTGACGTCCGGGGCCGGGAGTTACGCATTGATCGAAAATAATCATATCGCAAAGGCGAAGCTAAACGCCAAGACAAATTCAGCCGCGGAAATTGAACCCGCGGCGCTCCCGTCCGCAAGCAATCCGGCATTGGAAGTTCTCGCCAAAGGGATAGGCGAGGATCGAGAGAACCTTCGCAGTTCGCAACGTTGGTTAAAGCCCGGCACCCCGCTATATCGACAGTTTCAAAAGAAAATCGACGCAAAGGACCGGCAACTCGCGGAATTGGCCAAGCTGCATCTCAAGCCTGCAGGCAGTTCGCGCAGGAAAACTAAACGCGTGCGCCGGAACGAACCGGCGAAGAAACCCACGGTCAAACGTCGCGTAGAGCCTGCACTCGCTGATACTGCGAAAAGTCAACGTCTGCGAGGTGTCGGAAACTGCTTCGCCGTTAGCAGAATGGAAGCCTACGTGAAATCCAACGGCATGGACTGGACCGAGTTTGCCGAGCAAGTTAAGACGACCGAAAAAACCATTCGAAGATTCAGGAAGGATGCGAAAATCCGCGCCACGATTTTCGATAGCATTGCCCGAGTGATGGAGATTTCAAGGGAAGCTCTCTTGAAATCCGAGTAATTATCTACCGCCTATCTACCGCCTATATCTACGTTTTCTGCGTTTTCTACCGCCTATCTCCCTAAACATTCCCCTCTATCGGCATAGCGGAAGTTTTCGATCTTACGTAGTCTGCGCCCGTGAGAACGACACCACGACCTGCTGAGGGTCGTGATGGTTTTGAAAGTTTTCGCAGAGTGTGAGTTTGCGGGAGCGATATTCGCATGCCGCAAACCAATTTTCAAGAAATGGTTTTCGGCCGGGTCAACCATCGCTCTCGCTTCGATTTTGAGAGCAAATCCGCCCCGGGGTAGCAGATGTCGGTGGTGCGATTTGAAACCGCATTTTCCGCGACGAGCGGTTTTTTCCGGGCTCCGGGTTGGTGCTTGATCCAACGATGGCGATACGCCCCGGTCGTGCTTCACAACGACGATTGATGAAAAAAATGCGGAGTTAAAAATCTATCCGCTTCGCGGCACTTCAAGAGCGAAATGCCGAGTTCTTTCACTGCTAAATAAGTGAAAGAGGGAATCGCCGTGTGTTCAGGGGTAGAGATAATTCAACAGGAAATGCGGTCATCGTCATCAATCGCAGTTTCGCTCAAGCGTCAGTCATGGCGCGAATCCGTAATCATCGGCCGCGCTAACGGTCTTGTCAGAAATCGCGGGGCGTACATTCGCGCCGCCATGCCGAAATTCATCGCCGACGAATCGCACGAGGTTGGGCAGTACCTGGTTGGTCGTTTGATTGAGTACATCGAAGCGCAACATCCGTCGATCGGCGACATGAAGAGTTTTTTGAAAGAGACCGCGGCGCAACATGATTTGTCACTACCGGAGGATCAGGTCGAGTGCGTCATCGAAGTCAGTTATTTCAAATGGAAATCGGGAGTGGCGGGGCAAAATCCCGAGCGCAGTTAGAGGCGCTACCTCGCGCAGTTCGCTCCGATTTCTGATGTCGCTTATCTGGGGAATCAAAGAAGTGTTTTATCAGCAGGTGAAATGAAGAACTGATGGAGAGTACACTCCAGCCCGTAAACGAGGCGCGACCGTTCTACTCGATTCCCGAGTTAGCGGAACGCTGGCGATGCTCGCGATCTCTCGTCTACAACGTCATCCGCGGCGAGCTCGTGCTGGACCTCGCAGCTAACGGGCGAAAAAAGAAAAGTCACAAACTTGTTCCGTACGAAGTCGTTTTACGAATCGAGCGAGAAAAAATGAAGGTGTTCCGATGACATTGCGAGTCAGAAAACGCGGCGGGATCTATCGGCTCGAAGGACGTGCCGGCGAGCGTGGCCTGCGCGGACGCGGCGAGCGCGAACGCTTGCGAGTATCGCTCGGCACTGCAAACTATGAAGCGGCGATGGCCTGGCAGAGTACGATCGAGAAAGCTCTTGCCGAAGGTCCGGCCTCGATTCGCTGGCGCGAGTTGCGTCGCGTGTTACCTCCAGACACTTTCGAAAAGCTGGCGGCAGTCGCGGGTCACTCTCCGACCGATGATCTCGACGCTCCGAAGCATTCTTGGAACGATCTCACCACAAAGTTTTCCGCTTGGATGACTCAGCGAATAGCAACCGGCAAGCTGCGCGAATCAACGCGCGATCGATACCTCCAAGCGTCCGCAGCTTTCGAGGAATTTCTCACGAGTCGCGGAATTGTCAATCTCGCCGCTATCACTCGCGCAACGGTGGAAGATTTCAAAGTGTGGCGGCTCGCGCGCGTGCTCCTGAAGAAACATTCCCGAGGTGGAACGGGAGTTGTGCTCGATGCAGCGATTCTGCATCGCATCTTCGCCTATGCGATCGAGTGCGAAATGATTGAGAAAAATCCGGTGCGCCTCGAAGGGCGCCCGGGCGATCAGCCGGAGCGCGGTGCTCAGCCATTCAAAGCGGCGCAACTTACAAAGCTACGACAAGCGGCCGGCGCGGACTTACTCGCGTTTTTGCTCCTTCGATGGACTGGGCTGCGAGGCTCGGACGCAGTTGGTCTGCGTTGGGAAGAAATCGATTGGGAAACGCGCGAGATCAATCGCTTGACCAGGAAAAGATGCAAGCGCGTAATCCTGCCAATTCACCAAGAGCTTTTCTTTGCGCTTGAAATCGAACGCGACCGACGCAAACCCGAGCCGGAAGATCGTGTGCTGCTCAATCCAGCAACCGGCGATCCGCTTGGGCGTCCCGGTCTCTATCGGCGCATGATCGCACTCGGCCGCCGTGCCGGCGTGCTCGATTCACACCCGCATCGCTTCCGAGACACACTCGCGGTCGATTTGCTGGCACGTGGCGCGAGTCCGTACGACGTCGCGAAGCTACTCGGCGATACGGTCGATACCGTCGAAAGACACTACGCGCCATTCGTTCGCGAGTTGCGTGAGCGCGCTCGAAATATCATGGAAAACGGGCTGGGTTTGGAGATAGCGGGCACACCCCAGCCACAGTTGAAAGCGGCTGAGGTGAAACCGAATTGATCCGAAAAGAGATAATGGCGGGTGAGCCTGTAAGCCGGATTCTGTTTATGGGTATTGAAAGCAGGTAAGTTACTGAAAAACCGTTGCAGACTAACATCGGCAAACACGAATTTTGTCGCCGATGTTAGGGTTTACGGTGAGACAACGGTTAGACAAACCTTCAGGGTCTTATATCTTTAGATTTTTCATTCGGTGTTTAAATTCCTCTTCAATTTCATCTGGCCACGCGCCTCCACCCCCGAGCTTTCTGCGAAGACGACCCAATTCATTACAAAACTCTTTGATACCCTCCGCCTCTTTTGTCGGAAATGGTGTGTTTGCTGGTAGTCGATTCGCTGCGACGAAGCGTGATCGATCGGTTTCAATCAGTGCATAGGCCATAACAAGTGCATTATATAAGTCTCCGTCCACGTCGCTTACCAAACTTGATCGATTCTCCCGCCAAGCGTCAGTCGGTAAGAAGGCTGCTTTGTCTTCCACGGGAAGCCAGTGGTCGAGATTAGAGGCGGCGCGTAGGACAGCTTGAGCGTTCAGGAGTTCGCCCGCGATTAGCAACCTTGCGCGTGAACTGGCGCGTCGTTCGCGGTTCCTTTCGAGGAAGTGTTGGGTCAACGGAGCCAACAGTCCGCCTAGGAGGACTCCCGCTAGAGAGAATAGTCCTGTCGCGATTGCTAAATGTAGACCCGGCATCCCTGTAGTTTATACCCGCTAAACGAAAACTTCTTGAGGGAGAACGTGGGGCCAGGGAATGTCGAACAATGTTTTCGCGGCAAGAAAAAATAGGACCTTCGAGTTCTCTTCCACTGAGGAGGGCTATCTATGACATTGGAAACCACAATCGAAAGCAACACGGGTTGACAGACGGAATGCCCGCCAGTTACCATTACATCGTCTTCGAAAATTCTGTGAATGTGGCTCGTTTGGGGAGTTCATAGATAGAAAATTCTCGGAGACGGCACCCGCACACATTCGCTCAGCGCCCTAGGCCTAGCGAATGGTCCTAAGAAAGCTCACGCTATGAGTTCCATCCGCGTGTTCGTCACCTAGGGAGGCGAACAAATATGCGGACAGGAACGCCAATGCTTTTTCCCGGCCCCGAAACAATAAGCAAAATCCATCTTACAATTCTGGAAATCGAGGGACTGCTTTTCAACGTCCTGCTATTCTGCCGGTTCGCCCGAAATGAAATTAAAGCTCTAATACGCGGATTTCGGCGAAAACGAAGTCCCTGAAATTCGATACCTTTATGACGACACTAATACGAATGCGCGAATTGTCTCGGGTATTTGCTGGGCAAGGAACCATTCTTGCCGCCCACATCGCAAGAGTTTGTGTCCTCTATGAAGATCTTCGCATTGAGCTATACGCGACGGCAGAACCGTCGATAGCTCTGCTCGACAAAACAGACGAGCATTACCGCCGCCATTACTTCCTGCGTAGGTGCATCGCAACGCTTTTCGAATTCGCCGAGGCGCTGAGATTGCTCGA
>Ga0182024_10025957_pt1 | contig 10312 bp, 10 predicted proteins | sample P32metaG_FD_120480 | JGI IMG/M metagenome (GOLD analysis project Ga0182024, IMG submission 120480) | Permafrost microbial communities from Stordalen Mire, Sweden - P3-2 metaG (Illumina Assembly) | ecosystem: Environmental > Terrestrial > Soil > Wetlands > Permafrost | place: Sweden: Stordalen...
CTCCACCACCGCCGGGTCCATCTCGATCAGCCGCCCCCATTCCCGCTTGGTCTCCGGCGGCCATTTGTTGGTGGCGTCCAGGCCGATCTTGGAGCCCAGGCCGCTTTCCGGCGAGGCGAAGTCGAGGTAGTCGATGGGGGTGTTCTCGACGAGAGTGATATCGCGGGCCGGGTCCATGCGCGTGGAGAGGGCCCACATGACGTCCTTCCAGTCGCGGGCGTCGACGTCGTCGTCCACCACGATCACCCACTTGGTGTACATGAACTGACGCAGGTAGGACCAGACGCCCATCATCACCCGCTTGGCGTGGCCTGGGTAGGCCTTGGTGATCGACACCACCGCGATGCGGTAGCTGCATCCCTCGGGAGGTAGCCAGAAATCGACGATCTCGGGGAACTGGGCCTGGAGCAGCGGGATGAACACCTCGTTGAGCGCTACGCCCAGGACGCTCGGCTCATCGGGCGGCCGGCCGGTGTGGGTGGTCAGATAGATAGGGTCGCGCCGCATGGTGATGGCGGTGACCTGGAAGATCGGGAACGCCTCCACCGAATTGTAGTAGCCGGTGTGATCGCCGAACGGGCCTTCGTCGGCATAGTCGGTGAGGAGCACCTCGCCCTCAATGACGATCTCGGCGTGGGCGGGGACCAGCAGAGGCTGGGTCTTGGCCGCGACCAGTTCGACCCGCGCGCCGCGCAAGAGTCCCGCGAACTGGTACTCTGACAAGGTGTCGGGCACGGGGGTGACGGACGCCAGTATGGTCCCCGGATCGGCCCCGATGACGGCGCAGGCCGGCAGCGCCATGGGCCTGCCGGCCGCTTTCCAGCGCCGGTGGTGCTGGGCGCCGCCGCGATGGGCGAGCCAGCGCATGATCGCGCGGTCGCGCCCGATCACTTGCATCCGATATATGCCCAGGTTGTAGTCGTCTTCGCGGCTTTGCGAGGGCCCCTTAGTCACCACCAGCGGCCAGGTGATCAGCGGCGCGGGCTCGCCCGGCCAGCAGGTCTGAACGGGTAGCCTTCCCAGATCGATGTCGGCCCCGGTGAGCACGACCTCCTGCACCGGCGCGGCCGTCACGGTCTTGGGACGCATGCCCATAACGGTGCGGGCCAGCGGCAGCATATCCCAGGCGTCCTTGACGCCACGCGGCGGTTCGGGACTGCGCAGGAAGGCCAGTAGTTCGCCAACGTCGCGCAGATCGGCGGACGTGGCGCGCGACTTGTCCGCCAGCGTCACCCCCATGGCCACGCGCTTCACCGTGCCGAACAGATTGGCGAGGCATGGGATCGAGGAGACCTCGCCGTCGGCGCGGATGGGGCGCTCGAACAGCACCGCCGGTCCCCCCGCGGCCAGCAGGCGGGTGCAGATTTCGGTCATTTCCAGAACGGTGGATACCGGCTCGCTCACCCGCACCAGTTCGCCCTGCGCTTCGAGGGCAGCTATGAAGTCCCGCAAACTGCGATAGGCCATGGCCTATGCCTAGGGCCGCGCTTAGAATTGTCCAGCCATGAAACGGATCGATCTCGACGACCTGCCGCCGCGCTTGGCCAAGGCCCTTACCGACCTCGAGGCCGGCGAGGAGCTGTTGCTGGTCCAAGGCGGTGAGATTGTCGCGCGGCTCCTGGCGGCCGGATCACGTCCCCGGCCGGCCGAACCAATTGAAGACCTACCCGAGGCGGAACGGATGAAAGAGGTCATGGAGCAGTTCAACGCCATGATCCACGATGAATTCTAGTCGCCTGACGGGGATTTAGGCTCCGCTGCGTAGGCCTTCACCGCGGCCTTGGGCGCGATCTTGCGCCATCGGCGCATCAGAAAGGCGCGGAAGGAGCCGGGATGGAGGCTGGCTATGCGGGCGAGGACGCAGGGATAGTCCTTGTAGTGGGCGGTGAAGTGGAAGGTGGCCGGTTCGGCTTCCAACAACATTTCGCGCTCGTCGAAACCGACTCCCATGAGCACGACGCTAGCGTCCTCGCGGCGCAGGCGGGTGAAGAACTTCTTGTTCACCAGGAAGGACGGGCGGCCATAGGAGGTCCCTTCGCTCACGCCGGGAAAGGAGAGGCAGATATCGCGCATTTCGGCTTCGGTCATGGCGCCGTGCTCCTCATCTAATAGGCCAGAGCCAGTCCGTCCTTGCGCATCTCGCTGGCCGCGCCGTAGCGCCCGGGCCAGCGCTCGATGGCCTGATAGCCGCCGAACCCGCCGTCGGAGGGTCCGAATTGCCATCCCAGGGCGGCGAGGCCTTGCCGTGTCGCCTCCGGCGCGCCCGACTCCAGATGCAGGGTCCCCACCCCGTGCTGGGGTTCTCCAGTGGGCTCGGACGAGCCCTCGTGATGCCAGCGCGGCGAATCGCCGGCCTCCTGCAAGCCCAGTTCGTAGTCGATGCGGCCCACGATGATCTGGGCCTGGCCCTGCGGCTGCATATCGCCGCCCATGACGCCGAAGGCCATCCACGGCTCGCCGGCCCGTGTCGCGAAGCCCGGGATGATGGTCTGGAAGGGTCGCTTGCCGGGGGCGTAGGTGTTGGGGCGCCCCTCGGTCAGGTCGAAAAGCTCGCCGCGATCCTGGAACATGAAGCCCAGACCGTCCGGCGAGAGGCCAGAGCCCATGCCTCTGTAGTTGGACTGGATGATGGAGACCATCATGCCGTCCGCGTCGGCGGTGCAGAAATAGGTGGTGTCGCCGTGGCCGGGCGCCTCGCCCGGATAGACGGGGGTCAGAATGCGGTCGGGGCGGATCAGCTTGGCGCGCTCGGCGGCATAGGCCTTGGAGATCAGCCAGTCGATGGGCGCCTTGGCGAATGCCGGATCGGCGAAATAGCGGGCCCGATCCTCGAAAGCGAGGCGCTTGGCCTCGATCTGGGTGTGCAGGCTGGCGGTGGACTGAAAGCCCAACGCCTTCATGTCGAACTGCTCCAGCATGTTGAGGATCTGCAGGGTCGAGAGGCCCTGGCTGTTGGGCGGCAGCGCCCACACATCGACGCCGCGATAGCTGGTCGAACGCGGTTCCACCCACTGCGAGTGGTGCGCGGCGAGGTCGGCCGCCGAAAGCCAGCCGCCGATGCGTTTGAAATAGGCGTCGATCACTTCGGCCACTTCGCCGCCGTAGAACCCCTCTCGGCCGCCTTGGGCAATCAACCGATAGGTGTGGGCGAGGGCCGGATTGGCGAACACCTCGCCCTCGGCCGGCGTGCGCCCCTCCGGCGCCCAGACCCTCTTGAAATTCTCCACCTCTTCGATGCCGGCGCCCGGGCGGGTGAAAATCTTATAGGAGGCGGCCATGTAATGGGCGATGGTCTGGGGGACCGGCGCGCCTTTTTGGGCCAGCTCGATGGCCGGGGCGAAGAGATCGGCCCACTTCAAGCGTCCATAGCGCTGGTGCAGGGTCCACCAGGCGTCCACCGCGCCGGGCGTCGAGACCGCCGTGGCGCCGAAGGGGGCGATGAAGCCGTTCCTGGCCCGCGCCCTCTGGGTCTCCAGGCTGAGCGAGCGCGGCGAGCGGCCCGAGCCGTTCAAGCCCACCACTTTGCGCGTTTTGGGGTCCCAGAGCATGACGAAGCAGTCGCCGCCGACGCCGCAGGAGATCGGCTCCAGGAAACCCAGGGCGGCGTTGGCCGCGACCGCTGCGTCCACCGCCGAGCCGCCGGCGCGCAGGATGTCGATGGCGGTTAGCGTCGCCAAGGGGTGGGCCGTGGCGGCCGCGCCGTGCACGCCCCACACGGTCGAGCGCGAGGCGAAGTTGGCCCCGGCGATGCGGTCGCCGGCGTGGACATCGGGGCGGTTCAGGGCGGCGTCGGCGGGCATGGCGGCCGGACTCGGAGTGGAGGTCGCCGAGGCGGCGGCGGCCAGGGGCAGGGTAGCGAGAAAGGTGCGGCGACGCATGGCGGTCCCTCGGACGGCGAAGGCGCCACTATAGGCCCCGCCCGGCCGTCAGGTCACGGACCAGACCGCCAGCTCGTTGCCGGAGGGGTCTTTGAAGTGGAATCGCCGGCCGCCGGGAAAGGTGAAGATCGCGCGGGTGATCTTCCCGCCGGATGCGGCCACCTTGGCCTCCATGGCTCCAGGTGGTGGGCGTAGAGAACCACCAGCGGCTTTTCCGGCGCGCCGCTCGGACCGGCGGCGAACCCCCCGTCGGTCCCTTCGCCCTCGAAGGCCACATAGTCCGGGCCGTAGTCGGTGAACGTCCAGCCGAACGCGGCGCCGTAGAAGGCCTTGACGGCCGCAAGGTCGGTTCCCGGAAACTCGACGTAGTCGATCTTGCCGTCTTCGCGCATGGTTCTGGCTCTCTATTCGTTCTTTTTTTGTTCTATTGTCCCGCTATCGAAGCGTCAAGCTGTCGATCTGGCGAATGAGGTCGGCGGGCAGCGGGCCGAGCGCCTCCGCCTCGAGGCACTGGGCCAGTTCGGCGCGGTTTTTCACCCCGATGATCACCGTGTCCACGCCGGCCATGCCGAGGGCGTAGCGGTGGGCCAGAAGGGCCGGATCGACGCCCCGCGAGGCGCATAGCGCGCGGAAGGGCGCGGTCCGCGCGTAGTCGGCGCCGTCCGGGTGATCCGGCGGCAGTTCCCGGTCCATGGCGCTGGTGAGGGCGCCGGCCTGCACCGCGCGGATGCCCATGACTCCTACCTTGGCGGCGACGGCGGCGGCGATGATCGACCGCGGCTCGGCCGGCTCGGCGAAGTTGCGCATGCCGCCGGCGCTGTCGATCAGATTGGCCACCGCCTGGACCGCGTCCGGACGCGCCTCATGGGCGAGGGCCTTGCGGACGGCGGCGGGAACGCCAACCCCGGTAATCCCCCACGCGGCGACGCGGCCTCGCGCCCTGAGGTCCTCCATGGCCGGAACGACCGCGTTCACATAGAGGCTCCAGGGCGTGGCGAAGCGGTCGCGCCGATGCTGGTGGCGGGCGTAGAGGTAGTCGTCCTCGCAGATGTTGCTGTGCAGGAAGAAGGTGTCGGCCCGCTCCAGCCGCATGGCCGCCAGACTGGCGTCCAGCGAGGCCTCAAGGAGGGCGGCGACCTCGCCGGCGGGCGGCGCGCCCAACTGGCATTTTGTGGTGAAGCGCAGGTGGGCGGGGGCGCTCCCCCCGAACGCGGCGGCGATCACCGTCTCGCAGTGGCGATACATGGGCGCGGTGTCGATCAGGGTGACGCCGCCGTCGACGGCGGCCCGGACGGTGGCGATGGCCTCGTCAGGGGTTGTCTCGCCCCAGATCTGGCCCAGGCCCCCGCCGCCGAGGGTGATGCGGCTGACGCCGGCGATGGGGCCGAGGGTGGTCGTGCGCATGGAGGCTGGACCCTATTGAATTTCGCGAGCGCCTCGGCGGCGGACTCAGTCGTAGACCTGCCGCCGCCAAGCTGAAAACCGGTCGGCCGCCTCGTCGGCGCCGATCGCCGGCTCGAAGACGCGATCGTAGCGGGTGAAGCCGCGCGCGTCGCCGGGGGTCAAGAGACCGGCGCCGCGGGCCGCGCAGAGGGCGGCGCCGGCGGCGGTGGCTTCGCCGGTGGCGTGACGGCGGATGGGGCGGCCCAGCAGGTCGGCCTGGATCTGGAGAAAGGCGGCGTTGGACGCGAGGCCGCCGTCGACGCCGAGGATCTCGGGCGGCGGCAGGTCGGTGAGGCCAAAGACATGGTCGGCGACCTCGCGGACGCGGAAGGCCACGCCTTCCATGGCGGCCCGGGCGATGTGGGCGCGGCTGACGAAGGCGCCAAGGCCGCTGAGGCTGGCGCGCCGGGCCGGATCGCCATGCGGCGCGCCCAGGCCCTGCAGGGCGGGGAGGAATGCGGCCCCGCCGGCGTCGGGGACGGAGGCGGCGAGGGCCTCGAAGCGGACGTGGTCTCCCAGGCGGCAGAGCGTCCTCAGCCAATCGAGCGCGGCGCCGGCGCTGAGCACCATGCCTTCCAGGCAGAAGCGCGTCTGGCCCCCCGCCGACGAGGTCACGAACGGCGGCGCGTTGGGACTCTTGAAGATGAACTCACCGCCGGTGGCCAGATCCAGAGCGGCGGCAGTGCCGTAGGTGACCTTGGCCACGCCGGCCTCCTCGCCGTGGGCGATGAGGGCGCTCTGCTGGTCGGCGATGTCGGCGGTGATCGGCACGGCCGCCCCGAACACCTTGGCGTCGGTCACGCCGATCGGCCCCCAGGTGTCGACCAGCCGAGGAAACAGGGCTTCGTCCAGGCGCTGATGGGCGATGAGGGCGCCGTTCCAGCCCATGGTGGTGAGATCGAGATAGCCGGTGGGCCAGGCCTGGCTGGCGTCGGTGGCGTGGACGGCGCCGCCGGTGAGCCTCCACATCAGATAGCTGTCGATATTGCCCCAGGCCAGGCGACCTGTAGGCCCTGCCACGCCGGCCAGGACCGCCGCCAGCTTGGCCGCCGCCTGCTGGGGGGCGAGGAAATATCCCGCCTCGCGCAGTTCGCCGGCCGCCCGCTCGCCGCGTAGGTCGCTCCAGACGACCATGGGGGAAACAGGCGCGCCGCTGGCGCGGTCCCAGACCACGATGCTGGTGCGCTGGGAGGTGACGCCGACGGCGGCCAGGTCGCCGGGCGCGCGGCCGGCCTTGGCGAGGACGGCGACGATCACGCCCCGCGTAGCCCGCCAGACCTTTGCCGCATCCTGCTCAACCCGGCCGTGGCGTGGGGCGAGCGAGGTCAGGGGCTTGGCGCTGAGCGCCTCCAGACGTCCGTCCGGGGTGAATACGGCGGCGCGCGCCGTGGTGGTCCCCACATCGATGGCCAGCAGGAGCTCAGGCATCGGGAATGAGCACGCCGGGGTTCATGATGCCGCCCGGATCGAGGGCGCCTTTGAGACGCCGCAGCAGGGCGACGCCCGAGGCGCCCAGTTCGCGCTCCAGATAGCCCCGCCGCACCCGGCCGATCCCATGGTGGTGCGCCAGGCTGCCGCCGTGAGCGTCGGTCGCCTCCATGATCCTGCGCCAACAATCGAGGTAAACCCGCTCCATCCCACCTACCTCACCCACTTGCACGGCGAAGGTGAAATAGAGATTGAGGCCGCTGCGGTAGAGGTGCGAGCTGTGGGCCGAGGCGGTGAGGCAGCCTTCCACCTCCCGCAAGGAAGCTGTCGCAGCCTCGTAGATGGGCGCTATCGCCGCCCAATCGGCGGAGATCTCCACGGTGTCGAGGACAACGCCGCGCGACAAGAACTGGTCCCACGACGGCACATGATTGCGCTGCTCGAGCCAGTGAGCCACGATGTCGGAGGGCGCCGCGGGAACCCCGGCCGCGCCCGCCAGGTTGGCGACGGCGGCGGCTTCGGCGTCGACCAGGGCGGCCGGCCCCTCGTGGACCATCAGGATCAGACAAGCCTCCGCCCGCGCGTCAAGGCGGCGGCTCTCGCGTTCGTCGTACTGGCGCACCACCGGCGGGCGCCAGCCGGACTGGATCGTCTCGCGCTGGAGCGCGAACCCGGCGCGCATGTTGGGCGCTTGGAAAGCCGATACGCCTCTCGCCTCGGGGGCGCGGCGCAGGGAGAAGGTGACCCCTGTAATGACCCCCAGCGTTCCTTCCGATCCCAGCATCAGGTGGCGCAGGTCTGGGCCGGCGGAGGCGCGCGGTCCTTTGCCCAGCACCACCAGCTCTCCGTCCGGCAGCACCGCCTCGATGGCGTAGACGATGTCTTCAATGGCGCCATAAGCGGTGGAGAACTGGCCCGACGCGCGGGTGGCGATCCAGCCGCCGACAGTGCTCACCGCCACCGACTGCGGCCAGTGGCCGATGGTCAATCCCTGGGCGGCGACCGCCTGTTCCGCCTCTAGTCCGTTCTTACCGGCGTCGAAGGCGGCCAGCAGGTTCACCGGATCGATGAAGCGGATGGCGTTCATCGCGCCCATGTCCAGGACGATGGCCTGCGCAGAGGCGACGACACCGCCGACCACCCCGCTCCCGAGGCCGAAAGGGATCACGGCAACGCCGCGCTGGCCAGCGAACCGCAGCGTGGCCTGGACTTCTTCCACGCTGGTCGGCCGCACCACGCAGGCCGGCGACGGCGCCGCGGCGCCGGCCTGATCGCGCACATGGCTCAACATCCAGTAGTCGTGGCGGCGCGCGGCGCGCGAGGCCTCGTCGGTCGCGACCCTCCCCTCGCCCAGCACCCGGGCGAGCGCTTCGGGCATCGATTGCGTCATGGTTCCCTACTTCAGCCGGCCTCTTCGGCGGCAATCTCATCGCCTTCTACTGGGGCTTTGCCGCGACCGGCTCTCTCCAGGATTTTCAGTGCGGCCGGCACGTCCGCTCGCGCGGCGCGCGCTGCGAAGTAGCTTGCCGCGCGCAGGGCTGACAGTTTCTCGGCCACCGCGACGTTAATCAGCTGATTGAGCGCCACACCTTCGGCCTCGGCAACAGTGCGCGCTTCATCGAGCAGCGAGGGTTGCAGCCGCAGCGCGAAATTACTCTTTCTCATGGACGTGCCTCCAATCGCCTCAAAACTTCACCGGGTTCGAGCACGGGCGTTCCGAACCGCTCCGCCTGTGGCAGGAAATCCCGCCGATTGAACGTCACGATCGCGTCGGCGCGCCCGTTCACTGCCGTCTCCAGAACCATATCGTCGTCGGGATCGCGCAACATCGGCCGCCACTGGAACGCCAGCCTTACCGGCGTCGCCGCCGCCGCCACGGCGTCGAGCAGGTGGCCAACCTCCGCTTGCGAGAGTCCAGAGGCTTCCAAATGCTCCACGCGCGTCATGACCGCCTCGTATTCGATGAGCAGCGGTGTCGAGACCAGAAGAGTCAAACGGCGCTCCAATCCCGCCACGAGCAATCGACGCGACGCCCCTTGATCGCTGCGCATCGCCGCGACCATCGCCGCCGTATCGATTACGAGCCTCATTCAACCGAAGACATATCACGGGCGATATTGCTCATTCAAGACGAACGGGCGGCGTCCTGCCCACAACCCGCATCAACCTTGCAAATGCATCTTCATCTTCATGTAGCTACATTGACGCTACAAGGGGGATCGTCATCATGACCGCCGACACCGTCGTCCGCGCGCGGATCGACACCGACACCAAGGAGCGGGCCGCGGCGGCTCTTAACGCCATGGGCTTGTCGATCTCCGACGCCATCCGCCTGCTGCTGCTTCGCGTGGCGGACGACCGGCGGTTGCCGTTCGCCGTGCGGGTCCCGAACGCGGCCACCGCCAGGGCCATCGACCAATTGGAACAAGGCAAGGGAGAGAGCTTCGCGGACGCCGAAGCGCTGTTCGAGGATCTGGGCCTCTGACGTGCTGACCCCGATCCGATCGGGCGCGTTCAAGCGCGACGTGAAGCGGGCCGAAAAACGTGGCAAGGACATGGCCAAGCTCCGCGCCTCACGCTGATGTTTTTGGCGAGTAGCCTCACGCTTTCTCGTTGGAAGTCCCGCGCAACGCGCCCATATCGGCCTGGCGCCTGGCGATGCACGACGCGATCTCGCCGGCGACCCGCGCTTGCGTCCAGCCGAGCAGTGGGGCCATGGCGTCAGCGGCGGGGGCCAGGGCGGCGAGGCCGCCATCCGGGTCGAACCAGGCTCGGGCGCTGCGCCGGACCCAATAGTCTTCCAGGGTCAGGGCGCCTTCGATGAGCACCGCGTGGGCCGCCTCGGCGGCCGGCCCTCCGGCCAGGGCGTGGATGTCGGAAGCCGCGTCGCCGCCGATGAGCGCCTCGTCGGCGGTGCGGCACGCCTGGTGTCTGCGCTGCAGCGCCGTCTCCACGTGATCGACCACCCGCTGCGCCATCTTGCGATAGGCGGTGAGCTTGCCGCCGGCGATGGAGAGCACGCCGGCCGGGCCGGTCCACAGCTCGTCGCGGCGGGAGATGTCGGAAGCGGACTTGCCCTCCTCGCCCACCAGGGGGCGCACGCCGGCCCACGCCGAGGTGACGTCGGCGCGGCAAAGTGGCGGGCTGGAAAAGCGCAGCCCCGCCGCGGCCAGCAGATAGTCGGCGTCGGCCGCGGTGACCGCCGGCCAGACGCTCGCCGCCGCTTCGAAGGTGTCGGTGGTGCCGAGATAGGCGACCGGCCCCCTGGGAACGGCGAACACGCTTCGCCGGTCGGCGGCGGGCATGATGACGGTGCGCTCTATGGGCAGCCGCTGGCGGGGAACGACCAGGTGGACGCCGCGGGTGAGCCGCAGGCGCGGCGCCGCGTCGGCCGATTCCAGGGCGCGGACCGCGTCCACCCAGGGCCCGGCGGCATTGACGATGACGCGGGCGGCAAGGCGCGCGCGCCGCTCGCCGGCCCCGCGCAGGGTCTCGGCGACGTCCACGCCGACGGCGCGGCCGCCCTCGACGAGGATCGCCTGAGCGGCGGCGTAGTTGACCAC
>Ga0182024_10025958_pt1 | contig 10311 bp, 7 predicted proteins | sample P32metaG_FD_120480 | JGI IMG/M metagenome (GOLD analysis project Ga0182024, IMG submission 120480) | Permafrost microbial communities from Stordalen Mire, Sweden - P3-2 metaG (Illumina Assembly) | ecosystem: Environmental > Terrestrial > Soil > Wetlands > Permafrost | place: Sweden: Stordalen...
GCGTCCATCATGAGCAGCAATTCCATCAGGTGACGGTCCACCGGAGTGCAGGTCGGCTGCACCACGAAAACATCGGCCCCGCGAACGTTTTCCTGGATTTGCAGGTGCACTTCGCCGTCTGAAAATTCACGCACGCGCACCGCCGCAAGCTGGCAGCCGAGCTCATAGCAGATTTCTCCCGCCAAGGCAGGATTCGCGTTGCCCGAAAATACCTTGAAGTGATTGAACCTCATCGCGCGTACCGGCTTCGGGGCGGCCATAAATCTCCGATTTTAAAAGGCACCAGATGTTCTTTAAGCTGTCTGCGCCAGAGCCTCTGATAGCCCCGCCGGCTGATCAATTCCGCTTCGCTGATCCGGCATCCTCTTAATGCCGGGTCCTTCCTTAACTTGCTGCCCGCGCGTTCACGCTCTTCGACCGACTCAAACAGCGCGAAGATCGTCGATCCGCTCCCACTCATCCTCACGGAGGGGCTCAACGTCCGCAACCGTGCCGCGATCTTTCTAAGCTGGGGATGTTGCCTGAAGACGACCGTTTCAAAATCGTTTACGCTGAGCGCACCGGCCGCCACAACGTCGCGCGTTTCGTCCAGAACGCGCACAAAGGCCTGGAAATCATTAATACTACTTGACAAAGAAGTGAAAGTCAAACCTCGACCCAGGGCCGCGTAAGCAGGCCCCGTCGAGACGTGAATATCCGGCGTAACCAAAAGAATCGGCTTGAGATGCACGTCGGCCTGGGGATAGAGTTCGCCGCCCCGGCCGAAGCCCAGCTGGGTGCCTCCGTGGAGGAAGAACGGCACGTCGCTGCCGAACTCATGCCCGATCTGGAGCAGACGGTCCAAGGAAACGATCTTCCCCGCCAGGACTGGTAGAGCGAGCAGCACCGCCGCGGCATTGCTGGAACCGCCGCCGAGGCCTCCGCCCATCGGAATACACTTTGCGAGGCGGAAGCGGACGCGCGCGGCGATGTTCATCTCGCTGAGAATCGCGTGCGCGGCTTTTAGAATCAGATTGTTTGGAATGGCCAGAGGGTCGTCGATCGAGACCTCGCTCCTGCGTGCCCGCTCAAACTCAATGCCGATCTCATCGGCTAGGGAAACCGTTTGAAAGACGGTGCGGAGGTCGTGAAAACCGTCGGGGCGTTTGGCCAGTACCCGTAAGTCGAGATTGATTTTCGCGAGCGATTTTATACGCGCGGTGCGGATCACGGGGATTGCCCTCGTCGACCCGCTCCCTGACGGGCGCGGCTCCACAGAACGCGTGGCGGAGCCGCGACCGTCAGGGAGCGGGTAAAAAGTCGCACGTTAGTAATGCATCAGCGAGTTGACGTTATATCCGGGCAGTTTATCGCGACCCTTCAAAAAATCGAGCTCGATTACGAAACTCAATCCCACCAGATTTCCGCCGAGTTTTTCCACTAGTTGCGTCACCGCTTTGGCCGTGCCTCCCGTGGCTAACACGTCGTCCACGATCAGCACCTTCTGTCCCGGCTCGATCGCGTCTTTGTGAATTTCAAGAACATCGGTTCCGTATTCGAGCTGGTACTCGACCCGTTCGGTTGCCGCGGGCAGCTTCTTCGGTTTGCGCACGGGAACGAATCCTGCATTTAACGCGTAGGCGACGGCGGGAGCAAAAATGAAGCCCCGCGCCTCAATCCCGGCGACGATTTCAATTCCCTTCCCTTTATACGCGGCTCCCAGATCGTCGATCACCGCGCGCAGACCGCCTGCGTTCTGAAGCAGCGTGGTGATGTCGTAGAAATTGATGCCGGGCTTGGGAAAATCCGGCACTTCTCGGATCAAAGATTTAAGGTTCATTCGTTAGCGGATGTGGAAACCACTCAATTCTAACACCGGCACCTCGCTCGCCTCGACCGATCGCACCTCGGCGAAGCGAGGCCCCAGGCGCAGACGCGCTTCGAAGTCGTCGAGCTGCTCCGTTGTGCCGTTGGCGTAAACTTCAACCCGGCCATCGTCGAGATTGCGAGCCCATCCGGTGACGCCGGTCGCGTGCGCCGCACGCTCCGCGAAATAACGGTAGCCCACTCCTTGCACTCTGCCGGAGATCACGATATGCCGCGCCTTAATGGCTCCCATGTATTCTAGGTTATTACGTGCTCACATTGAATCCGGAGCTGGCTTTGATTTTCGATCTTGACGGAGTGGTGATCGACTCCATGCCCACCCACACCCTGGCATGGGAGCGCTATCTCGAAGCGAACGGCATCGATCCGGCCAACGTCGAAGCGCGCATGCATGGAAAGCGCAACGACGACCTGGTCCGCGATCTGTTCGGCCCGCAGATCGGCGACGACGCCATATTCGAACACGGCGCGGCGAAGGAGCACCTGTTTCGCGAAATGATCGGAGCGACGCTTGAAGCGAAACTGGTGCCCGGCATACGGGAGTTCCTGGCCGAAGCTTCGAAAACGGTGCCGCTGGCGCTGGGAACCAATGCGGAGCCGGCCAATGTCGATTTTATTTTGAACGGCGCGGGAATCCGGCGATACTTCCGCGCCACGGTCGACGGTTCGCAAGTGGCGCGCGCCAAGCCGGCGCCCGACGTTTATCTGCGCGGCGCGGAACTGCTGGGCGTCGATCCCGGCAACTGTATCGTATTTGAAGATTCTCCGGTCGGCATCCAGGCTGCGCGGTCCGCCGGCATGCGGACGGTGGGACTTCTGACGCATGCATTGAGTCTTAAAAATGTCGATCTCGCCATACGGGATTTCGTTCAACCAGAGCTCGAATCATGGCTTTCCGCACAACTGCCGATATCGGAGGTAAGGCGGAAGTCTCCATGAAGAGTAAAGCACTGCCGACCGGCTCTATCGTCTTTAGAGCCGCGACCTCCGGGAGCGGTCTTCTTCTTCTCGCGATGTTCAGCGTGCATGCTCAGGAAGATCTCACTCTGGAGCAGGCGGCTTCGCGGGCAGGCCCGGATTTTGCCTCGGTCTATGAGGGCCGCACCGTCACGGTGCGCGCGCAGGTTGCATCCCAGCCGATTTGGGCGTTCGGGATGTATTATCTTCCCCTCCGCGATTCAAGCGAGCACGGGCTGATTGTGCGGGGCGATCACGACCGCTTCACGAGCTACGAGCCGGGAGACTGGGTGGAGGCGCGCGGCAAAATCGAGAGCCGGGCCGGATTGCCTTTGCTGGTTCCCGATTCGATAGAGAGAGTCCGGCAGGGCCCTCCCCCGCCGGCCAAGCCGCTGCGGTTGCCAGATGCGGCAAACCTCCGCTATCTCGGGCTGCTGGTCGATACGCAGGGTACGGTGGCCAGGATCGGTGAGAACGTCGGCGGAACGATCGTGCAACTGTCGGATCACGGCGCCACAGCGCTGGCCTTTCTGCCGCGTCCGTCGACGATCAATGGGCCGGCCAACGATCTGCTCACCCGGATCCACGTGGGCGACCGAGTCACCGCCAGCGGCCTGCTCACGCAATACGCGCCCCGGCCGCCTTTTAACGGCGATTTTCAGATTATGCTGGCGTCGCCGGCCGATCTGAGAGTATCCGGATCGGGCTCGCCGCTAGGACCTCTACTGGTCGTGGCCGTGATCACCGTGGCGGCGGTGCTGGCTTTGTGGTGGCTTCGCGATCGCCGGCTCACGGCGCAGCACAGCGCCATGCGAATCTTCCATACGCTGTGCGAGGAGATCATTGCCGCCCCCTCGCCTTCGGAAATCGCCGAAAAGCTGATGACCGTGCTGCCGTCGATCACGCAGGCGACGGGTGCGTGGCTGTACATCTTCAACCGCCGCACGAAATCGCTGGAGCGCGTCTCCACCGAAGCGGACCCCGATCCGATGGTGGTTCCCATCGAAACACCGGAGGAAGACGAACTGGCGAGCGGCGCCGCGGTTTGCTTTAAAGATCGAAAGCAGCTGAATATTCCGGACGTGCGGCGCAGCCAGTATCTGAACACGCGGACCAAACAAAATTCGCCCCGGTCGGCGATGATCGTGCCGCTGACCACGCAGGGCGACGTCCTGGGCGTGCTCGAAGCAGGAAACTCCAACCGACTGGGTTATTTCACCATTGAGGAGCAGGCCTCCATCCAGCATCTGGCCAACCAGGTGGCCGCCGCGTTGAAACTGCAGGAGCAGCGGGCGATTCGCGAACAGCTCTTCCGCAGCGAGAAACTCGCGGCCACCGGCCAGCTGATCTCGGGCGTAGCCAACGAACTTCGCGCTCCGCTGGAGGTGATTCTGCACCTGTCGCTGCAGCTGGCGACGCTGCTCGCCGGCCCTGTGGGCGATCACGAAGCCGAGCGTAACCTGCGCCTGCTGGCCGGCGAATCGAGGCGGGCTTCGGAAATCGTGGCGCGCCTGGTCTCCTTCGCCCGGCCCGAGGATTCCGAAGCGCAGCGCTTCGACGTGAACGCGCTGCTGGCCGGGCTGGTCCAGTTTCGCGAGCCGGAGTGGAAAGCGATGAAGCTGCGCTTGCAGAACCGGCTGGCGCCGGAGCCCGCGTTCGTTCTGGGCGCGCAGGGACAGATCGAGCAGGTGTTTCTGAATCTGCTGGTGCACGCCGAACAGTCCGCGACCGAAGTGCCGGCGAAAACCGTGAGCGTTTCGACCAGCGTGATCGGGGGAAGAGTGCTGGTCCAGATCGGTTATTCGGCGCTGGAGGAAGACACATCGAAAGGCGCCGAAACAGACCCGTTCGGCGAGAGCCGCATGCCTGGAGCGGGCGGAGGAGCCGGGGCGCTGTCGCTGGGAGTGTGCCGGAGCATCGTGAATAATCACGGCGGCGGAATGCGTTTCAACGCGCGCGGAGGAATGGCGTACTTCGAAGTGGAATTGCCCGCTGTCCGCATCGAAACTCCGTCCGAGTTAAGCAGCAAGGGAAAACCGGATCGCCCTCTCACCATCATGCTGGTCGATCCCGACCCGGGCCCGCAGCGCCAGCTTCTTGGGTTGTTGAGCGTCCGGGGCCATCGCGTGGTACCGGCATTGGAAGAGGAAGCCGCGGACCTGGCGCACCGCCTGCGTTTCGACGCGGTGCTGTGGTCGATGCGCCTCTCTGCATCGGGCAGCTCGAAATGGAGCGAATTTCAGGAGCGCGCCCGCGCGTCGATCACGGCGTTCGTGCTGGTGAGCGACGGCTACGACGCGGCTTTGGCGCGGAGCATTGAAGAAGGTGGAAATTTTCTTCTCGGCCGCCCGATTCAGGAATCGGAGCTGGATCGCATCCTGCGCCAGATCGACGCGCGCGCGCCTTTGCCGGCGCGCCGGTAGCGCAGGTCGGGAACCTGGGCCACTAGTAGCCCATCCGCGAGACATCTTTAAGATCGCCAAACGATAACCCCGTGGCGTGAGCCCGGGGATCCCTATAACAGCGCCTAAGTCCCCGCCCTGACGGGTCGGGGTTATGCGTCGGACAGGACACTAGCGGGGCGGTTCCCGACCTGCCCATTTACCGCGCCGCGAGCTGCCGCAAAACATACGGCAAAATTCCGCCGCTGCGATAGTATTCCGATTCCTGCGGCGTATCGATGCGCACGATCGCCTCGAATTTCTTTGTGGAGCCGTCGGCGGACGCCGAAACTCGAGCCTTGGTCCGCCCGCTCGAATCCACCGCTTCCAGAATGCCTTCGATGGCGAACGTTTCGAAGCCCGTCAATCCCAGCGATTCGCGATTCTGCCCCTCCAGAAACTGGAGCGGCAATACTCCCATGCCCACCAGGTTCGAGCGATGGATGCGCTCAAAGCTTTCTGCCAATACCACGCGCACGCCGAGCAGCAGCACGCCCTTCGCTGCCCAATCGCGCGACGATCCTGATCCGTACTCCTTGCCCGCAATGATCAGCAGAGGCACGCCGTCTTTTTGATACTTCACGGCCGCATCGTAAATGAACATCTTCTCGTCCGTTGGAACGTGCGTGGTCCAGCAGCCTTCGGTTCCCGGAGCCATCTGGTTGCGCAGACGAACGTTAGCCAACGTTCCGCGCACCATCACTTCATGATTGCCACGGCGCGCGCCGTAGGAATTGAAATCGGCGGGCTTCACGCCCAGCGAAATGAGATATTTTCCCGCCGGACTATCGGCCGCGATGTTGCCCGCCGGAGAAATATGATCGGTAGTCACCGAATCCCCCAGCACAGCCAACGCGCGGACGCCCGAGAAATCCTTAACGTGGGTTTTCGGATCGGCCATGTTGTCGAAATACGGAGGCAGCTTGATGTAAGTCGAATGCTCATCCCACTCGTATAGATCCCCAATAGGAACCTTGATCGAGTTCCAGCTCTGGTCTCCCAAGAAAACTTCGGAATATTGCTTCGCGAACATTTCCTGGCGGACGGATTTTTTCACCGCCGCCTGCACTTCCTCGGTCGTTGGCCAGATGTCGCGCAGATACACGTCCTGACCCTGCTGGTCCTGTCCAATCGGATCGTTCGCGATATCGACATCGACGCGCCCAGCCAGGGCATAAGCGACCACCAGAGGCGGCGACGCAAGATAGTTCGCGCGCACCAGCGGATTCACGCGCCCTTCAAAGTTCCGGTTTCCCGAAAGCACGCTCGCCACCGTCAATTTTTCTTTCTGAACGGCCGCCGCGACCTCTTCCGGCAAAGGTCCGCTGTTGCCGATGCAGGTCGTACATCCATAGCCCACCAGGTTGAATTTCAGTTCTTCAAGGTACGGCACAAGCCCCGCATCGGTCAGATAATCCATCACCACTTTCGATCCCGGCGCGAGGCTCGTCTTCACCCAGGATTTCGATTTGAGACCTCGCTCTACCGCTTTTTTCGCAACCAGCCCGGCGGCGACCATCACCGATGGGTTGGAGGTGTTGGTGCAGCTGGTGATCGCGGCAATCACCACGCTGCCGTCCCGGACGATGCCGTTGGTTTTCGGCGCGGCGCCGAGCGTCGCCAGGAAATTCTGCTTCACATCCGGCAGGTTGATTCGATCCTGCGGACGCTTCGGACCCGCCATCGAAGGCACCACGGTCGACAGATCCAGCGTCAAGGTGTCGGAATACAGAGGCTCCTGCGAGCCATCCACGCGGAACAATCCTTGCGCCTTGGCATACGCCTCCACCAGTTCGATCAGCTCCGGAGGCCGGTTGGTCATGCGCAGATAATCGAGCGTCGCGCCGTCGATCGGAAACACGCCGATGGTGGCACCGTACTCCGGAGCCATGTTCGCAATGGTCGCGCGATCGGCAACGCTCAGCGCGCTCAACCCGTCGCCATAAAACTCGACGAACTTCCCAACCACGCCTTTTTTCCGCAGCATCTGCGTGACGAACAGGACCAGATCCGTGGCCGTCGCGCCGCCCGGCAATCTGCCCTCTAACTTAAATCCGACCACCGCCGGAAGCAGCATCGTCGCAGGCTGGCCGAGCATGCAGGCCTCCGCCTCGATTCCACCGACGCCCCATCCGACCACACCGAGCCCGTTGATCATCGTCGTATGCGAATCGGTGCCGACCAGGGTATCCGGGTACGCCTGCCCATTCGCGGTGAACACCACCGGCGCCAGATATTCGAGATTCACCTGATGCACGATCCCGGTATCGGGCGGCACTACGCGAAAATTTTCGAACGATCCCTGGCCCCACTTCAGAAAGGAATAACGTTCCTGATTGCGTTGAAATTCCAGCAGCGCATTCGCCGCAAACGCGCCCTTCGTTCCGAACTCATCCACCTGCACTGAATGGTCGATCACTAGGTCCACCGGAACCAGCGGATTCGCCTTCTTCGGATCGGCCCCCATTTTCCCGAGCGCGGCGCGCATCGCCGCCAGATCCACCACACACGGCACGCCCGTGAAATCCTGCAACAAAACCCGCGCCGGCCGGAAATTGATGTCGCGCGGCGCGGCTTTTGGATCCCATTTCGCGACGTATTCGATATCGCTCTTCTTCACCGTCGCGCCGTCTTCGAACCGCAGCAGATTTTCGAGCAGAATCTTGATCGAATAGGGAATGCGGGAAAGTTTGGCGACGCCCGCCTCCTCCAGCACAGCCAGTCGAAAAATCTCGTAAGTGCGGCCACCGGCACGAAGTTCACCCGCGGCGTGGAAGGAGTTTAAACTGTTCATGGCGCAATCCCATCTTATCGCGCGCAGGCGTAGAATCGAAGCATGAGCGCGAAAACACTCATTTCCGTCGCAGAGTTCGACCGGCTGGAGGAAGAAGAGTTCCGCTATGAACTCGACGAGGGCGAATTAATAACGATGACCCGACCACGCATGAGGCTTGCGCGCATCGAAGGCAACCTGTACTTCGCCTTGCGCTCTTACCTCGAGAACAATCCGATCGGAGTGGTTCTTGGCGCCGATATACTCTTCGTGCTTGGCCCCTCGACAAAACGTGCCCCCGACGTTTCCGTGGTTTTCCGAACTGTCGATCCGGACGAGGAAATCCAAGGCGCACCCGAAATCGCCGCGGAGATCCTCTCGCCATCGAACAGCCGCCGCGCGATGCGGCGCAAGCTCGGCCAGTTCTTCGCCGCCGGCTGCAAACTCGCCTGGATCATCGATCCCAAAACGCGCACCGTGGAAGTTTGGGAATCAGCCGTCGGCCCATCTCGCACTCTGCAGGAATCGGACCAGTTCGAAACGTCCCTGCTTCCTGGATTCACCTATCCAATAGCGAAGCTGTTTTAATTCTGGCTACTGGCTACTGGCTTCTTCCTCACATATATTCCGGCACTTCAATCCCCAGCACGCCCAGCGTCTTCTCCAGCTGCCCGCGAAAATAATCCGTCATCCACAGCAGAAACGTCTTCTTCTCGACGTCTGTCTCTGAAAGCACCGGATATTCATGATAAAAATTACTAAACGCTTGCGCCAATTGAAACGCATACCGAGCTACGTGAGCCGGCTCCCCGCTGGCCACCGCCCTCTCGATCGCCGACCCTGCTTTCGACGCCGCCAGCAATAACTGCCAGCAGTCCTCCTGGGTCAACTGCCGCTCCATGATCTGTCGCGTCAGCGCTTGACTAAAATCAGGCAGCGATTCCCCCCGCTCCTGGAGCTTCCGCAAAATATTCCGCGCCCGCACCGCCGAGTATTGTACATAAGGACCCGTTTCGCCCTCGAAACTCAGCGCCTCCGCAAAATCGAACGCGATCACCGAATTGCGCGTGAATTTCAACATGAAGTAGCGCAGCGCTCCAATCGCGATGTGCGTTGCCGCGCGCCGCCGAGCCTCTTCCGGCTCTTCCTTGTGCCTCGACGTCACCTCATCGAGCGCCTTCTCGATCAGCTTGTCAAGCAAATCGTCCGCCTTGACACCGATCCCTTTGCGCCCCGCCACTTGCACGTACGGGAGCCTCTTGTCTTCTTCAGAAAGCTCAATCCCCATCTCGATGCAAGTCCGCGGCGATAGCGCCACCATCTCGTAATTAAAGTGGATGCTGTTATCCGCCTGCCGGTTATAGCCGAGCGCACGCAACCCAGCCACGACCACGTCCTGCAAATACGACTGCCGCGTGTCGATCACGTTATAGACACGCGAGCCCTTCCCAAACTCCGGACTGCCCGTCTGCGGCTGGTCGGTCGAAGCCCACACTTCGTGCCCGTTCGGATATGTATGCCACTTCCGATAATAAAAATCCTTGCCCAGCAGCCCGAACTTCCAAAGCTGATACGCGATATCTTTGCCGACGTAAGTGACCGTCCCATTCGACCGCACGATGACTTTACTATCGTCATCGCCCTCCACCGATCCCTCCCGGAACGCCGACCCGGGCATCACCCAACAACCTTTATTCTTGCCTTCGGTCTGCAGATAAATCGCCTTGCGTTCCTTCAACTGTTCAAACGCCGTGGCCCAGAATTGCAAATGTAAGATCTCGCTCTCCCGAGGCAGCACGTCGTAAGCGATCCCCAGCCGCCACATGGTGGCGATATGCGCATCGACAATCGCATCGGCTACCAGGTGCGCCAACTCCGCTTCAATTCCGTGCCCCGCTTCAATCGAATGGAGCGTAGCGTGACGCCACTCGAGCGCATCCTTGTGCTCGTCATAATGCTGCGAGGTCCGCGCGTAGACATCCCAGCAAACATAATCGAACCGCGTTTCGGCAATCAGCTTGCGCACGTCCTCAATCGACTTTTTCTCAAGATGCTGAAACCCGACCACCACGTCCGCAACCTGCACGCCCGTGTTATCGATATAATTTTGTACCTCAACTATTTCTCCGGTCGCGCGAAGCATCCTGACGAACGTGTCGCCTAAAATGGCATTGCGCAAATGACCGATGTGCGCGGCCTTATTGGGATTGATATTGGTGTGCTCGACAATCGTTTTCGTCGCGCTTGCTTTCGCAATCGCTCCTTCACCCTTCA
>Ga0182024_10025959_pt1 | contig 10311 bp, 9 predicted proteins | sample P32metaG_FD_120480 | JGI IMG/M metagenome (GOLD analysis project Ga0182024, IMG submission 120480) | Permafrost microbial communities from Stordalen Mire, Sweden - P3-2 metaG (Illumina Assembly) | ecosystem: Environmental > Terrestrial > Soil > Wetlands > Permafrost | place: Sweden: Stordalen...
ATCGGGCTGAAGACCAATCAGAATGCGACCCCCACGCTGACCGCCTTTGCCCAGGTGGTGGCATCCAGTACGCTGCCGACGCCGGCCAAACGGACCGAAAAGGTCGAATCGACCAAGAAGCGAGCGGCCAAAGACGACGTCGACGCCGTGCTTCATCTGAATGTCGAGCCGGACGCGGAAGAGCAGTAAGCACGCGGGCGCTGTCGATTGCTGCTGCTGTCAGCGCTGCCCATGGCGCTGCTCCGATCGTTGCTATCACAGCCGCCGCTGGCGGCAATCTTTGGCCCCCCGCTGGACAGCAATGGGTGCGTCGCGCGCGTGTTTCGCTTTGTGATGCGCGGAAAAATCGGCTGATGCTGGGTCGATCCGGCTAAATCGTTCATCGCCGAGGAGATTGAACGCCGATAGAAGGGGGGTTGGAGAAACTTTTCCGATTGAGCGGACCATGACGAAATCGCTGCTAGTTCTGGCTCTCATGGCGACCCAACTCCTGTCGTGGAGCGCTCGGCCGGTCTACCTGTGCGTGGAGAGCGATGGTTCGTTTCGCATCGATGCCGGTCCGGAAAACTGCGACTGTTGCCGCGCGGAAGGCGCGCGCCACGACCATTTCTCCGATGGCCCATTCTCCGATAACACTGACGATTGCCACGATGAGGCGAACGCGGATCATCCCCCTTGCGACTGCATGCACATCCAGATTTCCGAGCAGCAAAGTCCCGTGGTTTTGTCGCGGGTTGCACCGCCCGGCGCGAGCCGTGTCGCGGATTCTTTTGCCGTCCCGCTCTGCGGGCTGAACCCGGATCCCGCGGCTCTCGACGCCGCCTCTCGATTGCATGGGCTATCTCCCGCGATCCCGTGGCCGCAGTGCGGACGATTGTCCGTCGTTCTGCGCTGCTAATCGGCACTGGGCAGCCGATCGTCGCTGCCGGGAGTTGATGGTCGCCTGAGCGATCACGCCTCCCCCACTCGCTGGACTCGTTTCCATGTTCTTGTCGCATAGCATTGACGCTACGCGCGCCAGTGCATGATCGATGGTCGGGAGAAAGCATGTCCACCACCACGAAACATCGGATCCGTCGTGTCGACCGGGCACCGGCCGCAGAGGCCCCGCCGGTGGCGCCGGCACGTCGCACCTGGCGGATCAGCGTCGGCAACGTCGTTCCGAATCTGGTCGTATTCAGCATGCTGGCGGGCGTGCTCTGCCTGGGCCACTACACCGGCTGGAAGATGCCGAAGCTGTCGGACGCATTCGGCACGTCGAGCGAGAAGGCCGAAGACTGGTGCTCGGAGCATCTGGTTCCCGAATCGCAATGCGTCGAATGTCAGGTCGAACTGCTGCCAAAGCACGCCGAGTTTGGTTTTTGCCGGCGGCACGGAGTTGCCGAGTGCGTCATCTGTCATCCCGAGTCTGCCGAGCTCAACGAACCGCCGAAGTTGCCTAACTACGACACCGTGGCCGCGATCGCCGTCATGGCCAGAGCGGAAAACAACAGCCGCAATCGGCTCCACAAGCGGCGGGTGCAGTTCGCCAGCGACCAAAGCGCGACCAAGGCTGGGATCGAGGTCGACGTGGTGCAAGAACAGGCGATGACCGATGCGATTCGTGCCAACGGCCAGGTGGTCTTCGATCCGACGCGCGTGGCTCATTTGTCGACGCGGGTCGCAGGCACGGTCGCTTATGTGCTGAAGGGAGTCGGCGACGAGGTTCAGGCGGGGGACGTGCTGGCCCTGGTCGATGCTGCCCAGGTGGGACAAGACAAAGCCCAATTGCTGCGAGCGATTGTCCAACTGAATTTGAAGCGTGCGGTGGTGGAACGAATGCGGAGCCTTGCGGCCGACGCCGCGATTGCCCAGAAAACTGTGCTCGAAGCGGAGTCGGCTTTTCGCGAAGCCCAAATTGCTTTTGTGGCCGCTCGCCAGGCGTTGGTCAATCTGGGATTCGAACTGCCCGAGCAGTTCGACAGCCAGGATGACGGAAAAATCGCCGAAGCCCTGGGGTTGTTGGGAATTCCGGAGTCGATCCTCGGCGCGCTGCCGGCGGGCATCAAAACGGCCAATCTGATTCCGATTCGAGCGACCTATGAAGGGGTGGTCGTCGCATCGCAAGTGGTTGCCGGCGAAGTCGTGGGGACGACGACGGTGCTCTTTACCTTGGCGAATCCCCGCCGGATGCTACTGGTGCTGAATTTGCGTCAGGAAGACGCACGCTACGTTGCCGCCGGGCTGCCCGTGGTGTTTCAAACCGACGGCGGCCCACAGGAAGTCGGCGGACAAGTGTCGTGGGTGAGTCCGGCCATCGACGAAAAGACGCGCACACTTGAAGTGCGCGTGATGCTGGACAATCCCGACGGCAAGCTGCGCGACAAGGCGTTTGGTTCGGGTCGAATCATTTTGAGGCAAGAGCCCAACGCGATCGTGGTTCCGGAGGAAGCGGTTCAGTCGACGAGCGATGCCAGTTTTGTCTTTGTGCGCGACCGCAACTATCTCAAGGAGGGGGCTCCCAAGGTTTTTTTGGTGCGGCAAGTGCGGATCGGAGCGCGGTCGGCTGGCTACGTGGAACTTTTGGCTGGCGTTCTGCCTGGCGAAGTCATCGCGACCAAGGGAAGCACTGTACTGTTGGCTCAACTGCTGCGCAGCAACCTGGGTGCGGGCTGCGGCTGCCACGAGCACTAACCAAAAGAAACTGATCGAAATCGATGGACATTCTCAACCGGATCATCGGGTTTTCGCTGGCCAACCGCATGCTGGTCATCTGCGGCGTGCTGGCCGTCGGCGTGGCCGGGGCGTTTTCGCTCCAGCGCCTCGACATCGATGCGTTTCCCGACACGACGCCCGTCCAGGTGCAGATCAACACGGTCGCGCCAGCCCTCTCGCCGGAAGAAGTGGAACGGGAGATCACGTTTCCGATCGAACAAGCGATCAGCGGACTGCCTGGACTGGAGCAACTGCGATCGATCTCGAAATTCGGTTTGTCGCAGGTGGTGGTGCTGTTCGAGGACGGGACCGACATTTATTTTGCCCGTCAGTTGATCGGCGAACGACTGGCGACCGTCGAGATGTCGCAAAGCGGCGGCCGGCCAAAGATGGGGCCCGTGGCGACCGGTTTGGGGGAGGTGTTTCATTACATCGTGACCGGACAGGGGACCGATGCGACCGACCTGCGCACGATCCACGATTGGGTCGTCAAACCTCCGATGCGAACCGTGCGCGGAACGGCCGAGATCAACAGTTGGGGTGGCTACGAGAAGCAGTATCAGATTCGTATCGATCCCGAACGTCTGATCAAACATGGCCTCACGTTCAACGAGGTTGTCGAAGCCGCTCATCGGAACAACTTCAACGTCGGCGGAGGAAGCATCAGCCAGGCGGGCGGAATGTTGCTCGTCCAAGGCCTGGGAAGAACGGCCAGCGTGGACGAAATCGGGCAGATCGTCGTCACCGCCGAAGAGGGCGTTCCCGTTCGCATCTTGGATGTGGCCGAGGTCGTCATTGGTCACGAAACTCGCCGCGGGGCGGTCACTGCCAACGGACAGGGCGAAGTGGTGCTGGGGCTCGGTTTCATGCTGATGGGCGAGAACAGTCACGCCGTCACCTGGGCCATGAAAGACAAGCTGAAGTCGATCGAGGCGAGCCTCCCGGCGAACGTGCAGGTCAAGCCCGTCTACGACCGCACCGAATTGGTCGGCTTTGTCATCGACACGGTGCGAAAAAACCTGTTCGAGGGGGGGCTGCTGGTGGTCGCGGTGCTGTTCGCGTTTTTGGGCAACATGCGGGCGGCCGTGATCGTGGCCATTGCCATTCCGGTGTCGATGTTGTTTGCCTTCGTCGGGATGCTGCGGTTTGGCATCGCCGCCAGCCTGCTCAGCCTCGGTGCCATCGACTTTGGGATGATCGTCGACAGCTCGGTGGTGATGATCGAGAACTGCGTGCGGCATCTGGCCGACGACGCCAATCGTGGCAAGACCCGGCTGGAGATTATTCGCAACGCGGCCGTCGAAGTGCGCAAGCCGACGATGTTTGGCGAGCTGATCATCGGAATCGTCTACCTGCCGATCCTGACCCTGGAAGGGATCGAGGGCAAGATGTTTCGGCCGATGGCATTGACCGTCATCTTCGCTCTGGCCGGGTCGATGGTGCTGTCGCTGACGTTGATGCCGGTGCTGGCGAGCTTTTTTCTGACCAAGCGCGTTGTGGAACGCGAGCCGCTGTTGATGCGCGTTGCCCATGCGATCCACTATCCGATTCTGCAGTTCGCCATCCACCACAAGCTGGCGGTGATGGGCTTTGCCGCCACGGTGCTCGTGCTGGCGTTTGGCTTGATCGCTCCGAATCTCGGTTCGGAGTTTGTGCCGCGCTTGTCGGAAGGGGCCGTGGCGATTGGGGTGGTGCGACTGGCAGGGACCGATCTGGCCGAGTCGATCCGCTACAACACCGAAATGGAACGGGTCATCCTGGCCACGTTTCCCGACGAAGTCGAAAACGTCTGGAGCCGCATCGGATCGGCCGAAGTCGCCACCGATCCGATGGGGGTTGAGCTGACCGACACTTTTATCACGCTCAAGCCGCGCTCGACATGGAAAAAAGCTCGCTCGCAAGCCGAGTTCACCGAATTGCTCGACAAAGCCCTGCGCGATATGCCAGGACAACGGCTGGCCTATTCCCAGCCGATCGAAATGCGGATCAACGAAATGGTGTCGGGCGTCCGCGCCGACCTGGGCATCAAGATCTTTGGCGACGATTTCGACGTGCTGGTCAAAAAAGGGCACGAGATCGAGTCAATCCTGCGGTCGATCGACGGGGCGGCCGACGTGAATACCGAACAGATCACCGGCCAGCCGATGCTCCAGATCAAAGTGAACCAGGAGCAGATTGCCCGGTATGGCCTGTCGGCCCAGGCGGTGCTCGACCTGGTGCAATCGGTCGGCGGCAAGCCGCTGGGGGACGTGGTCGAGGGACAACTCAAGTTTCCGTTGGTGGCGCGATTGCCGGAATCGTTTCGCGACAGTCCGGCCGCCATCGGGGCGATGCTCGTCGCCACGCCGCGGGGAGAGCGGATTCCGCTTTCCCGTCTGGCGAGCGTCGAAATTGTCGAAGGACCGTCGACCATCACCCGCGAATGGGGCCAGCGCCGGATCACCGTCACCTCGAACGTGCGGGGGCGCGACTTGGGCAGCTTTGTGGCCGAAGTGCGGCGGCAAATCGCCGAGAAAATCGCCTTGCCCACGGGGCGCTATCGGATCGAGTACGGCGGGCAGTTCGAAAATCTGCAGCGGGCACAAACCCGGCTGCTGATTGTGGTGCCACTCGCGCTGCTTTTGATCCTGGTGCTGCTCTACTTCACCTATCACAGCATGGTCGACGCACTGCGCGTTTTCACCGGCATTCCGTTTGCCTGGGTGGGGGGCATTTTTGCCTTGTGGCTGCGAGACATGCCTTTTTCGATTTCGGCCGGCGTCGGTTTTATCGCCATGTCGGGCGTGGCGGTGCTGGACGACATGATTCTGGTCTCGTACATCCGCCAGCTTCGCTCGCGCGGCGTGCCGCTGGACGAAGCCGTCACGCAGGCGGCCATTACGCGGCTGCGTCCGGTCCTGATGACGACGCTGGTGGCGAGCCTCGGCTTTTTGCCGATGGCTTTTAGCGATGGCATGGGAGCCGAAGTGCAACGTCCGTTGGCAACCGTAGTGATCGGCGGTGTGATAGGCGCGATGGTGATGTCGCTGCTGGTGCTGCGTGTGCTCTATTTGCTGTTCAACGGTCCGATCAAGGTCCCTAACAAGGAAGCGGAAACGGCGGAAGTCAGTGAGTGCGAGGATGAAATGGAATTGATCTCCTCAGGCAGTTAAACCTCTTTTGGCAAGGATGCACAATCATGAATGCGGTGCAAAAAACAAGTCTGTGTGCGGCGATGTTGCTTGCCGGGCTGCTGATCGCTTTCTCGATCGGCTGTGGACAGAGCGGCAAAACGCCAACGGCGGCTGGTGGACATGAAACCGACCACGCCGTGGCGGCATCGATCGCCGGTGGGCACGGTCATACCCACAGCCACGACAATTGGTGGTGCGACGAGCATGGAGTGCCGGAAGAAGTCTGCGGTCAGTGCAATTCGAAACTGGCCGCCGAGTTTCAGAAGAAGGGGGATTGGTGCCAGGAGCACGACCGTCCCGAATCGCAATGCTTCATTTGTCATCCGGAACAGGAAGCCAAATTCGCCGCCAAATACGAAGCCAAGTTCGGCAAGAAGCCGCCGCAGCCGGAAGGCTAGGGTGGAGGGCTACTGCCGGTTGCCGGGTGCCATCGGCTTTGCCGGCGGCGTTTTGCTCGTTAAATCGAGCGATACCAACGGCGGCGTCTTGCTGTCGGCCGAGGGACATGAGCCGCAGCCGCCGCAGGAAGCCTTGCCGCCAAACAGCATCCGATAGACCGTGCGGCCGAGATAGGCGACGGCAACCGTTACGATGGCGACGGCGATCAGGTCTTGGAAGGTGATGTTCATGGTGGAAAATGCAGTCTGTTCGTCGCGGCCAATCGTGGCTCGCGGGCATTTCACTAACCCGACGCCACCCGCGAGTACGCAGGTACCCGCGAGGGACGCAGGACGAAGATCCCTCGCTCGCGCTTCGTGTTAGTGTGTGTCGATCACGATATCGCTGCGCTAGGTGATCAGCAATCGGCCGATTTGATAGGTCAGCAGGGCGGCGATATAGGCCAACGTGGTCATGTAAGTGAAGGTAAACAGCGGCCAGAGCCAACTATTGGTTTCGCGGCGGATGACGGCCAGGGTCGAAGCACACTGGGCACAGAGGGCGAAAAAGACCATCAGCGACAAAGCCACCGGCACGGTAAAGACCGGCTCGTCGGTCCCGTCGTGCCGGGCAGCCCGCAGGCGGTCGATCAATCGATTTTGATCGCTCTCGTCGCCCACCTCAAGATCCGAGCCCAAGTGATAAATGACGCCCAGCGCCCCCATCACCACCTCGCGAGCCGGAAACGAGGCGATCACGGCGCAGCCGATTCGCCAGTCCCAGCCCAGCGGGCGCACGGCCGGTTCGATCCATTGTCCAAAACGGCCCAAAATGCTTTGCCGTTGATAGTCGGCGGCGATCTGATGATCGATCTCGATCGAGCGGTTTTCGAGTTCGTCGCGCTGCTCGGCCGAGAGGCCCGGGGCCTCGAGCTCGGATGCGATCTCGGCCTGCTGGCCGCGATAGGGGGTTTCGACCGTGTCGGCATCGTGCGGATAGTACGAAGCGGCCCACACGACGATCGACACGGCCAGGATGAGCGTGCCGGCCTGGCTGATGAAATCCCAAGCTCGTTCCAGCACGCGCCACACGATCAGCCGCGGGCCGGGCCATTTGTAACTCGGCAACTCCATCACAAACGGAGGTGTCGGCCCACGCAGCAAGGTGCGCTTCAGGATCAATGCCACGCCGGCGGCGGTTACCGTGCCGATCAAATACATCGCCAGCAGCGTCAAGCCCGACAAGGGAATCCAACCGCCCAACAAGCCGCGGCGGGGAATGAAGCCGGCAATCAGCACGCTGTAGACCGGCAATCGGGCGCTGCAACTCATCAGCGGCACGACCAGAATCGTCGTCAACCGATCGCGGCGGTTTTCGATCACCCGCGTGGCCATCACGCCCGGAATCGCACAGGCAAACGACGACAACATCGGAATGAACGATTTGCCGCTCAGCCCGACGCGCGACATGATGCGGTCCATCAAGTAGGCAGCGCGGGCCATGTAGCCGCAATCTTCCAGGACGGCGATGAACAAAAACAGGAGCATGATCTGCGGCAAAAAGATCAGCACGCTGCCGACTCCGCCGATGGCGCCGTCGACCAATAGCGACCGCAGCGCGCCGGGATTCATCTGTCCCGAGACGAACTGGCCCAGCTGGTTGATGCCGGCTTCGACCAGGTTCATCGCCGGTACTGCCCACACGAAGATCGACGAGAAGACGAACAACATCAGCAGGGCGAAGATCGCGGTCCCCCACAGGCGGTGGGTCAGGATGCGATCGATCCGATCGCCGCGCGTGACGACGCGCTGGGCCGGCCGGGTGATCACGCCCGACAGGGTTTTGGCCACCCAGGCATAACGAGCCATGGCCTCGACGGCCGGCACCGGGCAGCCCGCCGCGGCCAGCCGCGCACGCGCGTCGGTCAGTTCCTGGCCGATCGACTGGGCCTGGCCATTAAGCAGCGACTCGGAAAGATAGCCGGTCGAGTCGAGCAACAGTCGCTCGACGAGGTAGGTCGGCAGCGGCCGGCCTCCCTCTGCCAGCCGGTCGGCGAGCCGTGCGACTTCGTCTTGAAAGAGGCGCGGGAAAGGGCTTTCGGGCCGTTTGGGCGTCGAGTCGACGAGTCCGACGAGCGCACGCTTCAGATCGGGCACGCCGCGCCCCTGGTTCGCCTGGACCACGATGATCGGCACGCCCAGTTGCTGCCGCAGCCGGGCGAGGTTGAACTCGAGTCCGCGGTGCTCGGCCACGTCGATCATGTTCAACACGACAACGGTCGGCAGACCCAACTCCAACACCTGGCTGACCAGATAGAGATTGCGCTCCAGGTTACTGGCATCGACGATCGACACGACCAGGTCGATCGGCCGCATGTCTTCGCGGCGAGCCAGCAGGACGTCGACGGCCACCATCTCGTCGGGCGAGCGCGGCGCCAGGCTGTAGGTGCCCGGCAGATCGACGAGCTCGAAGTGGTGGCCGGCATGCTCGAGATGGCCGACTTTTTTCTCGACCGTGACACCGGGATAGTTGCCCGTGCGCTGACGAACCCCGGCCAGGGCGCTGAAGAGCGTCGACTTGCCCGTGTTGGGGTTGCCGATGAAGGCGACGGTGTACTGGCGGGACTGGAGCTGTGCCATGCGCGATCAAACTGCTCTGCGAGCGAGAACCCGAGGCGAACAGGAGAAGCGTCTGCGTGTGGTTCGCGGCGGATTGGCTGCGCGGATCAGACGGCGCACACAGTCCGATTTAACACTGCGCGCTACAGCGGCGCGATCGCCACGCGAGCTGCCTCGCTCCGCCGCAGGCTGAGATGATACCCGCGCACTTCCAACTCCAACGGACCGCCCCACGGAGCGATGCCCACCACGGCCACCTCGACGCCCGGTGTCAGACCCATCTCCATTAGCCGCAAGCTGACGTCGTCGGTTCCTTCGACAGCCAGCACCCGTCCGGTGCCTCCGACGGCCAATTCGGCGAGTACGCTCACGCCAGCACCGTCGGGCGGACCCAAATGCGCAATAAGTCGTCGGCCCGAAAGCAGAGCTTCTGACCGGCCAACCGCACGATGCAAGGACTGCCGGGCTGGACCATTTCGATCTCGGTGCCGCCGCGCAAGCCAAGCTCTTCGAGACGGTGAACATCGTTCTGTCCGCCGACCAAATGACCAACCGCCGCCGAGCGGCCGGCCGGCAAGAACTCCAAAGGAATCATCTCGTGCATGGGCCAAACCTGATCGGTGGAGAACCAGAGGGCATAGCGGGGGGATTGAAAGTACTGAGACTCATTCTCAGACCAGCCGTTCATTCTAAGCCTCGCGGGCGCGGGAAGCAATCGAAGGCCCAACAATTTTTCTTGTCAGGCAAGGCAGAAATGGCTGCCGTGCCGGCGGGCGAGGGGGGAAACCACGAAATCGGAGGTTTGGGTCGGATAGGAGGCGAGCGGGAAATTTGGACCGGAGGAGAGCCGGGCAGTCTCAGAGCGTCGACTCGAACGCGTGCAAAAAGTGCTCGATCACGGGCTTCGCCTTGCCACGCTCCCAGGTGACGGCGATGACGTCGAAGCGGGCCTGGCATTCGAGCAGGTCGTGACGCTTGAGATAGGCCAGGGCCAACCGCGAAAGACGGGCCTGTTTGGCCGGATCGATCGCCTCGTGCGGCTGGCCGGCGTCGTGCGATTGGCGCGTTTTGACTTCGACAAACACGACCGTACGGCCGTCGACCGCCACCAGATCGATTTCGCCCATCGGGGTGCGATGTCGCCGGGCAACGATGTGGTAACCGAGCCGGCGGAGGTATTTGGCGGCGGCCAATTCGCCCCGTTCGCCCAGCGACGGCTCGGGCCGCCAGCGGCGCCATAGCGCAACGAGTCTCTCGGTGGAGAGCCGCTGGCCTAGCTTCATCGAAGCGCCCCCTGCGAACCCGTGCTAAGGAGAACCGGTCTCAACAAATCACGTGCGCCCCACGGCGGAGCGTGTTGAAAAATTGGGACAGGCACCTCACAACCGACTCGTTTGCCGAGAAATCGGCTGGCGAGTTCGGAGCCAGTCCCATTTTTCAACAGCCTG
>Ga0182024_10025960_pt1 | contig 10311 bp, 7 predicted proteins | sample P32metaG_FD_120480 | JGI IMG/M metagenome (GOLD analysis project Ga0182024, IMG submission 120480) | Permafrost microbial communities from Stordalen Mire, Sweden - P3-2 metaG (Illumina Assembly) | ecosystem: Environmental > Terrestrial > Soil > Wetlands > Permafrost | place: Sweden: Stordalen...
AACATCAAGGTCGGCAACAAAGCCGTCAGCAAGAATATGGAGGATATCGAAGGCACGCGGTCGACCGGCGAGTTCGCCAGCATCCTGGTCGATCTGCTCAGCCCGGAAACCGCCGCGGCGTTCCGGCGGACCGGCTCCGATAGCATTCACGGGCGTTCCACCTGGGTGTACACGTTCGACGTTCCGCGGGAGCGTTCGCATTGGCGCATTGAAGCCTCCGCGCAGCTCTACTATCCGGCCTACGCCGGCTCGATCTGGATCGATAAGCAGTCCGCGCGTGTGCTGCGCATCGAACAGCAGGCCCGCAACATTCCAGTGCTGTTCCCCTTCGACACCACTGAGACGGCTACCGATTACGATTTCATCCGGCTGGCGACGCCGGAGACGTTTCTGCTGCCGGTCGACGCCGATATCCTGAGCTGTGTTCGCGGCACCAGCACCTGCGCGAAGAACCGCATCGAATTCCGCAACTATCGCAAATTCGGAGCCGAATCGAGCGTGACGTTCGACGGCAAGCAGTAGCTTCAAGAACGAACGGCCCGCAACCTGCTTCTCGCGGGTAACGTCGCTAGATTGTTATACTAAGTCAACCCGCAACTCACGTCTAATGCTGAAATACTGTGCTTTTTTTTCACTCTGTGCCAGTCTGGGACTGGCTGGGGACTACATTACAGGTCAAGCCGCGCGAGCTGTGATCGGTCAGTCGACCTTTACCTCCCAGAACTTCGGCGCAACCGATAACACGATGGGCAGCCTGGGCGGACTCGCTTACGCCAATGACACTCTGTTCGTCGCCGATTCCAACCGCCTCGGCTATCTGCCGGTCAACAATCGCGTCCTGATGTTCGGCCAACTTCAGGAGTCCATGCCTCCCATCACCGGGCAGCTCCAGTTTACCGTCCGATGCCCGGTATGCTTCGGCGGGGCGAGCAATGTTCTGGGCCAGCCGGACTTCGTCACCACCACGGCCAACACCGCCGCGAACGGCATGAGTCTGCCTTTGGGAGTCGCCTCGGACGGGGTCCATGTCGCGGTCGCCGATACCGCCAATAATCGCGTGCTCCTGTGGCTCTCTTTTCCAACCGCGATCGGCCAGCCCGCGGATGTAGTCATCGGGCAGCCGAGTTTCACTACTTCCAATCCGACCCCCGTCAACGCCAGCAGCCTTCGCGCGCCGGAGGGCGTGTGGCTCCAGGGCGGCAAACTGTTCGTCGCCGACACGCAGAACAACCGCGTGCTCATCTGGAACTCGATTCCCACCACCAATGGGCAGGCCGCCAATATCGTGCTCGGCGAGGCCAATTTCACCACGGTCGTCAACGCCGATCAAACCACCACCCCGAATAACGCAACCGCCACCGCCTTGCTCTCGCCCACTTCCGTGTCGGTCTCTCCGGACGGAACCCATATGTTCGTGGCGGATCTCGGCTTCAGCCGCGTCTTGATCTGGAACGAGATTCCGACGGCCAACACGCAGCCCGCCGACGTCGAAGTGGGCCAGAAGGACATGCTGACCGCGATCGGCGACAACAGCACCGCGCAGTGCGCCTCCAACGGCACCGACAGCAGCGGCAATCCTACCTACCCGGGCATCTGCGCGGCGACCATGAGCTTTCCGCGTTTCGCCATCTCGGACGGCACGCGCCTCTACGTCGCCGATACGGGCAACGATCGCGTGCTGGTGTTTGAAACCATTCCCACCCAGAACGGCGTCGCCGCCGATGTCGTTCTGGGTGAGCCCGACCAGTTTTCCGATGTCGTCACCAGCACCAACTCGGAGTTCGGCGGGACCGATCTGACTACCTCCGCCGCCAACGTCACGCCCTCGCCGACTTCGCTTGCCTGGGACGGCGCGAACCTGTATGTCGCCGATCCCCTCGACTTCCGCGTGATGATCTTCACGCCCGCCGAACCCGACATTCAGGTCGACGGCGTGGTGAATGCCGCCAGCCTGGCGATCTACGCGGAAGGGAATATCCTTCTCGGGGGCACCATCAATCCCGGCGACACCGTAACGCTCACCATCGCCACCTCCACCACCCAGACCAATAACTACATGTACACGGTGGTATCGGGCGACACCTTCGATACCATTCTCACCGCGCTTACCAGCGCCATTAACGGGGCCAACAACAACGTGGGCGACCCCGACGTGCTGGCCGAGCCCGAGTTGGGTTTCATGACCCTGCTCCTGGTGGCCCGGACGAGCGGAGTCGCCGGCGACAACGTCAACATCTCGACCACGCTTTCCGACAACGCGATGCTGACCGCGACGGCCAGTGGAGCTACTTTGACCGGCGGCGCGAGCGCTTCCATCTTCGGCCCCGGCACGCTCATTCAAATCACCGGGACGAATCTCGCGGACAGTTCCGCGGCCGTGCCCTCGAACGCGCTGGCTCTGCCGGTCAATCTTGCGGGAGTCCAGGTCTATGTCGACGGCATTCAGATAGCGCTCCAGTCCGTAGTCGCGGCGACCCCCACCTCGCCGGCGACCATCGTGGCGGAGCTTCCCTGGGAGCTGGTCGACACCAACAGCAGCAGCCTGTACGTTCGCACCGTGCACGCCGACGGTTCGATCACCGTCACCGATGCCATCGGTCTTCCGATCTCGACCGACAACCCCGGAATCTACGCGCAACCCGGTCCCGATCCGCGCGTCGCCCTCGCCTATCACGACTCCAGCTTCGCCACCGGCACGATTACGGTCACCGGAGGCGTGAACGCGGGCGACACGGCCACGGTCGGGATTGAAGACCGGCTGTACAACTACATCGTCACCAGCGCGGATACGCTCCAGACCATTACCGACGCGCTGATCGGCCTGGTCAATGCGAACCCGGAGGAAAAGGTAACGGCCAGCTCGGCCGCCGCCCTGACGGCGATCCGCCTGGTGGCGAAAGTGCCGGGACCCGAGGGCGACGGGATCGCCATATCGGGCACTTCCACCGGACCGGGCACCTCCGCCATCGGATCCGTGACCCTGACTGCGACCAACACCGCGTTATGCTGCGCCAACGTGGCCGGAGCGCCCATCACCGTCAACAATCCCGCGGTACCGGGCGAAACCATCTACGTGTTCGCCACCGGTCTTGGGCTGGTCGGTCCGAATGCCGCCAGGCTCGCGCTCGTCGATGGCTCGGCCTACACCGGACCCGTGCTGAATAACCCCGAGTCGCCGGTCTCCGCGCTCGCCGACACTCTGAGCGCCACGGTGATCTCCGCCGGACTTCAACCCGGTGCCATTGGAGTCTATAAAGTGGTTCTCGAACTGAACAACGCCATCACCACCACACCGTTTGCGCAGGTCGATATCTCGCAGGATGTTTCGACCAGCAACATTGTGACGATTCCGATTTACAGCCCGAATCCGGCCCAATAGGAGCCGTTGGCGCCGCCTATCCCAAATCGTAGGGCGAGAATCCCCCGCGGGTCATCGCGTCGCGCGCGATCCGCTCATTCTCCGGCGCGACATAAAAGAACGCGCCCACCCGCTCGGTCCGGAAAATGATTCCGCCGCTGTATTTATCCGGCTCGACCAGGTAATCGAACCCCGAGTCGCTCAGCAACTTTTCCAGCTTCAGAGCATCCTGCAACCGCTTGGCGACGTAGATCAACGCCAGTTCCTGGTCGCCAAAATAATCGGGGTTCTGACGCATCGCTACCAGCGTAACTGAGAATTCACAGCCCGCAAAACGGAGCGCAGCGGTAGCGTTTGCTGGCTTGTATTGAAGGCGCCCCCGCGCCCTTCGCGGGCCAACTGAGAATTCACGGGCCTTGGATGCACCAAACAACATGCAGGCGGCCAGCGTCTCTTTTGAATCGCGTTTGTCCCAGGATGACGAGCTGCACTGGCTGGCCTTGCGCATGGCTGCGGGCCTCGGGACGCGCAAAGCCGGGCAATTGATCGAGATTTTCAGGACCCCGCAAGCGATTTTCCGCGCCTCGCGGTCCGAGCTTCAGGCCGCCGGCGTCGCCGCCGCCCTCGCCCAGAGCATTTCGAGCGGGTGCGCATTTGAGGACGCGGTCGCCCAACAACAGAAAATGGCCACCGCCGGGGTTGCGCTGATCCCGATGACTAACTCGCGCTATCCCCCACGTCTCAAAGACATTTTTGACCCGCCGCCGGTGTTATACGCGCAGGGGCGCATCGAACTGCTTGGAAACCTGATGATCGGCGTCGTGGGAACGCGGCGGCCGACGGCTTATGGAATCGCGGCCGCCCAGCGCCTCGCCAAGGACCTTGCCGTCGCGGGCCTCACCATCGCCAGCGGAATGGCGCGGGGCATCGATACGGCCGCGCATAAGGCCACGCTTGAAGCCTTGGGCGATACCGTTGCCGTCTTCGGATGCGGCGTCGACGAGATCTATCCGGCCGAAAACCGCAAGCTGGCATCCCAGATTGCCGAAAAAGGTTTGCTGATCTCCGAGTTCCCCATGGGCACGCCGGCCTATCCGCAGAACTTCCCGGTGCGAAACCGGATCATCGCGGGAATGAGCGCGGGCGTGCTGGTGGTCGAGGGGGGTGAATATTCCGGGTCGGCGATCACGGCGAAGCTGGCCGTCGATCAGGGCCGTGAGGTGTTCGCCGTGCCCGGAAACATCACTTCGAAGATGAGCTGGGGGCCGAATCTGCTGATCAAACAGGGCGCGAAACTGATCCAGGAATGGAATGACGTGGTGACGGAACTGAAGCCGGAGGATCGCAGGAGGCTGGTGGATCAGTGCCGTAATCGTTTGAAATTGGGAGACTTAGAGATGCCTGAATCGGAGGCATCGAATTCCGCATCCATAGCTATCGAACTGCCGGGCGGACCGATGCAGGGCGTCGCCAAGGCGGTTCTGAGGGTTTTGAAACCCGATCTGGCGATCGGCCTCGATCACCTCATGGAGACCGTCGGACAGGCGTCCTCCTCCGAAGTTATCGCCGTCCTGTTTGAGCTCGAATTGGCCGGACTGGTCCGGCAGGTCCCGGGCAAGCGCTACGTCCGGGTGTGGGCGGATTGAAAACGCCCTGGCGCCGCGCATGGTAAGATTTCGGTTGTTTACACGTCTGTGATTCCCATCAAGGTTAAAACGCACTAATATGGCAAAGAATCTCGTGATCGTCGAGTCGCCGACGAAGGCGAAAACGATCGGGAAGTATCTCGGGAAGCAATACCTGGTCAAGGCTACCATTGGCCACGTGAAGGACCTTCCGAAGAAGGATCTGGCGGTCGACGTCGAACACGACTTCAAGCCGGCGTACGAAGTTATCGAAGGCAAGAAGAAGCTGATGGCGGAGCTCAAGCAGGCCGCCAAGGGCGTCGAAAACGTGTATCTGGCGGCTGACCCGGATCGGGAAGGCGAAGCCATCTGTTTCCACCTTCAGGAGGAGCTTAAGAACGGGAAGAACGGCCCCAAGATCTTCCGGGTGATGTTCAACGAGATCACCAAGAACGCGATTCAGAAGGCGTTTGAAAAACCCTCCGTTGTAAACCTGCACCTGGTGGACGCACAGCAGGCGCGCCGCGTGCTCGACCGGCTGGTGGGCTACAAAATCTCGCCTTTGCTATGGGATAAAGTGCGGCGCGGGCTGTCTGCCGGCCGCGTGCAAACCGTTGCACTGCGGCTCATTGTCGAGCGGGAACGCGAAATCAAGGCGTTTCAATCGAAAGAGTACTGGAGCATCGACGTCGGCCTGTCCGCCAAGAAACCGCCGCAGTTCTCGGCTCATCTTGCCAAGAAAAACGACGAAAACATCGCGATAAACGACGAGAAAAGTGCCACAAACATCGTCGATACGCTGGCCGACGCGGCGTACGTGGTCAAGTCGGTTTCAAACCGCGAGAAGCGGCGCAACCCGGCGGCGCCGTTCATCACCTCGACGTTGCAACAGGAAGGCTCGCGGAAACTCCGGTTTAGCGTAAAGCGCACGATGATGCTCGCGCAGAAGCTGTATGAAGGCGTCGAGCTTTCCCCCGATGAGGGCGCGGTCGGCCTGATCAGCTACATGCGTACGGATTCGACGCGCGTCGGCAGCGACGCTTTGGACGAGGTTCGCGGCATGATCGCGGAACGCTACGGCGCGGAGTATCGCCCAGCCACGCCCAACGTCTATAAGAGCAAGAAAGAGGCGCAGGACGCGCACGAAGCCGTCCGGCCGACCTCGGCGCTGCGGACGCCGGAAAGCGTCGCCGCATTCCTACAGGAAGACGAACTCAAGCTGTACCGGCTGATCTGGATGCGATTCGTCGCCTCGCAGATGACGCCCGCGGTTTTCGATCAGACCACCATCGACGTCGAGGCCAAAGGTAAGGACGGCGCGACATATTTGTTCCGGGCCACGGGCAGCGTTCCCAAATTCGATGGATTCCTTAAAGTGTACGAAGAGGGGAAGGACCAGAAGGACGAAGACGACGAGGAATTGAAGCACAAACTGCCGCTGGTCACCGAAGGCGAGACCCTGAAGTTCCGCTCGATCGAGCCCGAGCAGCATTTCACCGAGCCGCCGCCGCGATTCAACGAAGCGACCCTGGTGAAGGAGCTCGAATCAGACGGCGTGGGCCGCCCCTCGACCTATGCGTCGATTCTCTCGACCATCCAGGAACGCGAATATGTCCGCAAGGAAGGCGGCAAATTCTTTCCGACCGAGCTGGGCATGGTGGTCACCGACCTCCTGCTTGAAAGCTTCAACGATCTGTTCGATGTGACCTACACGGCGCGCATGGAGGCCGACCTCGACGAGATCGAACTCGGCAAGCTCGACTGGCGCATCGCGATGGGCGACTTTTACGATCGCTTCAGCAAGGATCTGGATCACGCCGCGCTGCACATGACCGACATCAAGCGGATGGAGGTCCCGACCGAGTTCATCTGCGAGAAGTGCGGGAAGCCGATGGTGATCAAGTGGGGCAAGCACGGCAGGTTTATCGCCTGCACCGGGTACCCTGAGTGCACCAACACGCGCGAGCTTCCCGACACCGAAGCTACCGGGGTTTCAGAGCAGGACGAGGCCGTGCACTGCGATAATTGCGGCCGTCCGATGGTGCTCAAGAAGGGCCGTTTCGGGCAGTTCCTGGCATGCTCCGGCTATCCGGATTGCAAAACGACCAAGCAACTCGGGGCGGGGCAGAAGCAGCAGGACGTTCCGCTCGATGAGAAGTGCCCGCAGTGCGGCTCAAACATGGTGCGCAAGCATGGGCGCTATGGCGAATTCGTCGCGTGCAGCAATTATCCGGCGTGCAAGCACGTCAAGCAGAAAACCATCGGCGTGAAGTGCCCGAATTGCTCCGAAGGCGAGGTCGTGGAACGGCGGTCGAAGCGCGGCAAGACGTTTTACGGATGCAATCGCTATCCCGATTGCGATTTCGTCGCCTGGGGCAAGCCGCTTCCGGAAAAATGCCCGCAGTGCGGATCGTCCTACCTGATCGAAAAATTCTTGAAGGCGGGTCCGATGGCGCAATGCCCGAACGCCGAATGCAAATTCAAGAAGCCTCTGCCGGTGCAGGTTGAGGCAGTCGAGGTAGAGGCGAAAGTCTAATGGCGGAAGCAGTCCTGGCAAATCCGTCGAAGCCTGACCGCGGGCCGGATTACGGCCTGGATGCGCCGGGCGTCGTCAATCGAATGTTCTCGCGCGGGGCGTGGTTCCTGGGCATCGGTTTATTGATGTACTTCATCAACCACACCGATTATCCTGAGCCCTCCGCGAAGATCCTGAGCGTCCTCGGCTTGATCGGCGTAACGTTTCTCCTGGTCGGCGTGGTCATGGTGTGGTCGAGCCGCGTGGCGAAGCTGAAGCTGCGCGACGAGCTGCTCGATTCGCTGGAACTGCGCGGGGACGAAAAAGTGCTGGATGTCGGCTGCGGGCGCGGGCTGCTGTTGATCGGCGCGGCCAAGCGGCTGTCGTCAACCAAGGGGGGCGGCAAGGCGACCGGCATCGACATCTGGAGCAACGAGGATCTCTCGAAAAATTCGGCGGATGCGGTCAAGCAGAACGCCAAGATCGAAGGCGTGAGCGATCGCGTGCGGATCGAGACCGGCGACGCGCGCAAGCTGGTGTATCCGGATGCGAATTACGATGTGGTGGTGTCGAGCCTCGCGATTCATAATATTCCTGAGAAGGACGAGCGCGCACAGGCAATCCGCGAAATGTGGCGGGTGCTGAAGCCCGGCGGGAAGCTGTTGATCTTCGATATTTTCCATACCGGCGAGTATGCGAAGACGCTGCGGGACTCGGGCGCGACGGATGTCGAGCTCTCGGGGATGAAGTTTTTGTGGTGCGTGCCTGGGCGGTCTTTGACCGCCAAGAAGTCAGAAGTCAGGAGTCAGAAGTCAGAATAAGCCGCCGCCGGGGTTGATGGTGAGGGAGTGAAGTCATGAAATATCCAGTCGCGATTCGCCGGACCGATGAGGGGTTCAGTGTTTCATGCCCGGTCTCCCCGGCTGCTGGTCGCAAGGCAAGACAGAGGAAGAGGCGCTTGAGAACATTCGGTCCGCGATCCTGGACTACGTGGCTGCCCGAAGCGGCTTGCTGGCGGTCCAGTCTAGTCGCGAATAAACGCGGGTCAAAAACTGATCTCAAGTCTTAAGCGTTATTTCTTCAAACCAGCTTGCCAGTTCAGAACTACCGTGTACGGCTCCGGTTTGCCGCTCTTGGGTGCCGCTACGAGAAAACGCTTGCCCTCCCCGGTCGCGTCCCACCCGGCCCCTCGAGGGATCACAAGTCCGAGCGGCCGAGGCTTCCCGGCCCGAAAAACTGGACTGGTCGTAATTTCGACGGCCATCAATTTTTGGCCAGAGAGGTAATAAAGTTCCCGGCCGTCACTGCGCCACCACGGGACATTCGCTGGCCCGTTAGAGATTTGCCACTTGCCACCCGCCTCCACGGCCGTGCGGGCAGAGTTCAGTGAAAACGAACGTACGTACACTTGGAAATTGAAACGGGCGGACTCATCCGACATATACGCCACCCAGTGGCCGTCAGGAGAAAAGCTAGCGCTTTGCTCGTTGAACTGCGTGACCGGAAACGGGACCGGCTTCTTGTCACCATCCAGCGGGAGCAGCCAAATATCGGCCTTCGTTTTCGGGCTCACCACCACCGTATACAGGAGGAAACGCCCGTCACGCGACCAACTGGTGGCATACGTAGGCTCGCTGGACTTTAGCAGGACTTCCGCGTCCGTCACGCCGCTCACCGGCTTTTGATACAGGTTGAACGCGCCGTCCCGATTGGAGCTGAAGACAATGCGACTCCCATCCGGCGACCAGACCGGATTATTGTCGATCGCCGAACCAAACGTAAACCGCGTGTTCGTTTCCCGAGAAAGATCCAGCAGCCAGATGTTGGAGGCCTGCCCGCTCCTCTTGAGCCGGGCCACACGCGTTCCGTCCGGCGAGAGAACGACATCTTGATAATCGCTCGGCTCCCCGACAGTTCCAACAACCTTGCCCTCCCGGTCGTACCATGTGAGCTGCCGGTCCGGCGATGGACCTCGCTGGAATACCAGGACGTCATTGGTGGCCGAAAAGGCTCCGTACGGGGCTCCGTTCCCCGGATCAGCAAGTCCCTCAGCGATAGGTGTGGCCTCCCCTTTCAGTTCCAACCGGCGGTTATCGAACGGCTGCGCCAGCAGCGTGCCTTCGCGCATAAAGAGCAGGTAGCCCGTGCCCGGGTCGGCCGAGGGCGCGTACACTGGCACCAAACGACTGGCCACCAGCGGCTTCGAACTTTGTTGTTCGGGTTTTGCGTCCACGGAGCCGAGATAAATCGCGCTTTTCGCCCTGTCACCCGAGTGCCGAAGGTAGACGAAATGCCTCCCGTCAGGAAGGAAGGAGGGCTTCCAGTGGTCCAATTCCTGGCGCGCGGGATCGAGCGCAGTGATTTGAACAGGAACGCCGCCGGAGGCAGGCACGCGGAAGAAGCCGCTCTCACCAGCGCCGAAGACGATCACGTCGTCCTGGTTCCATGCGCCGCCTAGCCAACCGCCGCTGAGGTCCGCCACAGTTTGTGGGGGACCGCCCGTCGCCTCGATCTTCCTGAGCTTGCCTTGGAAGGGATACGCGAGGAAGCGGCCGTCCGGGGACCAGAAGGGCGCAGTCGCCGCGGCTAGGTCGCGAGACTCTCCAGTCTCCAGAAAATAAACCCACAAGCGAGGGCCTCCGGTAACAAAGGCGAGCTTGCGGCCATCGGGCGAAATAGTGAAGGTCGGTCCGAGCGTGGTGTTCTCCGGCGCCTGGATCTGGAATCGCACAGGAGCCGCCGGAGTTGGCGGCTTTTCACGGAAGTGAACGAAGGCGAGCGCAGCGAGTCCGATCGCCAGCATTGCAGCCGCC
>Ga0182024_10025961_pt1 | contig 10311 bp, 6 predicted proteins | sample P32metaG_FD_120480 | JGI IMG/M metagenome (GOLD analysis project Ga0182024, IMG submission 120480) | Permafrost microbial communities from Stordalen Mire, Sweden - P3-2 metaG (Illumina Assembly) | ecosystem: Environmental > Terrestrial > Soil > Wetlands > Permafrost | place: Sweden: Stordalen...
CCCGCTTAAGGCTGGATGCCGAGATCATTCGCGACAACGCCCTGGCCGTGAGCGGACTGCTCAATCGCAAGCTGGCCGGCCCCAGCGTCTATCCGCCGCAACCCCTGGGCGTCTATCAGTTCACGCAGGTTCCACGAACCTGGCCCACCAGCGCAGGCGCCGAAAGCTATCGCCGCGGCGTATACACGTTCTTTCAGCGCTCGGCCCCCTACCCTGCCCTGACCGTGTTCGATGCCCCGGACGGCGTTACCGCTTGCACGCGCCGCATTCGCTCCAACACGCCGCTGCAGGCGCTGACCTTGCTTAACGATCCCGCTTACGTCGATCTCGCCCGCGGCCTCGCCGTGAAACTGTTGAGAGATGGCCCGACCGGCGATCGCTCCCGGCTGCAATATGCGTTTCGTTTGTGCCTGGCGCGAACGCCCAGTTCGACGGAACTCGGCCGGCTGGAAACGTATCTCGGCCAGCAGAAGCAGGAATTCGCCAACGGCAAAGATGCGGCCCGGCTGCTGGGACCAGGTCATGACAAGATCGGCGACCGCGAGCGGATCGTGGAATTGGCGGCGTGGACGAGCCTGGCCCGCGTGCTGCTGAACGTGGATGAATTCATCACGCGAGAGTGAACATTCCCCCCACGCCGCGCGGGTGAGGTACTCCGAACCCCGCGGGTCAGCGACACGGGATCATGATCCTGCACCCCGGACCCGCGGGGTTCGGAGTACCTCACCCGCGCGGCGTGCCAATTAATGCAAAAATGAACTCTCCCTCCCGACTGCAAATCTATGGTCTCTTGATCGCCGTCGCCGTCGGCCTGGCCGCGAGTCGTATCGTCTCGGCCCAGCGCCTCTACGAGCCCGCGGTGCCGCAGCGCTGGCCGGCCAAGACGCCTCGAGCCGTGCCGACCTTCGGCTCCAACGATCGCTCCCGCTGGGCCACCGTCCGGGCCCTGGTCGATGACGGCACCTACGTCGTCGGCCAGCGCGATCGCTCCATGGTCATGTACTCGGCCCTGGCCGCGTTTGCCGGGAGTGATCCGCTGGAGGGTGCGGTATTGAATCAAGCCGGCTATCGCGCCCGCATTTCGCAAGCGGGAGACCAACTGTTTGAAAAGCCCGAACAATGCAGCGACACCGGCATCATCTTCGAAAAGTTCGCCTGGGAATCGATCGATCGTGTCCTCAATCCCGACACGCTGGAGTTTTACTCGAGCAAGCCGCCCTTCCTGTCCACGCTCATGGCCGGGCTTTACTGGCTTCTGCAACTGCTCACCGGCTGGACCCTGGCCGGGCAATACACGGAAGTGGTGCGTACGCTCCTGCTGCTGATCCATCCGCTGCCGTTCGCCCTGTATTTGTGGGCGCTGGCCCGGCTTGTGGATCGCTACGGCGTCAGCGACTGGGGGCGATTTTTCGTCATGATCTCGGCCTGTTTCGCGACGATGGTAACGCCGTTTCTGAATACTTTCAACAACCACACGCTCGGAACCTTCAGCGTGCTGTTTTGTTTGTATTCGCTGATTGCCATCTGGGAGCGGCGCAGTGCTGGGCGAGCGGGGGGCGTTAGCCCCCTGAATCCATCAGAATCAAAGCCGCGATATGTGTGGCATCACTACATTCTCGCGGGCCTGTTCGCCGGCTTCGCGGTCACGAATGAGCTGCCGGCCCTGTCGTTCGCCTGTGCCGTCGGCGCCTTATTGTTGTGGTGGTCGCCGCTGCGGACGTTGCTGCTGTTCGTGCCGGCGCTTGGGCTCATCGCCGGGGCGTTCCTGTACACGAATTACCTGGCCATGGGGCAAGTGCGGCCCGCTTACAGCGAGTTCGGCGGGCCGCCGCCTTATAAGCGCCTGCCGATTCCGCCCGATGGCGAACAAGAGCCCGGCAGTCGCTGGTATCAGTATGAAGGTAGCCATTGGCGCAAACCCGTCCCTGGACAGCAGCCGAGGCACGGCATCGATTGGGCCCGATACTACGAGACGCGCTCGGTCTATGCCGTCAATCTCCTGGTCGGCCATCACGGGCTATTCTCCTTGTCCCCGATCTGGTTGCTGGCCCTCATCGGCATGCTCAGCCAATCGCTTGCGGTTTCGCGCTCGCGCCGCCTGCCGGCGACCGAAAACCCCAATCCGCTGCCCTGGTTCCTCGCCCCGCTCGCCCTGGTGATCTCGACAACCGTGATCGCCTTCTATCTCCTCATGAGCGAAAACTACGGCGGCTTCACCGTCGGCCCGCGTTGGCTCACCTGGCTGACGCCGCTCTTGCTGCTGTGCATGCTGCCGGTGGCCGACCGGCTCGCCGAGCAGCGCTGGGGCCGCTGGTTGGCGATGGGCTTTCTGGCGCTTTCCGTGCTGTCGGCCCAGTATTCGAGCTGGAATCCCTGGCGGCATCCGTGGCTGCATGATCTCTTCGAATGGCAGGGATGGGTCGCGTATTGATTTGGCGAGCCGAGTTCCGTAAGGAACCGGGTTAGTCTCTTACCGCTGACGTTCTCCGCAACATGCGGAGACGATTGTGGCACGACGCTCCGCGTCGTGAATTTGCGACGCGGAGCGTCGCACCACATTGCGGCTTCGCCGCGTTAGGCCATACCCGGCCGCTTACGCGGCTCGGCTCGCCGGCCCAGCGAATTCGTATAACAACGGGAGTAGACGCCAAGCCGCAAGCGGCGCAAACACCCATAGATGTACCCATGGCCAAGCGCAAATCCGAAGAACCCGCCGCGCAGACGGAATCGGCCCGTTCGCCCGAGTACACCGTCCTGGCCCGGCGTTATCGGCCGCAGCAGTTCAGCGATCTGGTCGGCCAGGAGCCGATCACCCAGGTGCTGATGAACGCCATCACGGGCCAGCGCGTCGCCCACGCCTATCTCTTCACCGGGGCCCGCGGCGTCGGCAAGACCAGCGCCGCCCGCATCCTGGCCAAGGCGCTCAACTGCGTCAAGGGGCCGACCATCACGCCGTGCGATGAATGCGACATGTGCAAGGCCATCACTTCGGGCGAGGACATGGACGTGCTCGAAATCGACGGGGCGAGCAATAACGGCGTCGAGCAAGTGCGCGAACTCAGACAAAACGTCAACTTCCGTCCGAGCCGCAGCCGTTACAAGATTTACATCATCGACGAAGTGCACATGCTCTCCACGGCCGCATTCAACGCACTTTTGAAGACCCTGGAAGAGCCGCCGCCGCACGTCAAGTTCATCTTCGCCACGACGGAAGTGCAAAAGATCCCGGTCACAATCCTGTCGCGCTGTCAGCGCTTTGACTTCGCCGGCATCGGCATTCCGCGCATCGTCGAAAGGCTCAAGCAAATTGTCGCTTCCGAAAAGATGCTGGCCGACGATGAAGCCCTGCAGCTCATCGCCCGTCGGGCCGGCGGCTCGATGCGCGACGCTCAGTCGCTGCTCGACCAGCTGCTGTCCTTCGGCAGCGAAAAGCTGACCGCGGCCCAGGTGAACCAGCTCCTGGGCACCGCTAACGAGGAACGCATCGCCGCCCTGGCCGGCGCCGTGCTGGACAAGAACGCCGCCCGCGCCCTGGAGCTGCTCGGCGAAACCGTCGATCTGGGCCTGCAGCTCGGCGAACTGCTCGACCAGCTGATCGAATACTGGCGCGACCTGATGATCGTCCAGTGCACCAAGGACGATAGCCAGGCGTTGAGCGTGACGGGAGCCAATCGCCAGGCGCTGAAACAGCAGGCAGGCCGTTTGCAGCTCGACACGATCCTGGCCGGGCTCGACATCCTGGCGACGGCCCGCACTCGCCTGCGCGGCACCAGTCAGGGCCGAGTGCTGCTGGAAATGGCTCTGGTTCGCCTATCGCGCCTCGAAGAGCTGGTGTCGCTGTCGCAGCTCGCCCAGTGGGCCGCGCGTGAGGCTCCGCCGGCATCGGCACCGCGCGTCGCAGGGCCGGCAGCCTTGCCCGTTCCTCCCGACAGCGGCGGTGCGCGATCGCCAGGCGTGGCTACCTCTGCGACCCCCGAGCCGGCCGAAAAAAAAAAGGAGCTGACCGATTCCGTTAGCCCATCTCCCCCATCCCCAATCTCATTATCGCCGGAAACCCTGCAGGCATTGTGGTCGCAAATATCTTCGGAATCTGGACTTGCAATCAGCACCGAGTTGCGGAGAGGCGAAGTAGCAATTTCTGGGCCAAACGCACTGGTTTTACGCTTCCCCTCGGGGTATAATCATACGCTAGATACCCAACGGCAAGATCGGCTGGCGGCCTCGATTCGCAAGGTGATCGGCCCCAGCGTGACGCTTCGCATCGAAAATGGCAGCGTCTCCCCCGCTTCGTCCGCACCAACCTCCGCCGGCGCGCAGCCGTCCGAGCAGGCGACGCAGGCGACAGAGCCTGAGACCGCGGGGACTCGCCTGAAACGGCAGCGCGGTGAGCTGAACCAGCTGCCGCTGGTGAAGAAAGCCCTGGACGTGCTAGGTGCCCAGGTCATCCATCTGGATGAAGACTTTGCGACCGCCTCGGCGCCGCCCCCGGCCGAGGAGACGTCGAACGACACCGGGGACCAAGAGCAGGAATAGCCATGTTCAAGGAGCTCGGCCAAATTGTCAGCCTGATGAAGAACCTGCCCAAGATCCGCGAGGAGATGGACAAACTGCAGGGCAAGCTGGCCCAGATCAGCGCGGAGGGCGACGCCGGCGCCGGCATGGTCAAGGCGAAGGTCAACGGCCATTTGGAAGTGATGAGCTGCCAGCTCAGCGACGAGGCCCTCAAGCTCAACGACAAGGAGTTTCTCGAGGACCTGATCGCCTCCGCCGTCAATCAGGCCCTCAAAAAAGCCCGGCAATTGGTGGCGGAGGAGACCGGCAAAATGGCCACCGGCATCGGTTTGCCGCCGGGCATGAATTTACCGGGAATCGGCGGGTGATGCGTTGCCAAGCCCGCATGCGAGGTACTCCGAGCATGCGGGGTGAATCACCCCGCATGCTCGGAGTACCTCGCATGCGGGCTTGAAGGCCAACTATTGGAATTTTAACATGCGTCTCGACACCAGCATGTCTCAGCGGCTCGAGCAGAAGATGATTCTGGCTCCCCGCATGATTCAATCGATGGAAATCTTGCAGCTTCCCATCATGGCCCTGCAGGAGCGCATCGAGCATGAGCTGCAGGAAAACCCCGTCCTGGAGCTGCGCGAGCCCGGCACCACCCAGGAAGAAGTCGGCGCCGGCGCCGCCGCGGCCGACGATGTGCGCGTGGACGAACCCGTCGCCGAGGTGCGCGACGTCAATCCCGAAAAAGAGCTGGTTATCGACGACAAGGGCGACAACGAGCAGGACTTCGATCGCCTGATCGCCATCAACGAGGACTGGGCCGATCACTTCAACGAGGAGCATCGCCCCTCCGGCAACCGCATCAGCGAGGAAAGCGACAAGAAGCACGACGCCATGGTCAACATGGCCGATCGTCCGCCCACGCTCCAGGATTACCTCACCGATCAGCTTTCCTTCGTCGATGTGCCCGAAGAGGACATGAATCTCATCAAGCATGTCATCGCCCACATCGACGACAACGGCTACCTCGGCTGGACGGACGAAGACAAGCACTTCCATCCCTTCACGGCCCAGGAAATCGCCAGCACTTTCGAGGACCCCAATGTGCCCCTCGCCGAGGTCGAGTACGCGATCTCCCGCGTGCAGAAGTTCGACCCGCCCGGCGTCGGCGCTCGCGATCTCAAGGAATGCCTGCTGCTGCAGATCACGCCCGAGACGCCTCACCGCGACGTCGTGCGCGTTCTCATTCAAAATCATCTGGAGGACATCCAGCACAATCGACTGCCCATCATCCAGAAAAAGACCGGCTTCGATCTGGAAACCGTGCAGGAAGCGATCGAGGTCCTCAAGCATCATCATCTCAATCCCAAGCCCGGCGCCCGCTTCTCCAGCGACAGCACCCACTATGTGGTCCCCGACATCATCGTGGAACGCACCGAAGCCGGCGAATACGAAGTTCGGCTCGTCGATGACTGGACGCCGAACATCTACATCAGCCGGCGCTGGCTCGACGAATATAAAAATCGCTCCGCCGATCCGACCATGAAGGAGTTTCTCAAACGCAAGATCCAGTCGGCCCAATGGCTGATGGAGGCGATCGAGCAACGCCGCAACACCCTGATCAAGGTGACCAAGGCGATCATCCAGCACCAGCGCGCCTTTTTGGAAAAGGGCCCCGAGTTCATCGAGCCGCTCAAGATGCAGCAGATCGCCGATCAGGTGGGCGTCCATGTGACCACCGTGAGCCGGGCCGTGGACGACAAATGGGTGCAGACCCCGCGCGGCGTCTTTTCCCTGAAACGCTTCTTCGGCGGCGGCACACAAACGGCGAGCGGCGAGGAAGTGGCCTGGGAAACGATCAAGCAGAAGTTGCTGGAGATCATTGGCGCCGAGGACAAGTCGAACCCGCTATCGGATGAGGATCTGGTCAACAAGCTGAGCGAATCGGGATATCCCGTGGCTCGGCGGACGGTGACCAAGTATCGCAAGATGCTGGATATACCGTCGTCGCGGCAGCGGAAGGTGTGGTCGGATTGAAGCTTACGAATAGCATTGACGATACGGTTCGCTTGTTCACATTGCTTTAGATCATGTTGCAAGTTATGATAGCGTAGGTTGCTGTCGATGAGCAATCCAGCTGATAAAGCCCTTGTGGAAAAGCGCTCAAAAGTGGTGTGACTGGTTGCGTTATTTGGCATCCGAAAGAAGCTGAGCGCGTTCGAAAAGAACTGGCTCCGTATGGGCTCACGCCCGAAGGTATCCAAACAGAAACAGTTGAATTTGCCCAGGATGGCGGGAGCGTTCATCAAGTCAAGGAGACGAGATCGAATTATAGCCATAGAGACTACTACTACAAGGCGATACTACCTACGCCCGGCCTTTTTCGAAAGGGCCTTTTTGTAGAAATGGAGCTTCATGATCCAGACCCGGATGTTCCAGTAGTTCTCATAGTGAATGCACATGAACAAAAATAATACACCGAAGAAACCTTTCCCTTGGAAGTGTCCCGTTTGCAAGGAAAAGGCTGTGCGCGAAGCGATTGTGAATAAGGTCGTGGAAATGGAACACGATGGGCGGACCTATTCTGTCAAGGTTGATGGTCTCAAGACGCCAAAATGTGACAACTGCGGCGAAGATTGTCCTGACGCCGAAGCCTATGAGCAAATAACGCTGGCATTTCTCGCTTTGGCCAAACTCCTGACTCCGAAGCAGATATGGAAGAATCGCGAGCGGCTAGGACTAAGTCAAAAAGGACTCGCATTAGCCATCGGGGTCGCCGAGGCTACCATCTCAAGGTGGGAAAACGGCGCTCAAATTCAGCAAAGATCTCTCGACAATCTGTTGCGACTATTCTTCAGTGTCCCTTACGTAAGGGAAATCCTGGTCGGCCAAAACGTAAGCACGCTCGAATTGGACGCCGCGACGGCAATTGCCCTTGAATGAATTAATCTCGATTCGCTCCGCGCTCACGACCCGCCTGTTGTTCATCATCCTTATCATCTTGCCGTTCTTGATTCGCAGGCCCCCTGACACCCATCGTCACAACGAGTCTCCAAAACTGCTTTCATTTCACCGAAGGCGGTTTCGTTTCAGGGGGGTGTAGGGGTGTGGATGAAAGTTATTTTAATGACAAACACGCGGCGAGCCGAGCCCCGTAAGGGGCCGGGTTAATGTGGGCACATTAACCCGGCCCCCTACGGGGCTCGGCTCGCCTGACCATTTCTTCACGCCGCGCGCGGGAACTCGCCGAGGATGGCGTTGAGCATCTGCTCCGGTTTCGGCGCCGGTTCCTCGACCGGTGCGGTGCACACTTCCAGCGAAGCCGCGGGAGCCGGAGCACCAGCTTTCCAGCAAAGAATGGCGAAAGCGGGCACCAAAAACGGCCGTACCAGGAAAGTATCCACCAGCACGCCAAACGCCAGCGCGAAGCCGATCTGCAATAAGGTGCCCAAGCCCGCGAGCATCAGCGTGGCAAAGGTGCCGGCCATGATCAGGCCGCACGAGGTGATGGCTCCGCCCGTTTTGGCCAGGGCCCGGCGCATGCCTTCGACCAGACCGTGGCGGCGCTGCTCTTCCATCGCCCGGCTCACCAGCAGAATGTTGTAATCCTCGCCGACGGCCACCAGGATCGTGAACAGGAAGAACGGCACCCGCCAATCGACTTCCGGCAGAATATGGCCCGTCCAGAGAACCCCGGCCAAAGTCGTGGCCCCCAGGGCGGCGTAGTAGCTGGCCAGCACCGTGACCAGCAGATAAATCGCCAGCCAAAGTCGGCGCACCAGCAGCAGCAATATGCCGAAGATCGCGGCCAGGACGAGGGTATTGACGCGGGCCCGATCGGTTTCCGTCAGCTCGGCCAGGTCGGCGGCACAGGAGGTAATGCCGAAACACTCCGCCCGCACTTCGCAGCCGACGAAGGTGGGCTTTTCCGTCTTGAGCCAGGTTTGGATGAGCCTGAGCGTCGCGGTACTTGGAGCGGCGAACGGATCGGACTTCGTGACCACGTCGAGCCTTGCCACATAATGAGCGGGGCCGGCGATGGGTTGGGTTTCATCGTCCCCGGCGCGGGCCAGGTAGAACTCGTTGGCCTGCATGCGGATCTCTTCGACAATATCATCAAGGTACGGCTGAAGCATGTTGTAGATGCGCTGCACGAAACGATCCGGCTCGAACACCGGCTGGAAATTGGGCAACGGCCCGCCCAGCGGCTGCGTCAGGCTGCGCACCTCGGCGACGTTCGGCAGACACGCGAAACCACGCGTCAGCCGATCGATTTCGAGCCGGCCTTCGCGCGTGTTCCAGTCCACCGGAGCCGACAGCAGCACCGTAATGGGCCCGATTTCCCCGGCCGTGTAATGTCGCTGGATCGCGGCCAATCCTTGCAAGCTTTCCGTCTCGGGCGGCAACTCAGCCGTCGCGCGATAGCTGGGATGCACCTGCAAGCCGAGCCAGACCAGCGGGGCGAGAATGGCCACGCTTGCGAACCAGACTTTGGCGGGATGCCGTGCCACCGCCCGGCTGATGCGTTCCCAGAACCCAGCTTCGTGCACGGGAAAGAGCCGGGTCGAGGCGATCTTCGTCGTATGCGGCGTCGGGGTCGGAGGAAGGCCGGGCCAAAACAGCTTGCGGCCCAGCAGCCGTAACATCGCCGGCGTCAGTGTCAGCGAGGCCACCAGCGCGACGCCCAGGCAGAGCGCGATGGCCGGGCCGGCGTAACGAACCTTGGCGAACTCCGCCGTCGCCATCAACCCGAGGCCGACCATCACCGTGCCGGCGCTGGCCGCGAGCGCTTCACCCACTCCGCCGACACTGCGAGCCAGGGCGTCCACGATGCTATAGCCTTCACCCAGTTCTTCGCGATAACGACTCACCAGGAACAGGCAATAATCGGTGCCCGCGCCGTAGAGAATGACGATGGCGAATACCTTGCTGATGTTGACCAGGTGTATCCAATTGAACGCCGTCATCAGGCAGAGCATCTTGAGCGCCACCCAGCAGGAAATGGCGATGGTCAACAGCGGCACCAGAGCCATCAGCGGCGCCCGATAAACCAGCAGCAGCACCACAATGACCAGAATGACCGTGGCCCAGGTGGTGCCTTCGAGGCAGGTCCCCGCCGCCCTGGTCATATCCCGGCCAATGCCCGCCGCCCCGGTGGTGTACAACTTCGGGGCGCCCTCCCCAATCCGGTCATGAATCTTGCGAGCCACCTCCTGGCACTTATCCACGGACGTTTGCGTCGCTATGGCCAGGTACGGCGTCTTCAAGGCAACTTGAATGAGCGTACAGTGCCGGTCGGCGCTGGTCAGGCGATAGCCGAGGATGCCGTCCCGATGAGAAGCCACCTTGCCGAGCTTTTCGTGGAGGTCGCTATCGCCGTCGCGCAGTGCCTCGATCCCCGCCACGATCCGTTCGACCAGCAGGAAATCGGCCTCGCTGAGGACGGCGTCCTCGCGTTCGATGGCGAAGATGAGCTTGCTGTCGCAGATTTCTTTCGGGAAAGCTTTCTCCATGATCTGGTAGGCACGCAGACTGGTGAAGCGTTCGGGCATGAAGCGAATGTCGTCATCTTCGGTGTGGGCGTCCCAGGGCGGGGCGCAGCAAGAAAGAACGACGCCGAGCACGATCCAAAGCAGGCAAACAATCCAGGGATAGGTAGCCGACAGCCTGCCCACTTGGTGGAACATTCCAGTGCCTCCGCGCATCATTCGACGGGATACTTATATCCCATCGGCCGACATCCCTGCCGGACTGTAGGGAATGGGAAGGGATTATTGCATTAACGAGATAACGGAAGCAATAGGAACC
>Ga0182024_10025962_pt1 | contig 10311 bp, 9 predicted proteins | sample P32metaG_FD_120480 | JGI IMG/M metagenome (GOLD analysis project Ga0182024, IMG submission 120480) | Permafrost microbial communities from Stordalen Mire, Sweden - P3-2 metaG (Illumina Assembly) | ecosystem: Environmental > Terrestrial > Soil > Wetlands > Permafrost | place: Sweden: Stordalen...
CCGGCGTCCCAACCGATGACTTGCGTATCGAACCGTAACTCGGCGCCGTCCTCGGCTGCGACTTGGAGATGCGCGCGAACACCGGCTTCGGGGAACAGGGCGCCGGCGATCGCTTCGAAGACGCCGATCTCGTCGTCGAGCGGCGTTATCGCCGCGAACCGCCTGCGCAATGCGGGCGCATCGTAGACCTCGTGCGCCAGATTCCACCGCTTCGCGCTGGCGAGTGTTCCGGCGACGACGTTCGTCTCCGCGCGTCCCACGAACAGTCCGCCGGTTTGCGCGCGCAGTGTCATTCCGGTGCGTGCTTCGAGCGCGTCCCACAATGCGTACGTGCGCCGCAACAGCGGCACGTAGTCCGGTGACTCGAAGTATGCCTGGCGGATGATCCGCGTCTCGCCGTGCGACGACCCGCGCGCATGTCCCGGGGTGAACCTTTCCAGTCCAAGCACGCGCTGACCGCGCCGCAGCATGTGCCGCGACCGCGCTGCCCATTCCGCCGAGCCCGAGAACGATCGTGTCGTGTCGCATCAGAGCGACGTCGGTGTATTGGGCGAACGTCGCGCCGGCATACTAACGAACGAGAACGGCTCCGGCGGGACCCGCGAGCACTTCGCCGATGATCGCGACGGTACCGAGGTCGCTCAACTCCTCCAGGATGCGCTCCGCTCCTTCGCGCGAGATCGCGATCAACAACCCGCCCGACGTCTGCGCATCCGACATCGCGACGCGATACGCGTGTGGAACGTCGTCGGCGTATTGCACGAATGCCGCGTGATCATCCAAGTTCGCGCGCGTGCCGCCGGGGATGACGTCGCGCCCGATCAGCTCGAGCACGCCGTCGAACAAGGGAACCTTGCGCGCGTCGATCGCCAGCGCGACGCCGGCCGCGCGGGCCATCTCGCCGGCATGTCCGACAACGCCGTAACCGGTTACGTCGGTCGCGCCGTGGACGCCGTGCGCGAGCATTGCAACCGAGGCGCGATCGTTGAGGCGCGTCATCGATGCAATGGCGGGCGCGAGGGCGCTGTCGTCGATCAACTCGCGCTTGTGGGCGGTGGTGAGGATCCCCGTCCCGACGGGTTTGGTGAGCAGCAGCGTGTCGCCTGGACGGGCTCCGCGGTTCGTCACGATGCGATCCGGATGGATGGTGCCGGTCACCGCCATCCCGTATTTCGGCTCGTCCGATTTGATCGTATGGCCACCGACGATCGACACGCCGGCCGTCGCCGCGACGGCCGCCCCGCCCGCCAAGATGGACGAGAGGATCTCCGTGCCGAGCGTCTCGACCGGGAATGCGGCGATGTTGAGGGCGGTCAGCGGCTTGCCGCCCATCGCGTAGACGTCACTGATCGCGTTCGCGGCCGCGATCCGTCCGAAATCGTATGGATCGTCGACGATTGGGGTGAAGAAGTCGACGGTCTGCACCATCGCCAGTTCGTCGCTCAGGCGGTAAACGCCGGCGTCGTCGTTGGTGCTGATGCCGACCAGGACGTTGGGATCGGTCGGCGCGGGCAGGCCATGGAGCGCGCGCGCGAGCTCCGATGCCGGCACCTTCGCCGCGCAGCCGGCGCAGGCCGACAGCGACGTAAGGCGGACCGAGCTTCCGGGGGACTGGATCATGATGTCGAATACGCCGCCTAACCTCGAACGCACGCCGGAGTAGGTCGTGTCGAAGTGGTTGTTGTTCATCCCTGGTCCCGTGACGGTCGCCGAGTCCGTGCTGCTGGCGACGGCGCAGCCGATGATCGATCACCGCGGCCCGGAATTCAAAGCCATCCTCGAACGCATCGCGCGCCGCATGATGCCGATCTTCGGAACGCGGACGGCCGACGTGCTGATTCTCGGCTCGTCGGGAACCGGCGGTCTGGAGGCCGCGATCGCGAACCTCTTCGGCGCTGGCGATCGTCTGCTGGTGTGTCCGATCGGCGTGTTCGGCGAACGTCTGATCGCGATTGCACGCGCGTTCGGTTGTGAGGTCGACGTGCTCGATACCGAATGGGGCGCTGCGGTCGACGCATCGGCGCTGCGCGCGCGAATCGCCGCGGCCGATCGGCCGTACGCCGGCGTGCTGCTCACGCACAACGAGACGTCGACGGGCGCGCAGAACGACATGGTCGCACTGAGCGCGGCGCTCCAGGGCTGCGGCGCGCTGACCGTCGTCGACTCGGTCAGCGGTTTGGCGGCGAGTGAGTTCCGGATGGACGAGTGGGGTTTCGACGTCGTCGTCACCGCGTCGCAAAAAGCACTGGCCGCACCGCCCGGACTCGCGATGGTCGCGGTCGGACCGCGCGCCTGGGACCGCATGACGTCGGCGCGCGGCGGACCGCGCTTCTACTTCGATCTGCGGACGGCTCGTCAACTCGCCCAGATCGGCCAGACGCCGTGGACCCCGCCGGTTTCGATCGCGTTCGGACTCGACGCCGCGCTCGACATCTTCGAAGCGACCGGCGCGACGGCAGTGCACGAGCGCCACGAACGATACGCGCGCGCGATTCGCGCCGCCGCGCGAGCGCTCGGGCTCGAGGTGTTCTCGCGCGACGGCGCGCACTCGCCCACCGTCGTCGCGATCCGAGTTCCCGACGGGATCGACGGCGACGTCATTCGCGCGTCGTTGCGCACGTCGCGCGGTGTCATCGTCGGTGGCGGTCAGAAGGAGCTCAAGGGGAAGGTCATCCGCATCGGAACGATGGGCGACCTCACCCAGACCGACATCCTCGGTGCGCTCGGCGCGGTCGAGATCGCGTTGCTCGAAGCCGGCGCTTCGGTACACGCCGGAACCGGCGTCCAGGCCGCGCTCAAGGTCTTTCTCGAAGCGGAGCAACCCGCCGCCGTCTGACAGGAAAACCCGCTTGCTGGATGCTATGTGCGGGTGCAACGCAAGATTCTGCCGTAACCCAGGGTCTTCGCGGGAACTTACGGCCCCGGCACCGGGGGAAGAAGAGACCGAGCTCATTGCACGACCTGGCTCAGCAAATCGTCAGCGGCTTGGCGACCGGCTCGATCTTCGCGAGCGTGGCGCTTGCGCTCGTACTCATTTATCGCGCGATGGGGATCATCAACTTCGCGCAGGGTGAGATGGCGATGTTCACCACCTACATCGCGTGGCAACTCGTGCAGCTCGGCTTACCGATCTGGGCCGCCTTTGCGGTGACGATGGTCATCGCGTTCGTCGGCGGCGTCATGCTCGAGCGTATCGTGATCCGTCCGGTCGAGCGCGCACCTGAACTGACGGTCGTCATCGTGACGCTCGGCCTGTTCATCACCTTCAACGGTCTGGCCGGCTGGTTCTGGGGCTATGTCGTCAAGTCGTTCCCGACGCCGTTCCCGACCTCGCCGATCCAAATCGGCGGCCTGGATTTCAGCTCGCAGGATCTCGGGATCATCGTCGTCTCGCTCATCACGCTCAGCCTGATCACGCTGTTCTTTCAGAAGACGAAGCTGGGTCTGGCGATGCGCGCCGCCGCGCTCTATCCGGAACAGAGCCGCGTGCTCGGGATTCGCGTCGGCTGGATGCTCGCGCTGGGTTGGGGACTGGCGGCGGTCGTCGGCGCGGTGGCCGGGATCATGGTCGCGCCGGTCGTGTTCCTCGACCCGAACATGATGCAGAGCGTCATCGTCTACGCGTTCGCGTCGGCGGTGCTCGGCGGAATCGAGAGCCCGATCGGGGCGGTCGTGGGCGGGCTCATCTTGGGCGTCGTGCTCAACTTGCTCGGCACGTACGTCGAAGCGGTCGGCAACGAGCTGCGGCTCGCGGCGGCCTTGGCGATCATCGTCGCCGTCCTGGTGATCAAGCCGTCCGGCCTGTTCGGGCGCGCCAAGGTGCAACGCGTCTGATGGCAGCCGCGAGCACGGGCCGTTACGTGCGCGTCGGGATCGCGATCGCCGTCATCGCGATTCTGCCGTGGATCGTTCCGTCGTTCGCGGTCTTCGATCTCATCTTCGTCGGTGCGTACGCGATCGGTATCCTCGGCTTGATCGTGCTGACCGGAATGAACGGGCAAATTTCGCTCGGTCACGGCGCATTCATGGCGCTGGGCGGTTACGTTGTCGCCGTTTTCGCGCACGCACTGGGCTGGCCGTACTGGGCGTCGTTGCCGCTCGCGGCGCTGGCATCGGGCGCGCTCGGCATCGTCATCGGGCTCGTCGCGTTGCGCTTGGCCGGCGTGTATCTCGCGCTTGCGACGTTCTCCCTCGCCGTCGCGACGCCGTCGTTCCTCAAGCACTACAAGAGCATCACCGGCGGCTTCGGTGGTATCTCGTTGGACTCGGTGACCACGCCACACGGGATTCCGCTCGACCCGGAGCGCTGGCTCTATTACGTCACCTGGGCGGTTGCCGGGGTAGCGTTTCTCGTCACCGCGTTGCTCGTGCAAGGCAGGTTGGGCCGAGCGCTGCGGGCATTGCGCGACAATCCCGTCGCGGCCGTCTCGTTCGGCGTCAACCCGTACTTCTATAAGACGCTCGCCTTCGCGTGGAGCGCCGTGCTGGCCGGGGTCGCCGGAGCGTTCTTCGCGATCGCTACGGCGTATGTCAGCCCCGACACGTTCACCTTCGCGCTCTCGATCACGCTGCTCATCGGCGCGGTGCTCGGTGGGATCATGAGCTTCTGGGGTGCCATCGTCGGTGCGATCGTCATCGAATTTCTGCCGCTCGTCGCGCAGCAGATCAACGCCGGCGCGCCGAGCGTCGTCTACGGCGTGACCTTGATCCTGGTGATGCTGTTCGTCCCCGACGGCATCGTCGGCGGCGTGGTGCGTTTGATTCGGCGGCTCGCCGGTCTGCCGCGCCAACCGCCCGCATTCGAATCGTCCATCCCGCCGGCCGCCCCAATAGCGGTCGATCAACCCTCGCGCGAGTAGCGCATGCCCCGCGCCGGCTCGGCGCAGTCGAGGAGATACTCTTGACTCCATCAATCAGAAAAGCCGCGGTCGGAATCTTTGCAGCGACGTTCGCGCTGGCCGTCACCGGCAGCACGATCGTCCCGGCGGTTGCGGCCGATCCCGGCGTGTCCGATACCGAGATCATTCTCGGCGGCAGTCATCCGTTCAGCGGACCGGCGTCGGCCTACGGCAACATCGGCAAAGGCATCGGCGTTTACTTCGACTACATCAACGATCACGGCGGCATCAACGGCCGCAAGATCAAGTGGATCGATAAGGACGACGGCTACAGCCCGCCGCAAGCCGTGCAGATCGCGCACCAACTGGTCGAGCAAGAGCACGTGTTTGCGATGTTCGACACGCTCGGCACGGCGGTGAACACGGCGATCCGTCCGTACCTGAACCAGAACGGCGTGCCGCAGCTCTTCGTCGCGACCGGGGCAACGACGTGGGGCAAGGACTACAAACAATATCCGTGGACGATCGGCTGGCAACCCGACTATCAAGCCGAGGCGATCCTGTACGCGCAAGACATCGTGCGCAACCACCCCAAGGCCAAGATCGCCGTGCTCTATCAGAACGACGACTACGGTGAAGACTACAACGCCGGCCTGAAAAAAGGCCTGGGCAAGAACCAGAGCATGATCGTCAAGATGGCGTCCTATGAGACGAGCGATCCGAGCGTCAGCTCGCAGATCTCGACGCTCAAGGCCTCCGGTGCCGATACGTTCCTGATCTTCGCGACGCCGAAGTTCGCGATCCAGGCGATGGTGATCGCGGCGCAGCAATCGTGGCATCCGCTGACGTACCTCAACAACGTCTCGAATGCGATTCCGTACATGAACGCGGCCATGAAGGCCGCCGGGCCGTCCGCCGTCAACGGGATCATCACGACGATCTACCTCAAAGATCCGGCGAACCACGCGCGTTATGCCGGCGATGCCGCGATGAAGCTGTACGCCCAAATGATGGACAAGTACATGCCGGGAGCCGACAAGGACGACGGCAACTACCTGTACGGCGTCTCGATCGCGTATACGATGTGCGACGTGCTCCGCAAAGCCGGCAAAGACCTCACCCGTAAGAAGGTGATGGACATCGCGACCCACCTGAACGAGACGGACAATCCGTGGGCGTACCCCGGCGTCGTGGTTCGCACGTCGCCGACGTTCCGCTACCCGATCACCCAAATGATCGCGGCCAAGTGGTTGGGCACGGACTGGTCACCGACCGGCATCCTCGTCGACACCCGGTCGATGATGACCACGGCCGAAAAATAGCTGAATGGAGCCTCTGCTGGCAGTCCGCGGACTGACGATCCGTTTCGGTGGCATCACCGCGTTGAGCGACGTGTCGTTCGACGTGGCGGCCGGCCACATCACCGGGTTGATCGGCCCCAACGGTGCCGGCAAGACGACGTGCTTCAACTGCATCACGCGGTTGTATCAGCCCACGTCGGGCGAGATTCTGTTCAAGGGCGAAGATCTGCTGCGGTGTCCGCCGCAGCAGATCGTTCGCAAACGGATCGCGCGCACGTTTCAGAACGTCGCGCTGTTCGATCACATGACGACCCTGGACAACGTGCTGGTCGGCGGTCACGCGCGCTTTCCCGGCGGGCTCGGTGACTGGGGATTCGAATCGCAGGCGACTGCCGAAGCGAAGGAGATTCTCGAGCGCCTCGGCCTTTCACAATTCGCCGCGCGGCCGGTGCGCGCGCTGCCGTTCGGCACGCGCAAGAGCATCGAGCTGGCGCGCGCGTTGATGGCCAAACCGGAACTGTTGCTGTTGGACGAGCCGGCGGCGGGGCTCGGTCACGAGGAAGTCGGTGCGCTCGCTGCGTTGATCAAACGTGTCGCGTCCGAGTTCGACACCACGATCCTGATGGTCGAGCACCACATGCAGTTGGTGATGCGCGTCTCCGACCACATCGTCGTGCTCGCGACGGGACGCAAGTTGGCCGACGGTCCGCCGGAACTGATTCAAAACGACCCGTTGGTGATCGAGGCCTATCTTGGTACTGTCTGAACCGGCGATCCTCGAAGCGCGCGATCTTCGCGCGCGCTACGGTGAGATCGAAGCGGTGCGCGGCGTCGATCTGTCGGTGCCGCGCGGCGCGATCGTGGCTTTGCTCGGAGCGAACGGGTCGGGCAAGACGTCGACGTTACGCGCCATCACCGGGACGATCAAGACGACCGGAAGCGTGGCGTTCGCGGGCAAGACGCTCGTGCGGCGCGGGCCGGAAGATTCGGCCGTGCTCGGCATCGCGCACGTGCCGGAAGGACGCGGAACGCTCAGCAGCCTGACCGTTTGGGAAAACCTCATGCTCGGGGCGTACCTCGAACGCAGCCGAAAAGGCGTGCAAAGCCGCTGCGAACGCGTCGCCGCGCTGTTCCCCTGGATCTCCGAGCGCCGCAATCAAGCGGCGGGAACGCTCAGCGGCGGTGAGCAGCAAATGCTGGCGATCGCGCGCGCGCTCATGCTCGAACCCCAGTTGCTTCTGCTCGACGAGCCGTCGCTGGGGCTGGGGCCGAAGATCGTGCAAGACATCTTCAATCTCTTGCGCACCCTCAACGAACGCGACGGGATCAGCATTTTGGTCGCCGAGCAAAACGCGACGGTCGCGCTGGCGGTCGCGCACCATGCCTACGTGCTCGAAACCGGTCGCGTCGCGGTGTTCGGGCCTAGCAGCGAACTCGTGCAGAACGAGCGCGTCCGCCGCTCGTATCTCGGCTACTAGCATATGGCGGTCACGATGAAAGCCGCGCGGCTGATCGCTTTTCGCGAACCGTTGAGCATCGATGACGTCCCGATTCCGCAGCCCGGCCCCGGCGAGGCGTTGGTACGCGTCACCGCCGTCGGTGTGTGTCGCAGTGACTGGCATCGCTGGAACGACGACTTCACCTGGCTCGGACTCAAACCGCAGCTCCCGATGACGCTCGGCCACGAGATCGGCGGCGTGATCGAGAGCGTCGGCGAGGGCGTGAAGACGCTCGCGCCGGGCCGTCGAGTGACGGTGCCGTTCGTGCAGTCATGCGGCGCGTGCGAGAACTGCCTGGGCGGTCGCGACAATTTGTGCCGTAAGGGACAGGTGGCGGGCTTCGCGCGCGACGGCGGTTTCGCCGAGTTTGTGTTGGTGCGCGTCGCGGACCTGAATTGTGTGCCGCTGCCGGATGCGATCTCCGACGAGGTCGCGGCCGCTCTGGGCTGCCGTTTCCCGACCGGCTATCACGCGATCGCGCATCGGTCGGGGATCAAGGCCGGCGAGTGGATTGCGATCTTCGGTGCCGGCGGCGTCGGGTTGTCGGCCATTCAAACCGCCGTAGCCCTCGGTGCGCGCGTCATCGCGATCGACATCGATGCAGCCAAACTCGATCGCGCGCGCGAATTCGGCGCCGAAGAAGCGCTCCAATTCGCGGCGGACGTTCCGATCCCGCGCCGGATCAAGGAGATCACCGGTGGCGGCGGCGCGTCGGTGACCGTCGACGCGATCGCGACCGCGCCGACGACGCAAGCCGGGCTGATGTCGCTGCGCCAGGGTGGCCGGCACGTGCAAGTCGGATTGACCTCACAGGCCGAGCAGGGACAGATTCCGATTCCGGCCGATCAGCTCGTGCAAGCCGAGCTCGAGATCGTCGGCTCGGCTTCCAATCCGCATCGCTGCTACGACGAGATCTTCGATCTGATCGCGCACGGGAAGCTCGATCCGGCCGCGCTGATCTCGCGCCACATCGCGCTTTCCGACATCACCGGCGTGTTCCACGACTTCGATACCTATGCGACCAAGGGACTCGACGTCGTAACGACGTTTCGGTGACCCCGAGCGGCGGTCTCGTCGATCTCGTCGCCGCCGTCGCGGCCGACGACCCTGAGCGCGTGGCCATTGCTTCGACCGACGACACGACGCAGGCGGTGCGCTACGGCGACCTGATCGAACGCAGCGTGCGAGTCGCCGGCGGCCTGGCCGCGCTCGGCGTGAAGCGCGGAGACGTCGTCGCGCTGTGGTTGCCGAACGTCGCCGAGTACGTCGTGCTGCTGCTGGCGGCGGAGCGCCTCGGCGCGTGCGTGGCCGGGCTCAACACGCGCTACCGCTGCGAGGAGCTCGGCAGTATCATGCGAACGGCGCGGGCTCGAACGCTGGTGATGATGCCGGAGTTCCACGGCGTCGACTTTGCGGCGATCCTGCGCGAAGTGCGCGACGTTCTACCGGATCTGCATGCCGTCATCACGCTCGGCGCGACGGACGCCGTCCCCGGCTCCGTCGCGTACGAAACGCTCGAACGCAGCGAGCCGGCATTCGCCGACGATCCGAACGAGGGCGTCCCGCTCGTCGCGTTCACGACCTCGGGTACGACCTCGGCCCCGAAACTGGCGACGCACGACGCGGCGAGCGCGGCACGCCACGCACGCAACGACGCGGCCGCATTCGAGCTCGGCGAGGGCGACGTCAACCTGTGCGTTCTGCCGTTCTGCGGCGTGTTCGGCTTCTGCGCGATGCTTGCGACCTTCGCCGGCGGCGGGACGGTCCTCGCGATGCCGGTGTTCGACGGCGCGGCCGCAGCGCGCGCGATCGCGCGACATGGGGTCACGCACCTATTCGGTACCGATCCGATGCTGGCCGCGATCCTCGACGCTGCCCGCGATGTGAGCACGTTGCGGAGCCTGCGGCGCGGCGGCTTCGCCGACTTCGGCGGCCGCCTCACATCGGAATTGGAGCGGTGGGAGCGCGAGGCCGGCGTGCGCTTCGGCGGACTCTACGGATCGTCGGAGTGCTTCGCACTGATGACGAGCTGGCCGGTCGAGCTCTCTGCCGTGGAACGTGCGCGCGTCGGCGGCGTCCTCGTCGATGACGAGATTGCGGTGCGCGCAGTCGATCCGGAGAGCGGAAAGGTCTGCGCACACGGAGCGCCGGGCGAGTTGCAGTTTCGCGGCTACAACGTCACGCAGGGCTATCTCGGCAACCCCGCCGCAGCGGCGACGGCTTTCACCCCCGACGGTTGGTTTCGTTCCGGCGATCTCGGTAGTACGCTCGACGATCGTTCCTTCGTGTTCGCCGCGCGGCTCGGCGACTCGCTGCGGCTGCGCGGCTATCTCGTCGATCCACGCGAGATCGAGGAGTTTCTGGAACGGCACCCTTCGGTCGCAAAGGCACAAGTCGTCGGCGCCGACGGGCCGGCCGGACAAGTTCCGGTCGCCTTCGTCCAACCGCGGAAGGATGCAACGATCGATGCCGACGAGCTGAAACAGTTCGCGCGCGAGCGCGTCGCCGTGTACAAGGTTCCCGAGATGTTCGTCGTCGTTGACACGTTTCCGACGACGCCGAGTCCCAACGGCGAGAAGATCCGCAAAGCCGAACTCCGCGAACGCGCTCGCGTTCTTAGGATCGGCTAGATTTCTGCGTATCGTCCGTTCCCTCGACCCATTCGATGAGCTC
>Ga0182024_10025963_pt1 | contig 10310 bp, 8 predicted proteins | sample P32metaG_FD_120480 | JGI IMG/M metagenome (GOLD analysis project Ga0182024, IMG submission 120480) | Permafrost microbial communities from Stordalen Mire, Sweden - P3-2 metaG (Illumina Assembly) | ecosystem: Environmental > Terrestrial > Soil > Wetlands > Permafrost | place: Sweden: Stordalen...
GAGTTCCCCGCCCGGTTCGACGACATCGAGCACGCCCGCACCCACTGCCGCGCGTTCGTCGACTGGTACAACCACGCCCACCGCCATTCCGGGATCGGGCTGATGACCCCAGCCGCCGTCCACCACGGCACCGCGCCGGCGCTGCACCAGCAGCGCGCCGGAGTGCTCGACGCTGCCTACGCGCGGCATCCCGAGCGGTTCGTCGGTCGTGCGCCGGTCCCGCCGGAGCTGCCGACCGCAACGTGGATCAACAAGCCGAAGGAGGCCGCCACCGCTCACTAATTTCGAACGCGAAGCGTCTCACCGAGCTTGACAGGCTCCGGCCGACGGCGTCGGCGCATGCTTTGCGTTGCAAGCGAGCGTCCGGCGGGGGAGCTGCCAAACAGGGAAGCAAGCGTCGGCCGAGTCGGGGAATGACGCCCGAGCGCTCGGCGGTGTTGCCGGAGTTAGCTTTCGAGTCTTGAAAGGGAGCGTTCACTCGGGGGGTCAAGCGGGCGAAACACGGCTGGTGGGTTCTCGACGAATCTCTCGAGCGCCATCGCGGGGCTGCTCGTGCGCCCCCGGTTGGCGGTCGGCGAAGTGGTGGACACTTGCCCAGCGTGGACTGGGCAACCCGTCTCGTCCATAAACGCCCAGGGTCACGAGCGCCAGCGAGCGTCTGTCGCATTCCACGCCGGCGGTTTGTCGCGGGACACATCGCTTCGACGTCGGGAGCGGCTCGTAGGGTCTCGCGAGGAATGGGTATGTACCGCTCTCTGACCGGTAGCGGCCGGAAGGTTCCTGAGCGCAGCTCCTCACGGAGCCCGTCGAGGAACTTCTGCACGCCCAGCTCCTGCTCGATGTGACGGGCGGTCTGCCCGTCCACACCGGCTGAGCGTGACGCTCGGTTCGCCCTGACTCTGAGCCACGCCACCATCAGCGTGGCCGGATCGCAGACGAGGTTGTGGACGTCTTTGAACCTCAGGTCCTGATCATCGATGGACGACTTGTGCAGCTCGCGCTGGATTCCGAGTATCCGCGCCTGCGCCAACTTCGGCTCACGCCACGAACCGGCAGCGCCTGGTGGCGCACAAAAGGATCCGGCAGATCACGGCGTTCGGGCAGCGCTCGGACACTGGCCGCGTGATCCACTCGGCGTCATCGCAAGAGACGAGCTTGATCTGCTCGCAGCGCTGTGCTCCCAGCAGATCCAGGAACCTACGCCGTGCGCGACGGGCGTGCCGAGCCGGTCGAGGGCCCCGACCCCGTTCCGGTCCGGCTACGTCAATGGGTGCTGCGGCGAGGAGGAGGAGACTGTAGTGGTGGCGTTCGGGTGTGCCGGCGTCGGGGAGAGGAGCTGACGGAGAGAGATGACCAAAGACCGGCTTAGTCCGCTCGATGCATCGTTTTTGCATCTGGAGGACGCAACGTCGCACATGCACATGGCGGCGGCGTTGATCTTCGCCGGGGAGTCACCGGCATACGGGCGGCTGCTGGCGCATGTCGAGTCGCGCCTCGGCTTGGTGCCGCGCTATCGGCAGCGCCTCGCGGAGGTTCCGCTCGCCCAGGCCCGCCCGCGTTGGGTCGACGACGAGCGCTTTGACCTGCGCTACCACGTGCGCAACACCGCGCTCCCGGAGCCGGGCAGCGAGTACGAGCTGCAGGTGCTCGCCGGCCGCGTCTTCTCGCACCACCTGCGCCGCGACCGGCCGCTGTGGGAGATGTGGCTTGTGGAGGGCCTCGATCGCGGCCGTTTCGCGATCTTCTCCAAGACCCACCATGCGCTCGTCGACGGTGTCTCGGGCCTTGACATCCTCAGCGTGCTGTTCGCGTCCGAGGAGGAGGAGTCTGGGCCGTGGCGGCCCGAGCCTGCGCCCTCCAGCGCCGGGCTGGTGACCGAGGCGCTTCTGGAGCGCGCGACGAACGTCGGCGAGCTCGTGCGCCCGTTGCGCGCCGCCGTGCGACGCCCGCGCAAGGCCGTCAGCCGCGTCGCGGAGACGGTCGTCGGCGCCGGGGCGCTGACCTGGGCGGGCCTAAAACCGGCGCCGGCGATCCCCTACAACGCCGGCGAGGTCGGCCCGGATCGGCGCTTCACGTGGACGCGCGCCTCGCTCGAGGACGTCAAGGCGGTCAAGAACACGCTCGGCGGGACGGTCAACGACGTCGTGCTGACCGTAGTCGCCCTCGCGCTGCGCCGGCACCTAATGCGCCGCGGGGAGAACGTCGAAGACCTCGAGCTAAAAGCGTTCGTACCGGTGAGTGTACGCACCGAGGACCACCGCGGAACGCCCGGCAATCAGGTCTCCGGGATGCTGACCACGCTGCCGGTCGGCTGCGCGGACCCGGTGGAGTGCCTGGCGAGGATCTCCACTCAGATGAGCGTGGTCAAGCGATCCGGGCAGGCCGTTGGGGCGCGGGCGCTGACCGAGCTCAGCGGCTTCGCGCCGCCGACGCTGCTTCAGGAGGCGTTCCGGCTAGTCGTCACCCGCCAACGCTTGGTCAACCTCGTTGTGACCAACGTGCCGGGACCGCAGTTCCCGCTCTACCTCGACGGCCGCGAGCTGACCGACATCTTCCCGATGGTGCCGCTCGGCTCCAACCTTAACCTGGGCATCGCCATCGTCTCCTACAACGGAGCGCTGAACTTCGGCCTCGTGGGCGACTTCGCTGTGATGCACGACCTCGAGGACCTGGCCGACGACGTCCTCGCCGCCCTGCAAGAGCTCACCGCCGCTGCAGCAGGGCCGCACGGCGAGAAGGCCGCCGCTCCGTGGCCCGGCTATGACCAACAAACGGTGCCCGTCATCGCCAAGCGCCTCCACGACACCGGTCAAGACATCGCCACCGCAGTCCGGTCCTACGAGCTCGAGCACAAGCACCGCAAGGGCGTCATCGACGCCACCGACCGGAAAGGGACGCGTCGCTGACACGACGGGGTGGATGACGGAGTCAGTCGCATGCGAGCAGCGGCCGACAATGACCCCGACCTCGTAGCAGCAGACGGCCAGCATCACTCCGCTGGAGATCAGCACGGGAGGGGAGGACACGCGAACACGCGGGCTAGCGTCGTTCGGCGGCCTTCGCGCGGGCGCGGTGAAGGCGTCTGCGGCCGATGGCGCTTGAACGGAGAGCGCTTCGGTGATCTCGGCGTGCGAGCGCCCGCCCCACGCGTGAAGCAGCAGCACTTCCCTCTGATCGGGCGAGAGGGCGGCAAGCGCCTCCTTGAGCACTGATCCGAGCGCGTTCGCATCGAGGCGCCCGTCTGCTTCGGTGGTTGAGGATGGTTGGATGGGTGTCTCGCCGAATAGCCGATACGCGCGCTCTCGGCGGTGTTCGGAACGCAGGTGCATCATGACCAGGTTCACGGCGATGCCGTATAGCCATGGGAGCGCAGAGGCCTGGCTGATGTCGAATTGCTGTCTGGCGCGGAATGCGCGCGTGAACGTCTCTGCTGTCAGCTCTTCGGCGAGGCGCTCGCCTACTCGGCGGCGCAGATAGCGGTGAACGCTCGGCTGCGTGTCGATCGAAGATTGCCTCAAACCGCTCGGTCTGATCAAGCGAGCTGGCGATCACCTCGGCGTCGGTCTCATCCGCAGCCATTAACTCGTTCTATGCCGCATCAGGCAGAGCGTTCCATCTTCGATCGAGATGTGCTTCCCACACAACGCGCGTGTCAGATCCCGAGCCCGGCAGGGCAACTTCGAAGCGCCGCTTCCGACGCCCTCGCGCCGAGTCCCGCTTTTCTCCACCGAGCAGCCAGCTGGCTTGCGTCGGCGACGTCCCTGCGTTGCGGCGGATAGGAGGTCTTGGAGAGCGGCTGAACAAGAACGGCGTGAGCAGGAGTGTCGCTGCGTGGTCAGGGTTCGGAGCGAGCAACCGCGCGAGCGGTATCGATCCGGCCGACGCGTGTCCGCATCTGCCGACCTCTCCTGGGAGTTGCGCTTCCGCGTGGTTGCAATCGTCTCTACACCGAGCGCCGGGGACGCTTAGTCAGAACGAGCTTCGACGAGCAGCGGATGGCCCTCACCTGCACTCGTGGGACCGAGCGCGCTGCCGGTCGCTCCGTCGGGCTACTTCAGCATCTTGCGAGCGGCGGATGTCCAAGCCTCGGTAACGTCCCGGATGAACTTCGCCTGAGTCGTGGCGAGGTGGGAGATCCAGTCGATCTCGCTGGTTCCAGGACCGCGCTCGACCGCCCCTGCGATTGCCTTCAGCGCCTTCTCGTAGCTTGACAGGGTGGTCTCGCCCGTCTGCTTCCCCGCCTCGATGATCCGCTCGTTGAGCTTGCGAAGCCGCTCCGCGGCCACCTCGAGACGAGCCTCAGGCGAGCTTGCCGAAGCATTCGCCTTGGTCGATCGTGCGCTGCTGGTCGAGCGCGAGCCTCGCGCCGGGCGGTCGCTGGAACGCGTGGCCCCGGCTGCTCGCGCTGACGAGCCGGCGGGCGAGCGCTTGGGTTGGGCCCGCCCCGACGACGTCGCCTTTGCACTCGACCTCGACTTCGAACTGCCACTCTTAGGCTGCGGCACTTCTCCTCCTTAGAACATTGATCGCGACTAGCCGCACCCTACCTCTCAATCAATCCCGTAGGCATCCCCACTTGCCCGGCGTCGACGGCGAGCAGGTGATCGCAATCGTGGCAAAGCACTCGTCCCGCAGCGGCGCGCGGCCGCTCCTTCCACGCGAATCCGCAAGGGCGCTGAGGGCGCGCACGCCCGGATCGGGCGCGATCCGCACGATCGGAAGGTCGCCAAGGAGGCGCGAGGGCTCGCCGGCGCGGACGCCTCGTTGCGTGGCAACGCAGGCGCCGCATAGGCACCCGAGCCGACGCATGCTCCTGGGGCGAAAGGGAGCGCGGGTGGGGCGGTCCACTATGCGTTTAGTCGGTGAATTCTGCGGGTCGTTTCTCGAGGAAGGCGGCGACCGCTTCGGGCAGCGCGTTCCCAAATGTTGCCATGATCTGCTGGCGATCCTCATATTCGGTTGCTGCCTGCTGGGAGGGAATCTCCAGGGCAGTCCACATGCCGCGTTTGGTCAGGCGCACGCTCCACGGCGCGAGCGACGCGATCTGCTCGGCCCCCTTGAGTGCTCGTGACGCGAGGCGATCCGTATCGACGACGTCGGCGACTAGTCCAATCCGCAGGGCTTCAGCGGCGTCGACCTTGCGGCCGGTGAGCATCAGCTCGTGCGAACGCGATGCACCGATCAGGCGGGGAAGGAGCCAGCTGGTCCCCATGTCGCAGTTGGAGACACCGATGTTGATGAACGCCGCGCGGAACACGGCTTCGCGACTGGCGTAGCGAATGTCGCACCCGAGTGAGAGCGCCAGTCCGAACCCCGCCGCGGGACCGTTGACCGCCGCGATCACAGGCTGCGGAAGTGCACGGAGCTTGAGAATCAGAGTGGACATGTGCTCCTGGTTGCCAAGGCGATCGCGCGGCTCGTCGTGTCCGCTGTTTCCGGGCGCCGCCCCGTAACCGTGAAGATCCAAGCCGGCGCAGAAGCCGCGCCCGGCGCCGGTGAGAATCACTACGCGGCACGTGCGGTCGGAGGCGATGGAGGACAGCTCGTGGTGCAGTGCCTCACACAGCTCGGCGGTCATCGCGTTGAGCTGATCGGGACGGTTCAGCGTTACGCGGCGAACGTGCACCGCTGGCGCATCGACGAGTAGCACGGAGTCCACGGGCGCATCCTATGCCGTGAGCACCACCAGGAGCGTCGAGCGACGCTCGGGAACCTGGCAACGGAGGGGCTGCTCTAGCACCATCCCGTCGGCCCCGGCTGCTCCTTTTCGCCATACGCACACACTCACCGAGCGTGCGATTGGGGCCACGCGAAAGCGATCGCCGCCCAGCGTTCCTCGCCCTCCTCATCCGAGTTTGCGCAGTCGCTCGCAGTTGGGCGATAGGGATCTTCCCGGGTCGCGCCTCCAGCGGCGACTTGGTCGTCGCTGGCGGTGATCGCGTTCGTGGCAAAGCGCAAGCCCGACCGTCCCGCCCGAGCGCTCTCCGGGTGCTAGCTCGCGTGCGGTGAACAGCTAACTCCGAGCAGATGCGCCGTGGCCGCTTGAGCGGCATTGGGGCAGTGGCAGAACGAACGAGCCGCGCTGCCGGTCTTCGTCGGAAGCGGTCGTCTCGAAGTCGTCGTCTGGTTGGATGTGGACTGCCAGAAGTTCGTGGAAGCGGCAGTGACCGGCGCACTACAAGGCGCACCTCGTTGTCGTCCATCTGAGCGGTGGCTTGGGCGACGACCTGGCGTCTGCTCGAGCGGCAAAGGGGCTGTCTCGATGGCAAGGGCGCTGACGGCTCCGTTCACGCGAAAGCACAAGAGAGCTGCGCCGGTTGACCGGACGAAAAAGCACAAGTCGCGTCTCGCCCTCCGGCGCCGGGCTGGGAGGCCAGCAATCGCGCCGAATCGCGGCGCTCGGATCTGGGCGATAGGAGAAGTCCGGCGCGGTCGGCGCGGACGCTCGGATCCGTGCCTAAGCACACGCGCGCCGGCGACCGTTCGGATCGTGAAAGCAAGCGTCCGGGACGGCTCGCGTGGCCGCTCCTGGCGAACACCAGGCACGTCGCAGGCACCCGCCAGGTGGCCGATATAGCGGCAAACCAGCCGTCCCGGCCGCAGCGGCGCCGGCCGCTCCCTTCACGCGAAGGCGCGAGGGAGCCGCGTGCTCGCTCAGACGGCGAAAGCGCAAGTGACGCGAAGGCCCAACGAGACGTCCGTTGGTGGTCCAATCCGTGCGTCCGGCCGTGAACTCGCCGAGTTAGATTAGATGAGGTACTGCTACGCGCGAGCGCAGCCTGGATCGCGTTGGTGCTTGCATCACCGGAGTCCGTCGCGCGAGCCAGGGCGATCCTCGCGGTACGTAGAAAACCACGCGTGCCTGCGGAGGCGCACGGTGGCGAGCCGATTCGGCACTTCATAAATTGATTGATGCTGGCTCACGTCGGCAGAACATCGAGTGAAGGGTAGAAATCGTGGCTTCGAGACCCGAAGGCAGTATCGCCGTCAATCCTGAGGTGGCGCGTTTTGTGAACACGCGGCGGGCGATCGTGGATCTCGGGAACACGGAGTTCACTGACGTGAGCGCCGTCGCTCTTGCCGCCCGTGACCTCACTGTGTCCCTCGTTTGTAGTAGCAAGGCAAGGCCATGATCGTCTATGTGATCGTTGCGGTCGTCCTCGTGGCGCTCGTGGGATTGGCGTCGTCGGTGCGGGTGATCAAGCAGTACGAGCGCGTCGTGCTGTTCGAGCTGGGGAAGGTGAAGGACGGCGCGCGTGGTCCGGGGATCATCTTCATCGTGCCGCTCGTCGATCGCGTTCATCGGGTGTCACTTCGGATCATCACGATGCCGATCCAGTCGCAGGGGATCATCACGAAGGACAACGTCAGCATCGATGTCTCTGCGGTCGCGTATTACCGGGTGGCGGATCCGATTCGGTCGGTGATCGCGATCGAGAATGTCGCCGAGGCGATCAATCAGATCGCCCAGACGACGTTGCGGTCGGTGGTTGGACGTCACACGCTTGATGAGGCGCTGTCAGAGACTGACAAGATCAACGAGAACATCAAGCAGATCCTTGATGTTCAGACCGAGGAGTGGGGTATTGAGGTCACGGTTGTCGAGCTGCGTGACATTCAGCTGCCGGACAGCATGAAGCGCGCGATGGCTCGCCAGGCTGAGGCTGAGCGTGAGAAGCGCGCGAAGATCATCGCGGCCCAGGGGGAGGCGCTCGCGGCGGGTGAGCTCGCTCATGCCTCTGACGTGATGATGGCCCACCCGCTCGCGCTCCAGCTGCGCAACCTCCAGACCCTTGTTGAGATCGCCGTTGATAAGAACTCGACCGTTGTGTTCCCGGCGCCGTTGATGAGCACGATCGGGGAGCTCGGCGCGTTCCTCAAGCACGAGACCGAAGCCGCCCGGGGTCTCCCCGCCCCGGCGATCCTGCCTGCAGCATCGAATGGGGAGCTGGTTTCTTCTTCATGACCGACACTCACGATCACGTGCTCCCGCCTGAGGAGTTGCGCAACGCCACTGTCGCGGTCTTACCGCGAGCTCGGCGACGCCGAGGACGGCGTCCGCGCGCTCGAGCATGCTGGTTTTGACATGTCTCATCTCTCGATCATCGCGAAGGGGTTGGACCTACTCGGGTAGTCTCGTCGGACAGAGTACCTTCAAGGAGCCAAGCCCATGTTCGGTCAAACTCCGTTGTCCCGGCGGAAGCTGGGGCTGACCATGACGTTGGCAGGAGCGGCAGGTGATCGCTGCCGGCATCGCGAGTGGCCGCTAGTCATCGGCGCGGACGGGTCCGGCGGGTGAGGCTCCTGATGAGGCCCGACGACCCTGCCGGAAGCGCTTCTGTCGGCTTCTTGCTCATCTGTCCGCGCTGCGGCCTGAGCATCCGACCGAGAGCGCGCTGGTTGGCGATCGAGTACTGCCCGCGGTGCATGGCGCGGGCGCGGATCCCCGTCGGGTTCTCCTCCTCGGCGCGGTCTACGGTCGGGCTTTACACCAACCGCTCGGCACCGCTGCCAAAGCTGCCTGGAGCCCCCAAGACCAAGGCAATGGGGTCGAAGTGAGCAGCGACCATGCGCCCGAGCTGAGCGTCGCGAGGGGCGGCTCCTCTGCACGTCTTCGGCCGCTTCGTTCCAACGACGCAAGCGGCGGGATGCGGATTGCGATGTTGGCACCGCCGTGGATTCCGGTGCCGCCCCCGGGGTACGGGGGGATCGAAGCGGTCATCGATCTCCTGTGTGAAGGGCTGGTGGCTCGTGGTCATGAGGTGACGTTGTTCGCCGCGCCGGGTTCGCGCTCGGCCGCGCGTGTGTATCCGCTGCTGCAGGATGCTCATCCGGAGGCGATCGGCTCGGCGATGTACGAGGCAGCCCAGGTTGCGAGCGCCTGGGAGCAGATCGATCTGGCGGCGGCGGCAGGCTGCCCGTTTGATGTCCTCCACGATCACTCGGGGTTCACCGCGTTGGCGATGGCCGATCACATCGATGTCCCCGTGGTGCATACGATCCACGGCGCGTTCATGCGCATGACGTCGCGGTTCTACCGGCGGTACGGGCACAAGGCGCACTTGGTGGCGATCAGCCAAACGCAGGCCGAGAGCGCCCCGGTCGGTGTGCGGATCAGCGCCGTGGTGCCCAACCCGATCGCCGTGGAACGCTGGCCCCTGGTGACCGACAAGCAGGATTACGTGTTGTGGGCCGGGCGGATGGACCCGGTCAAGGGGGCGCATCGTGCGATTGAGGCGGCGCGCCTGGCGGGCCGGACGCTCGTGCTCGCCGGCCCGGTGCAACCGGGCCAAGACGAGTACTTCCACGAGCAGGTCGAGCCGCATGTCGATGGCCGGCGGTTTCAATACGTCGGCGAGGTCGGCGGGACCGCGAAGCAGGAGCTGTTCGCGAACGCGGCGGGGCTGTTGATGCCGATCCGCTGGCGCGAGCCGTTCGGGATGGTGATGATCGAGGCGCTCGCGTGCGGCACCCCCGTGATCGCGTTCCCGGAGGGCGCCGCGACCGAGATCGTGATCGACGGTGAGAACGGCATGCTCGTGGCCGACGAGACAGAGATGGCGCGGGCGATCACGCGCCTGCACACGATCGACCCGCTTCGCTGCCGCCGCAGCGTCGCCGAGCGCTACGACACGGCGATCATCGCCGCCGGCTACGAGCAGGTGTACCGGCGGGCGATCGACACGAGCGCACCGATAATGTCACGCCCGTGACGAACGCAGCGTCGCACAGAGACCGGATTTCCTTCGCGGCAAACTGTCAGTCCGGAGCGTCAGCCGTCAGCCGCCCGCCAGGACGTTCTTCGTGCCCGGGCCGGTCTTCCGCCGGAGGCACCCACTCCTCGATGCGCGAAAGGAGCGACGTGATCGGTGTGGGCCTGATTTGCTGCCAGTCCGAGCATTGCACGACACAGGCCCTGGCCCCAGCCTGCCTCGGACGGCGGGTTCGCCGACGCCGACGCCGCTCGGCTCTCGTTAGCTGAACGCACACGAGGGGCAAGCAAGCACGCCCCGAGAGCAGCAGTGTCCTTGGTACTAGTGAGACCGCCGGCCCGGCCGAAAGCAGCCACGACCCGGCGAGTGCGCGCATGCTTGCTTCTGGTGCATCTCGATCACGCGGTCAGGCTCGGCGTCGGCTGGCGCGGAAACGTCCGACTGAGCAGGGATCCTTGGCTTGCTGAAGGTCCGTGATCCCGAGTTTTGGAGGCTCCTCCACGTTTTGGGTGGGTTATGCGGTGACGGGGGCGGCGTTGAGCTTGCCAACGATGAGGTAGATCATCGTGATGAAGTTGCGGTTGGAGCGGTACCCGC
>Ga0182024_10025964_pt1 | contig 10310 bp, 9 predicted proteins | sample P32metaG_FD_120480 | JGI IMG/M metagenome (GOLD analysis project Ga0182024, IMG submission 120480) | Permafrost microbial communities from Stordalen Mire, Sweden - P3-2 metaG (Illumina Assembly) | ecosystem: Environmental > Terrestrial > Soil > Wetlands > Permafrost | place: Sweden: Stordalen...
GCTCCTTGAATTAATCTGCTGAACGCCTATGTTGCCATATTGCACGTTTGCGGTCGAGCGGCGACGAATGCCAGACCGACCGCTGTTTGATGCGATAGAAATCGGAAAGAACTACTCAGAGACCAGGATTGCCGGGCGGGCCTGCTGCTCGGTTGTCGCGCGTTGTTCCAAGATTTTCTTTAGAAAAACTGGAATCTCGAATACGGCTTGGTTTTTCATCGCTGTTGCGTTGCGGCGATAGCGTGCCAGGGTTTCGGGTTCGATCAAGAGCGCGACAGCTTTGTCGATGTCGCGAAAATTAGGAAGCGCGAGGCCTACTTCGTTTTCGAGGATCCAATCAGCGTTGTAACGCTCCTGGGGAAGCGTCCACGCATTTCGTTCGACAATTACTGGGAGGTGCATAGCCAGCGCTTCGCTTAAACTGCCGGGGCCGGGCTTGCCGATGAAAAAATCGGCGAGTTGCATGTAGTAATTCACACGGCTGGTGAAACCTTCGATGAAGACAGGAAAGCGAAACTTTCTAGCACGCAGAGCGGCAGCAAGTTTTTCATTTTTTCCGCAAACGATAATCAGTTGAAGCTGCAGCGCGGCTTGATTCAGGCGATCCGCGATTTTCAGGATTTCTTTTGAGCCGTGCCCGCCGAAGAGAATCAGGCCGGTCGGGAGATTCGGGCGCAGTCCCAAACGCTCGCGTTCTTCGATGCGATTGTCGACGGGCTTTTCGTAGAAGCGCGGATGGAGAATCATTCCGCTCGCTCGAAAGATGCGATCGTCGGAATAACCGCGCTCACGGGCTTGAGCCACGGCGCGTTCAGAGCCACAAACAAAATGCTGCTGTTGATTTCGCTCGATCCAGAAATGCTCCGGGTAGTCGGCCACATCCGTAAGGACAGTGACGAAGGGACGTCCCGGAAATGCACGATGAAAGCTTTCGTAGAGCGCGCGATTAAAGTGCGGGACGAAGGACACAACCATGTCTGGATTGGTTTCTTTCCAGTGACGCTCGAGTAAACGCAGCGTCGCAGAATGATACGCGCGAATGGTGAGTTGAAGCACTCGCATGAGCTGAGTGCTGCCCAGGGTCCAACCGGTTCGCAGCATATTGTTGTAGCAATCCTGGATGCGTATCCCCGTGGTTTTCTTGAGGATATCCAGCTCATCGAGTAGTTCCTGCAGATTGGTTAGGCGAACATCCCACGAAAGACCTTGGGATCGGATGGACATTTCCAGTGCGGTTGCTGCGGCGCGGTGTCCTCCACCGGCGTCGAAAAAGCAAAACTCAATTTGCGGCATTCGCTCAGTCTTGCAGCCGATATGCAGTAGATTGCTACGGGAATGTTAAAGTTCTGTGAGGGGTGTCCAAAGAGTTAAACAGCTTAATTATCATAAGATTAGCATGGGTGTCACACTGCCGTAATGTCCATCTTCTACTCTTGTCGTTGTGAAGTGCGATCTTCACGTCCATTCATACTTTTCCGGAGCCTGTACCACCCCCTTTGTCAAAAATTTCTGCCGAGAGTGTTATAGCGACCCGGCAGAGTTGTACGCACAGCTTCGGCAGCGTGGGATGAATCTGTTCACCTTTACCGACCATGACTCGATAGAAGGTTCGGAAAAATTCCGGCAGCTTGCAGACTTTTTTGTGAGCGCGGAGCTCACCTGCCGCATGCCCAGCGGGACCGAGGCGCACATCGGCGTGTACGACGTCAGCGAACGGCAGCACGAGCAACTCCTGCGAAGACGCGGCGATCTGGTTTCCCTGCTGATGTACCTGACCGAGCGGAGAATTTTCTTCAGCATCAATCACGTTTTTTCGAACGTGACAGGAAAACGCGAGGCGGAGGACTTCGAATGGTTCCAGGAATATTTTCCGGCAATAGAAACTCGGAACAGTCTGATGCTGGAAAGCACGAACCGGTTCGCCACGCGGCTAGCCCGGCGCTGGAACAAAATTTCAATTGGCGGGAGCGACGCGCACGCCCTGCCATCTGCTGGAACAGCCTACACGGAAGTTCCTGACGCACGGGACAAAGAGGAATTCTTCGCTGGGTTGCGCAACGGGATAGGACGCGTGGGCGGAGAATCAGGCGGTTTTCGAAAACTCACCCGAGATGTTTTTATTATCGCCGCGGAAATGATGCGTGAGAAATCGTGGACCGCTCTGCTAGCCCCGCTAGGTGTTCTGATACCCGGGATCACCTACCTGAACTATCGCCGCGAGAATAAATTCGGGCGCCATTGGGCTAGAGAAATTCTCGGCGAATCCGAAAAGCGAAGGAATGCTCGGTGGCTGCCGGTGGCGCAACCTGCCACGGAGGAGTTTATATGACCGTAGCCAAGGCTGTGTGGGACCAGATTCAATCGAACGATCATCGCCTAATGCGCCGCGTGCATCGGTGGCGCGCGCCTCGTTGGTTTCGCATTTTAATGATCGTAACGACGCGAATGGGAGATGGCTGGCTGTGGTACACGCTGGGATTGATCCTGCTACTGTACGGCGGCGATCGAAGATTCTTAGCGCTGGGCGCGGGGGCCTCAGCCGCTGCCGTTGGAATTTTTCTCTTTCGCACGATCAAACGAGCTAACCGGCGCCAGCGACCGTGTGAGATTGAGCCGCATTGCTGGGCCTCGATCCTGCCGCCAGATAAATATTCTTTTCCCTCGGGACATTCAATCACCGCGTTCGCTGTGGCGCTATCGATCGGTCTTTTTTATCCTGATCTCCAAGCCTCTTTGCTGGCAGTGGCATTTTTGATCACTTCGTCGCGGATCATCCTGGGGATGCATTTCCTCAGTGATGTGCTGGCAGGCTCTGCTATCGGCGCAGCGTTGGGGTTCGCCAGTTACCACATCTTCCTCGCGCTCTGACGGGTCGATTCCGAGGACCATTTCTTATTCGTCTCAAAAACCAGGAAAGCTGCTGCTCGCCTTGACCCGCGCTCCCGTTCAAGCGGAGAATTGCTCTCACCCAGTTTGGATGGTCATTTGAACGCGTGACCAGTCTCTGTTCGGACGTGTGTTAACTCGGGTGAACAATCCTCCGTGAAAAACGCCGATATCAACCGAAAAAAATCCGAAAGAAAGAAGAGTGCAGCGAACACCCGGCCCGAATGGAGCCTATTGGCACCGACTGTAAAGCAGCGCATGGCAGCCGGAAAAGCGTTGCGCGAAAGAGTTCCGCGCACTTTGCACGCGAAATGGATACCTTCGGCGAATCGTCCGGACCCTATCGAGCTTTTGAAAAACTCGGACCGCGGACGACTACCGGAGCTCCTACCAATTAGATATGCACGGATGCGGCGTTCGCCATTCGGATTTTTTCGCGGCGCGGCAGCTCTGATGGCATTCGATTTGTCGCGAACGCCCTCGACCCATATTCGCGTGCAGGCTTGTGGCGATTGCCACATCCTGAATTTCGGAGGATTCGGTTCGCCGGAACGCCGGTTGGTTTTCGATATCAATGATTTTGACGAAACTCTTCCGGCTCCGTGGGAATGGGATTTGAAACGGCTGGCAACCAGTATTGTCTTGGCCGGGGGCGACCGAGGCGAGAGCACCCAGCAGTGCGGCGAAATTGTGCGTCGGATGGTGGCTTCTTATCGTCAGCATATGCGGGCGTATGCCAGGATGCGCGCGATAGACGCCTGGTATTCGCAGATTGACGCTGAGATTTTTGTGCACGAAGCGAAGACAGCGCCCGACAAAAAGCGCTGGGTGCAAATCGAGCGACAGGCACGTTCGCAAACGGCTGAGCACATTTTTCCACGGATCACGGATGTGGAGAGGGGGCGTATACGGATTATTGACAAGCCTCCCTTAATGTATCATCCGCGCAATTACGGCAAAGCCAGCGACCACATACGCTCCATGTTTCACCGGTACACGCTGACGCTGCCCGAAGAACGGCGCGTGATTCTGGACCGCTACAAAATTGTCGATATCGCGCGCAAGGTGGTGGGAGTGGGAAGCGTAGGCACACGTTGCGCTGTGATGCTCATGATGGCGGGAAAAAACGATCCCTTATTCCTTCAATTCAAAGAAGCCCGTGCTTCCGTGCTGCAGCCTTACGCGGCGAAGAGCCGGTGTCGCAATCAGGGCGAGCGAGTGGTAACGGGTCAGCGCATGCTGCAATCCGCGAGCGACGTGTTTCTGGGGTGGACGCGCGACGATGAAGGCCACGATTATTATTTTCGACAGCTTCGCGACATGAAGATGTCGGTTCCGCTGGAACAAATGACGAAGACGAACTGGATGGAATACGTGGAAGTTTGCGGATGGGTGCTGGCACGGGCGCACGCGCGCACCGGCGATGCGGCCCAAATTGGCGGATATGCGGGGAAGAAAGATACCTTGGATCGAGCCATCGCGAAATTTGCGATCGCGTATGCGGAGCAGACGGAGCGCGATCATGCGGCCTTAGTGAAAGCAATCAAATCGGGACGATTACGCGCCAGCAACGAAGGTGCCTTATAAAAAGATCGTACAAACCGAATCAATTCATAGATCGAAAGGAAGCGGATTTTCCCCGGTGATTAGCCGCGCGGAGCGATCGAAGGTGAGGTAAAGCCAAGCCCATTGAAGTAAAACCAGCAGGCGGTTTTGAAATTGAACGATGTAGAGCAGGTGGATGAATATCCAGATCAGCCAAGCTGGCAGCCCCGAGATTTGAAGCCAATTTAGATCTGCTACCGCGGCGCCACGGCCGATAGTCGCCAAGTTCCCTTTATCAAAATAGTGGAATGGCGGCATTTTCTTGTTCTGCAGGCGTGCCTGAATTAACTTTCCGACATAGCTGCCCTGTTGAATGGCGGGTTGTGCAACGCCTGGAAGTGGTTTGCCGGTTTGATGGCTGAAATTAGCGAGGTCGCCGATAACGAAGATTTCCGGATGTCCGGGCACGGTCAAATCCGGATTCACCAGCACGCGTCCTGCTTTATCGACAGGCGCGCCCGCTTCTTTGGCAAGAATGCGGCCAAGGGGAGAAGCGAGGACGCCGGCAGCCCATAGCACAGTGCGAGTGGGAATTGACTCGCTGCGATCCCCTTCTCGAATGGTTACTGAATCGGCTTTCACGTCGGTGACCATCGCGCCGGTACGAACGGTTACCCCCAAACGGACCAGCATTTTGCGCGCTGCTTCTGAGAGCTTCGGCGGATAAGTGGGAAGCGCGCGATCCGTTCCTTCGACCAGAATGATTTGCGTTTGCGCTGGATCGATGTCGCGAAAATCGTGCGTGAGCGTATCGTGAGCGATTTCACCGAGCGCGCCGGCAAGCTCTGCGCCAGTGGGCCCTCCCCCGACAATAACGAAGGTCATCCAGGCTTTGAGTTTCGCGGGGTCGGGCTCGCGTTCAGCGGCCTCGAAGGCGAGAAGAATACGGCGGCGCATGGCTGTGGCGTCTTCCACTGTTTTCAGACCCGGAGCAAATTGTTCCCATTCGTCGTGGCCGAAATACTGATGGGTGGATCCGGTCGCCACCACGAGCGTGTCGTAAGGCTCAGCGCCGTCGCTTAGAATCACACGACGATTTGCAACATCTATGTTCACCGCTTCAGCGAGCAAAACCTTCGTGTTTTTCTGCCGACGAAGAATTTGGCGTAGAGGAGCAGCGATGTTGGCGGGCGACAGAGAGCCAGTGGCCACTTGATAGAGTAGCGGCTGAAAAAGGTGGTAGTTGCAGCGATCGAGTAAAGTTACTTCTACCGGAGCGTGCTTCAACTTGTGCGCGGCGCTAAGACCCCCGAAACCACCGCCGAGGATTAGGACTCGATGCCGGTCTTCCATACTCTTGAAGTCTCAATTCTATTAGATGCGCTGGCGGTAAAGCGGACTCCAGAATGGCACATCTAGTGAGTTCGTGTAAGGGAGGCGTGAAACGAGGAAAGATTTGAAGGCGGGAAGACTCACCGTGATGGTGCGTTTGCGAATGCTTCCCGCCTTGAGCAAATCAACTAAGCGCGCGCAGCTTTGGACTTCGGTTTGCGAGCATTCACATCGTTTTCTTCTTCATCTTCCGAACCTTCGGCGTTCACGGCTTCCACGTTGATGGCGCCGGCAAGCTCGGTCAGCTTCTGATCCGTTTCCTTTTCTTCCTCCAAGGTTTGTTCGAGAAGTTCAACGGCGCGGTCGTGGCCCAGAAGCTCAGCATAAGTGCGAACAGTCCCGTAGGCTGCAATTTCATAGTGCTCGACGCGCTGGGCTGCAGAAATCAAGGCTGCGTCCAGCACATCGTCTTCGAATTCGTCCATCATTTCCTTCCCTTCGCCAATAAGTCCTTCCATACCGCCGCATTTCTTGCCGGTCGGCTTCTCGCCCAGTTCTGTGCAGATTTCCTCGATACGACGAGCGTGTTCTTTGGTTTGCTCCAAGTGCTCTTCAAATCCGGCGCGAAGATCGTCGGAAGAGGCAGCCTTCGCCATTTTCGGTAATGCTTTGATGAGCTGGTTTTCGGCGCTGTAGATATCTTTCAATTCGTCGATGAAAAGTTCTTTTAGGGCTTTGTGCTCCATTTGAATCTCCTTGTGAGGGTGCATTAAGTCTTGAGTTTTTCGAGCTCCAAGTTGCGCCGCTTCTCGTAGACGCGGACGTAACATCGTAATCGGAGCTGATTCGCAGGACCGAGGATACGTAGCGCTCTAGAGGCGGGATATCGGGTGAAGTCATTAGAAGGAAAAACAGATTGCCGTAGTACCGATCTAAGGGACTACTGCTCAGGAAGTTTGTCTTCTAATTCGCTGGCTAGCTTGTGCACGTCGGTAGCATTCGAAAAACCTTGCAGTTCCTGCTTGGAAGAAGCCACGTCTACACCTATGTGTTGGCAGATCTTCTGTTGCATCTCGAGCATGGTCGTAAGTTCCTGTTCGGCGAGCATGCTGACTTGGAGATCGAGGTGGGAGCGCCGTTCGGCTTGGCGGGTCATTCGGTTTTGACTAATCAGCACAAAAATCGTCAGTACCACGCTTTCGGAGGAAATAACGAGAGCCAGGATTCCGAAAGGAAAAGGATCGAAGGGCTTTAGGCCCGGGATCAAGTTAAGGTTAATTGCGCTCCAAGCCAGGACCAGCAGGATTTGCAATAAAAGAAAAGCCACGCTGCCAATGAACCTGGCGATGGCCTCGCTTATTCGTTCGGCCGTGGTTCGCCGCTCAAGCGCGTCCTGCTCAAGCTTTGCGATAGCTTCGATGTTGTACTGCGTCGGATTACTCTTGGCTTTATCCGGTAAGGGATTTGGCATATGGAATCCAATTTACAGGCTGGAAGGGATTGCAGGGAAATTCTACGCTACCGCAGCGCCCGGAAGGCGAGGGTGGCTGGAACCGCAGCCTAACGAGCAACGGCGCCACTTGAAGTAAAGAGTTTAGCCGACCTTTCTTCCCTGTTTTCTTTCTGATTTCGCTGTTCGAACAACCGACGGCTGCTTTTCCGTGGACGAACCTGCTTTCTTGGCAAGACTCTTCTTCAGAGCCTCCATTAAATCAATGACCGGAGTTTTGGCGGGCGCGTGCGGAACGACCGCGATTTTGCGGCCGCTGGCCTTGGCGTCAATCAATTCCTGCAGACTATTTTGATAAGTATCGTGATATTTCCCGGGATCAAAAGGGGCGGCCAAGCTTTCGATCAATTGCTCGGCGAGTGTCCGCTCCTGCTCTTTGATCAGGGACTTGTCGGTATGGCCGTATTCCGCAGCCGGACGAATCTCGTTGTTATAAAACATGGTGTGCAGGGTAAGGCCATGCTCGCGCGGCCGGATGATGACGATGTATTCGCGATTGTGCATGGCAATTTTCGCGATTCCAGCGTAGCCGGATTTTTCCATAGCTTCCATTAGAAGCTGATAAGCCCGCTGGCCTGGCTCTTCCGGAATCACGTAATAAGAAGCGTCGAAATAGACCGGATCGATTTCGTCGAGCTTGACGAACTCCAGGATATCCATAGTTCGCGCCGTCTCCGGCTCCACTTCGTCGAGCTCTTCCTGGCTAAAAAGCAGATACTGACCCTTTTCGTACTCGTATCCCTTTTCGACTTCTGCGCGCTCCACCATGCGGTCGCAGGTTGGGCAGAATAGAGGCTGCTTCAGGCGCGTATGACAAACTTTGTGTAATTGATTGAAGCTAATGCGTTCCGTGCGCGCAGCAGGTGAGAGGCGGATAGGTATCGATATCAGCCCGAACGTCAGATAACCCTTCCAGGTTGAACTGGGCATACATACTCCCAAAATGGGATGGAGCACCGTGCTCGAACTGCAGCGAGACTAACGCCGGAGGCCCGGCGCGTCAATACTCCCGTGCGCAATCCGACCTTAAAGGGTTATAAGCGGTCTGCCAATATAAGTATTACCAAAATGATTAGGATAAGTCCGAGGCCGCCGCTGGGATAATAGCCCCAGCCGGCGCTATAGGGCCAGGTTGGCAGCGATCCGAGCAACAGCAAAACGATGATTACAATTAGAATGGTCCTGAGCATGGGGCTTTTCTCCTTCGTGCGATTCCATCTGGTTTCGATGCTAATCGGCGCAAACGACAAAAAGCAGGCGCCATTCTGACGGCGGCGTACTATAGGGTTTTTCGGGGCAATTCGCTATGCCAGAAAGCCTGTAGAAGCGGAGCAATGTTGCTGTAGTCCCATTGTGTTAAATAGACTATAGAGTGTCGCACTGGACTAAGGACTGATGAGCTTCAATCGAATAATTTCGGCAATCGTTGGGATACTGGTGCTCGTTTATGTGGCTGATTGGGTGGTGTTCTCGCGGCGGTCTAGCGGAGCAAATGGAAGCGCTCTAGGGTCAGTAACTTTTTACTATGCGAGCGCAACAAAGAGCGGGAGAGCGGACGTTTATATCGATCAGCCGCAGACAGAAGTGTGCGCGCGGTCACTTTTTCCTCATTCCGGTTACAGTCCATGCTGGTATTCAAGACAAAAAAGCAACATAAGAACGATCAACTAGAAGGTCCGAAGATACAATCCGCAGTTTCGTCTGAGAAATTCGTAGTAGGCTGTCCGGTGCGAATATGACTCCGCCACTAGCTGGAAAACTCCATGAGCTTGTCACCCAACAAAAATGGGAACCCGCAATTGCCCTCCTACAGGGCCTGAGCGCGAGCGATGCCTCTGATTTGATCATGGCGGTAAGGTTTGAAGAGCAGCAAGAGTTGTTTCGCCGGCTGCCGATTCCGCTGGTCGCTTCGATCGTAAATCATCTGCCGTATTTCCACGCTTACGTCCTGCTGCATGCGCGTTCGCTTCATGAGATGGCCGCGATTGTGGAGGCTATGAGTCAAGCGGAACGAGACCATTTCCTGGATGCGCTGCCCGAAGAAGCTTGGAATTCGCTGATGGATGAACTTGCGGAGGCCGGCTCCACAACTCCGCCGCATGCCGCTGAAATTTCCGAAGCGCAACATGAGCAGAGTCTCGCCGCGCGAACTCCTGTTGACGAGAAGCCGATTATTGAGGCTCGCGGAATCTCGAAAAGTTTTACGCAGAAAGACGGAAGCGAAATTCTAGTTATCGCGCCCGTGGATTTATCGGTTGAGCCGAACACGATTATTGCCTTGCTGGGCCCGTCGGGAAGCGGGAAGTCCACGCTATTGCGCATGCTCACGGGACTGGCGGCTCCCACGGCCGGAGAGGTGCGCTGGCACAGAGAAGCCGTCAGAGAATGCGTTCCGAACGTGGCGATTGTATTTCAAAGTTTTGCGCTCTTTCCGTGGCTCACGGTGCTGGAAAACGTGGAGTCGCCGTTGCTCGCACGAGGAATGGAACACGAGGAGCGTCATCGCCGGGCGCTTAAGGCCATCGATGCGGTGGGACTCAAAAATTTTGAGACCGCGTATCCCAAGGAATTATCCGGCGGAATGAAACAACGTGTGGGTTTCGCGCGAGCATTGGCCGTGGAACCGGAAGTTCTATTTATGGACGAACCGTTTTCGGCATTGGACGTGTTGACCGCAGAAAACCTGCGTGGTGACTTGATGGATTTGTGGCTGGCGAAAAAAATTCCTACGCGCAGTATTTTTATCGTGACTCACAACATTGAAGAGGCTGTGCTGCTGGCGGACCGCGTAATCGTCCTGGGACGCAATCCGGCAAGAATCCGGGCCGATTTTCGCATTGCGTTGCCACAGCCGCGTGATCGCAAGTCGGCCGCGTTCTTTCCCTACGTTGATTACATTTACAAAGTGATGACCAAACCGGAGCTGACGCTTGCGCCGCCTTCGGCCACTGCCAAACAACCTGCGCCCTTGCTGCCGCATGCTCGCCCGGGCGGCGTTGCAGGCTTACTGGAACTTCTGATCGACCGGGGCGGAGAA
>Ga0182024_10025965_pt1 | contig 10310 bp, 7 predicted proteins | sample P32metaG_FD_120480 | JGI IMG/M metagenome (GOLD analysis project Ga0182024, IMG submission 120480) | Permafrost microbial communities from Stordalen Mire, Sweden - P3-2 metaG (Illumina Assembly) | ecosystem: Environmental > Terrestrial > Soil > Wetlands > Permafrost | place: Sweden: Stordalen...
TGCCCGACCACAGTTAACAATGTGGAGACCATCGCGCAGGTGCCCGACATCATGCGCCGCGGCGCCGCCTGGTTCGCCGGGATCGGCCGCAAGAACAACAGCGGCACCAAGCTCTATTGCATTTCCGGCCACGTCGAGCGGCCGTGCACCGTCGAGGAGGAGATGGGCATTCCGCTGCGCGAGCTCATCGAAAGGCACGCCGGCGGCGTCCGCGGCGGCTGGAGCAATCTCCTCGCCGTGATCCCCGGCGGCTCGTCGATGCCGCTCGTGCCCGCAGGTCCCGATCAGGCCGACACGCTGCTCATGGATTTCGACGGCTGCCGTGACAAGAAAACGTCGCTCGGCACGGCGGCGGTGATCGTCATGGACAAGTCGGCCGACATCGTGCGGGCTATGGCGCGCATTTCGTATTTCTACAAGCATGAGAGCTGCGGCCAGTGCACGCCGTGCCGCGAGGGTATGGGCTGGATGTGGCGCGTGCTCACGCGCATGGCGGAAGGCCGCGCGCAAAAGCGCGAGATCGACATGCTGATGCAAGTGACCACGCAAATCGAGGGCCACACCATCTGCGCTTTTGGCGAAGGCGCCTCATGGCCGGTGCAGGGTTTGCTGCGGCATTTCCGGCCGGAGATCGAGCGGCGCATCGACGAATATACCGCCAACGCGGATGCCGACGGCGTGCTCGATCCGCCGATGCCCGCGACGGCGGAGTGAGAAACGGATGACCAAACTCATCGTCGACGGCAAAGAGATCGACGTCCCGCCGGAATACACTTTGCTCCAGGCCTGCGAAACCGCGGGCGCGGAAATTCCGCGCTTCTGCTTCCACGAGCGGCTGTCGATCGCCGGCAATTGCCGCATGTGCCTGGTCGAGCTTGCCGGCTCGCCAAAGCCGGTCGCGAGCTGCGCCTGGGCCGTGCGCGACTGCCGTCCCGGGCCGAAAGGCGAGCCGCCGGAAGTCAAAACCCGCTCGCCGATGGTGCGCAAGGCGCGCGAAGGCGTCATGGAGTTTCTGCTCATCAATCATCCGCTCGATTGTCCGATCTGCGATCAGGGCGGCGAATGCGATCTGCAAGACCAGGCCATGGCCTACGGCATGGATCAGAGCCGCTTCCGCGAGAACAAGCGCGCCGTCGAGGACAAATATCTCGGCGCGCTGGTCAAGACGGCGATGAACCGCTGCATCCAGTGCACGCGCTGCATCCGCTTTGCCACCGAAGTCGCCGGCGTGCCCGAACTCGGCGCCATTGGCCGCGGCGAGGACATGGAGATCACCACCTACCTGGAAGAGGCGATGGTGTCCGAATTGCAGGGCAATGTCGTCGATCTCTGTCCGGTCGGCGCGCTCACCTCAAAGCCTTACGAGTTCGCGGCGCGCTCCTGGGAGCTCAACAAGACCGAGTCTATCGACGTGATGGATGCGCTGGGCTCCGCGATCCGTATCGACACCCGCGGGCGCGAGGTGATGCGCATCCTGCCGCGCGTGAACGACGACGTGAACGAAGAGTGGATCTCCGACAAGACCCGGCACGTGGTCGACGGCTTGCGCACGCAGCGGCTCGACCAGCCCTATGTGCGCGACGGCAAGGGGCAATTGCGTCCCGCAACATGGGGCGATGCCTTCCGCATCATCGCCAGCAAACTTACGCGTGCCAATCCCAAGCGGATCGGCGGGCTGGTCGGCGATCTCGCCGCGGTCGAGGAGACGTTCGCGCTCAAGGATCTGATGACCCGGCTTGGCGTCGCCAATCTCGATTGCCGGCAGGACGGCTCGGCGCTCGACCCGAAATGGGGCCGTGCCGGTTATTTGTTCAACGCGACCATCGCCGGCATCGATACGGCCGACGCGCTCCTTCTCATCGGCACCAACCCGCGGCGGGAGGCTGCCGTGCTCAATGCGCGCATCCGCAAACGCTGGCGAAATGCGAAGAATTTTCCCATCGGGCTCATTGGCGCCAAGGTGCCGCTCACCTACACCTACGATTATCTCGGCGCGGGACCGGAAACGCTCGCCGGCATCGGCCGCCACAGCTTTGCCGAGGCGATGCGCGAGGCGGAGCGGCCGCTGGTCATTGTCGGTGCCGACGCGCTGGCCCGGCCGGATGGCGCGGCGATCGCCTCGCTTGCGGCGAAGGCGGCGACCGAGCTCGGCGCCATCAAGGACGGCTGGAACGGCTATAGCGTGCTGCACCATGCGGCCTCGCGCGTCGGCGCGCTCGATCTCGGCTTCGTGCCGGCCGACGGCGGCTTGACCGCGCAGCAGATGGCGGCGTCCGGCACGCTCGACATTGCTTTCCTGCTCGGCGTCGACGAGATCGACATCGCGCCCGGCGCCTTCGTCATTTACATCGGCACGCAGGGCGACCGCGGCGCCGCCCGCGCCGACGTGGTGCTGCCCGGCGCGGCCTATCCGGAGAAGTCGGCGACCTATGTGAATACCGAAGGCCGGGTGCAGATGGCGACCCGTGCCTCCTTCCCGCCCGGCGATGCGCGCGAGGACTGGGCGATCCTGCGCGCGCTGTCGGATGTATTGGGCAAAAAGCTGCCTTACGATTCACTCGCCGCGCTGCGTCAGGCGCTGTACCGGGCGCATCCGCATCTCATGCGCATCGGCGCGATTACGCCGGGCGACGCCGGCGACCTTCAGAAGCTTGCCGCGCGCGGCGGCGCCGCGGACAAGGCGCCGTTCCGGTCGAGTATCGCGGATTTCTACTTCACCAATCCGATCGCGCGCTGCTCGGCGGTGATGGCGGAGTGCTCGGCATTGGCGATTGGGCGCTCGGCCATGACGGCGGCGGAATAGGGACGGAAACGATGGCCGCGTTCTGGTCCGACTACATCTGGCCGTTGGCGATCATGGTGGCGGAGAGCCTGCTGCTGCTCGTGGTCTTGCTGATTGTCGTCGCCTACGTGCTTTACGCCGACCGCAAGATCTGGGCCGCCGTCCAGCTCAGGCGCGGCCCGAACGTGGTCGGTCCTTGGGGCCTGTTTCAGTCGTTCGCTGATCTCCTAAAATTCGTGCTCAAGGAGCCGGTTATTCCCGCCGGCGCCAACAAGGGCGTGTTTTTGCTGGCGCCGCTCGTTGCCTGCACGCTGGCGCTCGCCGCCTGGGCGGTGATCCCGCTCAGCGCCGGCATCGTCATCGCCAACATCAATGTCGGCATTCTTTACATCTTCGCCATCTCCTCGCTCGGCGTCTACGGCGTCATCATGGCCGGCTGGGCATCGAACTCGAAGTATCCGTTCCTGGCGGCGATGCGCTCGGCGGCGCAGATGGTGTCCTACGAGGTCTCAATCGGGTTTGTCATTATTACGGTGCTGCTCTGCGTCGGCTCGCTCAACCTCTCCGCCATCGTCGAGGCGCAGAATACGTCATGGGGACTGCTCGGCTGGTATTGGCTGCCGCTGTTGCCGATGTTCGTGATCTTCTTCGTCTCCGCGCTCGCCGAAACCAACCGGCCGCCATTCGATCTGGTCGAGGCGGAATCGGAACTGGTCGCCGGCTACATGGTCGAATACGGCTCGACGCCGTACATGATGTTCATGCTCGGCGAGTACGTCGCCATCGCCACGATGTGCGCCATGGGCACGATCCTGTTCCTCGGCGGCTGGTTGCCGCCGTTTCCGGTCGTGCCATTCACCTGGATCCCGGGCCTCGTCTGGTTCGTGCTCAAGACAAGCTTCATGTTCTTCATGTTCGCCATGGTGAAGGCGTTCGTGCCGCGCTATCGCTACGACCAGTTGATGCGGCTCGGCTGGAAAGTCTTTCTGCCGATATCGCTCGCCATGGTCGCGATCGTCGCCGGCGCACTCGAAGTCATCAGAGGTTGACATGAGACTCGATCAGGCCGCGCGTTCGATTTTCCTCCAGGAGTTCGTGCAGGCGTTCTTCCTGTCGATGCGCTACTTCTTCAAGCCGAAAGCGACGCTCAATTATCCGTTCGAGAAGGGCTCGCTGTCGCCGCGCTTCCGCGGCGAGCATGCGTTGCGGCGCTATCCGAACGGTGAGGAGCGCTGCATTGCCTGCAAACTGTGCGAGGCGATCTGCCCGGCGCAGGCGATCACCATCGAGGCGGGCCCGCGGAGAAACGACGGCACGCGCCGCACCACCCGCTACGACATCGACATGGTCAAATGCATCTATTGCGGGCTGTGCCAGGAGGCTTGCCCGGTCGACGCCATCGTCGAAGGCCCGAACTTCGAATACGCCACCGAGACGCGCGAGGAGTTGTACTACGACAAGGACCGCCTCCTGGCGAACGGCGACCGTTGGGAGCACGAACTCGCCAAGGCCATCGAACTCGACGCGCCGTATCGTTGAAGCTAAGCCGCCCAAAAGCCACCAATGATCATCAACGCCATTTTCTTCTATCTCTTTGCCGGCGTGTGCATCGCCTCGGCGACCATGGTCGTCACCGCCAGGAACCCGGTGCATTCGGTGCTCTTTCTCATCCTCGCCTTCGTCAACGCGGCCGGTCTGTTCATGCTGCTGGGGGCGGAATTCCTCGCCATGATCCTCATTGTCGTCTATGTCGGCGCGGTCGCCGTGCTGTTCCTGTTCGTGGTGATGATGCTCGACGTAGATTTCGCCGAGCTGCGCCAGGGTTTTCTCAATTACCTGCCGATCGGCGGCGTGGTCGGCGCCGTTCTTCTTGCCGAGCTGCTGTTTATCGTGGGGGCCTGGGTGATCAAACCCGGCGTGCCCAAGGCGATCACGGCGCCGATTCCGGCAGCAAGCGACATCAGCAACACGTTGGCGCTCGGCCTCGTGCTCTACACCCGTTACGTCTACTTCTTCGAGGCCGCCGGCGTGATCCTGCTCATCGCCATGATCGGCGCTATCGTGCTGACCTTGCAGCATAAACCGGACGCCAAGCGGCAGGTCATCGCCGAGCAGCTGGCGCGCCGGCGGGCAAGCGCCATCGACATCGTCAAAGTGAAATCGGGGCAGGGGCTGCCATGACGATCGGGCTCGGTCATTATCTTTCGGTCGCCGCGATCCTGTTCACGCTCGGGATCTTCGGCATATTTCTCAACCGCAAGAACGTCATCGTCATTCTGATGTCGATCGAACTGATCCTGCTCGCCGTCAACATCAACCTGGTCGCTTTCTCCGCCTTCCTCGGCGACATCGTCGGTCAGGTCTATGCGCTGATCGTGCTCACCGTCGCGGCGGCGGAAGCCGCGATCGGACTCGCCATCCTCGTCGCTTACTTCCGCAACCGCGGCTCGATCGCGGTCGAAGACGTGAATTTGATGAAGGGCTGAGGGCGCTCAAGTATGTACGAAACTATCGTCTTCTTGCCGCTTCTCGGCGCCATCATCGCCGGCGCGATCGCGCTCATCGGCGCACGCAACCGGCATCCCGGCGCCGATCCACCGCCGCCGCACGACGATCACGCCGCGCCGCAGGTGCCGGAACACATCCACGGCGCGCCGGCGCCGCAATCCAGGCACGCCGAAATCGATCATCCGCGCCCAGAGCAAGACGAGATCGCCGAGCCGACCGCCGGCTCGCAGGCAGCCGAGCTGATCACGACGACGCTCCTTGCCATCTCCTGGCTGCTGTCCTGTTTCGCCTTCGTCGATGTCGGCTTGCGGGGACATGACGCCCACGTGGCCCTCTTCAATTTCATCACCTCGGGCGACCTGAAAGTCGATTGGGCGCTGCGCATCGATCCGCTGACCGTGGTGATGCTGGTCGTGGTGACGACGGTTTCCGGCCTCGTCCACCTCTATTCGATCGGCTACATGGCCGACGATCCGCACAAGCCGCGCTTTTTCTCCTACCTGTCGTTCTTCACCTTCGCCATGTTGACGCTGGTGACGTCCGACAATCTCGCGCAATTGTTCGTCGGCTGGGAAGGCGTCGGGCTAGCGAGCTATCTTCTCATCGGCTTCTGGTTCCACAAGCCGGAAGCCAACGCCGCCGCGATCAAGGCCTTTATCGTCAACCGCGTCGGCGACTTCGGTTTCGCGCTCGGCATCTTCGCCGTATTCTTGCTCACCGGCTCGATCAATTTCGACACCGTCTTCGCCCAGGCGCCGAACCTCGTCGGCAAAAGCTTTCACTATCTCAGCTTCAACGTCGACGCGCTGACCGTCATCTGTCTCCTTCTGTTCATGGGCGCGATGGGCAAGTCGGCGCAGTTCTTGCTGCACACCTGGCTGCCCGACGCCATGGAGGGACCGACGCCGGTGTCGGCGCTGATCCACGCCGCCACCATGGTGACCGCCGGCGTGTTCATGGTGGCGCGGCTGTCGCCGCTGTTCGAGCTGGCGCCGGATGCCAAGATATTCGTGGTTTTCATCGGCGCCACGACGGCAATGTTCGCGGCGACGGTCGCTCTGGTGCAAAACGACATCAAGCGCATCATCGCCTATTCGACCTGCTCGCAGCTCGGCTACATGTTCGTCGCCATGGGGTCGGGCGCTTATTCGATCGGCATGTTCCACCTGTTCACGCACGCCTTCTTCAAGGCGCTTTTGTTCCTCGGCTCCGGCTCGGTGATCCTCGCCATGCATCACGAGCAGGACATCCGCAAAATGGGCGGCCTGTGGCGGAAAATTCCGCTCACTTACGCGACTATGCTGATCGGAACGCTGGCGCTCACCGGATTCCCGCTCACTGCCGGCTTTTTCTCCAAGGATGCGATCATCGAGGCCGACGACGTCGTCAAAGGCACCATGGCGAGCTACGGCTTCATCATGACGGTCGGAGCCGCCGCGCTCACTTCGTTCTATTCCTGGCGGCTCATCTTCAAGACTTTCCACGGCGAGCCGCACGATCATCACCACTACGAGGGAGCCCACGAAAGCTCGAAGACGATGCTGGTTCCGCTGGTGATCCTGGCCATCGGATCGATCGCTGCCGGCTGGCCGGCGCTTCGCCTGTTCACCGGCCACGGCGCCGAAGAGTTCTTCCGTAACTCGCTGATGTTCGGGCCGGCCAATACGGTGCTCGAGGACATGGAGCATCTGCCGCTGGCGATTACGCTGGCGCCCACGGTCATGATGATCGGCGGCTTCCTGGTGGCCTGGCAGTTCTACATCCGCCGGCCCGATATCCCCGCCGCGCTGGCGCGCGATCAGGCCGTGCTTTACCGCTTCCTGCTCAATGCTTGGTACTTCGACCGCATCTACGATTTCATCTTCGTGCGTCCGGCCATGTGGCTCGGGCGCGTGCTCTGGAAGGGCGGCGACGGTTTCGTCATCGACGGCTTCGGCCCCGACGGCGTCTCCGCGCGGGTGCTCGATGTGACGCGCAACGTCGTCCGGCTACAGACCGGCTATCTCTACCACTACGCCTTCGCCATGCTGATCGGCGTGGCCGCCTTCGTCACCTGGTTCATGTTCTCAGGCGTTGGGGTGCACTGATGACGAGCTGGCCGATCCTCTCCGTCGTTACTTTCCTGCCGATCGCCGGGGCGCTGTTCATCGCGTTCCTGCGCGATGACGAGGCCGGCGCGCGCAATGCGCGCTGGGTGGCGCTGTGGACGACGCTCATCACTTTTGCGATCTCGCTCATCCTGGTCTGGCGTTTCGATTTGGCGTCGGCCGATTTTCAGTTCCTGGAAAAACGGCCGTGGCTCGGTGGCACCATCACCTATTCCATGGGGGTCGACGGCATTTCGCTGCCGTTCGTGATCCTCACCACCGCGCTGATGCCGATCTCGATCCTGGCGAGCTGGACCGCGATCCAGCACCGGGTGCGCGCCTACATGATCGCGTTCCTGGTGCTGGAAACGCTGATGGTCGGCACCTTCTGCGCGCTGGACCTGGTGCTGTTCTATGTGTTCTTCGAGGGCGGCCTCATTCCGATGTTCCTGATCATCGGCGTGTGGGGCGGCCCGCGCCGCGTCTATGCGAGCTTCAAGTTCTTCCTCTATACGCTGCTCGGCTCGGTGCTGATGCTGCTCGCCATCATGGCGATGTATTGGGAAGCGGGTACGACGGATATCCCGGCGTTGCTGCATCACGCCTTCCCGCGGTCTCTGCAAACCTGGGCGTGGTTCGCGTTCCTCGCCTCGTTTGCGGTCAAGATGCCGATGTGGCCGGTCCACACCTGGCTCCCCGACGCCCATGTCGAAGCGCCGACCGCGGGCTCGGTCATCCTCGCGGCGATCCTGTTGAAGATGGGCGGCTACGGCTTCCTCCGCTTCTCGCTGCCGATGTTCCCGCAAGCTTCCCTCGAACTCGCGCCGCTGATCTACGCGCTCTCCATCGTCGCCATCATCTACACCTCGCTGGTCGCCATGGTGCAGGAGGACGTGAAAAAGCTCATCGCCTATTCCTCGGTGGCGCATATGGGCTTCGTCACCATGGGGCTGTTCGCCATGACCGCGCAGGGCGTCGCCGGCGGCATCTTCTTGATGATCTCGCACGGCATCGTTTCGGCCGCCCTCTTCCTTTGCGTCGGCGTCATCTACGACCGCATGCATACGCGCGAGATCGCGGCCTATGGCGGGCTCGTCAACCGCATGCCGGTCTATGCCTTCGTCTTCATGGTGTTCACGCTCGCCAATATCGGATTGCCGGGAACTTCCGGCTTCATCGGCGAGTTTTTGACGCTGGTCGGCACCTTCCGCGTCAACAATTGGGTGGCGACGCTAGCGACGCTCGGTACCATCCTCTCCGCCGCTTACGCGCTGTGGCTCTACCGCAAAGTGATCTTCGGCAAGCTGGAGAAGCCGAGCCTCGTGCACATCAAGGACATCGGCTGGCGCGAAATTGCCGTACTGGCGCCGCTTGTGATCCTGACCATCGTATTCGGCATTTATCCGAAACCGGTGCTCGATATGTCGGCCGCGTCGGTGACGCAGCTGGTCGACAATTTCCAGCACGCGGTCTCAAGCGTGCAAGCCGCGGCGCTGGCGAGGTGAGGCGATGTATCCGGCCCTGACCATGACTGGCCTCGTCCCGCTGCTGCCGGAGATCGTGCTCGGCGTCGGCGCCATGGCGCTGTTGATGCTCGGCGTCTATCGCAGCGAGGGCGGCGTGCGCGTGATCGACATTGCCGCGATCGTGCTCCTGATCGTCGCCGGGCTGATCGTGCTCGCGCTTCCCGGGGGCAAGCTTGTGACCTTCGGTGGCAGCTTCGTGGTCGACGACTTCGCCCGGTTCCTGAAAATCCTCGCCATCCTCGGCTCGGCCGCCGCGATCCTGATGTCGATCGATTACGACAAGCGGGAGAAGCAGCAGCGTTTCGAATATTCGGTGCTGATCGTGCTCTCCACGCTCGGCATGCTGATGCTGATCTCGGCCGCGGATCTCATTGCGCTTTATCTCGGCCTCGAATTGATGAGCCTGCCGCTCTACGTGGTGGCCGCCAGCCATCGCTCGTCGCTGCGCTCAACCGAGGCGGGGCTTAAATATTTCGTGCTTGGCGCGTTGTCGTCGGGAATGTTGCTTTATGGCGCCTCGCTGGTTTACGGCTTCACCGGAACGGTGAATTTTTCCGGGATCGCGCAATCCGCCGCCGACGCCGGCACCGGCTTGATCTTCGGCCTTGTTTTTCTGTTCGCCGGTTTCTGCTTCAAGGTGTCCGCCGTGCCGTTCCACATGTGGACGCCGGACGTCTATGAAGGCGCGCCGACCCCGGTGACGGCCTTTTTCGCCGCGGCGCCCAAGGTCGCCGGCATCGCCATGTTCGTGCGCGTCGCGGTCTCAGCTTTCCCCGGCATCACCGGGCAGTGGCAGGAGATCGTCGCTTTCGTCTCCGTCGCCTCGATGCTGCTCGGCTCGTTCGCGGCGATCGGCCAGCGCAACATCAAGCGGCTGATGGCCTATTCGTCGATCGGCCACATGGGCTTTGCGCTCATCGGGCTCGCCGCGGGAACGTCGGAGGGCGTGCAGGGCGTGCTCGTCTACATGGCGATCTACGTTACCATGACGCTCGGCGTATTCGCCGTGATCCTGTCCATGCGACGAAGCGGCGGCATGGTCGAATCGATCGACCAGCTCGCCGGGCTCGCGCGCACGCACCCGACCATGGCGTTCTTCCTGGCGATGCTGTTGTTCTCGATGGCCGGCGTGCCGCCGCTCGCCGGCTTCTTCGCCAAATTCTATGTCTTTCTTGCCGCGATCAAGGCCGGGCTCTACATCCTCGCCGTGATCGGCGTGCTGGCGAGCGTGGTCGGCGCCTATTACTATCTGGCGATCGTCAAGATCATGTATTTCGACGAGCCGGCGGAGGATTTCTACAGCATGCCGGATGAGCTCAAAGTGGTGCTCGGCATTTGCGGGTTGTTCAACATTCTCTTCTTCGTTTACCCGGGACCGCTGGTCGGCGTCGCGAGCGCCGCCGCCCA
>Ga0182024_10025966_pt1 | contig 10310 bp, 10 predicted proteins | sample P32metaG_FD_120480 | JGI IMG/M metagenome (GOLD analysis project Ga0182024, IMG submission 120480) | Permafrost microbial communities from Stordalen Mire, Sweden - P3-2 metaG (Illumina Assembly) | ecosystem: Environmental > Terrestrial > Soil > Wetlands > Permafrost | place: Sweden: Stordalen...
AGCGTGACCACACCCTGGAGCACGCCGTCCTTGTCGACCGCGACCATCGCCCCCAGGCGGCCGAGCCCCTCGGAGCCGAGCAGCGACTCCAGCGGCGCCTGCACGCCGATCCGCACCGGCAGATCCCGCTCGAGCACGTCGACCACCGGCAGGGCCGGCCGTCCCGCGGCGATCTCCTCCTCAACGCGTCGCTCGCGCACGACCCCGAGGAAGTGCTGTGCCGGATCGACCACGGCGAACCAGGGCCAGCGGTAGCGCAGGAAGAACTGCTCCTGCGCATCGAGCAGCGTCAGCCCGGCCGGGACGGTGACGGGCTCAGGGTCCATGATGTCGGCCACGGTGATGCCCTGGATGCGCTGGCCGAGCGAGCCCTGCACCACCGCCTGGCCGGCGGCCTGGTAGAGGAAGAACGCCAGCACCATCATCAGCAGCCCGAATGAGGAGTCGCTCGCCAGTCCCACCAGACCGAGCGCGCCCAGCACCAACGCGAAGCCCTGGCCGGCGCGGCCGGTGTAGCGCGTGGCGCGGTTGCGATCGCCGGTGCTCCGCCAGATCGCGGCGTGGGCGAGCTGTCCACCGTCGAGGGGGAAGGCCGGGACCAGGTTGAAGATCAGCACGAGCGCGTTGATCGTTCCCACCCAGCTCAGCCACACGAGCGCCGGCGTGGCATGCACGCCCGTATTGCCCACAGCCACCTTGAAGAAGTGCCCGCTGTCGGTCAGCAGCAAGCCGGCGGCGATGCACACGACGATCACCGCAAGCGTCGCCAGCGGGCCCGCGGCCGCGACGCGAAACTCCGTGCCGGGGCCCTCGATCAAGCCGCTGGTACGCGTGATCCCGCCGAACGCCCACAGATCGATTCCGACGACGCCCAGGCCGTTACGGCGGGCTACGAGCGCATGGCCGAGCTCGTGCACGATCAGCGAGGCGAAGAACGACAGCACGGAGGCGACCGCGACCAGGTAGGCGGTCGTGCGCGAACCACCGAGCACTTCGTGGAAGTAGGGGGTGGTCGCGAAGATGAAGAAGAACAGCACCACGAACCAGCTGATGCCCACACCGACGCGGATCCCGAAGATGCGGGCGAGTTGGAAGTTGGTGCGCGGGCCCATACCTGAATGGTAGGCGCAGGCTCGGTAGGCGCGGTCAGTTGCCCAACTGCCCTCAAGTGACCTGGGGCCGACTCCGCTCGATGATCGTCTCGAAGTCGGTGCCCGCGGGCAGCGTGCCGTACTCCAGGCCGGCGTCGCCGGCCAGGCGCGAGGCGCAGAAGGCCTCAGAGACGGCCGGCGCGCCGTGGCGCACGAGCAGCGAGCCCTCCAGCGCCAGCGCCATGTTTTCGACCACGCGGCGGGCGCGGGACTCGAGCGTGGCGGGGTCGGTGAACTGCGCCCTCAGCCGCTCCACATGCGCGTCCAAGCGCGCGTCGGCGCCCTGGGCCAGCTCCACCTCGGCGAGGAACACCTCGAGCGATCGCGGCGCCCGGCCCAGGGCCCGCAAAACATCGAGGCTGATCACGTTGCCCGAGCCCTCCCAGATCGAGGCCAGCGGCGCCTCGCGGTACAGCCGCGGCATCCCCGACTCCTCGACATACCCGTTCCCGCCGAGGCACTCCATCGCCTCGAACGCGTGGTTCGGGGCACGCTTGCAGGCCCAGTACTTGCCGACCGCCGTCGCCACGCGCTTGAACAGCTGCGCGTCGCTGTCGCCGATGCCTTCGCGCGCGTCACTCGCGGCTTCGTCATACGCACGCGCCAGGCGCATCGCGAGCGCCGTCGAGGCCTCGGACTCCAGGCACAGATCGGCGAGCACATTTCTCATCAACGGCTGGTCGATCAGCGTCTTGCCGAACGCCGCGCGGTGCGCGGCGTGATGGGTGGCGTTGACCACGGCAACGCGCATCCCCGCGGCGGCGCCGATCACGCAGTCCAGGCGCGTGTGGCCGACCATCTCGATGATCGTCGGCACGCCGCGGCCGGGCTCGCCGACCATCCGCGCCCAAGCGCCGTGCAGCTCGATCTCCGAGGAGGCATTGGAGTGGTTGCCGAGCTTGTCCTTGAGCCGCTGAATATGGAAGGCGTTGCGATTGCCGTCGGGCAGGATCCGCGGGAGCAGGAAGCACGACAGCCCCTCGTCGTCGCCCCCCGGCGACTTGGCCTGGGCGAGCACCAAGAAGATGTCCGACATCGGCGCCGAGCAGAACCACTTGTGGCCGGTGATCTCGTACTCGGCCCCCGCGCCGCCTCCATTCAAGGGCTGGGCGAAGGTGGTGTTCGCGCGCACGTCGGAGCCGCCCTGCTTCTCGGTCATCGCCATGCCCGCGATCGCGCAGGACTTCTCGGCGGCCGGGATCGAGCGGGGGTCATACGAAGTCGCGGTCACGAGCGGCTCCCACTCGGCTGCCAGCTCGGGCTGGGCGCGCAACGCGGGCACGACCGCGAAGGTCATCGTGATCGGGCAGCAGAAGCCGGCCTCGGCCTGCATCGCGGTCATGTACAGGGCCGCGCGCGCCGTATGCGCCGCCGGCTCATCGCTCGTCCACGGCAGCGAGTGCAGCTCGTGCTCGACACCCATCCGCATCAGGTCGTGCCAGGCGGGGTGGAACTCGACCTCGTCGATGCGGTTGCCGTAGCGGTCGTGCGTGTGGAGGATCGGCTTGTTCTCGTTCGCCAGCCGCCCCCACTGCAGCGCAGGCCCGTCGACCTCGCCCACGAACCGTCCGAGCGCCGAGGCCCGCTCGCGCACCCAGCCCGCTCCCTCGCGCTCGGTCGCCTCGACGAGGGGCGTGTTGTCAGAGAATACGTCCCGTCCCTCAAGCGGCGGCGGTTGGTTTGCGACCGTATGGGTCCGCCACGGCGCGCTGCCCTCACCCGTCGCTGCTCTCGGCATCGTGGCCATCAGCTACAGAGTACCCGCCCGCCCGCGATACCGCGATAGCATCGCCCGCCCGTCCGCACAGTCCCCGGTCCCATCTGCCGGCCCGTCCTCTCTCTCCCTCATCCCCCCTCTCCCCAGGACCCCACACATGACCAAGATCAAGGTGCAGAACCCGGTAGTAGAGCTCGACGGCGACGAGATGACGCGGGTCATCTGGTCGTTCATCAGGGACCAGTTGATCGTTCCGTATTTGGACGTGGAGCTGAAGTACTACGACCTCAGCATCGAAAGCCGCGACGGCAGCGATGATCAGATCACCGTCGAAGCCGCTGAGGCGATCAAGCGCTACGGGGTGGGCGTGAAGTGCGCGACGATCACGCCCGACGAGGCGCGCGTGGAGGAGTTCGGGTTGAAGGAGATGTACAAATCTCCTAACGGGACGATCCGCAACATCCTCGGCGGGGTGATCTTCCGCGAGCCGATCGTGATCTCGAACATCCCGCGGTTGGTGCCCAGCTGGACAAAGCCGATCGTGATCGGCCGTCACGCGTTCGGGGACCAGTATCGCGCGACCGACCTCGTCGTCCCGGGGGAGGGGTCGCTGACGCTCACCTTCACGCCGAAGGACGGCTCAGAGCCGATCGAGCTCGATGTGTACGACTTCCCGGGGCCAGGGATCGCGATGGCGATGTACAACCTCGACGCCTCGATCCGCGATTTCGCACGGGCGTCGTTGCGCTACGGGCTGGAGCGCGGCTACCCGGTGTACCTGTCGACGAAGAACACGATCCTCAAGCGATATGACGGGCGCTTCAAGGATCTGTTTGCAGAGATCTACGACGCAGAGTTCAGGGGGGACTTCGAGGCCGCCGGTATCTCATACGAACACCGGCTGATCGACGACATGGTCGCCGCCTCGCTGAAGTGGGAGGGCGGTTATGTGTGGGCCTGTAAGAACTACGATGGCGATGTGCAGTCCGACACCGTTGCGCAGGGCTTCGGCTCGCTCGGGCTGATGACGAGCGTGCTGATGAGCGCCGATGGGAAGACCGTCGAGGCCGAGGCCGCGCACGGCACGGTCACCCGCCACTACCGTCAGCACCAGCAGGGCAAGCCGACCTCGACCAACCCGATCGCTTCGATCTTCGCGTGGACGCGGGCATTACAGGCCCGCGGGCGGATGGACGGCACGCCGGCGGTGAGCGAGTTCGCTGAGACCCTCGAGCGTATGTGTGTGCAGACGGTCGAAAGCGGGAAGATGACTAAGGACTTGGCGCTGCTGATCGGCCCAGAGCAAGCGTGGCAGACGACGGAGGAGTTTCTCGCGTCAATCGACGACAACCTCGAGCAGGAGATGAATCAGTGAGCAAACCAGTACGTGTCACCGTCACGGGCGCCGCCGGTCAGATCGGCTACAGCCTCGTGTTTCGCATCGCCTCCGGGCAGCTGCTCGGGCCCGAGCAGCCCGTCGATCTGCGTCTGTTGGAGATAGCGCCCGCGATGGGCGCGCTCGAGGGCGTCGCGATGGAGCTGATCGACTGTGCGTTTCCGCTGCTGAGCGGGCTCGACCTGCACGATGACCCGAACGACGCCTTCGACGGTGTCAACATCGCCCTGCTGGTCGGGTCGAGGCCGCGTACGAAGGGCATGGAGCGCGCCGAGCTGCTCTCAGAGAACGGCAAGATCTTCACCGGGCAGGGCAAGGCGCTGAACGAGCGCGCCGCGCAGGACGTGAAGGTGCTCGTCGTGGGCAACCCGGCGAACACGAACTGTTTGATCGCGATGAACAACGCGGGGGACATCCCGCGCGAGCGTTTCACCGCGATGCTGCGACTGGATCACAACCGGGCGATCGCCCAGCTCGCGGCCAAGCTCGAGGTTCCGGTGACCGACGTGACGCAGATGGGCGTGTGGGGGAATCACTCGCCGACGATGTACCCCGATCTGTTCCACGCGCAGGTGCGCGGAGAGCAGGCGGCCAAGCTGGTGGACGACCAGGCGTGGATCGAGAGCGACTATTTGCCGAACGTCGGCAAACGGGGCGCGGCGATCATCGAGGCGCGCGGCGCCTCCAGTGCCGCCTCGGCCGCGAACGCGGCGATCGATCACGTTCATGACTGGGTCAATGGCACCGAGGATTGGGTCTCGATGGGCGTGCCCTCCGACGGTTCCTACGGGGTGCCGGAGGGATTGATCAGCGGCTTTCCCTGCACTTGTGCGGGCGGGCGGTGGTCGATCGTGGAGGGCTTGGATGTCGACGAGTTCTCGCGCGGCAAGATCGACGCTTCGGTGGCCGAGCTCACCGATGAGCGCGACACGGTCAAAGGTCAGGGTCTGATCTAGCCAATACCATAGTATTACGCAGTTTAAAAACTAGTACACACGCAAAAGGGGGGTGCGGCAAGACTTGCTCGCGCACCCCCCAGTAATCCCCCAGTATGTGTTCTATGCAACCCGCTACTCAACCGAATGGGCTGAAAGTCCTTACCCCTTGGGGTGCCAGCCGCGGCCTTTCTTCTCCAGCTTTGATTCTTGCTCCAAGCCGGGGAGGACACGGTAGAGGTAGTTCTGCTTGATGTTCATCTTCGCGGCCAGCTCGGGGATCGTGATGCCGGGCTGTCCCTGTACGAACGACAGTGCCTGAAGCGCGCGTGTGCCGCTGCCTTTGCGCCGTCCGACGCGACGTTTCGTCGAAGAAGACGCGGTTTTGGTGGCGCTGCCCGGAGGACGACCTACTTTTTTCCCAGATCCGGGAGGACGACCTACTTTTTTCCCGCTCCCTTTGGGGCGACCTGGTTTTTTACGCGCAGCTTTGACCGGAGTGGCGATCGGAGTGGCGGCTGGCGCGCTGGCCGGAGTCGCTTTGCTCGCAAGGTTGACGGAGCCGCGCGGGCGCCCCGGTCCACGGCGGCGAGGAGCGGCGGCGGCGGTGCTGGCGGGCGCCGATCCACCCACTTTGGCGAGTGCCGAAGCGGCGGCCTGGAGGCGGCTGTACTCGTCCACCGCGGGCTTCAGCTCCTTCAGTCGATCGGCAATCTCTCGGCGCTTCTCGTCAAGAAAGTCAGTCACGGTTGCATCCTCTTCACTAGTGTAAATGCGAGCTAAGTCACATTATTATTTTGCATTACCCTACACGATTTTTCTCTGGAGATTTGAAGAAACTACCCGTAGAACCAAAGATCAGTCGGCGACAGGCTCGAGGAAAGTACGCAGACGATCGAGCGTGCGTCTTGCCTCTCGTTCCGGCATTCCGCCAATCAGCGCGCGGCTGACGATTGCCCCGATCGGTCCGAGCGGTGGACGGAACTCGTTGTGATAGTCAAAGCGTGTGCCTCCATCGTCGGCTTCGCGCAAGACGTATTCCGTGCGAGCGCGCGAACGCGCCGGTCCGCGACCCTCCCACACGGCTCGTTCACAGGGGCTGCAGTCGACCAGCTTCCAGTGAACCTCGAGGCTGACTCCACGCAGATGAATCTGCTGGTCCATCTCATAGCCCACGCGCGGCGGGCCATCGTCGGCGTGGTGCAGGGCGCTATGAATCGTCACCCAGTCGCCCAGGCGATCGGGATCCATGACCGTCTTCCACACATCCGCGGGAGGGGCGGCGATCTGGATCGAAGCGGTGACGAGGCTCATCAGCGGGCGGCCAGTGGCTCGGACTGCTCCCACATTCGCAGGGCGTGTTCGACCGCGGAGTCGAAGGAGTGCAGCTCCACGCCGAGCAGCTTGGCAGCGTGATCATCGCTCATCAGCAGGTCGCCTTGCAGGCTCTCCATCAGCGCCACGATCAGCTCGGGATCCTCCGCGGCGATCGCCGCGACGACGCGCGCGGCGATCGGCGTCATGTTCACACCGAGCCCGAGCACTGCTCGCCGTACGAGCATCAACTCGGCGATGCGGGAGATCATCTCTTCGTAGGTGAGCACGTCGGGTCCGCCCACATCGAGCGAGTGGCCGGCCACCGCGGTGGCGGTTGCCGCGGCGGTGAGCAGCTCGATCACATCGCGCTCGTCAATCGGCTGGGTGCGGAAGGAGCGCCATGCGGGCAGTGCGAGCACCGGCAGGCGCTCGACGAGGCGGACGAGCAGGCGGAAGGAGCGCGAGCGCGCGCCGATCACGATCGAGGCGCGCAGGGCGACCGAGGCGGGGACGGCTTCCAGCAGGATGCGGGCGACCGCCTCGCGGCTGGCGAGATGGGGCGAGGCGGCGCGATCGCGCGGGAGCGGCCCGCCGAGGTAGACGATTCGTGCGACGTCCGCGCGGGCGGACGCCGCGGCGAAGGAGCGCGCCGCGAGCTCCTCGCGCTCGGCGAAGGAGCCCCGCGCGGGTAACCCCCGCTCCATCGAGTGGATCAGGTAATAGGCGACGTCTACATGGGCAAGCGCGCGGGCGAGTCCGTCGCCTGAGAGCGCGTCACCGCGGAACACCTCGACCTCGGTGGCGTCATCTGGCGAGGTTTCTTGCAGGGCCGCGCTCACTCGCGCGGGGTCGCGACCGAGCGCGCGGACGGCGTGTCCCTCGGACAGCAGGTGTCCGACGAGCAGCGAGCCGACAAAGCCGGAAGCGCCGGTGACGAGGATGCGCATCGCCTCAGATGATGACGCCGACGTCCGGAAAGTGCGCAGAAAACCGCCCGATCGTCACGAGATAGTGACGGATTTAAGGCTCTTTGCGGGTAGGAATTGTTTTCTCTGCGATTTGCGGGAAGGTCTCTCGGCGCGCCTTGTGCGGGCTCGCGAGCGGTGCTTTGATGGCTCGGCTGGTCCGTCCACCAAAGAGCCGCGAAGCAAGGGGGAAGTAAGTGCCGACGAAGCAGAGCACACGACCGTCGAAGCGGTCAGTGCGGAAGGTGTCCTGCGAGGACTGCTACTTCCACACCAACCTGCTCTGCGCGCTGGAGCTCGATGAGCCCTGCTCGACCTTCCGTCCCTCAGAGGCCCAGCTGCGCCCGCCACAGCAGCTGCGGTTCGTGTTCCGCCAGGAGCGCCGCTCGCGGGCGGCGTGGGCATTTCCCTCCGCGCAGGAGCAGGCGGCGCTGCACGCGTAGCAGTGGCCAATCGGCGCGGTCCCCTCGATTTGGCGATCCCGGGGGGGTATATTGGATCGAACCAAAAATCTTTCGGCATAGGTGGTGGCGAGATGGCGGCAAAGGACAGCATTGGCAAGGCCGGCGAGGCGGCGCGCAAGGCGCAGCGCAACCGGTATATACAGCGCCTCCTCGAGGACGAGGAGCTGCGCGGCAGCCTGCTCACCGCGTATGGCGCGGCACGCAGCGCGTATGGACGTATGAGCAACGGCAAGCCGGCGAGCAAGGCGATCTTCGAGGACAAGAAGCTCCAGCGCGAGCTGCGCGAGGCGGCGAACGCCCTGAGGGACGCGTCGAGCTCGCTCAAGGAGAGTCCCAAGCGACGCCGCCGCGGCGGCGGGCTGGGGCGAACGCTGCTATTGCTGACCGTCGCGGGTGGGCTCGCGCTGGTGTTCAGCGAGGGCTTGCGCTCGAAGGTGCTCGACCTGCTGTTCGGGGCCGAGGAGGAGTTCGACTACAGCTCCAGCACCGCTCCCGCGGAGCCTGCGCCGGTCGGCGCCTCTGCCGCCTGAGTAAGCGCCCCGAGTAGAAGGAGGACCGCCGCCATGGAGGGGATCGTCGTGGAGAGAGACGCCGCGGACAGGGATGCTGCGGCAGGAGACTCGAGCACCTCGCCGGTGGCGGGCGGTAGGTCGCTGTCGGGCGAGAAGGCGCAACGTATCGTCGAGGCGATGCGGCGCAGCGTCGCCAAGCGCGGCGCCGCGGCCTCGACCTTCGAGCATGTCTCACGCGAGGCGGGGGTGTCGCGCGGGCTGCTGCACTACTACTTCGGCACGAAGGAGCAGCTGCTCGTGGAGGCGGTGCGCCGCGATTGCGAGCTGCGGATGGAGCTGCTCGAGCGCCAGCTCGCGGGGGCGCAGACGGCGGATGATTTCATCGACCTGATGGCGCAGAACCTGCAGGAGACCGTGCGCGAGGACCCCGACTTCGTGACGCTCGTGTTCGAGCTGTTCACGCTCTCGCGTCGCAACGGGGAGATCGCCGCCGAGTACGGCGGGCTGATGCGGCGCACCCGCGATCAGGTAGCCGGGATGCTCGCCTCGGCGCAGCGCGAGGGGGTGCTGCGTCTGCACGCCGAGCCCGGGGCGGTCGCGGAGATCCTGTTCTCGCTCGGCGACGGGTTCGCGCTGCGGATGCTGGCGGAGCCCGAGCGCGACTTCACCGCGACGATCCAGGCGGGCATCCTCTGCGCGCGGGCGCTGCTGGCGGACTGACGCCACTTATAATCGGACGGGATGCCCATTTACGAGTATCGGCGTCCCGACGGGACGACGTTTGAGATCCAGCAGTCCTTCAGCGACGAGTCGCTGACCCATGACCCCGACACCGGGGTGAAGGTCGAGCGCGTGCTGCACGCGCCAGCCGTGCACTTCAAGGGGAAGGGCTTCTACAACACCGACTACGGCACGCGTAACCGCCAGCGCGAGAACGCCGCCAACGCGGAGGGGTCGAGCTCGGAGGGCTCCTCGGCGAAGGGCGACTCCACGTCCGCTGACTCCTCATCCTCAGATTCCAAGTCCTCTGAGGGCTCCTCCAAAACGGATGCGAAGAAGAGCGAGACGGGCCCCGCGAAGGACACGAAGAAGTCGAAGGACGCAAAGCCCGCCGCGACCAAGAGCTGACGGGCGGCCCCGCTCGCCCGTGCGGCGTCGTTCCGTCTGTCACCCAGGCCCCGGGGAGCTCACCCCGCCATGAACCGCGCGACGTCCGCGCGACGCGCTGTTTCTGAGATCGTCAGGCCTTCTCCGCCGCCCGGCAGGGTGGTCTGCCCGGTCGGCTTCAGCACCCGCGTGGGCGGCGTCCCCGTGGCGGCGAGCGCGGCGAACATCCCCAGCAGTTCCGGCCCGCTCATGTCGGAGATGATCGCCGGCGGAGCGTTCCAGGCGATCAAAGGCAGGCGCAGGAAGCTCGAGGGAGAGAGCAGTCGGGACTTCATGTCGTTGAACAGCGCCTGCTGGTGTTCCTCGCGCTGGATGTCGCTCTCGTTGGGCGCGCATAGGTTCTCACGCGTCCGTGCGAGTGCGAGTGCCTGCTTGCCATCGATGTGGTGTGTGCCCGGGGGCAGGCGCAGGGTGAAGCCGCCGTTGGCCGAGCCGCCGTCGAGCTTTGAGACGATGCAGCCGCCGGTGTAGTTGACGCCGCCCATCGCTTCGATCAGGGCGGGGAAGTTTTCGAAGTTGACTTCCACCATGTGATTGATCGGGATGCCGAGCCAGTTCTTGATCACCGAGATCGACTCCGCCGGCCCGCCGTACTCGTGGGCCGCGTTGATCTTCTGCAGTCCGTGCCCTGGGATTTCGAGCACCGTGTCGCGCGGGATCGACAGCCGCGCCGCATGCCCGCCGCC
>Ga0182024_10025967_pt1 | contig 10310 bp, 7 predicted proteins | sample P32metaG_FD_120480 | JGI IMG/M metagenome (GOLD analysis project Ga0182024, IMG submission 120480) | Permafrost microbial communities from Stordalen Mire, Sweden - P3-2 metaG (Illumina Assembly) | ecosystem: Environmental > Terrestrial > Soil > Wetlands > Permafrost | place: Sweden: Stordalen...
GACACCGACACGCTGCCTTCGTTGATGCCGCCATCCCCCGCGATGTGCGAGTGACAATCGATGATTCCGGGAATCACGTACTGCCCGCCGGCATCGATGATGGTGGCGCCAGTAGGCTCCATCACCTTCTCGCCGACGTCGGCGATCTTTCCGTCTTTCACCACGATGGAGCCATGCACCGTGCCTTTAGTCACAGTCATGATTATGGCGTTGCGGATGACGATAGTCTCCGCGTATAAAGGGGCCAGGGCGGCAGTCAGAGTAACCAGCGCGGCCAATAATAGCTTTCTCATTGATTCCCTCCAGGATTATCTGTCGCCGCTCCGCGGCCGCTCGTAGCAGGCTCAGCCGCGGGCGTGTACTTCTTGCCATCGATGAACACCATCTCGATCTTGGTACTGTTCTCGAAAATGTCACCCTTAGTCACTACCAGATTGCCGATTTTACCCTTCTCGATGCTGCCCACGCGGTCGGACACGCCGTAAATCTCAGCGGGCGTAAGCGTCAGCGCGCGCAGTGCATCCTCGCGCGAAAGGCCGGCATCCATGGCCTTCTTCACCGCCCGCTGTATGTCGCGGGGAGCGTCCAGGCCGTCGGCGTAAAGCGCAAACTTCACGCCCGCCTTTTGCAATAGCGCGGGCGCGGAGGCGGCCATGTCATAAGTCTCAAGCTGGCGCAAGGTTTCGTCCTCCAGATGAACGTCGGCGCCGCGTCCCGGCTCGGGCCAGTGCATGCTCACCAGAACCGGCATGCCGGCTTTCTTGAGCAGCGCGACCGCATCCGGCCGGTAGGCCTCGCGCGCGCCGTATAGAATGGTGGGCTGCTTCAATTCCGCCGAGAAGTGGATCATGCGGTCGATCTCCACCTCCCGATTGGCGGGAAGCAGGATGCGCTTGGAATCGATCACGCCTTCGAGCGCGCGGTCGTACTGCGGCCGCTGCATGCCGCTCGGGTTCTTATCGTAAGCCGCCTTGACCAGCTTGTAGTGCTCGGCATCGAGGTAGATCTGATGGACATAAGCGAGCACGCCCATCAGCGAGGCGGGGAATCCGCCGCCACCGCCGCCGCCGAATCCACCGCGCCCCAGGGCGATGTACTGACCGGTGGGCGAAGCTACCACCATCTCACCGGCCTTCTCACCGGAAATCAGATCGATCACCGCGCCCTGGCCGGCGAAGATGCCGCGCTCGGGGTACGTAACCACCGTGGTGATGCCCGAGCCGCGAACGGTTTCAATGCGCCGGTCGGAGGCTTGAACCTCATCCGCCGCCAGCAGCCAGCTTGTGGTCTGCGGCCGGTCTTCCGGACCGTTCGAACGCGGCGCGGGAGCCGCCGCGGCAGCGGGCGTGGCTTGCGCTGCATTGCGTCCACCGCGGCCGCCGCCAGCAGCCGCTGCCGCCGGCGCGGCGCCGGGCATTCCCACCGTGCTTAGCGCATCGATTAAGCCCGGATAGACGGTCATTCCTTCGCCATCCACCACCCAGGCATCGGCGGGAACCTGCACGTTTTCCCCGACCGCTTCAATTAGTCCGTTGCGAACGACTACCGTGCCCTTGGCGATTACGGGCCCGCTGACCGTCACAATTTTCGCATTGCGAATCGCAACCGCCGAGGGTGCCTGGGCGAGTGCGTACGCGGTTACTAGAAGTAGAGCTGTCACTAGTTTCTTCATATGGCTAATGTTGTATTATATACACTTCGTGGGACCGGCCTCCTGGCCGGTCAGCCTGCGAGGCGCGCCTCGCGGCGCGATCGACCGGCCAGGAGGCCGGTCTCACTGATCGTATACTGAGATTTGATTACGCCCCAAACGGTACGGTACCGCGATGCCGGCGTCGATATCGACGAAGCGGACCGCGCGGTCGCCTCCATCAAGAAGCTGGCCCGCCAAACTTTCACGCGTAACGTGCTGACCGACATTGGCTCATTCGGCGCCGCTTTCCAGGTTGCCGGATTCCGCAAACCCGTGTTGGTAAGCTCCGCGGATGGCGTGGGCACTAAGTTGAAGATCGCGTTTCTCACCGGCCGCCATTCGACCATCGGCGAGGATCTGGTGAACCACTGCGTCAACGATATCGCCGTGCAAGGCGCCATTCCGCTGTTCTTCATGGATTACTTCGCGGTGGGCAAGTTGGACGCCGGCGTGGCGGCGGCGGTGGTTTCGGGAATCGCGCGCGGCTGCCGCAACAACGGCTGCGCGCTGATTGGCGGCGAGACAGCGGAGATGCCGGGAATGTATCGCGGGGGCGAGTATGACCTGGCCGGCTTCATCGTCGGCGGGGCGGAGCGCGCGGCGCTGCTCACCGGCAAGAGTATTCAGGCGGGCGATGCGTTGCTGGCGTTGCCGTCGACGGGGCTGCATACCAACGGTTATTCGCTGGCGCGAAAGCTGCTGCTGGAAGTGGCGGGCTATGGCCCCAATACCATGCTTCCCGAAGTCGGAGTAACCGTGGGCGATGCCTTGCTGGCGGTGCATCGCAGTTACCTGAAGCCCATTCGTGCGCTGATTGCAGCCAAACTGCTGAAGGGCGCCGCGCACATCACCGGCGGCGGCATCACGGATAACACGCCGCGCATGTTGCCCAAGGGATTGGCGGCGGCGATTGAAACTGCGAACTGGCGCATTCCGCCGTTGTTCGAGGAATTGCGGCGCATCGGAAACATCCCGGACGACGACTACCGGCGAACTTTCAATCTGGGTATTGGGATGATTTTTTCCGTTCCCGCCCGAGGCGTGGAGCGCGCGGAAGCGGTGCTGGCGAAGCTGGGCGAATCGCCAATCCGCGTGGGGTGGGTTGTGAATCATAAGCGCCGGCGCCCGCGGGTGGAGTACCGATGAAGCGACTAGGCATTTTGATTTCCGGACGCGGATCGAATCTCGAAGCGATCTCGAGTCAAATCGAGGATGGCGAACTGGACGCCGAGATCGCGGTGGTGATTTCGAGCCGGCCGGACGCGCGTGGCTTAGAAATGGCGCGCGCGCGTGGCTTGGTAACAGCGTCGATTCCGTCGAAGGGCATGGATCGCGAAGTGTACGACCGGCTGCTGCTGCAGGAATTGCAAAGCCGGCAGGTGGATTTCGTCTGCCTCGCAGGATTCATGCGTCTGCTGAGCGCAGGGTTCATCCGGCAATTCCCGAACCGGATACTCAACATTCACCCGTCGCTGCTGCCGGCGTTTCCGGGTCTGGACGCGCAGCATCAAGCGCTGGCGTACGGCGTCAAGATTACGGGGTGCACGGTCCACTTCGTCGACGAGGAGTTGGATGCGGGGCCGATTGTGATTCAGGCGGCGGCGCCGGTGTTGGCGGAGGACGATGTGGAAACGCTCTCGGCGCGGATCTTGAAGGAGGAGCACCGGATTTATCCGGAGGCGTTGCGGATTGTGCTGAGTGGAAGGTTTCGGATTGAGGGACGGCAGGTGATTGTGGAGTGATGGTGGGACAGACGATCGCCTTTTGTCGTCTGTCATTTTCGCGCCGATCACTGTGGCTTCGACTACGTGGAGGCCGCCGGGCGAGAGCCGCGACGAGTCACTAGTGTCGTCGCAGGCCATGGGCCCGCGCCACTCGATTTTTCGTAACTATTTGGCGCAGATGCAGTATAAGCTGCATGGAGCTTGCCCAGGATATCCGCTACGCATTCCGCAGCTTTCGCAAGACGCCTGTCTTTACCGCGGTCGCGGTGCTCTCGCTGGCGCTGGGAATCGGCGCGAATACCGCCATTTTCACGCTGATCGATCAGCTCATTCTGCGGCTTCTGCCGGTCCGCGATCCGCAGAGCCTGGTGCTGCTGGCGGGCCGCGGGCGGCACTATGGCGGCAATAACGGCATCAACGCACTGGCATACCCGATGTATCAGGACTTGCGCGACCGCAACCAGGTGTTCAACGGCATGATGTGCCGCAACCGGTTCAACTACACGTTGAGCTTTGGCGCGCAAAGCGAGGTCATAGCGGGCGAGATGGTCTCTGGCAACTACTTCCCGTTGCTCGGCCTGCACGCCGCCGCCGGGAGGCTCTTCACGGCGAGCGACGATCTGCGCGAAGGCGCAAGCCCGTACGCCGTGATCAGTTATGCCTATTGGCAAGCGCGCTTCGCGGGCGATCCGCACGCCATCGGGCAGCGGATTCTGGTGAACAACTATCCCATCATCATCGTGGGCGTCGCGCAACCCGGATTCGACGGCATGGACCCGGGACTGCCGGCCAAGATGTTCGTGCCGATTTCGATGGCTGTGAGCGTCCGCCCCGGTTTTGAAAATATGTGGGACCGCCGGCAGCGTTGGGTCAACGTCTACGGCCGCCTGAAACCCGGCGAGACCATCGAGCAGGCCAAGGCGGGCTTGCAACCGCTGTTTCACCAGATCATCGGTTCGGAAGTGACCATGCCGGCTTTTCGGAAGGCTACGTCCTACGACAAGGATAACTTTCTCCGCATGTGGCTCGACGCGATGCCGGGGTCGCAGGGCAATACCGGGCTGCGGCGGCAGTACGAGAAGCCGCTGCTGGTACTGATGGTGGTCACCGGGCTGGTGCTGTTGATCGCCTGTGCGAATTTGGCGAGCCTGTTGACGGCGCGCGCGGCGGCACGGCAGAAGGAGATGGCCATCCGGTTGGCCATCGGATCGAGCCGCGGACGCATCATACGGCAACTGATCACCGAAAGCCTGCTGCTGGCCGCGGCGGGTTCGGCGGCCGGAATGGCGCTGGCGGTAACCATGGTGAAAGCGCTGGTGGCGTTTCTTCCCTCGACCCTGAGCGGCTACGGCATTTCGAGCGCTCCCGATGCACGCATGCTGGGCTTCTCCTTGGCGCTGGCTGTGGGGACGGGAATTCTTTTCGGGCTGGCGCCGGCGCTGCAATCGACGCGTCCCGATATCGCGCCCACGCTGAAGGACCAGGCCGGCAATGTGATGGGCAACAGGACGCAGGTGGCTTTCCGCAAGTCGCTGGTGGCGGCGCAAGTTGCGCTCTCGCTGCTGCTGCTGATTGGCGCCGGGCTATTCCTCCGCAGCCTGGGGAATTTGAAGCTGGTGAATCCGGGATTCAACACCGGCAATCTGGTGCAGTTCAACTTGAACCCGCGGCCGGTGGGTTTCGACGTCGCGCGGACGCATACGTTCTATCAGCAATTGGAAGAACGTCTGCGCAATTTGCCCGGAGTCTCCGGCGCGGGAATGGCCTCTATGGGCGTGCTGCAAGACAACGAATGGGATAACAGCGTCACCATTGAAGGTTATGCCGCCAAGCCGGGCGAGGATGTAGACCCGCACATGAACCAGGTGACTCCCGGTTACTTCGGAGCGTTGGGCGTTCACGTTCTGGCAGGCCGCGGAATCACGGCGAAAGATACCGCTAACTCACCCAAGGTGGCGGTGGTGAACGAGAGCTTCGCGAAGCGGTATTTCGGCGCCTCGCCCGCGGTGGGGCGGCGCATCGGCTTGGGATCGGACCCGGGCACGCCCACTGACATCGAGATCATCGGCGTGGTGAACGACACCAAGTACGAAAACCTTCGCGACGAGATTCCACGCGAGGTGTATCTGTGCGACGCGCAGCGGTACCCGAATGGTCATATGGTTTACGTGCGCACAGAACGCGACCCGGAGAATGCATTTGCCACGATCCGCGCGGCGGTTCATGATTTGGCGCCGGCGCTGCCCATCACGGGGATGAAGACGCTGACGCGGCAGCTTGACGAATCGCTGGTGACGGAGCGGATGGTGGCGGCGCTGTCGAGCGTCTTCGGCGCGTTGGCGACGGTGCTGGCGATCATCGGCCTGTATGGAGTGATGGCGTACATGGTGACGCGGCGCTCACGGGAGATCGGCATCCGCATGGCATTGGGCGCGATGCGGGGCAACGTAGTGTGGCTGGTGATGCGCGAAGTGGTGACGCTGGTGGGCATCGGAATCGCGGTGGGATTGCCGGCCGCGCTCGCGCTGACGCACCTGGTGGAGAGCCAGCTTTACGGCGTAAAGGCGAACGATCCGGCGGCGCTGGCGCTGGCGACGGCGTTGTTGGCGGCAGTTGCGCTGCTGGCGGGATATATTCCGGCGCGGCGGGCCGCAGGGTTCGATCCGGTGCGGGTGCTGAGATACGAGTAATGGTGGGGCATGCTTTAGCTTGCCGTCGTCCAGCGAAGCGGCACGCGGTGAGACTCTGCGCGGTCGCCGGACAAGCTATCTAAAGCGTGCGCTACCTCCGATAGCCGCGGCTAATTCCCGGTCGGCGTCTAAGTGAAATGATCGAGCCGGCGCCGAACAACGCGCCGTCCAAACTTTTTCTGGACTTTCGCGAAGTATTGCTATAAGGTGAGCATGAGGGCCGCAATAAGCGGGTAACTCATCATGCCAGTAACCCTCGGAAGCGACAGAGCCAGCGCCGAACGGCGCGCCGTCCAAACTTTTTCTGGACTTTCCCGAAGTATTCCTATAAGGTGAGCATAGGAGCAGTAATAGGCGGGTAACGCATCATGCCAGTAACCATTGGTGGTGGTCTGACGTTCTGTGGCAAGGAGTTGAAACCGGAGGAACTCGATTTGATCCGGCAGATCACGCGCGACTTTTCCACTCTGAGCCTGACAGAGCTAGCGTTCACGGTTTGCGAGTTGCTGGAGTGGCGCCGTCCAAACGGCGGGCTCAAGAGCCCGGAGTGTTACGCGTTCCTGCAAGCGTTGCACGAACGCGGGTGGCTGCCATGGTTGTCGATACAACCCAAGAAGCTGCGCCCGCGCTCGACGGTTTGGGACGAGCGCAGCGATGCGCAGGAGCCGCTCACTGGCGCAATCGGCGATTACCTGCCGGTGAAACTGCAGTTGCTCGACAACACCGACGACCGCCTTCTGTTCCGGCAGTATATTCAGCGCTACCACTATCTGGGTTACAAAGTGCCCTACGGCGCGCAACTACGTTATTTCGTTCGCTCGCTGCAACCGCCTTGTCCGCTGATGGCCTGCTTGCTGTTCACCAGCGCCGCCTGGAAGATGGCGCCGCGGGATGCGCACATCGGTTGGAGCCCGGCGACCCGGCAAGTCAATCTGCCGATGATCGTCAATAACAGCCGCTTTCTGATTCTGCCTTGGGTCAAAGTGCCGAACCTGGCGAGTCATATCCTCTCGCTGGCGGCGCGGCAATTACCCCGCGATTGGTTGGCCGCTTATTCCGCCCGGCCGGTGCTGCTCGAGACGCTGGTGGATGGAACGCGGTATCACGGCGGCTGTTATCGCGCCGCCAACTGGACGGAGGTGGGTCTCACGCAAGGCCGCGGGCGAATGGATCGCTACAACACGGCCAAAGGTGAGCGCAAGCACATCTTCCTGTTTCCGCTCCACCGCCACTGGCGAGAGCGCTTGTGCGATCCATCCAATCCACTGCCAAGGAGTGACGCGAGTGTCGATGAACCTGCTGGAGAATTACCATAGCCTGCTCCAAGCCGGCTGAAAGCCGCGGCTGCAGCCAGCATTGGCCGCCCGACCAAGCGCCTCTAGCGGATTACGTCGAGGTCTTTGCCGTACACAATCTCGCCCGCGTACCGCTGGCGGATCTCCGAGATGACTTCTTCCGCGGTCTCGCCCATCGGCAACTGATGGTAGAGCACCAGTTTCTTCGGCTTGACTTCCGCGGCGAGTCTGCCCAAATCGGCGCCCGATGTGTGAAATGCCGCGTGATACTTGCGCCAATCCGGCGTGCGCTTAGCCAAGCCCGCGGCCGAATAGACTTCGTGCACCAGGATGTCGCATCCCGCCGCCGCGCGCGCCAGCGCCGGGCTGTAAGTGGTGTCGCCGGAAAATACGATAGTCTTATCCTTCGCTTCGAAGCGGTATCCGTAGGCATACTTCCACGATCCGTGCTGCACGGCGATGGCTATGACCCGGACCGCATCGTCGCGGAATATCTCGCCGGGCTTCACATCGTGCGCGTGGACTACGTAAGCCTGCGGAACGGCCGGCTCCAGCCCGTGCAGGCGAATGTTCATGTCCTCCTTCCATGCCTTCATCACGTGCGACGTCATGGCGCGCACGCCCGGCGGGCCGTAGATTTCGAGAGGCGATATGCGGCCGGTGACGGCGGGCGTGAAGATAAGGTCGGGCAGGCCCACGGTATGGTCGGAGTGCAGGTGCGTGACGAAGGCGCGCGTCAATTGCTTCATCTCAATGCCTGCTTGCGCCGCGCGGCGAACTATGCCCGCGCCGCAATCGACAATGTAGACGCTATCGCCTGAAACCACGGCGGCCGCGGGGCCCATGCGGTCCGGCTCGGGATTGGGGTTGCCCGTGCCCAGCAGGATCACGCGAGTATCCTGCGCGAAGGCCGCGGCGCACAGCAGGGCCACAACGACAGCGACAGCGGGAAGGCGGGTCATGCCTCAGCCGCTGCCGCTACGCGTAGTGCCGCAACAGGCCCGTGTACGCGATCTGCAGGAATTGATCGGGCTTCGCGCCCTTGCTGAAGCGGTCGTCGAAATCTTTGGTTGGCGACGCGGCGGCTACGTCCTGCGCGGTCTTGCCTTGCTTGCGCATCGTCTCGAAGCGGTCGTGGACCGCCGTAAGCATGTCGCGGCTGGCCTGCAAATCCGCCTTGGTTCCCATCGGCCCATGGCCGGGAATGATGCGCGTCTGCGCATCGCCCACCTTGAGCAGAGTGTCGCAAGCCGACGCCATGCCGCCGATCCATCCGCCGGTGGAGTAATCGATGAAAGGATACGTGCCGTTGAATAACAGGTCGCCGGTGTGCAGCACGTTCGGGCCGGGGAAGAACAGGTAGGCATCGCCATCGGTATGCGCCGGAGGCACGACGCCGTATTCGATTTTCTCTTTGCCGTAGGTGAGTTTGCCGGCTTTGGTGAAGGTCTGGGTAGGCAGGCCCTCGGCCCTGAGCGGCTCGACGACGCGGTTCAGCGCCTCCATGGTCACCTTCCGGCTGAGCCATTTTTTGGAGTTCGCATGCGCGATGATTTTCGCGCCGCTCTTGCCGAGCGTTTCGTTGCAGCCCACATGATCGAGGTGCCAGTGAGTGTTGAATACCATGCGGAACGGGTGCGAATCCACCTGGCTGGATGCGGCTTGCAGCAAATCGGCGGAGCGTTCCGCCCATCCGCCATCCACCATCATCAGCCCGTCATCGGAAATGACAACGGCGACGTTGCCGCCATCGCCCATGAGCACCGCGAGGCGGCCGGAAAGCTTGGTGGCCGTGATGGGCACCGGCGCGGGCGTCTGCGAGAAGAGAAGCGAAGCGCCCGCGGGAGCCGCGATCAGGGCGCGAAGAAAATCTCTGCGATTCGGCATAATTCTGAGATGTAAGGTTAGCATGCGGGCGCTGGCATTGCCGCGAGGCTCGCCGCGTGCCGCTTCGCAGCACGACGGCGATGGGCAAGCTAAAGCTAAAGCATACCCTACCAAACGGTGTTTAGATCGCCTTGGATACGAGCAGGAAAGTGATGGCTTCGTCGCTGCCGTCGAAGACTTAGCAGTCCGCCACCGCACCTCCGGGGGAGGGCCGTTGCCAACGCCAGCATGCCGGCATGATTGCGGTAGATCAGGCGCCAATCCATGAACGCTTCCATGGTTTGCCAACCCGAAATCCAGCTTAGCGCCCGATTTCGACAAACCAGACAGGCCGGGAGGCCTGTCTTACTAACGCTAGTCGGAGGGTTCGAAGCGCTGCACGGCGCTCTCGGCGGGCAGCCTCAGACGGGCCACGCAGCCCGGGCCATCGGTGCGATTCTCCAGGGTCAGCGCGCCGCCGTGCCCTTCGGCGATTTGGCGGCTCAGCACCAGGCCGATTCCGGAGCCTCCGGGCTTGGTGGTAAAGAACGGCACGAACAGGTTGGCCGTGCTGGAAAGGCCGGGGCCGTCGTCCTTGATCCAGATTTCGAGCATGGCGCCATCGCGGCGCCAGCCGGCTTTCACGCTGCCGTTGGTGGTGAGCGAAGCGTCGGCAGCGTTGCGCAGCAGGTTGATCAGCACCTGCTCCAGTTGATCCGGGTCGCCTTGGATGGCGATGTCCGGTCCCGGCACCACTTCCACGGGAAGGCGCGTTTCGAAACTGGCGGCGCGGCCCACGCACGCGGCAACCTCCAGCGGCTGCAATTGGGGGCGCGGCAGCTTTGCCAGACGGGCGTAAGAGCCGATGAAGCGGCTGAGGCTTTCCGAGCGCGAGGTGATCACGGTGAGGCCGCGGCGCATATCGTCCCGCCAATCGTCGGCAAGCTGGTCGCGCGAGATGATGCTGATCAGGCTGCCGGCGATGGATTTGATGGGCGCGAGCGAATTGTTCAGCTCATGGCCCAACACGCGCACGAGGCGC
>Ga0182024_10025968_pt1 | contig 10310 bp, 8 predicted proteins | sample P32metaG_FD_120480 | JGI IMG/M metagenome (GOLD analysis project Ga0182024, IMG submission 120480) | Permafrost microbial communities from Stordalen Mire, Sweden - P3-2 metaG (Illumina Assembly) | ecosystem: Environmental > Terrestrial > Soil > Wetlands > Permafrost | place: Sweden: Stordalen...
CGCTGCCCGGCGCCGCGGCGATGGTGCACCCCCTGTCCTTGTAGAGGTTGTAGGTGACGCTCCCCGTCGCGCCGGCGGCGTGCGCCCCGGAGATATGCCCCTGGTCGGTCACCGCCGTCCCCTGCGGCACCGTCACCGACGCGCCGAGGAAGCCGTCGCCCGACTGCGTCGTGGTAAGCGCCGTCGGCGTCGGCACTGGCGCCGGCGCTGGCGTCACCGGCGTGACTGGCGCGGTCTGCGCGTTCAGGTCCGCCACCTCGACGCCCCCTTCATCGGTGAAGGACAACCATCCCTGGCCGTCGGCGGCGACAGCCAGGCGTGGCGGCCCGTAGTAGATGCCGTTGATCACCGCGACTTCTCGTTCGCCGTGGAAGGTCTGTCCGCCATCGGTGGATTCCCACAGGTGCATGACGGCGTTCGTCGCGCCGGCGATTGGCGCGACGACGTCCAGCGCGCCGGTTTCGGGGTTCTCATACATCCCGCCCCCGTTGAACAGGCTGAACACGCTCGGAGCGATCGTCGCGACGAGCGTCGGCGCACCGAACGTCTTGCTCGTTTCGTTCCACTTGCGCACGTCGAGCAGCGTCGGCTGTTCTTCGCCCGATGCCACGTCGGTGGAGAGCAGGAACAGGCCTTTCGGACCGCTCGCCAGACGCGGCTCGTAGCCCTTGGTGACCGCTTTCGGATGAGACCAGTCAGCTTCGGTTTTTGTTGCGCCTTTTTCCAAATCGAAGAACGCGACTTCGTACGGTGCCGCAAAGGTCCAGTAAGCCTCCACGGGAGCGCCCGCTTCGGTGAAGCCGAGCGTCGAGCCCTGTCCGTTCGGATAGGCCACGTTTTCGAACCGGAGTCCGAACGGGCTGCCGTCGAGATCCCCGACTTCGCTGAAGCCGAGGCTGGAGTTGAAGGATGCGATATCGAGCAGGTCCGAGGTCGCCGAGCTGGTCGGGGAGAGCGGATTGCGCAGCACGTCGCCGACGGCCGACCCGTCCGAGTACGACTCTTTTTTCGGAGCGCTGAATTTTTCGCCGCCGTCTTCGGAGGTCCAGATGAGTGTGTCGTTCAGGGAGTAGCGAGGCGCGACCACATAGACGACCCCCGCTTTCGCCCCGAGCACCGGAAAGGGCTCCGTGACGTTTTCGGTGGACGAGTTGTGCGGAAGGGGCAACGGCAGTTCCTGCTCGTCGGTGCACGTGCCGCCTCGGGGGATCTTGCAGAAGAAGGTCTGGTTCGGTTCAGAGCCGGACTGGACCCAGGCGAGATAGCCGGTGCCGGCTGAGTCGGTGACAATCGGGCCCACCCCTTCGGGGTGCGCAGCGGCCGAGAACAGATTCTTGGCGGAGGCGCCTGCCGGCAACGCGAGCAAGCTGAGTGAAGCCAGGAGCGCGAGCGCCAGGCGATGCCCGCTCGTTCCCCAAACGCCGATTCGACCTGAGCTGCTGTGCACGGTGCCCCCCTTGATGGCTAAGCCTGGGGCGCAGCCTTCGCGAGCGCCCCTCGGATGTTCGAAAACCTACACTCTGCGGGGGTCGCGCGCGAGGGCGGGAGAGCGCCCAGCCCGTGCGCCGCCGATGAAAGCGCACGCGGCGCCTACAATGCCAAACATGGAGGGCTCAATGGCAGAGACCAGCGCGCGCAGCTGGCTGCGTTGCTACCGGTGCTGGTCGCAGGATCTGGAGGTCCAGGTCCACTACGAGGGGATCCACAAGATCGATCCCGACACGGGCGAGCGCGCGGAAGTCGTCGACGAGCTGCAGGAGGCGGTCGTCCAGTGCCTGGACTGCATGCACGACCAGCCGCACCTCGGCTTCAACAACGGACGCGTCGAGCCGATCGAGGATCGCTGGGAACGGATGATCGCCGGCACGCCGTGGGTCGCCTCGTGCACGGTGACCGTCGACTCCGAAGACGTCGAGAGCTGCTCGGGCCCGGAGGCCGGCGACGCTCTCTCCTACGCCGCCTTCGGCGAGCACGGCGTGCGCGAGTTCTTCACGCACGTGCGCTTCCACAAGCACGAAGACGACGCGCGCATCATCGTGCACCTGCTCGTCGAGCTGTACGCGCGCTCGCTGGAGGAGGCCACCGACGTGCTCGAGTCCTCCGCCCGCGGCGCGCTGACGATCACCTCGCTGGCCGAGGAGTCACGCCCACCCGCGGCCGGCGGCGAGAACCACGGCCACGACTAGGGCCACGCTAGGCGGCGCGATGCTGCGTCCTCAGTCGCTCGCGTGCGAAGCACGCCACGCTCCTTGCGTCCTTGCCTCGCTTGCCTATCGAGGCCCTAGTGATGCGGTCAAGCTGGCGTAAGTCGCATCACGGGGATGCGTCTGATGCCGGCGGTGCGCTGTTCGTACTGGTTGTAGCCGCTGTAGACGAGCTTGGCCAGCTCGAACAGGCGATCGCGATCCTGGCCTTCCGCCTCATGCGCGACGTAGGCGCTGGAGCGACCCCTGGCCTCGAGCGTGACCTGGGGATTGGCCTTGAGGTTGTAGTACCACGCGGGGAACTTCGCCCGCCCATAGCTCGAGGCGATCAGGATCACATCGCCGCCGTCGCTGAAATACAGCAGCGGCACCGTCCGCTCGCGTCCGGTGCGCGCGCCGCGGACGGTGACGAGCACGACCGGGATCTGCCCGAGCGTGTGGTCGACGCGCCCGCGCGTCGCCCGCAGCAGCCATGGGTCGATCCGCGCGCCCACCTGGGAGGAGAACCACGTGCCGGCCTTGGTCAGCGCGAACGCGGTGACGCGACGCTTCAGCTCGGTGCTCTGCGCCTTCTCGGGATCGACCGCTGGGATCGCCCCGGCCATCGTCCTAGCCCAAGCGCTGTTCGAGCGCGTCCAGCTGGGTGGTCAGCTCCGGCGGGAGGTTCTCGAATTTCGCGAGGTACTCGCGGAACTGCGGCAGCTGCGCCTTCCACTCGGCGACGTCGACTCGCAAGAGCTGGGCCATCGCCTCGTCGGTGACGTCCACCCCACGGGTATCGATTCCGTCCGGGCCCACCGGCGGCATCCAACCGATCGGCGTCTCGGTCGCAGCGCCGTGTCCGGCGCAGCGCGCGAACACCCACGAGAGCACGCGCGAGTTCTCGCCGTAGCCGGGCCACAGAAAGCGCCCGTTCTCGTCCTTGCGAAACCAGTTGACGTAGAAGATCTTCGGCAACTGCGCGCCCGGCCGGCGCCCCATCTCCAGCCAGTGGCCGAAGTATTCGGCCATGTCGTAGCCGCAGAACGGCAGCATCGCGAACGGGTCGAAGCGCAGCTCGCCGACGGTGCCGGCCGCGGCGGCGGTCTTCTCCGAGCTCATCACCGAGCCGAGGAACACGCCGTGCTCCCAGTCCAGCGCCTCCGTTACCAGCGGCACGACCGTCGAGCGGCGTCCACCGAACAGCATCGCGTCGATCGGCACGCCCGCCGGGTTCTCCCACTCGGGCGCAATCGCCGGATCCTGTGCTGCCGGCGTGGTGAAACGAGCGTTCGGGTGCGCCGACGGCGTCTCCGACTCGGGAGTCCAGTCGTTGCCGTGCCAATCGATCAGGTGCGCGGGCGGCTCCTTCGTGAGGCCCTCCCACCAGATGTCGCCGTCGTCGGTCTTGGCGCAGTTGGTGAAGATCGAGTTGCGCTCGACCATGCGGATCGCGTTGGGGTTCGTGTTCTCGCCGGTCCCCGGCGCGACGCCGAAGAAGCCGGCCTCGGGATTGATCGCGTACAGACGGCCGTCCTCGCCGAACTTCATCCACGCGATGTCATCGCCGATCGTCTCCACCGTCCAGCCCTCGAGCGTCGGGATCAGCATGGCCAGGTTGGTCTTGCCGCACGCGCTGGGGAAGGCGCCGGTGATGTACTTGACCTCGCCCTCAGGGGAGGTCAGCTTGAGGATCAGCATGTGCTCGGCCATCCAGCCCTCGTCACGCGCCATCACCGATGCGATGCGCAGCGCGAAGCACTTCTTGCCCAGCAGCGCGTTGCCGCCATAGCCCGAGCCATAGGACCAGATCTCGCGCGTATCGGGGAAGTGCACGATGTACTTGTTCTCGGCGTTACACGGCCACGGCACGTCCTCGGCGTCGTCGTCGAGCGGCATGCCGACCGAGTGCAGGCACGGAACGAACTCGCCGCTGCCGAGCGCGTCGAGCGCGCCCTGGCCCATGCGGGTCATGATGCGCATGTTCACCGCCACGTAGATCGAGTCCGTCAGCTGCACGCCCACGTGACTCTTGTCCGAGCCGAGCGGCCCCATCGAGAAGGGCACCACGTACATCGTTCTGCCGTGCATCGAGCCGGCGAACAGCCCGCTGAGCATGTCGCGCATCTCGCCCGGCTCACGCCAGTTGTTCGTCGGGCCGGCTTCCGCCTCGGTGGCCGAGCAGATGAACGTGCGGTCCTCGACACGCGCCACGTCCCCTGGGTCTGACAGCGCCAGATAGGAGTTCGGCCGCTTGGCATCCGACAGTCGCTCGAAGGTGCCAGCCTCGACGAGCTCCTGACAGAGACGGTCGTACTCCTCGGCCGACCCGTCGCACCAGTAGATCGCGTCAGGCTCGGTGAGCGCGGCGACCTCGTCGACCCAGGCCAGCAGGCGCTCGTTCGTAGTGGGGGCGGGAACGGTGGTGTTCATGGGGTCGAGACGGCTCCTAGGTTGGCGGGCAAGATGGCACGCGCCGTGCGGCGCTGCTGCCGGGCCGCTTGTGGGTCCGGGAAACAGAAATCGCCCATCCGTGGGCGAGAAGCAAAGCGTATCGCACGACCCAAGGGCCCGACAAGTCGCCCTGCTACTCGACATTCCCCTCGGTGGCGCCGGCGCCCGGAGTCCTGCGCGGGACGAGCACGAGGCGCTTGAACTCGGCTACGAGCACGCCATCCTGGTTGAGCACGCGCGTGTGCACCTTGACGGTGCCGCGATCGGGCTTTGACTGGGACTCCTTCTTCTCCAGCACCTCGGACTCGCAGTACAGCGTGTCGCCGTGGAACACCGGCGCGGGGTGCTTGAGTTCTTCGGTCGCGAGGTTGGCGATCGCCTTGCCGCTGACGTCACTCACCGACATTCCCAGCGCCAGCGAGTACACCAGCGGGCCGACCACGACGTTGCGCCCCTGCTGGGATTTAGCGGCGTAGACGTCGTTGAGGTGCAGCGGGTGATGGTTCATCGTGATCAGGCAGAACAGGTGGTCGTCTGACTCGGTCACGGTCTTCGCGGGCCAGTGCTTGTAGACGGCGCCGACCTCGAACTCCTCCAGGTAGCGGCCATACGGATGGGCGCCGCTGGCCTCGCGTGCGGCCTGCTCGGTCTCAACGGTCTGGACGGTCTCGGTTGCGCTCATGTAGCTCGTGGGTCTCCTATCGCAGGTAACGGATGAAGCCCCAACAACTCTAGTGGGCGCCCGGCTCGCCAGCCGCTCGCCACCCGCGTCTGCAGCTCGAAGGCGCTGCTGACTTACCCCGGACACGCGTAGCCGGGAGCAGGCACGCAGCCTTCGCCGGGCAGCCGGCCGACGGGCGGGGAGGGAGTCGGCGCAGGCGGAGTTGATGGCGCTGGGGCCTGCTCGACAGCCTGCTCGAAGGAGCTCGCGTGCGGCAGGGCGCAGACCACGTCGTATGCCTGCGCGAGCGCAGCGGCGGCGTCGAACCCGGCGAGCGCCTGACCCTGCGAGCGCAGCGGGCGCACCTCGGACGCGCTCAGCGCAGCGCCGTGCAGATCCAGGTCGCAGAGTGACGGCGGGCGCGCGGCAGCGCGCGTGAGCGGGTTGGCGAGACTGCGCAGCAGCGGTCTACCGAGCGCGGAGCTCGCGGTCAGCCGCAGATGCACGGACACGGGATCCAGCAGCGCAGAGGGTCTGTTGACGAGCAGCACCAGCAGGCGCGGGATGCCCGCTCTCGCCAGCCGCAGCGCCCCCGCGACCAGGTAGTCATCGCCGAACGGTCCCGTCACCGCCACCTGAAGTGAGCGCGTGGACAGCTGCTCGCCCTTGGCGGCTGAGCGGAAGCTGAGCTCCGCCAGCGCAAGGTCATCCGGCGCCGCGGAGATGCTCACAGGCCAGCTGCGCTCGGAGGCCGCGCGGCCTCCTGGAGTGACGCCCGCGCCTGTTCCGGTGCCCGCGCCGCTCGCGATGGCGAAGGCTGCGCCAAGCGCAAGCACTGCGCATGTCACCGCCAGCATCAGCTTGGTCAGAGGACGGCGCATCATCGATACTTCCCAGCAGCGATCGTAGCGACCTCACCCGAACCGACCCAGGAGAGCCCTTGCGCAACCCCCGCGATTTCCTCAAGCCCCTAGCCATCGACGCGCCCGAGCCGGTGCGCGAGATCCCCTTCAAGCCGTCCCGGATGATCCACTTCCTGGACTTCTCGAACGAGAAGATGGTCGCCAAGGTTCCGGACATCGCGCCCACGGTCGACATCCTGCTCGGCAACCTCGAGGACGCCGTGCCGGTCGATCGCAAGCTCGCCGCTCGCGCCGGGCTGATCAAGGTCGGGCGCGAGATGGATCTCGGGGACACCGCGCTGTGGACGCGTGTCAACGAGCTTGCGTCCCCATGGGTGCTCGACGACCTCACCGAACTGGTGATGGAGATCGGCGACAAGCTGGAGGTGATCATGGTCCCCAAGGTCGAGGGTCCGTGGGACATCCACTACGTCGACCGCCTGCTCGCCCAGCTGGAGGCCAAGGCCGGCCTGCAGCGACCGCTGCTGATCCACGCGATCCTCGAGACCGCGCAGGGCGTGGCCAACCTCGAGGAGATCGCGTGCGCCTCCCCGCGCATCCAGGGCATGAGCTTCGGACCCGCCGACCTCGCCGCATCCCGACGCATGAAGACCACGCGCGTCGGCGGCGGGCATCCCGGCTACCGCACGATCGCCGACCCCGACCCCGAGAACCCCGAGGCGCCGCGGCCGAGCTACCAGCAGGACCCGTGGCACTACTCGATCGCCCGCATGGTCGATGCCTGCACGTCGGTGGGCGCGCTGCCGTTCTACGGCCCCTACGGCGACATCAAGGACATCGAGGGCTGCGAGACCCAGTTCCGGGCCTCGTTCCTGCTCGGCTGCGTGGGCGCGTGGTCGCTGCACCCCGTCCAGATCGCAATCGCAAAGAAGGTCTACTCCCCCGACCCCGACGAGGTGGCGTTCGCCAAAAAGGTGATCGCGGCGATCCCCGACGGGCGCGGCGTGCACATGATCGACGGCAAGATGCAGGACGACGCCACATGGAAGCAGTGCAAGGTGATGGTCAACCTCGCCGAAATGCTCGCCAAGAAGGACCCCGAGCTGGCCGAGGCCTACGGGCTGTAGGAATGCGGGAAGCGCGCCGAGGATCTCTACCGGGAGTGCTCGCACCGCTGGCATGCGCGGCGGCGCTGGCGCTGGGAGCCGGCTGGGCGGCCTCGGCGCTGGGCGCCGAAGCGGCCGTAAGCCGCTCCCAGACAGCCTCGGAAGACGGGGTGAGCGTCGTGCTCAGCTACAAGGAAGGCCTTGGCGGTCCGCTTCCGTACTTCGACCTGAAGCTCTCGATCTCGAACTCGGGCGCGAGCTTCTACGAACAGCCCGTCAGCTCCCGCTACTGCCCCGGTGGATGCGTGCCCCAGGAGCTCAGCGGTGAATCCGGCAAGCCGAGCTCCGTGGCGGTCGACGATCTCGAAGGCAACCGCCAGCCGAACGTCGTGCTCGAGCTGAACACGGGCGGCGCCCACTGCTGCACGGTCATCCAGGTCTTCAGCTTCGACCCGGGCGTGATGGCCTACCGGTCCGTCGAACACGACTTCGGCGATCCAGGCGCACTCATCACCGACGTGGCCGGCGACGGGCGGCTTGAGTTCGAGTCCGCCGACGACCGCTTCGCCTACGCCTTCTCCTCCTACGTGTACTCGGGCCTGCCGCTGCAGATCTGGCGGTTCGAGGAAGGTCGCTTCGTGGACGCGACCAAGGAATTCCCGGCAGCGATAGCCGCCAACGCCGCGGGCTATCTGCAGGGGTTCCGCGCCTACCGCCGCCACGGCCACGGCCTCGGCGCGATCGCCGCGTGGGCCGCCGACGAGGAGCTGCTGGGGCATGGCGCGCTCGTGACGCGGACCCTGGATCGGGAAGCACGCCTGCACAACCTGCGCAGCGCCGAAGGCTTCAGCCCAAGCGGACGTGCGTTCGTGGCGAAGCTCGAGCGGTTCTTGAAGAAGACCGGCTACACGTAGGCGAGGGCGTCGAGCACACCCCACGCGGACTCCGTATAGGCTTCCGCGCCGCATGAGATTCTTCGAGTACGAGGCGCGCGAGATCGTAAAGCGCGCCGGCATCCCCGTCACCGACTACGGCTTCACGACCGATCCCGCCGAGGCCCGCCAGATCGCAGAGCGAATCGGCGGCCCGACAGTGATCAAGTCCCAGGTGCTCACCGGCGGGCGGATGAAGGCCGGCGGCGTGAAGTTCGCCGACACGCCAGCCGAAGCCGAGTCCTACGCAAAGGACATCCTGCAGCTGGAGATCAACGGCCACATGCCGCGCGGCGTGCTCGTCGACCCGAAGGCAGAGGTCGCGCAGGAGTACTACGCCGGCGTCGTCTGGGACGGCACCGCGAAGAGGCCGCTGATGCTCTTCAGCGACATGGGTGGCATCGACATCGAGCAGGTCGCCGAGGAGCACCCCGACCACGTCGGTCGCGGCCACTTCTCCACGCTCGAGCCGTTCTCCGACTTCCAGGCCAAGCAGGTCATCGCCGCGGCCGGCGTCACCGGCAGGGCCCTCCAGCGCGCCACCCCGGTGCTCGCGCGGCTGGCCCAGCTGTTCCTCGACAACGACATGACGCTCGCCGAGATCAACCCGCTGGCGGAGCTGAAGGACGGCTCGTTCGTCGCACTCGACGCGCACATGGAGATGGAGAACGAGGGCATGCCGCGCCAGAAGGGCCTGCTCGAGGCGCTGGGAATCGGCGAGAACGAGGGCACCCGCGAGGACCACACGCCGACCGCGTTCGAAGAGGCTGTGAAGGCGATCGACGCCGCCGATCACCGCGGCGTCATCCAGGGCAAGGACACCGGCTTCAACGGCAACATCGGCCTGGTCATCGGAGCTGGCGGTGGCTCGCTGACGCTGACCGACGCCGTGCGCCAACAGGGCGGCAAGCCAGCCAACTACTCCGAGATCGGCGGCAACCCGTCGGTCGCCAAGGCCTGCGGCCTGGCCAAGCAGGTCCTGCAGAAAGACGGCGTCGAGAAGATCGCCGTGATGATGTCGATCGTCTCCAACACCCGCGTGGACATCGTCGCGCGCGGAGTGATCAAGGCCTGTCTGGAGCTCGGCAAGGACCCCGGCGAGACGATCGCGATCTTCCGCATCCCGGGCGCCTGGGAGGAGGAGGGCTTCAAGATCCTCGACAAGTACGGGGTCGAGTACTGCGACCGCTCGGTGTCGTTGTGGGAGGCAGCCGGTCGTGCGGTAGCGAGGATTGAATCCGACTCAACGGCCCCCCAACCCCCAGCCGCGGCTTAGCCATGTCCATCCTGATCGACCAAGACACGACCTTCATCATCCAGGGCATCACCGGACGTGAGGCCGTCAACCTCACACGCGAGTGCCTCGACTACGGCTCGAAGATCGTCGGCGGCGTCACGCCCGGCCGCAAGGGCCGTGAGGTCCACGGCGTTCCGGTGTTCGACACCGTCGAGCAGGTCGTCGAGCACAACGGCGGCGTGGTGCCTGACGGCTCGGTGGTCACAGTCCCGCCGGCGGGCACGCGAGACGCCGTCTTCGAGGCGCTGCATGCCGGCATCAAGACGATCGTGATCGTCACCGAGCGAATCCCGCGCCGCGACGTCGCGATGATGGTCGAGCTCGCCGACGCCAAGGGCGCGCGCATCATCGGTCCCAACTGCCTTGGCGTGATCGTCCCGGGCGTCGCCAAGATGGGCGGCATCGGCGGCCCCGCGCGCAACGCCGCCGTGGCCTACCAGCCCGGCGCAGTCGGCGTTATGAGCCGCTCCGGCGGCATGACCACGGAGATCTCATCGACGCTGACGGCTGCCGGGCTCGGGGTTTCCACGGCGGTCTCGATCGGCGGCGACGCGATCATCGGCTCGACCTACGCCGAGCTGATGCCGTACTTCGAGGCCGACGAGCAGACTCAGGCGATCGTGATCTACACGGAGCCCGGTGGCCGCATGGAGGCTCAACTAGCGCAGTGGGTCAAGGACAACAACTCGCGCCTGCCGATCATCGCCTTCATGGCCGGCAAGTTCATGGACGACGAGGAGATGCAGGGCATGTCCTTCGGGCACGCCGGCACGATCGTCGAGGGCAAGGAGGACAGCGCGACCGAGAAGATCGC
>Ga0182024_10025969_pt1 | contig 10310 bp, 11 predicted proteins | sample P32metaG_FD_120480 | JGI IMG/M metagenome (GOLD analysis project Ga0182024, IMG submission 120480) | Permafrost microbial communities from Stordalen Mire, Sweden - P3-2 metaG (Illumina Assembly) | ecosystem: Environmental > Terrestrial > Soil > Wetlands > Permafrost | place: Sweden: Stordalen...
CACTGAGTTCTATTGACCGTCATGCCCGGCACGAGGCCGGGCATGACGCTGTGTCGTGGGCTGACCGCGAGCTGGCCCGTTACGCGCCGCGGCGTTCCGCGGTCCAGGAGCCCGAGCAGGCGCCGCCGGTCCAGGACCCGCCGCCCATGGCGCCGGCCAGATGACCGTTGCCGATCGCGCTCTTGCCGGCGGCACTCACCGTAACTGTGATGGCGCCGGTCTGGGCGACCTTGCCCGTGATGGTGAAGCCGGCGTCGCCCGCATTGGTGAGCTGGCCGTTCGAGATGCGGATCGGATAGCGGTAGCCCCGGTCGCAGTCACCCTTCTCGGTGACGACCGAAACGCTCCAGAGGCCATCGTAGGTCGGCAGAGCGAAGCTCTGCGTGGTGGTAAAGGTGGCGGATGCAACGAGGAGCGCGCAGAGCGCGCCTCGGCCGATGCGGTTTCTCAAATCGATCATGACTGCCATCCCTGATGTCTTGCGGGGTGTAACCCCGCTCGTCTTGTTAAATCGAAGGAACGCAGCGGGTTTTGGTCCCGCTTACCCGTTAGTCGCACCACATTCGGAAACGGTTCTAAGGGAAAATCGTTCAAATCCCGTTGATTTGCGTCCTAAAATTGCCGCAAAACCGCCACGGTGCGGCCGCGTCGCGCCGTAAAACACGTTATTTATCAAGGAGATGCGCCGATCCCGCAGCCGGCACCGGCTATACGGCGGCGCCTTGGGCGGCCGCCGCGCTTGGCGGCGGATCGGAAAGCACCAGCCGGTAGCCGACGCCGAGCTCGGTGAGCAGGATGCAAGGCTGGGTCGGATCGGCCTCGATTTTGCGCCGCAGCTTGCGCACGAAAATGCGCAGATAGTGGGTGTCGTCGATATGATCGTTGCCCCAGACCTCGCGCAGCAAGTGCTGGTGGGTGACGACATTGCCGGGATGCTGCGCCAGGATCTGCAACAGCCGGTATTCCTTCGGCGTCAGCGTCACGCGCTGATCGTTGATGAAAACCGCGCGCGCGGCGAAGTCGATCGCGAGCGGCCCGAATTTGACCACCGGCTCGCTGCGCGCGGCGCGCAGCTGCCGCCGCATCGCCGAATGCGCGCGCGCCAGCAATTCGGCCATGCCGAACGGTTTTACGACATAATCGTCGGCGCCGAGTTCAAGCAGCCGGACTTTTTCGGCTTCATTGGCGCGCACCGACAGCACGATCAGCGGCACGCTCGACCACGCCCGCAGGCGCTCGAGCACGTCGCCGCCATCCATGTCGGGGAGCCCGAGATCGAGGATAACGAGGTCGGAGGGCGCCAGCGTCGCCGCGCGCAACGCCTCGGCGCCGGTTTCGGCCTCGTGGACGACGAAGCCGTCGAGCTCGAAACCGGCGCGCAGGAAGCGCCGGATCTGAATCTCGTCGTCGACGACCAGCACGCTCGAGGGTATGTCACTCATCGATACTGGCCTCCAATTGCGCCGCTTCCCCCGACAGCGGCAAATGAATCGAGACGGTGGTGCCGCGGTCGGCGCCCTCGCTTTCGACTTCGACCTTGCCGCCATTGGCGGTGATGAAGGCATTGGCGATCCACAGGCCGAGCCCCGACCCGGACGTGGTCGCGGCATGACGCGGGCCGCGGAAAAAGCGGCCGCCGACCTGGCGCTTCTCGTCGCTGGTCAGCCCGGCGCCGCAATCGTGAACGGACAGCACGACGCTTTGCCCATTGGGCCGCGCGGCGACACGGATCGCCGCGCCGTCGGACGAATATTTTGCGGCATTGTCGAGAATCTGCACCAGCGCCTGCTCGACCTGGGCCGGGTCGGCGCGCACGATCGGCAAATTGGCATCAAGCTCGAGCGTCACCGGATGGCCGGCGAGGCGCCGCCGGCGATGCTCGACCGCGGCATTGACGATATCGACCGGCTCTATCCACTGCAATTTCGGCCGCACCTGCTGGCTCGAAATGGTGGTGGCATCGAGCAGGTTCTGGATGTCGTTGTTGAGACGCTCGGCCTCGTCGCGCACCAGCACGGTCAATGCGTGCAGTCGCTCGTCGCCGGCAAGCGCCGGCGCGTTCGAGAGGATGGTGGCGGCGCCGAGAATGGACGCGAGCGGCGTGCGCAGCTCGTGCGACACCGAGCCGATCAGCGCTTCGCGCAGCAGCTCGGCTTCGGAGCGCATTTTGGCGTCGTTGAGCGCACGCGCGACGTCGAGCCGCTCCAGCGTCGCCGCCGCGTCGGCGAGCGCGTCGTCGATGCGCTGGCGCATATCGGCGAGTGCTTCTCCCGAAACGCTGCCGAGATCGACGGCGACGCTGCCGAAATCGGGAGTTTTCGGCGAGACGCGGCGGATGAGCCAGATGTTGCCTTTGCCATCGTCAACCGTGTGCTCGACACCTTCCGGCTCCGCCACGCGCGCGACGTCGGCGCGCACGGCCTCCGGCACGCCGTCGGCCGCGCCGGCGTCGGCGGCGCCAAGCAGCACGACCTTGCGCTGGACGAGGTTCGCCAGATGATTCTGGATGGCGACGAATATCTCCGCCGCGCTCGGCGCCGCCGCCAGCCGCCGGGAAAACGCATAAAGGTCGCTCATTTCGCGCTCGCGCTTGCGCGCGATGGTGGTGTGGCGCTTGGCCTGGCTGGAGAGGTGGGAAACCACGACCGCGATGACCATGAAAAGGATGAGATTGAGGGCTTCCTGCGGGGAGGCGACCTGGAAGCTGTAGAGCTGCGCAAAATAGAGATATCCGGACAGGATCACGCCGGCGACCGCGCACACCAGCGCCGGCACGACGCCGAGGTGGTAGCCGGCAAGCATGACCGGGACGAGGTAGAGCACGGCGCCGCGCAAGATGCCGACATAGTGGCGCAAAACGACCGCGACGACGGTCGTCGCCGCGACGAAAAGCAGTCCAATCAGGATGTCGCGCAGTTGGCGCCGCACGACCGCAAGCGTGAGATGCGATTTCACCCGGTATGCCGTTCAAAAAATGGCGAGCCGATTCCGGCTTGAAGATAGGCCGCGGACGGCGCGCCGGCCATCCTTTTCCTGCTGCCAGGCGTGCGTCAGCGCGTGGCGCGGAACAATTCTTCGTAATTAACCATCCGATATTTATTCGCAATTTATAGTCGCGGTTACGCCGGCGCCTCAGCGCCGCCATGCATTGCGGCACACCATCCCGCCGTATTTGCGTGCGTATTTGCGTGATTGAATGACTCTCGGCCCGCGGCGGGAAGGCTTCGTCACCATCTTCAGCTTCCCCCTTCGGGCTTTAGCCCCCGGCGATTTCCCCGCCGGGGGCGTTCATTTTTCACCCGGACGCTGCGTAATGTTGGGTCTTGGCCGCTATTTGCTGCGCACGACCTCGCCATATTTCGGCGCCTCTTTGAGGAAGCCGCGGTCGATCATCCAATCGACTTTTTCCTGAAATTCGTCGGGCTGATAGGTCTTGACCCCGACCAGTTCGGGCATCAGCCCATGCTCGCGCTGTTCGGGGGCAAGATCGCGCAACACCTGGTCGCGCGAACGGCCCTCGTTTTCACCCAGCCAGTCGACGGCGCGATTGAGTGCGCGCCGCAGTTTTGCCGCCGTCTCGTCGTCGACGTCGTCGCCGGCGACGATGCCGCCGCGCCAACGCAGGTCGGCGATCTTGCGCGCGCCGGCCGCCAGCGCGCGGCTGACCAGCGGTTCCATCAGCGCCGCGGCCTGCGTCGTGCCGCTCAACAGCGCTTCGAGGCGGTCGTTGGCGTGGACCAGCGTGATTTCCGCGAACGGCATGCCCGCGGCCTCCAGCACCTCGATCGCGGCGTAGAACGTGCCGGCGTGCCAGGTGACCGCGATCGGCACATTGCGCAGCTCGCTCACGGACTGGATTTTGGAATTTTTGCTCACCATCAGCGCGCCGGTGCGCACGGTGGTGTCGAGGCCGATGATCTTGCCGCCGCCGAGCGACTGCACGCGCTCGATCGCGCCCCATTCGCAGACCGGATAGACTTCGAGCGCGCCTTTCTGCAGCTGCGATTCCTTCCAGCGCTGGGAAAAGTCCTGGACGCGTCCCGCGGCGCCGTTCGGATTATCCTCGTGATATTCGACGTCGAGGCCCTCGGCGGCGAAGAAGCCTTGCTCCACCGCGACGCGCCATGGCCGGTCGTGGGCGTTGCTGTCGCTTTGCAACCGGATGGTCCGCGTCATGGGGATCCTCGTTCGTGCGCCGGCCGTGAACGGCTCGCTTGCCAAGCTAGACAAACGACGGGCCGCGTTCAACACGGCGCCTCTGTGACCGATTGGGACCTATTCGCCGTCGCCGCCTTGGAACGGCTCGTCGTAGCCGTGGCGGCTTGAATAAAACAGTAGCGCCATCAATCCGCAGCCGACAACCAGGGAAAAAATGACACCGAGCGTCATGGCGACGTAGCCGGTCGCCGGCATCGGCGGCCCGCTCACCGAAACCCAGGCGCGCGCGGCGTACCAGCCGGCCGCCGCGAGGATCACGACGAGCACCAGGACGAGCGCGAAGGTTCCCAACTTGCTCGGGAGGCCGCCGGGCTTGGTCGTGCGCTGTGTCATGGTGATCAGATAAGCTCGACGGCGGCAATTGTCAGCCGCCCGATGGAAGGGGTGTTGAGGAACTTCCGGTTATGGCCGCGACGTGCGAGAATGACGCTTCAACAACCGCCCGAATGGGCAGGGGAGGGAGCAATGTCAATGGCCGGGAACAGCGATGGACAGATCGACGGTACCAGACTGATCATTCCGGGGCTCGCGGGTCTCTATCAGAGCGTCGCGCCCTATAGCTACGCCATCATCCGTTTCATCGCGGGCGCGATCCTCATCTATCATGGCTACAACAAACTGTTCGGCGGCATCATCAATGGCGTCGCGCAGAATGTGGTGACGCCCATGGGGCTGCCGGATCCGCTCGCCTGGGCTTATTTCCTCGGCATCCTGGAGTGCTTTGGCGGTGCGCTGCTGGCGATCGGTTTCCTCACGCGTCCGATCGCGCTGATGCTGGTCGTCGAATTCATCATCATCACCTACTGGCACTTCGGCAACGGTTACGGCTTCTCAAGCCCGAAAGGCGGTTTCGAATACCCGCTCGTGCTGTTGGTGTTGTATATCGCGATCTTCTTTCGCGGCGCCGGGCGGTGTTCGATCGACCGGGCGATCGGAAAAGAATTCTAAGCGGCTCAATCCGCTATAAAAGGTAAAACGCCGCCGGACGAACGATTCGGCGGCGGCGGTACGTTCGCGCGCGGCCGATCAGGCCATCGCGGCTTTCAGATTGGCGTCGACCTTGTCGAGGAATCCGGTGGTGGTGAGCCATTTCTGATCGGGACCGATGAGGAGTGCGAGGTCCTTGGTCATGAAGCCGGATTCGACCGTGCCGACGGTGACCTTTTCCAGGGTGTTGGCGAATTTTGCGAGCTCGGCATTGTTGTCGAGCTTGGCGCGATGCGCGAGCCCCCGCGTCCATGCGAAAATCGAGGCGATGGAGTCGGTCGAGGTCTCGTGGCCCTTCTGATGCTCGCGGTAGTGCCGCGTCACCGTGCCGTGAGCGGCCTCGGCCTCGACGACCTTGCCATCCGGCGTGGTGAGCACCGAGGTCATCAGGCCTAGCGAGCCGTAGCCTTGCGCCACCGTGTCGGATTGCACGTCGCCGTCGTAGTTCTTGCAGGCCCAGACATAGCCGCCGGACCATTTCAGCGCCGCCGCCACCATATCGTCGATCAGCCGGTGCTCGTAGGTGATCTTCTTGGCCGCGAACTTGTCCTTGAACTCGCTGTCGAACACCTCCTGGAAAATATCCTTGAAGCGCCCGTCATAGACTTTGACGATCGTGTTCTTGGTCGAGAGATAAAGCGGATAGCCGCGGTTGAGTGCAAAATTCATCGAGGCGCGGGCGAAATCGCGGATCGAGTCGTCGAGATTGTACATCGCCATGGCGACGCCGCTGCCGGGGAACTGAAACACCTCGCGCTTGATCTCCTTGCCGTCGTCGCCGACGAAGGTGAGGTAGAGCTTGCCCTTGCCCGGCACCTTGTAATCCGTCGCGCGGTACTGATCGCCATAGGCGTGGCGGCCGATGATGATCGGCTTGGTCCAGCCCGGAACGAGGCGCGGCACGTTCTTGCAGAGGATCGGCTCGCGGAAAATGACGCCGCCCAGAATGTTGCGGATAGTGCCGTTCGGCGAGCGGTACATGTCGTGAAGGTTGAACTCCTTCACCCGCGCTTCGTCCGGCGTGATCGTCGCGCATTTCACCGCGACGCCGACCTTTTTGGTCGCCTCCGCGGCATCGATGGTGATCTGGTCGCGCGTCTCGTCGCGCTTCTGCATGCCGAGATCGAAATACATCAGGTCGATGTCGAGATAGGGATGAATGAGCTTGTCCTTGATGTATTGCCAGATGATCCGGGTCATCTCGTCGCCGTCCATCTCGACCACCGGATTGGCCACTTTGATTTTCGCCATGTGAATAACGCCCTTTGAATGGAAGCCTGTGCGGCGCGGAATGGATGGAAGCGGCAGGGGCGGCGCGCGTTGAGGAAGGCGCCCCCGCCGCACCGGCGGCGTCGCTATAGCATTCGCGAGGCAGCGTTCGCTATACCCATTCGCGCGGAGGAGTGATGCCCGGGGCAGGGACCGACAAGACCAAGGACTGGCGCGCACCGCCCGGGCCGGTCGTGATCCTGGTCGAGCCGCAGCTTGGGGAAAATATCGGCGCCGCCGCCCGCGCGATGGCGAATTTCGGGCTGTCGCGGCTGCGTTTGGTCAAGCCGCGCCAAGGCTGGCCCAATGACAAAGCGCGCATGATGGCAACCGGCGGCGGCCGCATCCTCGATGCCGCCGAGCTCTACCAGACGCTTGAAGCGGCCATTGCCGATTGCAGCTTCGTCCTCGCCGCGACGGCGCGGGCGCACGACCAGGCAAAACCGGTCGCCGGGCCGGCCGAAGCGGCGGCGCTCGTGGCGCCTCGCGTGGCCGCCGGCGAGACCGTCGCCATTCTGTTCGGCCGCGAGCGCAATGGGCTGGAAAGCGACGAAGTTGCGCTCGCCGACTGCATCGTCACCCTGCCGGTCAATCCGGCCTTTGCCTCGCTCAATCTGGCGCAGGCGGTGGCGATCGTCGCCTACGAATGGTTCAAGCTCGCAAGCGGCGCCGAGCTGCCGTTTGCCATGCCGGAAAAGTCTCCGCCGGCACCCAAGGAGCAACTGCTCGCCTTCTTCACCGCGCTCGAACGCGAGCTCGAGAAGGTCGAGTTTTTTCGGCCGCCGGATAAGCGCGAAACCATGCAGATCAATCTGCGCAATATTTTTTCGCGCATGCAGCCGACGCAGCAGGACATCAAGACCTTGCACGGCGTGATCATGGCCATTGCCGAGGGCCGCAAGGGGCCGGCCCGCGGCGGCGTGCTCGACGGCGAACAGGCGGAGATGCTTCGCGCCCTTCTTGCGGAGCATGGCAGCAGCCGCGCGCCCAAGGAGCGCGGCCCGGTGCGCGGCCTGGCGCGGCTGCTGCGCCGCAATCCGACCGAGGCCGAGCGCACGCTTTGGCAGGCGCTGACCAACGACCGCCGCTTCGCCGCACTCGGCTTCAAACGCCAAACCCCGATCGGCCGGCACATTTGCGATTTCGTCTCGTTTCCGCTGCGGCTCGTCGTCGATCTGGTGCCGGCCGGTGAAGCGCTAGCCGCCGCCAAAACACGCGCGGAAAGGTGCGCCTGGCTCACCGCGCGCGGCTATATCGTCGAGGAGGTCAAAGCCGGCGATGTCGAAACCGGGCTTGCCGCCGTGCTCGATCGGCTCGAGCAAGCGACCCGAAAGACCACCTAGCCCTTGAGTACCTTCATCGCCGCGGCCGCACCCGCGCGCAGCATCCCGAGGTCGCTCATCACCGCAAGGAATTTCATGCCGCGTTTAGCCAGCGCCGCGGCGCGTTCGGCGGAATGGCAATAAGCGCCGGGAATCTTTTTCGCCCTCTGCGCGGCGGCAACGATGCGGTCGAGCTCGCGCTCGACGTCCTTCGACAGCGGGTCGAGGTTCTTGCCGTCCGACATCGTGATCGAAAGGTCGGAGGGGCCGAGGAAGAGCCCGTCGACGCCGGGCGTATCGACGATTGCATCGAGGTTCTTGAGCGCGGTGCGGGTCTCGATCATGGCGAGCGTCACCACGTGATCGTTGGCTTCGCGCAGATAGACCGTCTGATCGCTTAGTCCGGCGAGCGTGGTGGCGCGATGCGGCCCCCAACTGCGCTCGCCGATCGGCGGATATTTGGCGGCCGCCGCCAGCGCGCGGGCATCCTCGGGCGTGTTGATCATCGGCGCGATGATGCCTTCGGCGCCGAAATCGAGCACGCGGCTCACGGTAGCGAATGCGCCGACCGGAACGCGCACGATCGGCGCCGCGCCGCCCTGGCGCACCGCCGCGATCGTGGTGAGGATCGCGCTGAGGTCCCACAGCCCGTGCTGACCGTCCAGCGTCACCGCAGGAAAGCCGTCGCGGGCGAGCGTCTCGGCGACGATCGGATAGGGCAGGCCGCACCAGCCGGAAAAAACCGTCTCGCCGGCCCGCAGCCGAGTGGCGAGCGTAAACGCCGCAATTGCCATGATGATGTACTCCCCCGCTACCGTCCCGTTTTGATGTCGGTGACCGCCTTCGCCATCAGCTCCGCCATTGTGCGGCCGATCTGGTGGTCGGACTGGCTAACGCCCTTGGCGTCGAAATCCCTGCGAATCTTGTGCGCGACGGCGTACTCGCTCGGCTCCTCGAACTCGGTCATGACCACTGAAAGCGCGTAGCTGTCGGCTTCGGCCCCCTTAAGACCGAGCTTTTCCGCCGCCCACAGGCCAAGAAGCTTGTTGCGCCGCGCCGTGGCTTTGAATTTGAGTTCCTCGTCGTGCGCGAACTGCTTTTCGAAGGCTTCTTCGCGCTTGTCGAACGTGGTCATAAGCTTGCCTCGTCTGCGCCTTGCGTGCGTGGAACAACGCAAATCACTCGCCGCCTTGCATATCGGGGGTGCTCCGTCAAGGCAACACTAACGAAGGCAAACATCGGCGTTGCGGCGGCGCCCGCGCGGGTCTATGCCGATTGTAGTCCGCGCCACCTTAGGCTAGCTTTCGTGTCGCGGATGGGCCGCTTGAGTTGAGTCGCGCGCCCGTTTCCGCCGCCGCGGATCTCGATCCTAAACTGGAGCCACGGCACATGGATTTCACCAAGCCACGGTACACCCCGATGAGCCGCCGTCGCCGCATTTACGAAGGCAAGGCGAAGATCCTCTATGAGGGACCCGAGCCGGGAACTCTGATCCAACACTTCAAGGACGACGCGACCGCCTTCAATGCGAAAAAGCATGAGGTGATCGAGGGCAAGGGCGTCCTCAACAATCGCATCTCCGAATATGTCTTCCAGCATTTGAACGACATCGGGGTGCCGACCCACTTCATCCGGCGGCTCAACATGCGCGAGCAGCTGATCCGCGAGGTCGAGATCATTCCGCTCGAGGTCTGCGTGCGCAATATCGCGGCCGGGTCGCTGTCGACGCGGCTTGGGATCGAGGAAGGCACGCAGCTGCCGCGCTCGATCATCGAGTTCTATTACAAGAACGACCAGCTCAACGATCCGATGGTGTCGGAAGAGCACATCACGGCATTCGGCTGGGCAACGCCGCAGGAGATCGACGACATCATGTCGCTCGCGATCCGCGTCAACGATTTTCTGTCCGGCCTGTTCCTCGGCGTCGGCATCCGTCTGGTCGATTTCAAGATGGAGACCGGCCGGCTGTGGGAAAACGATCTCATGCGGATCGTCGTCGCCGACGAGATCTCGCCGGATTCCTGCCGGCTGTGGGACATCAAGTCGAACGAAAAGCTCGATAAGGATCGCTTCCGCCGCGACCTCGGCGGTTTGTTGGAAGCCTATACGGAAGTCGCCAAGCGCCTCGGCATCATGAACGAGGGCGAGCGGCCGCAGGGTACCGGCCCGATTTTGGTCAAGGGCTGATACCGCATTTAGGAGCAGCCGCGATTGCGCGCGGCCGATTGGCGTCATGGCCCGTGAGAGCTCGGCCCGCGATGCGCGCAGCGACATCACCATCGGTCTCGTGGTGCCGTTTGCGGCCGACGAGGTGCCGGCCGAAGGGCCGATCATGTATCCCGGCGTGCGCTTCATCCCGCGCGGCGTCGGCGTCAAGGCACTGACGCCGGACGGCTATGAGGATGCCTTCAACGGCATCATTCCCGCGGCCGAGCATCTCGCGGCGCAGGGCGTCGAGGCGATCATGGTGATCGGCACCTCGCTCACATTCTATCGCGGCTACGACGCCCACGA
>Ga0182024_10025970_pt1 | contig 10310 bp, 10 predicted proteins | sample P32metaG_FD_120480 | JGI IMG/M metagenome (GOLD analysis project Ga0182024, IMG submission 120480) | Permafrost microbial communities from Stordalen Mire, Sweden - P3-2 metaG (Illumina Assembly) | ecosystem: Environmental > Terrestrial > Soil > Wetlands > Permafrost | place: Sweden: Stordalen...
CACACTCGCCTCGAGTGACGAGGGCTCAGTGCCTGCTTCAGCTGCAGCTCCCACCGACTGCCGGATGGACTCGATCATCCGAAGCGCGAGGTCCCGTCGTTCTTCCTCGGTCTGGCAGGCCGGACAGACGTCAATGCCGGCGACCGAACCCCACGGGGCCGCGATGCCGAGACTCGGAAAGTCATCAGGGTGATCGGCGGGCTCATGAAGGAGATCCTGTACGTGGGGGAGATCGTCGGGGGACATGATTCGTCCACACCGAGCGCACCGGATTTCAGGCATAGTAAAACGGTATCCCGAAGTGGATCGCTTGCCTAAAATACCCATTCAGCTGCGGGCAACTAATGCGGCATTTGTGCAGAGGAGATCGGCCCCATGACCGGCTACAACCCGGCTCGTTATGGTGAGGCCGTCGGCGATCAGTATGACGTTCTGTATCCGGGCGTCGCCGCCGAGACTGAGGCGACCGTCGAACTCCTCATCGAACTGCTCCAGATTTGTCCCGATCAGTCGGTTCTGGAATTCGGCGTTGGAACAGGTCGACTTGCCCTACCACTTCGGCATCGGGGTATCAGAGTGGCCGGCATTGACGGTTCACAGACGATGGTTGATCAACTTCTGTCTAAGCCGGGTGGAGACCAAATCCAAGTAACCATTGGGGACTATCGAGACTCTGGTGTTGCGGGCCGGTTCGGCATGGTGATTCTGGGGTTCAATGGGATCTTGGACCCACGCGGTCACCGGGCCCAGCTGGATATCTTCGAGAATGCCGCGCGCCATCTCCATCCCGAAGGGCTCTTCGTGATCGAAGCTCTAGTGCTGAGCGATATTCAGAGGAACGGGGAATGGTCGGTCTATCCCAGATACGTGGGCATAGACCATGTCGAGCTCCAACTCGCCCGCTACGACCTTGAGACCAACCGGATTCTGAGAACGCTCGTCCATCTTCGGCCGGAGGGGCTTCGCTTCATCGAAGTTGCCGATTGCTACTCCTCACCCGGCGAGCTCGACGTGATGGCAGAAGTCAGGGGATTCGATCGGATAGCTAGATACCGCAACTGGGCGCAAGCGGAGTTCACTAGCTCAAGTGTCTCGCACGTATCGATCTATCGGTGCCGGTTCAAGGAATAGAGCTAGGCGACTTTGCAGTATTGATGTAAAATCAAAGTCGTAATACGATGCGTTTAGCAACAAAGCCACCCTCGACACTTCTGGACAAAACGGTCTTAGTGGTTGCGTTGGCCGAACCGCTCACGACCATCGGTCAAATCTGGCAACTGTGGACGGACAAGAGTGCTGCCGGCAACTCGCTGATCACCTGGGGGTTCTTTGAGCTGTCTGCCCTCGTATGGTTGCTGTACGGCATCAAAATTCGGTCAAGACCCTTGGTCATCACGGAAGGGCTATGGCTTGTCGCTCAGGCAGTCGTGATTCTTGAGGTATTCCAATATCGATCCTGAGACCGCATAAGTAGGAGTGAGTACACCATCCGTGACTTCGCCGCTTAAGCGGCCACGGAATTCTCCCAATGTGCCGGCTACTCAGCGGGTCCCGCCAGCGGCCCCGTCACCCACCGGAGCAGGCTACTTAGCAAGCCCGGACCGAATCTGGCTTCGGTGGACACAACCACCAGTTCGCTGGGATTAAGGAAGTTGCCGTGTCTGTACGGCGGTCCTATTGTTCGCGAAGCCCTGCGGATCTTTTGAAATTGGAGGTCGATGCGCCAATGACCGATCCCGCTCTTTCCCCACCAGCTGCTGGTGCCGCCCCCGACGCCCCGGATCCTGCCGGACCAGGCAGCGCAGATGCGCCCCCCGTCCCTAGGGGGAAGTGGATCTGGTTCATACCGGTGGTCATGGGACTTGGTGTGCTCGCTTTGGTGATCTACGGCGCCGCTCTGCATTCTTGGTCGGTCATTGGCTACGGCCTCGCTGTGGGCGCTGCCGCGATCCTGGCCGGTGGCCTATTGGGCTTCTTGTTCGGGCTTCCGCGGACGATCAACGCTGCGGGCGATGCCAACGCCGGTGCCGGATATCAGGGAAACACCAACCTGGACCAGGTCTCGGATTGGCTAACCAAGATCCTGGTTGGCGTAGGCCTGGTCCAACTGGCCCGCTCGCCGAGCGCCCTGGCCCATCTGGCCGATGCCATGAAGCCAGGCTTTGGAGGCCGTACCTCGAGCGCCGGCTTTGCCCTCGCCATCTCGCTCTTCTTTGCCATTGCCGGGTTCGTATACCTGTACTTGTGGAGCCGGACCGAGTTCTTGCTCGAACTGCGATCACTCGACGCCATCCGGGCCACCGTCAAGGCCGTTGCCACCGCCGCGGTAAAGGCCACCGAGAATGACAAACAAGCGACCCTCTCCATTGTTAACAAGGCCTTGAATCCCCAGGCCGGCGGTGACGCCCCGACCCAGGAACAACTGAACCAAGCCATTGCCGGTGCAACTTCCTACGTCCGTCAACAGGTCTTCCTACTGGCCGATGAGCAGCGGCGGCAGTACTGGCAAACCAACAAAGAGCGCATGGCCCAAACCATTCCTGTGTTCGAAGCGCTCATCGCGGCCGACCCCGATCGGCGCTATCACCGCAACCACGGCGGCCTCGGCTTTGCCTTGAAGGACAGCGAGCCGCCCCAATGGCAGCCAGCTTTGGACGAACTGACTACCGCCATTGCCATTCGCGGCACGCCAGCTTCAAACAAGGGCTGGGCGATCTACGAGCTCAACCGGGCGATCTGCCGGATACAGCTCGACCCGAGTCTGGCCACCAACAGTCCTTCCGCACCGGACGTGGCCGGCCTGATTGTTGCCGACCTCAAGGCCGCCGATATTGATTCGTACACACACAGCCTGATCGGCAAGGGCGAGATTCAAGGCTGGCTTGAGAGAAACCCCGAGAGCCCAGACGTTGACCCGCGCTGGCGCGGTATGCCTGCTCCGGACCAGTAGCTCGAGGAATGCAGAACTCGTGGGCTCCGAACTTCGGCAGGACTCGTAGCCTCACGTCTGTGAAGGTTTCCGGTGCAGATAGTGGTTAGTCCCACCGCCAAGTCCTGGGAGAGGAGAACGCCGAAGCTGTCGATGAGGAGGCGCTCGCTGAGCTGAACGAGTCTGACCAACGAGCGCGCGAGATCGCTATCTAAGAGAAGACGGTCAGCGAGAAGCACTCAACCGCGATATGCCTCCGTCGCTTCGTCATCAAACGGACGAGCGGGGCATCTAATCAGGCGCTAACCCGTGCGTCGGGCACGCGTGGGTTTGGCCATTACAGCATCGCTCCGCCTGCGCCATGGGGGAGTATCCCTTCAAGTGCTTGAAGAACTCGTGCGGTTCCTTGCGCAACGGTGAGCTCGTGTGTTGGTACCACCAGCTCGGGGTGGAGCGGTGGCTCGTATGGCGAATCGATACCCGTCATATTCGTCAATTCCCCCTTTTGCGCTCGCCGGTACAGGCCCTTTGGATCGCGTTGTTGGCAAACTCCAAGAGGCGTTGACACCCAGACCTCAATGAATCGAAGGCCTTCATTCTGATGAAGGCGTCGGATGGTCAGTCTCTCGCTGGCGATCGGACTAACCATGGCGACAAGGACGACGTGCCCTTCCCGAGCGAGCTCCACAGCTCGAGCACCGGCGCGTCGAACGGCCTGCTGGCGATCGGCTAGCGAGTAGCCGAGGCCCGCGTTGATCCCGCGACGCATGGTGTCACCGTCGAGGATGTCGACTTGAGATGAGTGGGCCTCCATGGATCGAGCAACTGCGTCAGCGATCGTGGTCTTTCCCGATGCCGGGAGTCCCGTGATCCAGACCGTCACACCTGGTATCGGTCTCGTATTAGCTCCCACAGTTCAATAGTTACAGAATCGCGGAAACCCTCTGTGAATCGGCCCGTTGGAACGGCAGGAGCTGGGCGGTTTCCTGCAACGTGCAGGGGTCAGCCAACGACCGACTGTGATCGCCACCTTTTCTTGCTGTTGGGTATGCCGGTCGGGGGGTCGAGGTTTGCGCCACTGGATATGTCTGGACGTTCCGCGGCGCTAGTAGGTCGCCTGGCAGGCAATCGACGTGCCAAACACCGGCACCGCCGAAGACGACCCGATGAATGGGGGCTGCGTTTGCATGACACCTCCTGACCAACCCGAAAATCCGTTCGGGTTGTCGGAAACACCCGGAAGGTCGGCGTGCCGTGCGAGTTGAAAGTTCGGAGAATGACTCCTAGTGCCTCCTGAGTCATCTCCTGAACACTTTCCTGAATTGATATTTGATGCCACTACGCGATTGAGAGCACCCTGGTGGTCCCTGGGCTAGCCAGACCTTCGATCGACTACCTCCCCTTGTTCATGGCTTCGAGGCCGCTCCGTGGCTTTCAGCGGGTAATCACGGGAACAACTATGAGCCATTTAACTGCTGCATGTTCTTAGCGAATGGAAGGGGCTTCTTCCCAAATGTTGGGCGCGACCTTTCCAAGTCGAATGGCTGCCACTCGACGTGAACTCATCGACTTTGACATGCGTCCTTGACAGCCTCCTTTTTGGGGCCCATAGTTGATCTTGGGCCGTCGCCCTCTCCAAGTCGGTCCACGATCCGTGGAGGAAGTCATGAGGAGCCGAGCCCCCGCCCGAAAGTCGCTCCACCACCTACAGACGGCCTCGATGCTCGTTTCAGCTGGAGCGGTTTTGGCGGTTGGCGGTCCCGCGGCCCAATCGGCGATGGGGGCCACCACCGGAGTTCAGGCAGCCCCGTGCCCGGCTGAGAGCGTCTACTCGATGACTGCGAGCCAGGCGTCGGCCTGCGGCCTCGACGCATATCCGGTCCAATCAGAAAGCGCCCTGTCTGACGGAGGTACTGACTACGTATACGACGTCGACGGGAACGAGTTGGACTACCCAGTGCCGCCCCCAGGGTTTGACCCGCTGACGGCGTCAAACTCGGAACTCAGCCTCTTCATGATTCCACCTAGGCCGGATTCAAGCGACAGCTCTGCCTACGCCGAGTGGGTCCGAGACTGGGGAAATGTGACAATCGCCACCCCTCCTAGCAGTTTGATCGTGGATACCCGCCTCACTGCCAGCCCCGCCAATGAGAACTGGTCGGGCTATGTCGACACGAGCGCTACAACTTTTACAGGGGCCTTGAGTGTCTGGTCCCAGCCCACATTGGGGCCGAGCGCCTGCACCAATTCGCTCGGGTTCATCTGGGACGGGATCGGCGGCTTCAACTCCGATCGCCTGGCACAAGACGGCACGATCATGACAACCGACGCCAGCTTCACAAATGGTCAAGGTTGGACGGAAGTGCTGCCAGACCAGCCGAGCATCGTGGACCAGAACATTGTTGCCCACGCCGGAGATGGCTTTGAAGGCAAGACAAATTGGAGCACGAACTACCACGGCCGGGATGCCTACACGTTCGGCCTGCACGATCTCTCTACGGGCGCATACGTGCCGCTTGCGGATTACACAACAACCCACGACACGACATCAGACGAGGCTATTGCAGAAGACGAACAATTCCTAACCTCGGCGTACCCTATGCCCAACTTCGGGGGCCTGTTTTTCAGTCAAGTTCAAGAGATTGTCAACTCCGGAAATTGGAAAGCAATGGTTACGGCAGGAGCAATCAACTCCTATTGGAACGGTCACAAATTGACCAGTGTGGGTCCGCTATCAACGGCCCAGGGAACCTCCAGCTATAATTACTTTACCGACACGTATACGGCCTGCGACTAGAGGCCGCCATGGATCAGATGTCGGACCCTCCGACCTCTCCACAAGCTCCTAGCCTCCAGGGGAAGCGGTTTTCTCTGGCGCCGCTCATGCCGGAACATCACGCTCCTCTCTATCGATTGGTGACTTCTGAGCACGCCAACTTCCGATGGCGATATCGCGGAGAGATCCCCCCGATCGAATCCTTCGAACGCACTCTGCACTCCAATGTGCTCGTTCAGTTCGCGATCGTCGCCCAACAAGACAGGCGAAGGTTCGCCGGTCTTGTTGTTGCCTATAACTACGTCCCACGAGATACGACCTGTTACCTGGCTGTCGTCACCGACCCGGCTTGCGGAGGTGGGACTCTGGAAGCCACCGGACTATTTGTGCGATACCTTTTCGCGTGTTGGCCGTTACGCAAGATCTATATCGAAGCTGCGGATTTCAACATCCGTCAGTATGCGAGCGGACTTCGATCGGGACTCCTCGTCTCAGAGGGACTCCTCAAGGAACACCACTACTTTGACGACCGCTATTGGGACTTACAGATATTGGCGATCTATAGGGAAGCAGTTCCTGGTTTTCGTTCCCGTCTAGACACCCAGTCCGAAGGCCTCCGAGCTACTTGATGCATCCAGGCCGCAGCGCGATCGCCGTCCTCATGGTGGGGACAGTTGCGGCTGGGTGTTCACAGTCAGGAGAAACTGCCTACGGGCCACCATCACAAAAGCTAATCGATGCCTTCAACTACGACTATCGCGACCAGAGCCCAAAGATGACCATCGAATCTGTCAGACCATCTGGCGCAACGAAAATCACTGAGCAGATTGCCGCGCAGCGGGTGAATCAAACGTGCAGCGGCGGGCGCTCACGGATCGTCGCAGTTGGCACGGTGAATACGACATTCACATCAGGCGTGCAGTGGGCGGTGTTCTACGACCCGCCAGGGCCCCACTTAGCCCCCACGGCCAATCGCGCCGCTCGTCCGCCAACCGCTAACTGGTACGCGGGGTTCGTCTCGGTGAACCAGGTGACCCGGCCTTTTTGTACTTTTGGCTACTACCGTCCGTTACCATCCTTGCCAAATCTTGGCGCCGAATAGGCATGTCCGCTGACACGGAGAAGGGTCGTGGCGTGCGCATTCTTGACGCAGACCAGTTCTCTATCTGGCTTGCTTCCGCGGTTGAATTGAATTCGACTCCTGATATTGATGCTCGATTGGACGAAGATCTAGGAATTGACCACCTAAAATATGCACTCCAGCTGGTCCACGAATTCGACAAGCTTGTGGAGGGTCAGGCGCCAATTCGTGAGGACATCTACCACGAGATTAGAACCGTAAGAGACCTTTATCTGTACTATTTATTTGTTTGTCAATGTCCACTCAGTGAGTAATCGCTACTCGATGTGAGGTAAAGGGGCTTGCCGTCCATGCACCGCAGTTTCGACGAGTATTGTGAACGGCTAGCAGCGGTCCTCGAGTTCCCTTCCAATGTCAAATTGGATCAAGCGACCAATCTGCAGGATGACCTGGAGCTTGACTCACTAGGTACATTTGAGCTGGTGGTGGTTACTGAAAACCTGGCTGGATTGGTGGTTCCGCTTGTTGACGACGTGCCCCCTATCTGGACTCTCGGCGATGCCTACGACTACTACCTCAAGGCCGTCAAAGGTGCGAGCAGCGATCAGAGAACCGCGTTGTGAGCTTGGCCTTTCGATCGGCGAGTTCGGTCTTGGAGCGCTTACAAGATGGTGCCGTGTCGATTACCGGCCTAGACGACTTTGGTTGGGCAGAGGCGCTGGTCGGGGCTCAAACTCTGTGCGCGGACTATGCCACTGAATCCCGGTTGTCTCTCACGGGTAAAAGGAATGCCTACAGCGAGATTCGGCGCAACCTCTGCGACCGGCTTCGGCTGGTCGACTATCGGAAAAGGAGGGTGCAATCGAACTATCGATTTCTTGTGATCACCGGCTTGCCGCGTACCGGATCGACTCTGCTTCACAATCTACTGTCACTGGTTCCGGGCACCTACACCCCGTCGTTGGGGGACAGCTTGCTGCCGTTTCCCTCGTCTGAGGCGCCAGAAGTCCGGCAGGCAAATGCCAGGAGGTACCTAGCATTCGTCGATCGCTTGAGTCCATTGATTCGGCAGCTCCACCCCATGGGTATCAACGCCCCTGAAGAGTGCGTGACCTTGATGCAGAGCACGTTTCTGAGTCACAAGTACGAACTTCTCGCGCGGGTGCCTGAGTATTCAGAATGGTTTTTGTCCAACGACGGAGCCTGGGCGTACGAAGAGTATCGGGACCTCGTCGGTCTGTTGGCGTACAAGAATGGGCCTGGTTGTAGCACGGTCGTTCTGAAAGCACCGGCACATCTCTTCCACATCCAAGCTCTACTTGGAGCCTTTTCCGAGGTGGTGATCATTCAAACCCATCGCCGTCCGGTTGAAGCCCTTACGTCTTACGCGGACCTGGTTGGAGCATGCCGGACGATCCAGAGTGATCACGTGGAACGGGGTCAAGTGCTGCGCGAGACGTTCCAGGGTTGGGCTGTCGGACTAGAGCGGATCTTGGAGCAGCGTCGATCGGGGGGTGGGCGCGTGATCGACGTCAGCTTCAGACAGCTGATCGACGATCCGCTCGCAACGCTGAACAGTCTGACCTCCGCTGGTGTTCTACCGGTTCAGGATCAATGGCTTGACGAGATCACAAAGTCACTTGAGGGCGGACTTGTCGAGGGAATGAAGGCTCAGGGCGTTCGAGGTGTCGGACTGGAACTCGACGCGACCGATTCAGGGGCTCGAACTGTTATCGATGAATACTCCGAGCGGTTTCGAGACTACCTCTAACCAAGGCCTGCTCGTTGAAGGACTGCACCAACGAGCAGGCCTTTAGCCCCACCGCGGTACCCAAACAGATTCGGTCTACTGACTGGCATCGGCTCGCGAAGCCGTGTCCACAGCGACTGCCCAAGATTCTTGTGCGGCGTTTCAGATCTCCCGATATTGGCAGCGCATCGCGGTCCCGTGCCAGCTCCAGGCTGAGGTGTCTCGGGAACTACGAATATTTCAAGATCTACCTCTTGACAGGATAGCGGAGCGCGCAGAGAGTGGTCAATAACCACTCTAAGTAGTCGTTACTGGGAATCGATGGCATGGGCCGAGTTGGCCGCTGCTCTCCTTCCCGGATGAGTAACGGGCTTCAGGGGTCGGCGTCCTTCGTGATGCCTCGAGTGTCGGGGGTTGTTCGTGCGTGGGTTAGCGATTCGCGTCCGAAGAGCAGTTTGGAATTGGACAGGACGGATTGGCTCGTTCGCGACGCCACACGCGCTGGACCACCCAAATCACAAGCGCCGTTGGCCAGTGGTTTCGCAGGTCCTTTTGGCCTTGGCTGTTGTCTTCGCAGTCGCATCCGTACCGAGCACCCCGCGAGCCGTGGTCAGCGGAACCATCCCGTACCACCTCGCCGGTGATCTCTCTTCGTGGAGCGCGCAAGTCGAAAGTCCGGGGTTGCGCGCCGTGGTCTGTACGTCGGATTCGACATGCATCGTTGTTGGGGCGAGCAGCAACAACAGCAACGGCATTGTGAATGTGACGGCCGATGGTGGCGAGTCTTGGACGTCGGCAACGCTTCCCTCCGGCACGACCGCCCTGAGCTCTGTGCAATGCGTTTCGAGCTCGACGTGCTACGCCACTAGCTCAAACCATCTGTTGGAGTCGACCAGCTCCGGGTCTAGTTGGACCAACGTATCGCTGTCAGGGTCGTTTACTAACTTCGACGGGATTGCCTGTCCATCCTCATCGACCTGCGTGGTCGCCGCGGTGAACTCCTCGAGTTACCCGGCGGTGGTGTACACCACCAATAGCGGGTCGACATGGTCATCGTCGACCGTGGACACGCGGACGTCGTTCACCCCCGTCGGAATCTCATGTTTTTCGACCACTTCCTGTGTCTATGTCGGCAACCACAGCGCCGGGTCCGTCTACGTGTCCACCAGTGGTTTTGGCTCCTGGGCAGACGAGAAGGATGCCTCCTACGACCTCGGCAGCGTGTCGTGTTCCTCGTCGTCACGTTGCATGGTCGTCGGTGCCGATCCGACGGCTCTGGTGACGACCGATGGCGGGTCGACTTGGACGTCGGAGACCTCGGGGTTTTCCAGCGTCTATGACTATGGGCCCTACCTCTTTGGTCTTTCCTGCATTTGGGGAACGACTGATTGCATTGTTGTTGGATCAGGCAACGACTTCATCGGTACCTATGACCCCTCTAGCGGAGTCGATGGGGCGGGCTACGTCTCGGGAGCCGCGATCTTTGCCACCTCGAACGAAGGCTCCGGGTGGAGCGACGACGAGAGCGGGCCGCCCTTTGATGTTTCCTCGCTAAACCGTGCGGGGCTGTTGGGCGTCTCCTGTCTGAGCTCGACCGACTGCGTCGCGGTCGGCCAAGGCGGAGTGCTTTCGACCACCAACGGAACGAACTGGATACAGCATTCTCAGGTCCTGAGCCAGAACTTCTCAATCTCGTGCCCGACGTCGGAGGTCTGCTACGACATCACCGACGACGGTGTCATAAACAAGACCGTGGATGGCGGCGCCCACTGGG
>Ga0182024_10025971_pt1 | contig 10309 bp, 11 predicted proteins | sample P32metaG_FD_120480 | JGI IMG/M metagenome (GOLD analysis project Ga0182024, IMG submission 120480) | Permafrost microbial communities from Stordalen Mire, Sweden - P3-2 metaG (Illumina Assembly) | ecosystem: Environmental > Terrestrial > Soil > Wetlands > Permafrost | place: Sweden: Stordalen...
CGCCGCCGGCAGGGCGGTGCTGCCCGAAGCAGCGGCCGGCGCCTCGGTCCCGTTCCAGGCGTTCCTCGTGGGGACGCCTCATGGAGCGACGCTGCAAGCCAGCGCACCGGCGACGACGTTCGGCTAGCGACGGCGTCGCTTGAGCGTGATCCCCTCGAGCACGTGCGCGACCGTCTCACAGGCGTCGACGGCGGCCTCGAGCGACTCGAAGATGTCCTTCCAGCGGATCACCACCATCGGATCGGTGCCCTTGGCGAACAGCGAGGCGACCCCGTCGCGCAGCAGACGATCGCCCTCGTTCTCCAGGCGATGGATCTCGACCAGGTGGGTAGTGAGATCCTCGCCTGAGTGCAGGCAACGCAACGCATCGAGGATCGGCTCACCGGCCGCGATCAGCACGTCGGCGAACTCAACCGCCTGCTCCATCGGCGCTTCGACGCCGTAAAGGCCGAGCTGCGCGCCGGCCTGCTCGGTGTGGTCGACGATGTCGTCAAGCGCGGTTGCGAGGACGTAGCCGTCCCCAGGAGTGAATGGCGCCCGCCTGTTCCGACCGCCCCACACGCGCCGGGAGCCGCCGATGCGATGGATGATGTCGTGGGTGATGCGATCCCCCTCCCGCTCGCACGCGGCGAGCTCCTCCGCGAGCGGCGCGTGCTCGGGGAGCTCTGCGAGCAGCCGGCGCAGCAGCAGGGCGGAGCGCTGCACGTTGCGCCCTGCCTCCTCGACGAGATTCGTCAAGGTCGTGTCGATGGGGCGGCGGAGCAAGCTCATCTGCGAAGAGTATGAATATCAGTAAGCGGCCGGGATCTCCTTTACGACTTCTTCACGAGTCGATCACGAGTTGGCAACGCGCGCGCACATGATCTGCGGCAACGCTATGCATCGGTGGAGGCCTCTGTGGAAAACCCGAACACCCTGTACGCGGGCGAACTGGAGATCAGGCTCCGAGAGGGCCTGGTGCTTGCGACCGGGCGGGCACTGACGCTGTCGGTGCGGGAGTTCGAGCTGCTGGCAGCGATGGCCCTGCGGGCCGGCGCCGTCGTGACGCGCGACGAGCTGTACAGCGCGGTGTGGGGCGGCGAGCTACGCGAGGGCGACCGCTCGGTCGACGTGTACGTGAGCAAGCTGCGGGGCAAGCTGGAGACGGCGATGCCCGACCGCCGCTTTATCCACACCCATCCCGGCTTCGGCTACCGCTTTCAGCCACAGCCCTCGCGCGAGGGGGGAAATGTGACGCCCTCCCCTACGGCCCTCGGACCGATCCCCGCCGCACCGGATACCCACTCACCGAGCGCTGCGGGAGGGGATGCGCAGGAGCTTTCACGAGATGTTTACATCGCGGCCCCCGTGGATTAACGAGACTTGCCCAGCATCACAGACCGGCAGGGGGCCGCAAGCCCCGTCAGCCGTCATCATGCAATCCAGCCAGAGGAGACGTAGTGATCAAGACAAAGATTGGCGCGCTCGCGGGCGTTGTGCTGCTCGCGCTCGGCCTCGCCGCGTGCGGCAGCAGCTCCAGCTCCACCTCATCAAGCAGCTCCACGAGCAGCTCCAGCACCGGCGCCAGCTCGAGCAGCGCCGCGAAGACCGCAACGGCCCCCCCCACCGCTTCGGGCACGATCTCCGGCGCGGGCTCGACCTTCGCTGCCCCTGTATACGAACAGTGGGGCTCCGCGCAGTCGGGCCTGACGGTCAACTATCAGGCGGTCGGCTCAGGCGCAGGGATCACGGCGCTCGAGTCAAAGATCGTCGACTTCGGCGCGAGCGACCCACCGCTGAAGGCGGAAGAAACCACAACTCTCGAAAAGGTCGGCCCGGTCGTACAGGTCCCGATGTTCTTCGGGGCGATCACGGTCTCCTACAACCTGCCAGGCGTAAAGACTGGTCTGAAGCTCGACGGCAAGACGATCGCCGACATCTACCTGGGCACGGTCAAGACCTGGAACGACCCGGAGATCAAGGCGCTGAACCCGGGGGTGACGTTGCCGAGCACGCCGATCACGGTGATCCACCGCTCGGATTCTTCGGGTACGAGCGCCGGCTTCACGGGCTTTTTGGCCTCTGTTGACCCGGAATGGAAGAGCAAGGTCGGTGAAGGCAAGGACGTGCAGTGGCCCACGGGCACGGGCGCGAAGGGCAACGCCGGCGTCGCCGGCGCGGTTCAGCAGACCACTGGCGCGGTGGGCTATGTCGAGCAGGCATACGCCCTCCAGCACAAATTCACCTACGCCAGCGTGAAGAACAAGGCCGGTAAATACGTAGAACCGACCCTGGCCTCCACAACCGCCGCCGGCGTTGGCATCAAGGTCCCGGCGAACCTGGGCTTCAAAGTCTCAAACCCGGCGAGCCCGGCTGCTTACCCGATCACCTCGCAGACGTTCATCGTCGTCTACAAGGACATGTGCAAGGCGGGAGTTCCCGGCGGCGAAGCGGCGGCGAAGGGCGTGGCGAAGTTCCTGGAATACGGTCTCGGCTCTGGCCAGAGCATCCTTGCCCAGGCCGACTACGCGGCGCTGCCGGCTGCGATCCTCGCGAAGTCCAAGGCGGCGTTGAGCAGCCTTGAATGCAACGGATCGCCGCTGGGCTAGCCCCGACGGACAACCGACGGACAAGCTAGACATCGAATAGACAAGTTGGAGGCCGCATCTACACCCACCGGCGGGCGTTCGCTGCTGCAGCGCTCGCCGGTGGCGCGGCTTCCAGACCGCGCCCTGAAGTATGGGCTGACCATCTTGGCGGGGCTGATCCTCGCGCTGATCGTTTACTTCTTCATACGCCTCGTGGGACAGGCTAAACCGGCGTTCGCCAAGGAAGGCGTGCTCGGCTTTACGTTCGACAACGATTGGAATGTCAGCGCCAATCATTTCGGCGCGCTGCCATTGGTGGTTGGAACGCTGATCACCTCGGGGCTGGCGCTCTTGATCGGCGTACCAGTGGCGGTTGCCACGGCGATTTACGTCACCGAGCTGTGCCCGCTGCGGGTGCGTACGCCCGTGACCGTGCTGATCGAGCTGCTGGCGGCCGTGCCCTCAGTCGTGTACGGGCTGTGGGCGATCTTCTTCCTGGCTCCGAAACTGCAGGGGGTCGAGCAGTGGTTTGCCAAACTCCTGTCCTTCCTTCCGTTCATCGGCGGGGGGTTGGTGACGATCCCCAACATCTTCATCGCCGGGCTGGTCCTTGCGATCATGATCCTGCCGATCGTCAGCGCGATCAGCCGTGAGGTCATGGCTACCGTCCCACTCGATCACAAGGAGGCCGCGCTCGGCTTGGGAGCCACGCGCTGGGAGATGATCCGTATCGCGGTGCTGCCCTACTGCCGCGCCGGCATAGTGGGAGGCGCGATGCTCGGCTTGGGTCGCGCGATCGGCGAGACGATCGCGGTGACGATCGTGATCGGCGACTCACCCCAGCTGCCACACCAACTCTTCGGCCAGGGCTACTCGCTCGCCGCGGTGATCGCCAACGAGTTCGGCGAGGCGACCGGACTACACCGCTCGGCGCTGTTCGCCGCCGGGCTGGTGCTGTTCGTACTGACGCTACTGGTCAACGGAGTGGCACGGCTACTCGTGCTGAGGGCCGCACGGGCCAATGGCGGGGGGCGGAGCAATCGCCAGATCGCCCCAGGCGGCCCGGGCCTCGACGAGGCAGTGGCGGCGACCCCATGAGCACACCCGGCTCAGAGGCGCAGCGGCTGGCGCGCTTTAACGTCAGTCCCGCCCGGCGACGCAAGGACAAAATCGCGCGCGCCACAATCCTCGCAGGCACCGTGCTCGCCCTGATCCCATTGGTGCTGATCGTCTACTACCTACTGCACAAGGGACTCGGGGCGTGGAGCTGGAGCTTCTTCACAACCGATCCAACCGGACAGAGCTTCTTCAAAAACCAGAGCATCGGCGGCATCAAGAGCGCGATTCTCGGCACGATCGAGATCGTCGCACTGGCCTCCGTAATCGCGATCCCGATCGGCATCGGCGTCGCCATCTGGCTCGTCGAGTACGGTCGCGCCTCGTGGTTCGCCAACACCGTGCGGTTCTTCGTGGACGTGCTCACGGGAGTCCCGTCGATCGTGTTCGGACTGTTCATCTACATCGTGCTGATCGTCGGCACCGGCTCGACCTACGCTGGCTACAAGGGGTCGCTGGCGCTGTCGCTGCTGATGCTCCCCGTCGTGATCCGCTCGGCCGAGGTGATCCTGCTGCTGATCCCCGGTGCGCTGCGGGAGTCCGCGCTCGCGCTCGGAGCGCCGCGCTGGAAGGTCATCTTCTCGATCGTGCTGCCCACCGCTCTGCCGGGCATGGTCACGGGCGTGCTGCTGGCGATTGCCCGCGCCGCCGGCGAGACCGCGCCGCTCTTGTTCACAGCGGCCGCCACGCACGAAACGACCTTCGACCTGGGCAAGTTCATGAACTCACTGCCCGTACAGATATACAACGACGTGACATCTCCGACCACGGCCGTGGTAAACCGTGCGTGGGGAGCGGCGCTCGCATTGGTCGTCATGATCCTGTTGCTGAACCTGATCGCCCGTCTCGTGTCACGAAGGAGCCGCCTTGCATGACAATCGATGGAACGTCTCTCCGGACCGCTGAGATGGAGCCCGACGATCTACTCGAGCCTGGTCAGGCTCGCTCCCCCGTGCCCCCGCCCGCGAGGTTCCAGGCCAGCGCCCCATCGGCCGCTCCCGAAGCGGCGGCGGTCAAGCCGGGGTTGAGCGTGCGCCTGGAGGCGCTGCGCGCCTTCTACGGCGAGGCCGAGCAGGTCAAGGGCATCGACCTCGACTTCCATGCCAACGAGGTGACCGCGATCATCGGCCCGTCGGGCTGTGGCAAGTCGACGATGGTGCGCTGCATCAACCGCATGCACGAGGAGATCCCAGGCGCCCGCGCGGAGGGCAGGGTGCTGCTCGACGACCTCGATGTCTACGACTCCTCGGTGGATGTCGTCGCGGTCAGGCGCGCGATCGGGATGGTCTTCCAGAAGCCGAACCCGTTCCCGACGATGTCGATCTTCGACAACGTCGCCTCCGGTCTGCGCCTCAGCGCACGCCGACGCGGCGATCTACACCCTCAGGTCGAGGCGGCGCTGCGCAGCGCCGGCCTATGGGACGAGGTCAAGGACAGGCTGCAGGAGCCCGGCGCCGGCCTCTCCGGAGGCCAGCAGCAGCGGCTGTGCATCGCGCGCTCGCTCGCTGTTGACCCCGAGGTGATCCTGATGGACGAGCCCTGCTCCGCCTTGGATCCGATCGCGACCCTCAAGATCGAGGAGCTGATCGACGAGCTGAAGAAGAGCGTGACGATCGTGATCGTCACGCACAACATGCAGCAGGCCGCGCGCGTTGCCGACCGCACCGCGTTCATGCTCGACGGCAAGCTGGTCGAGGTCGGCCCGACACAGGAGATCTTCACTACCCCCAGCGACCCCCGGACCGAGGAATATGTCACCGGAAAGTTCGGCTAGCGTCACGGGCGGGCAGAGCACGCTGGGCGGTCCCAACGACGGCGCGGGGGGGGCGGGCACTCATCCCGGCGCCCAGCAGGGACGGGCACACTTCCAGCAACAGCTGCAGGAGCTCGAGAGTCACGCGCTCGGCGGCCTCGACCTGATCGTCGAGCAGCTCGACCGCGTGCTGGAGGCCCTCAACCACCAGGACGTCGAGCTCGCGCAGATGGTGATCGCCGACGACGACCGCGTTGACGGGCGCTACCTGGAGGTCCACCAGGGCATCCTCTCACTGCTCGCCCTGCAGGCGCCCGTGGCCGGCGACCTGCGGCTGGTCGCGGCGCTGCTGCACATGATCAAGCACATCGAGCGGATGGGCGACCAGTGCGTGAACATCGCCAAGCTGATTCCCCTCTCCGGACACGAACCACCCGTGCGCCCGGAGGTGCTGCAGGCGCTGTCGAAGATGGGCGCCTACGCCCGCTCGGAGGTCGTCCAGGCAAAGGCCGCGTTCGCCGGGCGCGACGTCGGCCTGGCCGAGGACCTCGTCCGGCAGGATCGCGAGATCAACCGCCTGAACCGCGAGATCTTCCGCATGGCGCTCGACATCGGCGACGACGCCGACACGCGCGAGTGGGCGATGCACATGATCCTCGTCGCCCGTGCCCTGGAGCGGATCGGCGATAACGCGGTGGACATCGGCGAGCAGGTCGCGTTCGTCGTCACCGGCCTGTTCCGCGAGTTCTCGGACTCCTCCCACCCGGCCGGGACACGGCCGGACGCGGCGCCGGACGCGCGTCCCGAGACACTTTGATCCGTCCGCAAACAGCGTATTTCTCCTGTGAAGATCCTGTGACCATTGGCGCCCCGCCGCACATGAGTCCACAAGGTCCCCTAGACTGACGCCCGATGATCGAAAGCATCTGCGCCAAGGAGGAGGCGCCGGCAAGCACCTCGAGCGCGTCCTCATTGCGCATCGCCGTGCTCGACCGTGACAGCGGGTTCATCCAGGTGCTAAGCAAGCGCTTGGATCGCCTCGGCTGGGAGCATCGCGTGCTCGGCAGCCCGGTGCCCACCGACGCGGTGGCCTCGATGCGTTTGAGCGCGCTGGTTGTCGACCTCTCGGTGCTCGGCCCGCAGGCGTGGGAGTGGCTGGAGCGGCTGTGCGGAGCGCTGCCCGAGCTGGGCGTCGTCGTCTGCACCGGCCCCTCGACCGTGGCCCAGCGCGTGCGCGGGCTGCGCCTCGGTGCCGACGACTGGATCACCAAGCCGTGCCACCCCGAGGAGGTCATCGCCCGCGTGCAGGGCGTCGCGCGTCGCCGGCGGCGCGCGACAGGCCGCACCGAGTCAAAGCCGCTGATGGCGGGCGAGGTCGAGATCCGCTCCGACCAGTTCCAGGCGTTTGTCGGGGATCACGGCCTCGATCTGACCAGACGCGAGTTCGAGCTGATCGAGCTGCTCGCCGCCGCCGAGGGGCGTGTGCTCGAGCGCGAGGAGATCTACTCGCGCCTGTGGGGCTACGCGATGGTGCGTGGTGACCGCTCGGTCGACGTGTTCGTGCGCAAGCTGCGCCAGAAGCTCGAGAAGGCCTCACCGCAGTGGCGCTACATCCATACCCACTTCGGCATCGGCTACCGCTTCGCCGCCGAGTCGCTCGAGGTGCTCGACGGGACCGTCGACGTGCCGTCCTCAGTCCCTCTCGGCTGGAACGCCGGCGATCAGAGCGAGCTCGCGGGGGCGCATCAGGACCGCAAGCTCACCGCCGGCGCCCTCTAGCCTGACCACGGCCAAGCCACCCTTCTTGAGATCCGGGCGGGCTCCCGTCAGATCCGCAACCACGCCCGACAGGTCGGGCTCGTGGCCGACGAGCAGCAGGCGGCCGTCCTCTGGCAGGGCGGCCAGCTCAGCAAGGGCCTGACGAGCATCGAAGTCGCCGGCTAGCGGCGGACACGCCGACAGTAGGGCGCGCTGCTGCTCGTTCCATTGCTCGGCGGCCAGTTCCGCGGTCTGGCGAGCACGCACCTTCGGACTGAACAAGACTGTGTCGAAGTCGAACCCGAGGCGTGCCAGTGCGATCCCCGCCGCACGCGCCTGAGATTCGCCCCGCGTCGTCAGACGGCGCTTGGCATCCATGCGCGTGCCGTGAGGCTCCGCATCGGCGTGACGCAGCAGCCAGAGTTGGCGGGCCATACGTGCTCTGCAGCCTAAACGATCGTTCCCTGCATCCCGTGACCGAACGGGCACGGAATAGCCACGCGCTTACAAAGGGATGTAGCGTTGAGTAAGACGATGAGCCAACCATCCACCCACGAGCACCCTCTCCACGAGCACAAGGACCGCGAGCACCAGAGTCGATCAGAGATCGACCAACACGACCCGGCGCTCTACCTGAACCGCGAGCTTTCGTGGCTGGATTTCAACGAGCGCGTGCTGCAGCTGGCCGAGGACGAGCGGATCCCGCTGCTCGAGCGCGTGAAGTTCTGCGCGATCTACACGACGAACCTCGACGAGTACTACATGGTGCGCGTCGCCGGTCTGCGCGACCAGATCGACGCGGGCGTCGAGAACCCGGGCCACGACGGCCGCATCCCCTCGGAGACGATCGCCTTGATCCGCGAGCGCGTGCTGGAGCTGGGCAGCCGGCTGAGCGCCTGCTTCGAAGGAAGCCTGCGCCCTGCCCTGGCCGAGCACGACATCCGCGTCCTCGCCGTGAACGAGCTCGACGACGAGCAGCGCGCGGAGTTGGCCAGACATTTCCAGAAGGTGATCTTCCCGGCACTCACCCCGCTGGCGGTGGCACCGGGGCGGCCGTTTCCGTATATCTCCAACCTGTCACTCAGCCTTGCCGTGCTCGTGCGCGATCCCGTCACCGACCAGACCGTGTTCGCGCGCGTGAAGGTTCCGACCGAGATCCTGCCACGCTTCATCGCGCTCAAAGGGTCGGGGTCGGGTCCTTCACCGATCACGCTGCTGGCGCTGGAGGACGTGATCGCCTGCCATCTCGACTCGCTGTTCCCCGGGATGGAGATCGCCGACTACGACGCGTTCCGGGTCACCCGCGACGCCGACCTGGAGGTCTCCGACGACGCCGCCGACCTGTTGCAGGCGGTCGAGGACGAGCTGCGCCGCCGGCGCTTCGGCGAGGTGGTGCGCGTCGAGGTCGGCACCGACTGCTCAGAGCGCCTGCGCGAGGAGCTCGCTGGATTGCTGGGAGTACAGGAGGATGAGGTCTATCCGGTCGACGGGCTGCTCGACATGGGCGCGCTGTGGCAGATCGTCAAGCTGCCCGGCTTCATCGAGCTGCGCGACGAGCCGCTTACGGGACACACCCATCCGCGGCTGCTGCGCCACGAAGGCGAGCGACCCGACGTGCTCGGGGCGATGCGCGAAGGCGACGTGCTCGTGCACCATCCCTACGACTCTTTCTCCACCTCTGTCGAGCGGTTCGTGGAGCAGGCGGTGGCCGACCCGAACGTGCTCGCGATAAAGCAGACCGTGTATCGCACGAGCGATGACTCGCCGCTGGTGCCGGCGCTGATCGACGCGACCGAGCGCGGTAAGCAGGCTGTCGCGCTGGTCGAGCTGCAGGCGCGCTTTGACGAGCGCATGAACATCCATTGGGCCAAGGCGCTGGAGGAGGCCGGCGTGCACGTGGTCTACGGCCAGCCATCGCTGAAGACGCACGCCAAGTGCGTGCTCGTGGTGCGTCGCGAGGGGGACGGGGTGCGAAATTACGTGCACATCGGCACCGGCAACTACCACTCCGCGACCGCGCGGCTTTACACCGACTTCGGGCTGTTCACGACCGACGAGCAGATCGGGGCCGATGTGGCCGACATGTTCAACTACCTCACCGGCTATGGCCGCCCGCTGCACTACCGCAAGGTGCTGACGGCGCCCAACCAGCTGCGCGAGGGCATCATCGATCAGATCGATCAGACGATCGCCGCCCACTCGCCGGAGTCGCCGGGGCGGATCGCGATGAAGATGAACGCGCTCGTCGACGGACGCTGCATCCGCGCGCTCTATAGGGCATCGCAGGCGGGGGTGCGGGTCGATCTGAACGTGCGCGGGATCTGCTGCTTGCGACCGGGCCTGGAGGGTGTCTCCGAGAACATCCGGGTCGTCTCGATCGTGGGGCGTCTGCTCGAGCACTCGCGCGTGTACGCCTTCGAGCGCGAAGGCGAGTTTACGATCTACATCTCCTCGGCCGACCTGATGCCGCGCAACCTCGACCACCGCGTCGAGCTGGCGGCGCCAGTGGAGTCGGCGGAACTGCGCGCCGAGCTGCTCGACACGCTGGAACGGGCGTTCGCCGACAACCAGAGCTCGTGGGAGCTCGACGGCGAGGGCGGCTGGCATCGGCGTTCCCCGGGCCCCGGAGAGGCGCCACGCAACCTGCAGCTGGAGCTAGCTGAGCTGCACGCGCGCCGCGCCGGCGAGGATCGGCCGGATGGCGAGCGCGAGCTGGACACTCCCCTGAGCCGCTGAGGCTAAGCCGCGGTGGGAGCGCGTCGAGCGCGGCTTTGAGAACTCCTCGTGCGAGGCGAGATCCTGGGAGGAGATACCAAGCACCGTGGCGTTCAGCGCGGCGAAGTCATCCTTGCGATCACGGTAGGAGCAGAACTGCTTGGTGCAGACCATCGTGTTATCGCCGGGCGCGCGACAAGTCGCGCTTATAAAGCTCGATATCTTGAGCACTAAGGGCTATAATGATCGATATATGACTCCTAAAATCGAGAACCAACGACAGACGGCACCGCTTCCGGTGCGCCGGGCACAGCGACAGATGGCCGATCACATCGTGGCTTGGCGCAAGCTGCGTGGCCTCACGCAGGCACAATTGGCCGACCGTTCGGGAGTAGCCCGC